>LWDU01042832.1_pt1 | contig 20958 bp, 33 predicted proteins | sample 727161 | NCBI WGS metagenome assembly LWDU01 (sample SAMN04566230, study PRJNA314399) | hydrothermal vent metagenome | isolation source: deep sea hydrothermal plume seawater | place: Mexico: Gulf of California, Guaymas Basin | collected 2004-07-11
TGTAGTCCTGATGAGCAAAATCTATTGAGAGTGTATGCTGGAGTCGAGTCCGGTAAGCCAGCTAGCAATGTTGCTATGCGAGCAATGTTAAGCCCTTGAGGGCCTTCTGGCATTGCGCAACCAACAATAATATCATCAATATTTTTATTAATTTCTTCGCTAACGTCAGATGCTATTAGGACACTTTTTATTGCATGAACTAATAAGTCATCTGCTCTAGTTTTAGACAACAAGCCTCTGACTTTACCAACTGGAGTTCTTTTTGCATCAATAATATAAGCTTTTCTCATCATGTTCTCCAATTAATTACGAAGTGGTTTACTATTTCTCAGCATGTATTCAATTCGATCCTGAGTTTTTTGAGTGCCTAAGAGTTTAATAAAATACTCCCTTTCAAGATCCAGAATCATTTGTGAATTAACTGTAGTATTTTCTTCAACCTTTGAGCCAGTCATTACCCTTGCTAAGCGAGTAACACAATAATTATCATGCTCCGACATAAAGTGCCCCTCATATAGATTAGCAACTTGCGCCATAATATTTGCATAACCTGCCTTACCAACAACTTTAAAAGTTGAATCTAAAGGAGACTTAAAGCCTGAATCAAGTAATGCTAATGCTTGTTGTTTTGCGACATAAAGCAATTCATTTGGATTAGCAATAATAACATCATCATCTCTTAGATAGCCCATCTCCTTTGCCTCTAATGCGCTTGCAGATACTTTGGCCATAGCAATCTGCTCAAAGTATTTAGAGAGTAATGGAAAGATATCATCTGTCTCTTTATTAAGATATGCCCTTAGAGCCATTTCCTTACTGCCGCACCCTGCTGGCAAAGCACCGATACCTACTTCAACTAGGCCAATATAAGAATTCATTGATGCAACTACTTTGTTGCAATGCAAAAGTAACTCACAGCCACCACCCAGAGCCAAACCATCAACTGCTGCTATGGTTAATATCCTGCCATGTTTTAAACGCATTAATAATTCTTGCAACATAGCAACTGTTTTTTTAATCGAGTAAAGCTTTCCTAGTTTAGGCAACTCTGGATGCATAACCTCAAAAGCCTTTTTCTTAGCTTTTGATGCTATACCTGGATCTTTCTCTAAAAGACCTAACTTAATGGCTGAAATAATTTCATACAGATTTGCTCCAGCACAGAAGTGTTCTTGTTCCTGCTTAAAGATCAATGCATTAAAGCTATTATCTTCAAGAAAGTCAAGACACTTTGGCAACTCAGTCAAAACGCTTGAACTTAAAACATTCATCTTCGTTTTAAACGATATGCTAGCAACACCGTCACCTATATCAACCAGCTTAGTTGACTCACCGTCTAGTAAAATATCTTGTTGATGCTGCTTCTCACCTTTTAAGAGAGGTTTGAATAACTGCCTGTCATAGACTGGGTGAGAAGATCTAGGAATGTATTTATTCTTATTTGGATCATAGGCCCCTTCATCTGAATAAACAAAGGATTTATCAAGAACCCAAGATGGCAAAGACTCACTTGAGAGAGATTTTCCATTATTGATATCCACATTCAAGCTATCTCTTACTTCACTCCAGCCAGTAAGTTGAACTTGTTCAAAGATACCTCTCTTCCAGCCAAAGCCTGATTTTAAAGCTAGATCAACGCACCTAACTGTTTCAGCAATATGCTCAAGTTGGTAGCAAGCGTAATGAAATACATCTCGATGAACAGACCATAAAAATTGAGCTTGAGGATCATCGCATTTGGAAAGGGCAAGTAGAGAGTTTTCGATATTGCCGTTTTCTTTCAGGATTTTTTTGACTTCAGAACTAATGGTTTTATCTGAGAGTCTATATTGATCTGAGGCAGGATCATAAACATATATATCCTTTCCTATTTTTTCATAAATCCCTTTTTTAGTCTTACTTCCAAGAGAGCCTTTTGCAATTAAATTGTCTATCCAATCTGGAAGTTTAAATAGCTCTACCCAGGGGTCATCTTTTGCATTTTTATAAATATTTTTGACAACGTTCGACATAACATCAAGACCAACAACATCAAGCGTTCTAAATGTAGCGCTTGCTGGCCTCCCGACTCTCTTTCCAGTTAAAGCGTCGACCGTATCTGCGGAAAGAGAGAAGTTTTCTGCATGCTTTAAAACAGCTAAAAAAGAAAAAACACCTATTCTATTTGCAATAAAAGCTGGGCTATCCTTGGCATAAACAACCTCTTTGCCTAAAGCAGAAGTAATGAAACCCTCGGCCTTATGAAGTAACTTTTCATCGCTAAATGAAGTCCGAATTAACTCAACCAATGGCAAATATCTAGGAGGGTTAAAGAAGTGAACTCCAAAAATTCGACTTCTTAAACTCTCTGGAGAGTGTTCAGCAATTTTTTGAATTGACAAGCCAGAAGTATTTGTTACTAATACCGCATCATCATTTACGTAAGGTGCGATATTAGAAAATAGTTGCTTTTTGATGTCTAAATTTTCAACAACAGACTCTATTATAAAATCGCATTTAGATAAGACATCCATCGTGTCATATGTTGAGGTTTTAATCAATCCAATAACTGACTGACTTGCCAAAGGTGTGGGCTTCAATTTTTTCATCATGTTAAGTGATTTAGATAGAGCCTCATGACTCGTATCAAACATGACAACCTCAAATCCTAAATTAGCAAAGTGTGCTGCAATTTGACCGCCCATTGTTCCTGAACCGAGTACAGCAATCTTGCTAAAAGCTTTATCAAAATATTGTTTCATAGTATTCCTATTAATTTACGTCTCTTCATTTTCAAAATCGTCGACCTTAAGAGATTCGAGAACCACATCATTCAGTCTCAACCAGTCGTCCCTTTCTTGGCTCGTTAAAGTTTTATTATCAACTAAGCCTTGTAACCATTGCCCTAGTGTTATGCTTGGCTGGTACTTATACCCTGCCTTTTTTGCTTTCTTTCTAAGCACCTTTAACTTGATACCTGCCTCATAGCCTTGAAACAAAATATAGAATGGATGACCTGGGATCTCTTTTAAGTTTGCACACATACAGGTAGATAAGTTTTCTAATAGCCAATCTATGTTGCTAATAGATTTAGAGGTAGAGATTATTAATCTGTCATCAATTTTGGCTCCTGTAATTGAAAATGGAAAAAATAAGAACTTCAATATTGCCTTAAAAACTCTGTTAATTGGCATACTCTCTATATTTTCCATCATAGCCATGTCGGCTTCTTTTGCCAATCTAAGAATGGATAACTTAAGGATACTTTTTACATTATCATCGTTTTGAAATTTTTCCTCGTATAGTTTAAGGCATGAGCTGATTTCATACATTGCAGAAATTGCATCCGCAAAACGACCAGAGATCATCTCTTTCCTCTTTAAAGATCCCCCCAAAAGTAAAGAAGCAATATCGGTTAAGCATGCAAACTTTGCAGATAAAACTGATAAATTACGATAATAGACTTTAGTAGTTGAGTCGCCATAAGGTTTTGCTAGTCGACCTCTAGTCCAAGAAAAAACAATTGCTCTTGCTATATTATTAATAAAGTTACTGACATGTTTGACTAGTGCCTTGTCAAAATTTATTAATGAATCTTTACTGTCGTCATGGAGGGCATTTAGCTCATCCAGCATCGTTTTATGGCACCTAATCAAGCCTTGTCCAAAAATCATTAAGCTTCTAGTTAATATGTTTGCACCCTCAACAGTAATTGCGACTGGTGCTCCCGCATAGACATTGGCAACATAGTTTCTTTTGCCTTGCATAACTGCTCTACCACCATGAATATCCATTGCATCAATCGAGGATTGTTGCAGTAGTTGAGTATTTCGATACTTAACTATAGCTGAAATGATTGATGGTCTGTGTCCAGCATCAAGCGCCCAAGTCGACAAGTTGATGTTTGCAGTAGCTCTGAAAGCATTGGTAGCAAGATTTGAAAGCTTCTCTTGAATTCCCTCCATATTTGCTATAGGTATGCCAAATTGTTCGCGAGTTTGTGAATATGTACTGGTAGTTAGGAGCATGGCTTGTGTAGCTGATGCCCCAGTAACAGGAAGTGAAATACCTCTACCAACACTTAGGCTCTCCATTAGCATTCTCCAGCCATGGCCGATCATCTTATCACCACCAATAATCCAGTCCATAGGTATAAAGACATCTTTTCCATAGATAGGGCCATTTTGAAATGGCTCTCCAATTGGTCGATGACGGGAACCTATAGTCAAACCCTTAGCATTGCGAGGTATAAGTGCACATGTAATACCTAAATCATTTTTCTTATGAAGAGGGTGATCAACTGGTAATAAGTTATCTGGATCATATGCCTTAAAGGCCAGCCCTATAACTGTAGCAATAGGGGCAAGAGTTATGTATCGCTTTTCCCAATTCAACCTTAATCCTAATACTTCGTTGCCCTCATACTCACCATAACAGACGATGCCATTATCTATTAATGATCCCGCATCAGAACCTGCAACTGTCGAGGTCAGACCAAAGCATGGGATCTCGTTCCCCTTAGCTAAGCGAGGTAAGTAGTATTGTTTTTGATCATCTGTTCCATACTTTAAAAGCAATTCACCTGGCCCTAATGAATTTGGAACCATAACAGAGATACCTAAAAATTGTGAGGCCGAAGAAAGTCTCCCCACAATAATAGCGTGAGCAAAGTGTGAAAATCCAAGGCCATTAAATTCTTTTGGAATAATTAAGCCTAAAAAGCCTTTATCAAAGATATATTTCCAAACCTCTTTAGGTAGGTCTTGATTAGCAACAATGTCATACGAATTAATCATAGAGCACAGTGTTTCAACTTCATTGTCTACAAAGCTTTGTTCTTCAACTGTCAACTCAGTAGCCTTAAGATCTGATAATTGCTTCCAATTAGGATTACCTTGAAATAATTCTGCATCCCACCAAACGCTTCCCGCCTCAAGTGCAATTCTTTCTGTTAAGCCAATTGGAGGTAGTGATTTTCTCATTAAATTAAAAAGTGGCTTTGTGAATATTAAAAGCCTCATTCTAGGAACAAGAAAGATTCCTAATAGAACTAAAATACATAGTATGATCTGTGCACCTAGATGATTAGCTATGACAGCACCTGGGTAAGTTAATCCTATAGCTAAAAGCCATAGCTGCCAAATTTTTACCCGTGTCTTTACTAAAACAATTAAAAGTAAAAAATATTGTTTCAAGCATAAAATTTATCCTTATTTAGCGCCTAAAGAATAACAAACAGGCATTTAACTAATTGAATAACAAGTATAGTTATAAAAATATAATTTTAGTTAACATAATATAATAAAATATTGATACTTTATCATAATCATTAGAGCCTTTATTATTTCTATTAACACATGAATATTAACCGTATGACCTGGAGGTCAATCTTTAGATTGCAACAAATATACCCAAAAGAGGTAGGTGAAATATGCAATAGAATTGGCTTATCAGAATCGATGTTATCAAATCAAAATTTAACGCTACCGATTGATATGTTTTTAAATTTTTTTATAGAAGCAGAATCTGTTTTTAATGATGACTTAATTACAATAAACTATGCAAGACTCGCTCAAATAAGACCAAACTATGCTGAGTCCTTAGGGTTAATGTTTTTGTACTCTAGGCATTTGAAAGAAGGCTTTAAACTACTTCAAGCTTATATCAATATTGAGCTTGAAGGCATCAATCCAATTTATTGCAGACCAAAAAGTTAAGCATCCTTCAATATATGAGAATTTATGTCTCTCAGTGCTTGCTGCATTTATTAGATCTAAACGATTTCAAATTAAATGTATAAATACAAAAATAAATGCAATTGATGCCAGCTTAAAAGAGAAATCTATATTTAATTGCCCGATTAATCTTAACAGTACAGAAACATCAATTACTGTTAGTCAGAGCAATTATTTAAAAAAAAGTAGTATTTCAAACCCTAAACTTATTTCTTATTTAAGTTCAATTGCAATAAAAATTTTGGAAGAGAGAGCTGTCAATACAACTCTTACTGAAAAAATCGAGAACTTAATGAGTAATTATGAAAATCACTACAACAATATTAGTATTCAGGAAATATCTAATCAGTTAGGTATAAGTGTGAACACACTTCGTAATCATTTATCCAGAGATAAAACAACTTTTCGACAAGTATTTAACAACTATAAGCAGTTGTCTCTTATAAGCTTGGATATTCAGATCCTTCTTCATTTATTAGGTGGTTTATTAGTCAAACACAATTAACGCCAACGTCTTATAAGATTGGTTTAAAAACTTAAGTTAACTACTAAATTTAAGACAGTTTAGCCTTGATAAGTTGAGAAACAGCACCCATGTCTGCTTTTCCATCTAATTGGACTTTAAGTATTCCCATAAGCTTTCCCATGTCTTTCATGGAATCAGATCCAGAATCAGCAATTGCTTTAGTCACAGCAGTATCAACTTCATCGTCACTTAACTGCTCAGGCATATAATTGTTGATAATGACAAGCTCTGATTCTTCAACCTCAACCAAATCAGTACGACCTGCATCAGAAAACTGTGAAATAGAGTCTTTACGCTGCTTGACCATTTTTTGAATGACTGTTAAAACTTGAGAGTCATTTAACTCAATTCGGTCATCGATTTCTTTTTGTTTGATTGCTCCAAGAATCATGCGGATTGCTTTAAGAGCTGTCTTGTCTTGGGCTTTCATTGCCAACTTCATATCGTTGGTAATGAGTTGTTTTAGCTGAGACATATTTTTGAATTATAGTTGCACTCAAAAAGTGCTTAATACATACGTTTACGGTGAATACGGTTTTTAGACATTTCTTTGTGAGTTCTCTTAACAGCTGCAGCTTTTTTGCGCTTATTAACCCAAGTTGGCTTTTCAAAAAACTCTTTTTTTCTAACATCAGTAATAACACCAGCTCTATCACATAGTCGTCTGAAACGACGAAGCGCAATATCAAATGGCTCGTTCTCTCTTACTTTAATTGATGGCATATAATAATTCCTTTAAGATTCTTCTTTTGGCGATTCAGTTACAGTCTCTTCTTTTGGTGCTTTAGTTTTAGCTTCTTTTTTTGGCGTCTCAATAACAACCTCTTCAACACTTTCAAAGTCAACTAATTGAACTAACGCCATAGGAGCTTTATCTCCAGTACGAAAACCTGCCTTAAGAATACGAACATAGCCGCCAGGACGGTCTTTATAAAATGGACCAACCTTAGTAAATAACTTTGCAACCATCGCATCATCTCTTAACTTTGAAAAAATGTGGCGACGATTAGCAACACTATCTGACTTTGCTCTTGTAATGAGAGGTTCAACAACACGCCTAAGCTCTTTTGCTTTTGGCAAGGTTGTTTTAATTGTCTCATGCAACAACAAAGAGTTTGCCATATTCTTAAACATAGCCTTTCTGTGTGATGAATTTCTGTTTAGTTGTCTACCTGACTTTCTGTGTCTCATTATTTATCCTTATTCACTCATTAAGTCAACTGGTGGCCAGTTTTCAATCTCTGTACCAAGCTCTAAATTCTTTTCAGTTAACACTTCTTTTATTTCATTAAGTGACTTACGACCCAAGTTTGGAGTTCTTAATAAATCTTGCTCAGACTTTTGAATCAGATCGCCAATATAGTATATTTGCTCGGCTTTTAAGCAGTTAGCAGAACGCACTGTTAACTCTAACTCATCAACAGCAGATAGATACATTACAGGGAAATCATCAGAAGTTGGTTGTGGCTCTTCTTCTACAACTGGTTCTAATTCAACAAATGATGAAAGCTGATCTTGAAGAATTGTAGCTGATCGCTTTACTGCCTCTTCTGCATCAACTGAACCGTTTGTTTCAATTACTATATTAAGTCTATCTAGGTTAACTTTTTGCTCAACCCTAGCAGACTCAATTGTAAAGCTTACTCGTTTGATTGGTGAAAAGCTCGCGTCTAACTGAATACTACCAATAGTCTCAGAGTCAACCGCTCTTGAAACGGCAACATCATAACCAACACCTGTAGCAATAGAAAGTGTCATTCTTATTTTGCCACCCTCATTTATTGTAGCAATAACTTTTTCTGGATTAAATACAGAAACATCAACACCATTAGTTTCAATATCAGCAACAGTTAGTTGACATGGGCCTTCTTTTTCAATAATTACAGTAGCACTTTCACTTGCATTGAGGCCAATAGAAGCCTCTTTAAGATTAAGCAAAATATCGAGAACATCTTCTTGAACTCCCTCAATTGAAGAAAATTCATGCATTACACCATCAATAGCAACTTCAGTAATTGCATGACCAACCATTGAAGATAAAAGTGTTCTTCTTATTGAATTACCTAATGTATGTCCAAATCCACGCTCAAACGGCTCAAGTACAACGCGGTACTCATTTTTAGATAACTTAACTGAATCTACTAACTTTGGTTTTAGAAAATCTCTTGCACTTCCTTGCATATTTAATTCCTATTTAGAATACAATTCAACGATTAATTGTTCTGAAATATCAGAAGATAGTTCATCACGCGCAGGTACATTTTTAAATACACCTTTTAATGCTTTGTTGTCAACATCAACCCACTCAGATAATCCGCTTTGGCCAGATATCTCAACAGCAAGCTGAATTCGACTTTGTTTTTTTGCTTTTTCTCTAACAGCAATTTCATCATTTATACATACCTGAAATGAAGGGATATTAACAATCTTGCCATTTACTACAATTGATTTATGTGACACGAGTTGCCTTGCTTCTGCACGGGTAGAAGCAAAACCCATACGAAAGACAACGTTATCAAGACGACATTCTAGAAGCGATAATAAATTTTCGCCAGTTGGTCCTTTTTTAGAGCTAGCTTTTTTATAGTATAAGCTGAACTGCTTTTCTAAGACTCCGTAAATACGTCTAACTTTCTGTTTTTCACGTAACTGAAGGCCATACTCACTACCTTTTTGACGCCTAGCATTAGCCCCATGAACACCAGGGAGTTGAGTTAATTTACATTTAGAATCAATTGATCTAATACCACTCTTCAGTTCTAAGTCAACACCTTCTCTGCGAGCTAATTTACATGTAGGACCTGTATATCTTGCCATAATTTACCCTTATACTCTTCGTTTCTTAGAAGGACGACAACCATTATGAGGTATAGGCGTCACATCAGTTATTGATTGAATTTTTAACCCTTGTGCATTGAGGCCTCGGATAGCTGAATCACGCCCAGGGCCCGGACCTTTCACTCTTACTTCAAGATTCTTCATGCCAAAAGCTTGCGCTTTTTCACCACAGTTTCCAGCTGCAACTTGCGCTGCAAAAGGAGTTGATTTTCTTGATCCTCTAAAACCTGCACCGCCAGAAGTAGCCCAACAAAGTGTGTTTCCATGACGATCTGTAATCATTACAATAGTGTTATTAAATGTTGCATGAATATGTGCAATACCATCTGAAACAATTTTTTTAGACTTCTTTTTAGCTGATTGACCTTGTGCCATAATATCTTATGCCTTAATTATTTAATTAAACGACGAGGACCCTTTCGAGTTCTAGCGTTAGTTTTTGTTCTTTGTCCACGTAAAGGTAGGCCTTTTCTATGACGAATACCACGATAACACCCTAAATCTCTCAAGCGTTTAATATTCATAGCCACATCACGTCTCAAATCACCTTCAACTTCATACTGAGAAACAGCATTACGAATAGATTCTAACTGATCTTCAGTTAACTCAGAAACCTTTGTGCTAGGTTCTATTTTTAATGTTTTACAAATTAATTTTGACCTCGTTTCTCCGATACCAAAAATAGATTGTAATCCAATCACAATGTGCTTATGTGTTGGAATGTTTATTCCTGCAATACGTGCCATAGACTCTACCTATACCCCAATAAATACTAAGTTTGAATGAAGAACTTTCCCATCCAAAATTTTAAAGTTGAAAAATCGTACAATTTTACTTTGTAAATCAATGCCTGTCAATGTCATTATCCTTGTCTCTGCTTGTGACGTGGCTCTTTACAGATAACACGGATAACTCCATGTCTTTTAATAATTTTGCAATCTTTACAAATTCTTTTAACTGATGCTCTTACTTTCATAACTAATCCTTACTTTAAATTTGCCTTACGCATTAACCCTTCATACTGGTTAGACATCATATGAGATTGTGCTTGCGCTATAAAATCCATTACAACAACAACAATAATCAGAAGACTAGTACCACCAAAGTAGAAAGGCACATTCCAATAAAGAATTAAAAACTCAGGCAATAAACACACCGCTGTAATATATATTGCACCAACTGCTGTCAATCTAGAAGTTACAGCATCAATATAATCTGCCGAATGCTGTCCTGGTCTAATACCTGGTATAAAACCGCCTGATTTACGTAAATTATCTGCTGTGTCTTTTGCATTAAAGGTTAGTGCAGTATAGAAAAAAGTAAAAAAGATTATTGCTGCACCATAGAACATTATATACAGCGGTTGTCCTGGAGAAATACTTGAAGTAATATCTGCCAACCATCCCATACCCTCTGTTTGCGAAAACCATCCACCTAACGTTGCAGGGAATAATATAATACTAGAAGCAAAAATAGGTGGAATTACACCTGCCATATTTATCTTTAATGGTAAATAAGAAGTTTGTCCACCAACCATTTTACGACCTTGCTGGCGCTTTGCATAATTTACTGTAATCCGCCTCTGACCTCTCTCCATAAACACTACAAAGGCCATTACTAAAACAGCCATTAGAAAAATCACAATAACAGCAAAAACACTTAACTCACCAGTACCCACCATGCTAAGAGTATTACCAAAAGAGGAAGGAAGGCCTGCAACAATACCTGCAAAAATAATCATTGATATTCCATTACCGATTCCCTTTTCACTAATCTGCTCACCTAGCCACATCAAAAATAGGGTTCCCGTAGTTAGCGTAACAACTGTTACAAAACTAAAAGTCAAACCAGGATTAGTTACCAAAGCAAAACCACCACCTGATTGAGATTGAAGTGCAATAGAAACTCCATAAGATTGGAACAACGCTAAAAATACGGTACCCATACGTGTATATTGAGTTATTGTTCTTCTTCCTCGCTCACCTTCTTTCTTTAATTGTTCAAATCTAGGAACAACTGCAGTCATTAAGTTCATAATAATCGATGATGAAATGTAAGGCATAATTCCAAGCGTAAAGATCGACAATCTTTCTAATGCGCCACCCGAAAACATATTCATCATGCCTAAAATACCACTTCTATTGTCTTCTACTAGAGACGCAAGCGCAGGTTGCGATATGAATGGAATCACAATATGTGTTCCAAGTCTAAATACGATTAGAGCACCTATTAAATAAAAGATGCGTTTTAATAGATCTTCACTCATAGCTACTCGCTAATTGTTCCTTTTGCAGCTTCAATAGCAACCTTTGCACCCTTAGTTGCCTTAATACCAACTAGGTTTATTGCACGATTGATTTCACCCGAAAGCATGACTTTAACTCTTAAAATATTTTTAGTGATAAGGTTGTGTTTCTTAAGCACATCAATATTAATGTCTTTTTCAGTTAGCTTATCAAGTTGACCTAGCGTTACTTGTGAAGTGACTATTGATATACGAGATGAAAAGCCAACCTTAGGCAACCTTCTTTGTAATGGCATCTGTCCACCCTCAAAACCAATCTTAGTAAATCCACCAGATCGGGCTTTTTGACCTTTATGGCCTCTACCAGCAGTTTTACCCATGCCAGAACCCATACCGCGACCGACACGCTTTTTACTAGTTTTTTCACCTAGTGCAGGCTTCAATGTATTTAGATTCATTGCTTATCCCTCAACTTTTAATAAGTAAGACACTTTGTTAATCATGCCTCTTACTTCCGGCGTATCCTCAAGAACAACCGTATGGTTAATTCTTTTCAAACCCAAACCCGTTACCGTAGCACGGTGCTTTGGAAGACGCCCATAAAAACTTTTAATCAAAGTAACACTTACAGTTGCTTTGCTCGAAGCAACCTTCTTTGCAGGAGCTTTCTTTGAATCAACAGCTGGAGTTACCTCTATCTTAGCTTCAGCAGCTTTTGGAGCTGCTTTCTTTGGAGCTGCTTTCTTTGGAGCTGCTTTCTTTGGAGCTGCTTTCTTTGGAGCTGCTTTCTTTGGAGCTGCTTTGTTTTCTATCTTATCTTCAGCCATCAGATTTCTCCATTAATTTGTTCAACAGTTTTACCGCGCTTTGCAGCAACTATTTGTGGCGATGACATTTTAGTTAAACCCTCAACGGTTGCCCTGACAACACTAATCGGATTACGAGTACCATTACACTTTGCCAAAATATTGTGAACACCAACTGCCTCTAAAACACTTCGCATTGGACCACCTGCAATTACACCTGTACCTTCTGAGGCAGGCTGCATGTATACTTTAGCAGCGCCAACAGATGAAGTGATAGGGTAATGTAGTGTTCCATTTACTAATGGAACTGGCTTCATTGATCTCTTTGCTTTATCCATTGCTTTTTGAATAGCCAAAGGAACTTCACGAGCCTTACCAGTACCATAACCGACTTTACCGTTACCATCACCGACAACCACCAAAGCAGAAAAACCAAAAATTCGTCCACCCTTAACTACTTTAACGACGCGTCGAATATTAACCAGCTTTTCTATAAATTCACTTTCTTCTTTGTAATTTTTTCTCTTATTTTCAGCCATTCTTTAAACCTATAAATTCTCTTAATTAAAAATCTAATCCGCCTTCCCGTGCCGCATCAGCAAGCGCTTTAACTCGTCCGTGGTATTTAAAACCAGAACGATCAAATGCGACCTTAGATACTTTAGCTTTTTTAGCAGCTTTTGCTATTAAATCCCCAACTTTGGAAGCGGCTTCAACATTGCTACCGTTTTTAATTTTTAAGGAAACACTTGATGCAGAAGCTAACGTCTTTGTGCCACAACTACTAATAATCTGAGCATAAATATGCTGAGAAGATTTGAACACACATAAACGCTCAACATCTCTTGTAGAATGCTTAGCTCTAAATTTCGTTGCTCTTCTTAATCGAGCTTCTTTTTTTGATAATTTCATTTAACTACTACCTTCAATCAATTATTTCTTCTTAGCGGCTTTTCGAACAACCTGTTCATCTTTATAGCGCACACCCTTACCCTTGTATGGTTCAGGTGGACGGAATGCTCTAATTTCAGCAGCCGCTTGGCCAACTTTCTGCTTATCAATACCTTTGACTATAACTTCAGTCTGAGAAGGTGTTTCAACTGATATACCTTCAGGCAAGTTATAATTTACTGGATGCGAAAAACCTAAAGTTAAATTCAAAACCTTACCTTTAGCTTGAGCACGGTAACCAACACCAATCAAAGTTAGTTTCTTCTCCCAGCCCTCAGTAACGCCTTTTATTAAATTTGCTGTATTGGCTCTTACAGTTCCAGCTTGTGCCCATGCACCTTTCTCTTCTTTCCTGCTAACTTCTGCAAGTGAAAAAGTTAACACATTATCAGTATTTAAAATAACAACTGATGAATTTACGTGCATACTCATCTCTCCAAGTTTACCTTTAACGGAAAGCTTTCCTTCGGTTTGAGAAACATCTACGCCTTCTGGAATAGTTATTGGTGCTTTTGCAACTCTAGACATTATTAAATCTCCACTATTATGAAACGCTGCACAAAACTTCACCACCAATATTTTGGGCCTTGGCGGCTTGACCCGTCATGACACCTTTAGGTGTTGAAACAATTACAATTCCTAGACCATTCATAATGCTTGGCATATTATCTTTACTAGCATAACGCCTTAAACTAGGTTTCGAAATTCTATTTAAAGACTCAATAACTGGCTGGTTATCAAAGTACTTTAATTTGATTACTAATGTTTTATTAGTGGCAGTATCACCTTCAATTGCAAAAGAAGTAATATAGCCTTCGTCTTGCATTACACTTGCAATGGCAGACTTTAAATTTGAAGCAGGGATGCTAACCTGTTCTTTATTAACTGATTGTGCATTCCTAATTCTTGTCAACATATCAGCTATTGGATCAGACATACTCATATTAACCTCCTACCAGCTTGCTTTAGATAATCCAGGAATCTCACCATTCATGGCGCGCTCTCTGAGTTGAGACTTGGCTAAGCCAAATTTACGATAAAAACCATGCGGACGACCCGAAAGCCCACAACGATTACGTTGACGAACTGGCGAGGCATCTCTTGGGAGCGACTGTAATTTAATTATTGCCTGAAAACGGTCTTCATCAGAGGTATGAATACTCTTAATAATTTTCTTCAGTTCAAGACGTCGTACTTTGTATTTTTCGACCAACTTAGATCGCTTGACATCTCTGTGTATCATAGACTTTTTAGCCATTATTTTCACCTTTAAATGGAAAATTAAACATCGCCAATAGTTTCTTAGCATCATCATCACTTTGTGCATTTGTGGTTATTGCAATATCCATTCCACGCACTTTTGTTACTTTTTCAAAATCAATTTCTGGAAATACTATTTGTTCAGTAATTCCCATATTGTAGTTTCCACGGCCATCAAATGACTTAGCATTAAGTCCACGGAAGTCTCTAATACGAGGTATTGCAACATTTACCAAACGATCTAAAAACTCATACATTCTTTCTTTTCTTAGTGTCACTTTACAACCAATAGCATTACCTTCTCTCAGCTTAAAGCTTGCAACTGATTTTCGTGCAAGACAGCTTACTGGCTTTTGGGAAGAGATTAAACCCAACTCTTCTAATGCACTTTCTAGTATTTTTTTATCTCCAAGCGCACTCCCAAGACCCATATTGATTGTAATTTTTTCAATCTTAGGCACTGACATAACATTGCCCAACCCTAACTCTTCTTTCAGTTTAGGAATAATTTCATTTTTATATTGTTCTTGTAATCTAGACACTTGTCACCTATTTATTTATTATTTCAAAGTACGGCTTCACCGCTTGACTTAAAAAATCTTTCTTTTATACCTTTATCATTAACTCTAACACCAATGCGATCTGCTTTTTTTGTTGTAGGGTTATAGATTGCAACATTGGAAGCATTTAGAGGCATTTCTTTTTCTTCTATACCGCCTTCTATTCCCGCTTGTGGATTTGGGCGAACATGTTTTTTTGCTAAATTGAAGCCCTCAACAATAAGCTTTGATCCTAATATTTTAGTTACAGTTCCAATTGAACCCTTATCTTTGCCAGCGATTACTATAACTTCATCATTTTGCTTTATTTTCATCATTACAACACCTCTGGCGCAAGTGAAACAATCTTCATAAATTGTGCACCTCTTAATTCACGCGTAACAGGGCCAAAAATACGAGTACCAATTGGTTCTAACTTTGGATTCAATAATACAACCGCATTATTATCAAAGCGAATACGTGAACCATCGTTACGGCGCACGCCTTGCGCTGTACGAACAACCACTGCATCATAAACGTCGCCTTTTTTAACTTTGCTACGAGGAGCAGCTTCTTTTATGCTCACCTTAATGACATCACCAATATTGGCATAACGGCGCTTCGAGCCACCTAAAACTTTAATACACATTGCTCTAACCGCGCCACTATTGTCGGCAATATGTAATCTTGTTTGCATTTGAATCATGTTCTTCTCTCTAAAATGCGACTAATTAATCAATACTTACTGATTTTTCAACAACTTCTATCAAGGCCCAATTTTTTGTTTTTGAAAAAGGCTTTGATTCAGAAACTCTTACAACATCTCCAAGACCGCACTCATTATTCTCATCATGTGCGTGAACTTTTGTGCTGCGCTTAATATACTTTTTATAAATCGGATGTCGCACTTTTCGCTCTACCAAAACAGCAATTGTTTTATTGCGACTATTACTAACTACCTTACCTGTTAGTACTCTTTCTACTGCATTAGTTTCACTCATGACTGCTTCTCGTTAATAATTGTTTTAATTTGTGCAATTGATCTTTTTGTTTTTCTAAGCTTTGTTAAATCAGTCAATTGTGAGCTACTATGTTGCATACGCAATTCGAAATGCTCTTTAAGCAATTCCATAAGGCCTTCCTGTAACTGAGATACATCTTGCTCCCTTAATTCTTTAACATCCATTACATTATTGTCCGTTTAATTATTGTTGTCTTGACGGGTAGTTTTGCAGATGCAAGCATAAATGCCTCTCTAGCAACTACTTCATCAACACCTTGCATTTCGAATAACATTTGACCAGGCTTCACTTGTGCTACCCAATACTCAACACTTCCTTTACCTTTACCCATTCGAACTTCTAAAGGTTTTTTAGTAATTGGCTTATCTGGGAAAACACGTATCCAAATTTTTCCTTGACGTTTAACGTGTCGAGTCATTGCACGACGAGCCGCTTCAATTTGCCTAGCAGTCATACGACATCTTCCAGTAGCCCGAAGACCAATCTCGCCAAAGCTAACATTATGGCCATTGGCTAAGCCACGGTTGCGGCTTTTCATGGCTTTTCTAAATTTTGTACGTTTAGGTTGTAACATCTCTTAATTCCTTTACTTCTTGCTTAGTTGTTTTCCAGCACCACGTTTTGAAACTTCTTCGATAGTACCTTTATTATGATCAAGTATTTCACCCTTAAAGATCCAAACCTTAATGCCAATAACGCCATACTGCGTATTTGCTTTAAAACTACTATAGTCAACATCTGCTCTAAAAGTATGAAGTGGAACTCGGCCCTCACGGTACCACTCTGAACGTGCTATTTCAGCACCATTCAATCTTCCACTCACCATAATTTTTATACCCAGCGCACCCAATCTAGTAGCATTACCTAAAACACGTTTAACAGCACGCCTATACATCACACGCTTCTCAAGTTGTTGAGCAATATTTTCAGCAACTAAGCGAGCATCTAACTCAGGTTGCTTTACTTCTTCAATACTGATATGAACAGGAATACCCATTTTGTCTGAAACTATATTTTTCAATTTTTCAATATCAGCACCTTTTTTACCAATTACTATTCCAGGTCGAGCAGTATGAATAATAACTTTGGCAGTATTTGATAATCGCTCAATACTAATACGACTAACAGAAGCTGAAGTTAATTCTTTAAATAAGAAGTCTCTTACTGCAATGTCAGATAACAAGTAGTTAGAATAGTCCTTACTACTGGCGTACCATTTAGAGTGCCAATCTTTAACAATCCCTAACCTAATGCCTACTGGATTTACTTTTTGACCCATAATTATTTACTCGCTTACGCCAACACTGATGTGGCTTGTTCGTTTAAGAATACGGTTCGCTCTTCCTTTTGCTCTAGGGCGAATTCTTTTCATAGTAGAACCTTCGTTAACGAAAACACTACTTACTTTTAATTCATCAATATCTAAACCGTCATTATGCTCAGCATTTGAAATTGCAGAACTTAAAACTTTTTTTACTAGTACTGCGGCTTTTTTATTACTAAATGTCAAAATATTCAAAGCCTCTTCGACCGGCTTATTTCTAATTTGATCAGCAATCAATCTAACTTTAAAAGCGGAGATTTTTGCGTATTTATGAATTGCCTTAGCTTCTTTCATTATGTCACCTTATACTTACTAGTTTCGGTCACCGGAGTGACTTTTAAATGTTCTTGTTGTGGCAAATTCGCCTAACTTATGACCAATCATATTCTCGTTAATTGAAACTGGAACATGTACGCGACCATTATGTATTGCTATTGTCAACCCAATCATTTCAGGAACAATAACCGAGCGACGAGACCAAGTTTTAATTGGTTTTCTGTCATTAATTTCTTGAGCCTTTAATACCTTCTTAATTAAATGCTCATCTACAAACGGTCCTTTTCTAAGTGATCTTGCCATAATTACCCTTTATTTTCTGCGACGTACGATAAGTTTATCAGTACGTTTATTACTTCGAGTCTTGTACCCTTTAGTAGGAGTACCCCAAGGAGAAACTGGATGTCTACCGCCACTTGTTTTTCCTTCACCACCACCATGAGGGTGATCAACTGGGTTCATTACAACCCCACGAACAGTTGGCCTAAAGCCTCTCCATCGAGTGGCACCAGCCTTTCCTAATTTTCTTAAACTGTGTTCTGACTTTGAGACCTCTCCAAGAGTAGCTCGACATTCAGCCAATACCTTTCTGACCTCACCTGAACGGAGCCTTAGAGTTACATAGTTTCCCTCTTTAGCAACTAATTGAACTGATGTGCCTGCACTTCTAGCAATCTGAGCACCTTTTTTTGGCTTTAACTCGACACAATGAATTACGCTACCAAGAGGAATATTACTCAAAGGCAATGAGTTACCTTTTTGAATAGCTACAGAGTTTCCTGATATAACTTGATCACCTGCTTTGATACCCTTCGGTGCAATAATATATCGTCTTTCACCATCGGTATAAAGCACTAATGCTATATTTGCACTTCTATTTGGATCATATTCAATACGCTCAACAGTAGCAGTAATGTCATCCTTATTGCGTTTAAAGTCAATAATACGATACCTCTGTTTATGCCCACCACCTCTATGTCTTACAGTGATTTTTCCGCGGTTATTACGGCCATTAATTCTATTTTTACTTTCTGTAAGAGCTGCAAAAGGTTTGCCTTTGTGTAGATCTTTATCAACGATACTGACTACAAAGCGTCTTCCTGGTGATGTTGGTTTTCTTTGTATAACTTGTGCCATAATAAATTCTCTATGAAGCTGTAGTGTCAATCATCTGACCTTCAGATACCTTGACGACTGCTTTTTTCCAATTAATTCGCTGCCCAGTTTTTCCTTTGTAAATTCTCTTCTTACCCTTTACATTAGAAGTAGTGACATTATGAACAGTAACACCAAATAGTGACTCTACTGCCGCTCTAATTTCTCTTTTAGTACTATCAGTTCTAACCTTAAAAACATACTGATTATTAGCTGAAGCCAAAGTTGATTTTTCAGACACAATAGGCCCAAGAAGGACGCTTAGTACTTTTTCTTGATTCATAACATCGCCTCTACTTTTTTAAGTGCTGCCTTAGTCATTACTACATTTTCATAACCAATTAAACTTACTGGATCGATACTTTGAGTATCACAAACACCTACATGATATAAATTACGTGAGGATAGATATAAATTTTCATCTAACTCATCAGTCATTAGTAGAGCGTCTTTAAGATCTAAAGACTTCATTAGTGAAGTAATATTTTTTGTTTTTGGTTCTGTAATTTCTAGGTCAGAAACTATCTTTAATCGATCTTTACGAAGTAATTCAGAAAAAATAACACTAATTGCTCCTTTATACATTTTTTTGTTAACTTTTTGCGAGTAGTTGCGTGGCTGTGCTGCAAAAGTTACACCACCACTTCTCCAAATAGGTCCACGTGATGTTCCAGCTCGAGCACGTCCAGTGCCTTTCTGTTTCCATGGCTTTTTACCACCACCGCTAACTGCTGAACGATTTTTTTGGGCTTTAGAGCCACTTCGTCCTGCTGCCATATATGCAGTTGTAATTTGATGAACCAACGACTCATTATAGTTACGGCCAAAAATATCGTCCGAGACTTCCTGAGAAGTGGATTTGTTTGTTTTTAAATTTAATACTTTTACTTTCATCATAAAACCTTTATATGAACTTTTTTATTAAGCTTCAGTTTCTTTACTCTCTTCAGACTTTGCTTCAACAACTGAAGTCTCTTCAGCTTCTGCTTCTGCTTCTGCTTCTAAAGCTTGATTTTCAGATAATTGCTTACTAATCTGATTATTTATACTATTCTTTTTATCTGACAAAAACACTCTGACAAATCCATTTTTAGAACCAGGAATTGCACCTTTAACTAGTAACAAATTACGTTCGTTATCAACCCTTAGAATTTCAAGGCACTCTTCAGTAACCTGAGCGTTACCCATTTGACCTGCCATTTTCTTGCCTTTAAATACACGACCTGCATCTTGACACTGACCAGTAGACCCAATAGCCCGGTGAGATACTGAGTTGCCATGAGTTGCATCTTGCATACTGAAATTATGACGCTTTACACCACCTTGAAATCCCTTGCCTTTTGACTGGCCTGTTACATTAATAAAGTGGCCAGCACCAAAAAATGATATATCAAGATTTGGCATATCAGAAACATCGGAGTCATCAACTCTCATTTCCCATAGACCAAGACCTATTTCTTGAGAAGCTTTAGCATAATGACCTTTTAAAGAACGACTAACTCGACCAACTTTAGCATCACCTTTCTTATTTGTCTTTTTGCCTGTAGTTACTTGAACTGCACTATAGCCATCAGTGTCAACATTTTTAGTCTGCACTATACGGTTAGGCTCTATCTTTATAACACTTACTGAAGATGCTGAACCATCATCTGATAAAAGACGTGTCATTCCTATTTTTTGACCTACTAATGCAATTGCCATTTTGTTAATCCTTTCTATTCTATTAGTTAAGTTGGATTTTCACATCAACACCCGCAGCTAGATCTAATTTCATTAGCGCATCTACGGTTTTATCGGTTGGACTAATAACATCCATCAACCTAACATAAGTTTTTAATTCGTATTGGTCTCTAGCATCTTTATTGACATGCGGAGAAGTCAACACTGTAAAACGTTCCTTTTTTGTAGGCAAAGGGATTGGACCCCTTACACTAGCGCCTGTGCGCTTAGCTGTTTCTACAATCTCTACGGCAGATTTATCGATTAATCGATGATCAAATGCCTTTAATTTAATTCTAATATTTTGATTGCTCATTTGCCTATTTACCTTATCTAACTTCTGAAACGAAAAAACCGTCGATTATACAATGATTCGACGGTTCTAATTTAACTAATCAACTCGTAATCTTCGAGACGACTCCAGCACCTACCGTGCGTCCGCCTTCTCTGATTGCAAATCTTAAACCTTCTTCCATTGCAATCGGAGCTAGCAACTCAACTGTCATCTTAATATTGTCACCTGGCATTACCATTTCAACGCCTGATGGCAATTGACAAGCACCTGTTACGTCCGTTGTTCTAA
>LWDU01032042.1_pt2 | contig 20948 bp, 12 predicted proteins | sample 727161 | NCBI WGS metagenome assembly LWDU01 (sample SAMN04566230, study PRJNA314399) | hydrothermal vent metagenome | isolation source: deep sea hydrothermal plume seawater | place: Mexico: Gulf of California, Guaymas Basin | collected 2004-07-11
CATAGAGAAGGCCATCAGCATCGATATACTCTACATATTCTACATCGAGGGTGTACAATTGTTGAGAATCGATTGAATAAATCAAATCCCAGTTTGCTCTGTCATCTGACCACGAGGTAATGACGGCAGTATCAACAAGGATTCCATGGCGTACAAAGACATCTGTGTGAGACATTGTTAGGTCAACACTTGTACCATCGACATCCCATGTGGTGCTATCACCATCATATTGTTCGATTATTACAGAGGAGGAACCGCTTGTGACTTCAGCCAAAACAAGTTCAATTCCCGAGTCAGTGGCTGCTTTCATAACATCAACCAAAATATTTTCAAGAGAAATTCCAGTTAATGCATTGATGTCATTATCATAATTTGACCATTCATATCCAATTCCAAAAAGCACCGATTCAGGGGCTTCTGTGGGTACTGCTTGGGCTTGGGCAATTGGAGCAACTGCACTTCCAATCAGCATCATGGCAGTCAAAATTAGGCTCAGAGATGTGGCTCTCACTCGGCTCATAGACGAGGGTAGACCTTGTCTGCCAAATACTTATTGCAGGATGGGCACTACAGAATTAGTCGCTTTTACTTGGTGTCATCACCTTTCATGGAATCCTTGCTATCCTCAAGGTGGCCCCATGGGGTTCTTGTTCGATTCAATCCTATTCGCTTGAAATATAGGAATCTCAAATTCTTCCAGCCATCTCCCCAGGTATGGATGACTGCTTCCCCAACTCTCTCTCGGTAGGGTACAGCAATCTCAATTGCCTTCTTTTTACCTAGTACTTTTCTTGCTAAGATTTTCATTTCTTGAGACAGGGGCATACCATCATTTGTAGGTCTCATTTTGGGGTTGTCCATGATTGATTTACGGAATACCCACATTCCAGATTGGGAATCTTTGATACCATACCAATAAAGCATCCTTGCGGTGAAGGATAAAACCCAATTCCCAAAACCGTGTAAGCCTGACATCGAGCCGTCTTCGGCCTTGGTTAGACGGTCGCATGTAATGAAGTCCAAATCTTCATCGAGAAGTTTCCTTACGAGGTCTGGAACAACTTCTGCTGGGTAAGTGCAATCAGCATCCATTGTAATGATGTAATCACCTTTAGCGATATCAAATGCTGTTCGGTATGCTCTGCCGTATCCTTTACGAGGCTCGATATGAACTCGTGCTCCCTTTTCAAGAGCTATTTCACGAGTTTTGTCGGTTGAATTTCCATCCACGATTAGAATTTCCATCTCGTCGCACCAACCAGTAGGAATAGAGTCTATTGTCAAGCCAACTGCGGCCTCCTCATTGTAGGTTGGGAGAATAACAGTAACTGATATCGGGAGTGGGTCAGTCATAGACAACGTGCCACGCACTCGGCCTTCTCCTTTCAATTCTATTGCTAGATGTAATCAAGGCTGAATAAGGTATTTTGCTTAACCGCTTGGAGAATCGTTGAAGGTCTATTCACCATCGGATAAATGAGAAACGTGCATATCGCCATGCTTTCAGGAGAATATCCGCCCCGCTGGGGAGGGATGGGGTCAGTGGTTTACCATTTGGCTGGACACTTGGCAAAAAATGGCCATCGAGTCAGTGTAATCACCCGTAGTAATGGTGGAAAGGCTATTCCAACTCAACTTGGGGTCGAAATAATTGAGGTCGGATGGGCGCCTATTCCCATGCAATTTACTCGTTCATACGGACGTACTGCCTTACGCGCACTGGAAAAACTTCACAGGAGGAGTACTGTTGATGTCATCCACCTTCATTTGCCACTTATTAGTTGGACAAAGAAGCAATATTTGAGGGCGCAGAAAAATGTTGCACCGATAGTTTCCAGCCTACATGGTTCTTGGTTGGGTGAGAGAGATGGTATGCGCCTTGCTGCCAAACACAAAGAGGCTGCAACTTGGAAAAATCCCAATGACCTTGCTATCCTCCTCAGCGGGGGGTGGTTCGCTCGCTTTGAAAGAGCAGGTATTTTATCGAGTAAGATTTGTGTTGCAAATTCAAATGCTACAAAAGAGGACTTTCTAAGTCGATATAAGCCGGAGAATGATTGGCGCTGTGAAGTCATCCATTGGGGAGTTGACGAAGCGGTATTTCATCCTCTGGATAGGGATGATGAAGATAGTCAATTGAATCATGAAAAGGTACGCATGAAGTATGGGGCTGATGATGAGGCTGCACTTTCTGGAGAACCTGATACCAAGACTCCTTTATTGTTAGCAGTAGGGCGTTTAGTTGCTCGAAAAGGGAATCGCTTACTATTGCATTCCATGCCTCATATTCTTGACAAAAACCCGCAGGCTAAACTAGTCATTGTGGGCCGAGGGCATATGCGAAAATTCTTGTTGAAGCAAGCAAAAAAACTTGGTATTGAAGGGGCAGTTTCGATTGAATCCAGTCTATCATTCGAGGAATTAGCACAATTATACAGGAGTTCTGATTTGGTAGTCTATCCTTCTTATTACGAAGGGCAGGGATTGATTCCCTTGGAAGCCATGTCAAGTGGTACAGCAGTGGTTACTGTAGACCATGGACCGCTTCCTGAGATGGTTGATTCACAGGTTGGTTCTTTGTTTAAACTCGGTGATGCAGAAGATTTAGCAGCCAAGGTCAATGCTGAACTGGCTGAACCACAACAACGTAGAGTGAAAGGGTTAACCGGTCGAGATAAGGTCCTAGACCTCTTCACATATGCAAAAAATGCTGCTGATTTTGAAAAATTATACGAAGAATCTAGGATTTGAATGACTCTAAAATCCTGATCGCAAGGGCAGGTCCGATTCCAGGAACTTGTAGTAATTGTTCTCGACTTGCGTGCTTGATTTCTTTACGACCTCCGAAATGGCGTAATAATGCTTGCAACTTTTTCGCACCCATGCCTTCCACTTTCTCTAGAGGGTCACGTAAGGTTCTACGGCCGCGCCTTTTGCGATGATAGGAATTTGCGAAACGGTGGGCTTCATCTCGTGCATGCACGATTACCCTACCAATTCTATCGAGAATAAGCGGTTCTTGTTCTAAGCGATGGAGAGTTTCTTCCCGCTTTGCCAATGCTGCTACTGGAAACCTCTCTGATAAGCCATGTTTTGACAACATCTTGTTAATTGTTGAAAGGTGAGTTTCTCCACCATCGAGAAGCAGTAAGTCTGGCCATTCATCTTGCCTTTTCAGCCAGCGTTCTACCACCTCGCTCATCATTCTCAAATCATCCATTGCATCTTGTTTGATAATGTAGGTGCGATATTCCTTCTTTGAAGGTCTACCATTTCGTAAAACTACACTTGCTCCAACCCTTTCGGAACCTTGTAATTGGGACATGTCAAAACATACAATATGGTCTAGTGATTCTTGTTTTAGTAACAGAGCGCCATCATCTGCCGCCCTCTGTTCAAGACTTCCTGCATGTTTCCGTAACTGTCTTTCGACCTGTAAATCAGCATTCTGGTCAGCCAATTTTCTCAAAGTAGCAAGGTCTCCTCTATGTGGTATGCGAACTTCGACTTGGCTTCCACGTCGTTCATCTAGCCAAGCAGATACCGTCTCAGGCAGCGGAGTGGGAAGGAGAATTAGGCGAGGTGGAGATCTGGCTGCATAATGATCTGAGATGAAACGGGCAATGCTTTCACCAATGTCACCCCGATGAATCAAAAGCCACTTTTCCTGTGATTGAACTATACCCTCCTTGGCATGCATGACAACAACCATTGCCAAGTCACCTCGACTAGCGAAACCAATAGCATCACAGTCTCGATAAAACCGGCTGCTGATTACCTGTTGACTAAGAGTTCGTTGTACTGAGGCGATTAAATCCCTTACTTTTGCAGCCTGCTCAAAGCGTTTTTCATCTGAATTCTGCTGCATTTCTGATACTAATTCACTCAACAAAACCTTAGCATCTCCATTCAAAACACCAGCAGCTGCATCTACATTATCCTGATAATTGCCGGCTTCGATACAAGGTCCAGAACATAAGCCAATATGCATCGACAGGCAACCTTGAGGTAACAATTCCTTACAATCACGAATACCAAATTGTCGACGCAATAACTGAACCATTCTTTTGGCTGCTCCAGCATCAGGAAATGGCCCCCAATGACGTGAATCAGAAGGAGGATGTCTGGTGTAAAGTATGCGAGGAAATTGATGATTTGTAAAGGCAAGGTAAGGGTAAGATTTGTCATCTTTTAACATAGAATTGTAGCGTGGTTTATGCTCCCTAATTAATTGCCTTTCCAAGACCAAGGCTTCACTTGGGTTATTGGTAACTATGAATGAAATCTCATCTGATTTTTCAACTAATTCTGGTATCATTGCTCTGTCTGGGTTTTTGGCAAAATAAGAGCGGGTCCGGCTTCGAAGATTGGTAGCCTTGCCAACATAGAGTACCCTTCCAGCCTTATTCTTGAACAAATAAACCCCCGGTGAATCGGGTAAGTCAAGACTGCTGGATGAAACAGGCACATCTGCACGACTAAGGGTAGGCACAAAGAACCATGCGCACCTCAGGGCTACTATGCTCACTCCCTCGCAGACTCGTCTGTTGCGTTGGTTGGGAAAATTTTCTAAAGAATTAGTCGATTCTTGGGATGTTCCAAGAGAACTCTCTTTGCCTGGGCTATCCGAAGCACTTGGAGTGGTCAGGTCAGCCTTGCATTCACCCCTGAATGCATTGATGGAGGAGGGTTTGGTGGAATTCCGTTTGGCTCATGTAATAGGTGGAGGTTCCCGCCGGAGGAACGTCTACCATCTAACAGAAGCAGGAAGGATAGAACTTGCAAACTTACCAGAGCAAGAAAAAGAAGAAGCGCCTACTCGAAAATCTTCACTTAAGGGCGAGCCACCTGGACTAAGCGAATTGAAGGGAAGGGAAGAAATCCTTGAACGATTATCACAAATAAAACCTATCTCGATGACAATTGTTGGAATTGCAGGAATTGGAAAGACCTCTTTGGTTAGGAAATTAGTTGAAGACCTCCTCAAAAACAAAAAAAGTTGCAGGTGGGTTAGAGCAAATATCTACGATGATTCATCATCACTTGCAGCAAGAGCACTGGATGGCCAAGAAGCCCCCGAAGAGCCAAGAGCAGTAGCAAATTGGCTTAGTGAGAAATGTAATGAAGAAGTCATAATTATAGATGACTTGCAAGATATTCACGATAGACACCTCAAGGGTATCATCAAAATGATTCAAGATTTAGATAAGAAAGGGCAGCAGTTAATCCTCATCTCAAGAGCACCTTCACCAATTGAAATCGCCGAAGTTATCAGCATCGAAGAAGTCTCGGATGATGCTGCAATGGAAATCCTTGGAGATGATATCGATGAACAACAACGCCTTAATGCAGTTGAACACCTTGGGGGTCACCCATTAGCCTTGCACATGTGGAACCCAGAACAGCCTCTTGCAGGGGCTCATATTCGTAGATTCGTTGAAGATACTGTTCTGACTCAACTTCCCGATGAATTGCTTCCAATGCTCGATGGAATTGCCGTTCTTCCTGTTCCGGTTCAAGCGGAAATTCTTGGTGGAGATGATGGCATGGAAACCCTCGATGAACATGCCTTGATGCGATGGTCTGAAGGAGACCTAGTTGAATTACAACATCTGGTTAGAAATGTTCGAAGAGAAAGTTGGAGCCAAGAAGAATCAGAAAAGGTACACGCAATAGCAGCCCAGCGTTGGGCTGAAGTTTCAGGTCAACAGGCAAGACTATTGGAATTGCATATGAGAATAAACGGAGCGGATGAAAACTTACAAGAACACCTTGAATTACATGGAGAAGGGCTTATTCTTCATGATAGTGCGGCGATGGCGACTCTAATTGACGATGCTTGTAAACGATGGCCAGAAGCCGATGCTTTGCGCCACCTTTCTGTATGTATCGCTTTAGACCGAGGCGAAACAAGTCATGCAGAATCGGAAATAAAAAATATGAAAAATCCGCCTTTGGAATTGCAGGCAAGGCTATCTCGCCAACAAGGAAAAGTGGAGGAGGCACTCACATTGGTTGAACAAGCGATGGCCAGTATTAGCGGTCTTGAAAAAGTAAAATTGCAAATTTCAGAAGCAACGAGAATGATAGATGACCGCCTTCCGGACGACGAAGAAATGCAAGGTCTTGAAGGTGTAGAAGAAATGATTCAAGGGATAGCCGTGAAAGAATTACAAAGTGACCAAAGAAAGAAAGTTCTCGTTGCTCTTGCTTCCCTAAGACATACTATCAAACTGAAAATGAATGACTCAGAGGCTGCAACTGCGATTAGAAAGAGTTTAGAATCTACAACTTCAAGTGAAGATCCACTGATAGTAGATATGAAAAATCGAGAAGATATCAAATTTTCAGGATTGATTTGTGTTGAATCTTCGAATCTATTGAGGGCACTTTCCCTCAAATTACTCTCAATAAATAATATGAATGAAGAACAGAGAATAGATGCTCTTCAGGAAGTTGTACTTGATGAGATAATCAGCACACGTCTTGGTCGCCGACTTGCAGCGGACTTGTGGACGTTGAGAGGAATTCACCAGTCTGCTGATAGATTGATATGTTGGCGAGAAGCGATTCATCTCTATACTGCTGCGGAATGTCCTGCGGCTGCTAAGGCTTTGACGCTGAGGATGCATTCATTGTTGCGTTGAAACTTAACCAACAAGTTGTTCAGCGCCTGACGGAAGGGTGAATCAGGAATTCCAAGAAGCATCTTCGAAGAAATCATCGCCACCAGCGTTTCCACCAAAACCAGAACCTGGAGCGGGTGGTGCACCACCTGCTGCATCATCTCCCCAACCTCCCATCGCCGCAAATTGGCGTTCGGAAACTCTTGTCTTGTTCTTGCTGGTGAATTCATTCTCCAATTTGTCTAACTTTAGACTACGCTTGCGCTTACGGCGTCTCCAAAGTAAGCCGATTCCCAAAAGGCTGACTGCACCATAGCCCCATGCTTCCTGCAAAAGGAAAGCCCAACCGATAACGAAAGTTATGGAGAGGGTATCTGTTTCACCAGCTTTTGGCATTGTGTAAGTGACTTGTTGGCGGCCATCTACTTCGGTGGTTGAACTACCACCATTTGCAGATTCAAAAGTACCGAATGAGAGACCGGCTGGTAAGCCAAGAATCAAGGTGACTGCTGGCATGATATCTCCCATGTCATCACCAAAATCTGCTCCTTCAATTTCTAATTCAAATGCTTCACCCGTCTCAGGGTCAGTGACCACATATCCACTGCCGTCACTTCCTGCCGCATTCATTAGGCTATTTCCTCTGAGGAGGTCTGCAAATGTGTTGAAGAATGGCATAAATGGAGAAGCAATACTGGTTGTAGTCAAGGAAAAATCTTGCTCTCCTTCCCAAGCAATTGTCAAAGTTGTACTCTTAATTTCAATACTAATTTCAATTGGTTTTGTATCACCAACACTGGTACTTGATGGAGGTTCTAAATTGCTGACCGAAGTAACAATTTCTATTTGAGAAAAGTCAACATCCTGTCCTGTTTCGCTCTTCATATCTCTGCCGGCTTGGTGAATCGTGTCAGTGAGGGTATTTCCCAATTCAGCAGCAAAATTCTTTATTCCTTGGCGCGTGAAAACAAGGTAAAGTTCGTCATCCATCAATGGTACTGTCGTGTTATATGGTTCATCCATTCTACTACCAATATCGATCATTAAACGAACAAGGTCGGCTGGTACGACAGGCATATCCAAAGTAGCATCTTGAGTAGACAGCATATCTCTTGCCTTGTCTGGCAATCCTAATCTGTAAAGTTTGAATGTCGCTCCACCGCTAAATTCCAACTCAGCTTTTTGAGTCCATTCATGTAAGGCAAAACTGGAAATGTCTAGTTCTACTTCAAAGGATGCACAGGTCTGTTCGTTGGCTGCACAAACAGTTGTATCTCCTTCTTTGATTGGGTTACGCCAATCATATGGGTTGGTGCCAGTTATTCCCAACACAGCACTGGTCTTTGAGAAGATCACCTCACCTGTTCCATCAGGAGTACTAACCCAATCAGGTAGAATTAATGTGACTTCCACCTTTGTTGGAGGTAGATTATCTGGAATCATGTCTGAGACGAATCCATCTCCCATGTCGGTTTCAATCGATAATCCAGCATTTAATATGGTCTGTAAATCAGAATTAGTGATGACTTCCAAATCAAAGCCTGTATCATTGAGGTCGATGTAGGACTTTGCCATATCGAGTAATGAGAATTGGAAGGTGTTACTACTGGATTCAAGCAGAACTGGGTATGTATCTGACATGGCGTTTTGTCCTGCAATACAATAACGGTCGTGGTCATCGCTCGGGGGATTGGCTTCACCGCATGTAGAACCTGCAATATGATGGAATCCAAGGCCCCCTACACCGCTGATATTTCGCCAACTCGGTGATTCCATGGTTACCTTTCCTTCACCGACGATTGCGCTAATTCCTTCAGCGATTGCATCAACTGGGAAATTATCCGTGAAATTATCCATTGCCACAAGGCCATTGGCTTCAGCCATGCGAATACCGTCAGCCGTTACCCATGGAATAGTCGCACCTGAACTATTGTCAACCATGCTTATTCCCCATTCTGTCATAGTATCAGAATCGATGTAATTCAATTGAATATCAACATCTAAACTAGCAGCATCTTCATTTGACATATCAAGAACTACTGAAATATCAACAGCAATATCATTCACGGTATCGATTACCACTGGGATGGTTGAGGTTGTTCTGCGACCAATGGTTAAAGTAACATTGCGCTCAAGAGTTGAATCGGTATTACTAGCGCCGCGATTATCGATAGTCCAGCGTCCAACATTGTAGGAATATTGTCCATCTGAGCGAGAAGGCGTTGAACCTCCTTGACCAGTTACTCCGTTGATTGTTGCATAGGATGGAGGTTCTATTTCGAAGGTATTCTGGTGACCAACCATTGCGAATAAAGTGAAGGGGGTGGAAATTTCAGAGCCCATTGTCAATAATCCTTGATAGGAACGTTCAAGGTCAAGTTTTGGTGAATCCGCCAATTGGAATTTGCTTGTTGAAAGGTCGATAACTGCCGAAATTGAAATGCAAATAGGTGGGTTATAGGGGTCGTCTGCATATGCCCCTTCGCTTAAAGAATCAAGGCTACCGTCCTGGAGGCAATGGTCTGATGTGCCTTTCGAGCCTCTTTCAAGATACTCTACATTTAGAGAAGCGATTTCTCCAAAACCACTGTTTAACATGTCGCTGACTGCGGATTCAGTTTGATTCAGAATCATCTCATCCACTGTCATCGATTGACCCATATTAACTCCAAAGAAATTTCTCAAATAATCCGCCGGTAGGCCATTTTGGGTAAATAAATCCAGAGCAGCGGCTGGCATATCGGGGAATAGTTCTGTCATACCACCTACTTTGTCATCATCGAATTCATACATTGCCCATTCCATTGACAAACCAATTTGAGAAGTAGAAATCATGTCGAAAGTGTAGTCTCCTTCAATCCATTCTTTAGATGTTGGAGTCAAATCTGTTGCTGGATTCAATTCATCACATTCACCACCAGGTGTAAAATCAGTATCACAAATAGCTGAGAACCCATGGCTAGAGAACGATTTTTCCTCTTCAGAAGCCAGCGGAAGGCCCGCAAATTGAATTGAAAGTAGCATAATAATTGCTACAAATAGCGTTGAACGACGTCCGATAATTGCACTGCGCATGGCCTTCCCCGAGGGGGAGGATGCACTGCTGACATATAACAGAATATACGACAGGCCCCCCGTAGGGGGGCAGAGAATGGAAAGAAAGGTAGGTTGGGAGGTACCATCTGACGAGGCAGAAAGAGCCCGAAGAATCGCCCTTAATGCCGGCGTTCTGGACTACGGATTCCATCCAATTCACCAACAAGGAAAGGTGATTTGGCCACTAAATGAAATGGTAAATGTGCTATTCGGTGAAATCATCCAATCGAATTTCGAAGCCCGAATAGAATTGAACCCCCACCAAAGACTAGCAGTGGAGTTACCAGATGTAGAATTACCAACAAAGTGGGAATTATTAGACGACTTGGTCTTACTTCCTTCTGATTCCTTTCCCAATGGAAATGACGATACTTGGAAAGCAGTATGCAGGGCTTTGAAGGTTGAACGAGTTGGGCGAGGCGCAGAAATTGATTCGGGACCAATGCGCCAAAGTCGCGCTGAAATTTTGCTTGGAAGCCACGGTTGGGTAAATCATAAAGAAAATGGAATCCGCTATGTTTTCGATGCTAGTAAAGTCATGTTCAGCAGCGGCAATATTACCGAGCGAAGAAGAATGGGTGATATCAATGCTGCAGGCGATGTAGTGGTCGACCTATTCGCCGGTATCGGCTACTACACCTTGCCGATTCTAGTCAATGCTGGAGCATTGGTTGTACATGCCTGCGAGATGAACCCCGACAGTATCGATGGCCTAACCAAAGGGCTCGTTGCTAATATGGTGATGTCGAGATGCCATATTCACCAAGGAGATAATCGTCAAACTGCGTCAAAACTTGAAGGCATTGCAGATAGGGTATTGCTGGGATTATTGCCATCCTCAACTTATGCTTGGGAATTAGCTTTCAATTGCTTGAAAGAAGAAGGAATCATCCATGTTCACATGAATGTGGAGCAGCAGGAATTGGATGATGGAACGTTTGTGAAAGAGACTTTGAAATCATTTGAAGAGATGGGAAGTGAGGTGAAACTATTGCACCTTGAGGATGTAAAATCCTATGCGCCGCGGGTTAGGCATGTGGTGCTTGATATTGAGGTTAGGAAGTTGTAAAACTAGTCACATTCGACCAAGTTTCACCATTACTATTTTCTCCAAAAACCCTGAAATAATAGGTGTTTTGTGATAATAATCCACTTATCGAATGTTTATCATGACCCACATTTGAGACTCCATATGAGGCACAATTATCCCATAAGTTTCGGTTATTTCCTGCATCCAAAAGACCCCAACAGATTGTTATGTTTGTATTACTACCGTTGTCATAAACATCCCATTCCAAATCTGCAGAAGTTGAGGAGACATTAGCCGCACTATTATTTCTAAACTGAATATCATACTCATAAACCCAAGTTCTCAAAGGGTCGTCCACCCAAACTGGCAAATGCAATAAATCATCTTTAGTTTCTTGACTTAGAGGAAATCCCCATGCTTCATGATATGGCGCTAAGTTATAGCCGGTTTGAAGTGATAATTCGATAACCCACCGATTAAATTCTTCATCATCACCACTCGGTGAATCAGCCATGGTGTAATATTCTGTTAGGGCTGCAGTGACTGGCCCCCACCCAAACTCTTCCTTGATTTGTACAAATGTCTCAAGAGCGGTCCAAACGCTCCATGAAGAAATCTGGGCGCCATTTTGGAAATAAGTTTCAGTTCTGCTCTTGCGGCTACTATCACTCATCGCACCATGACCTTGCCCCATGTCTAAGCCGACTAAGTCTTCCATCAAACGAACTGAATAGAGGTTACAAGTAGTCTCGGTATTTCCTGGTAATGTTGATGCCATCCACTGATGATTATGCCCTAACTCATGGAACATTCCCCAGTCACCTTGGCTCCACATTTGTGAAGAGTTTAACACTCCTTGAGAAGAGGCAGTATGGGCCATGAATGGATAGCCGCTATGCATCCAACCGGCGCTGATCTGTACGTCGAAGGTAGCCCTCTCAACCCTTGGCCATGGAGTAAATCCAGAGAGGTTATGTTCCATCGATAATGCTTGGTCCCAGAAATCCATGGTCAAATCAGGCGTGTCTAATGTGCGTAGGTCGGCTGATGGAACGCTGAGAATAAAGAACTCTGATTCGACTTCTGCCCACGGCGCTGGGTAATCTCTGATTGTACTATTCCACAAGTTTTGGTCGGTCTCTCCTTGAACCCAATATGGTGCTAGTACTGCATTATCGATACTGACATTGAATGACCCAAGTGTTGAACCTGCTGGAATACGAATGTAGATGGTGCCGCCGAAAGCACAGCCAACCTGAATGGCTGTACTGGTTGCACTAAACGTTCGGTAAATGATAGGATGGCGAGATAATGTATCCTTGCCCCAGAGGTTATCAGTATGGGCACCGATTAGAATATCGACTCCCGTTCCTACGATATTGTTCGGGAATGTCACGTTCAAAACTTCACCTGCTGCCGCATATAATCCAGTGCTCATCCTTCCTGCTGAGCGTGCCCCTGAATAGCCAAAACTACTCGGTAGGCCGGCAAAAGTTCCGTTGATTTCTACTGTTCTGCTAACTCTACTTGCGTTGGCTGGCACATCTCCTGGAAATTCCTTGGTGCTTGGATGATAGGGGATTTGGTCTACCGGTAATAAATGGAGCAACCTGTCTTGAATTTTCAAATTCAAGCGTTCGATTGGGTCTGCATTTGCTAGACTGAAAGTATTGGATGGGGAAATCATTATCCAACCAGATTCATTGGTCATTTTGCGAACTGGAGCCCACACGAAATCGAAGTCCAATGGTAAGTTATCGACTGCTCGTTCTACTGTGGAGGCTGCAATTCCTTTTTCATAGACTGATAATGTCTGTCCAGCAAGGTGTGATTCTACTGAAGTAAGAGCGGTGTGCAATCTGAAGTTCGCAGAAGGTGGATTTCCAGTTAAGTCAAGACTTACAGAACCTGAAGAGGAGGAGACAAATAATCCAGTTGTATTCATTACTTTATTGCCTGGATAATTATGGGCAACATCGCTATTTGAATAGGACCAATACCAAGCATGACCGCCGAAAATAGCACCTTTTCCACTCAAGATAAAAGATTCAAGATTGTTGTTTTCCGTGTTGGAATAACTATTCCAAAAGTCGCCGATAAAACAATCGAAGGAGGATAAATCATCTGGCCAAGCATTGCTGATTACATTGTATCCTTCTACCGTCAATTCATCTTCAAAGTGACTGTAATCAGATTGCACTCCTATTGTCTTGCTTGTCCCTCCACAAGCCCATTTTATGGCGTTAAGTGACATTGTAGTTTCATTGCTGCCACCTTGTTTGGCAACGAATCCTTCGTGTCCATAACCAACAACTCTACCTTTTCCAGAATGGCCTGCTGAGATAATTGGCCTATCATTCCAATCCAATCCAACAGGGAATGTCCACCTTCCTACTGGAACGATAAGAGAGGGCCATGATGAGCCATAATCTAGAGTTCCAACCCCATCTACCAAGTCCAACCAATCTGCATCTAGGTCGTGTACTGCGATGCTGAGGTTTACCTCAAGTGTGCCGCCAGTGTTGTTGGCCCAGAGATGATAAGTTCTCCAAGCAGTTCGTTCAATTGGAGTGCCATTGATACTACCATTATTCAGTAATTCTAATCCTAATGGTAAGGCTGGTTCAACCTCCCAAGAATCAATTTCTGGACCTTCATTATAGGCCTCAATGATGATGCTTTCATTAGATGCCAAAGTAATGATAGATGAATTATCCCAAGAAATATTCATTGGCGTCATATCAGCAATTCTCAAACGGATTTCTGCGGAAGAGGAGCCACCGGTATTATTGGCCCAAATTGTATGATTTGTCCATTCGTACAGAGTATCTGCTGAACCATATATTCTGCCTTCATCAAAACTTAAACCGGTCGGCAATGAGGGTTCTAGCGTCCAGTCAACCACTGCCCCCCCAGAATGTGTAGGTGAAATATCAATACTTTCTCTTAACCATGCTAAATCAATTTCTTCTAATCCATATGAAAGGTTAACGACCGGCTCATCTATGATTATTATTTCAACTGAAGTTGAAGATGAACCCCCGCTATTTGATGCAGTAATTTGATGAATACTTGAAGCCACCAAATTTGGTGAAGAACCTAAAATCCAACCTGTTGAGTTATCGAATTCCATTCCAATTGGCAAATCTGGATTTATCTCCCAGTTTACAGGCTCCCCACCATCTATCCAAGGAGCCAATGGTCCAATACTTGTGTTGACAGTGAAAGTGTGAGGAGCAGCCGGATAAAACAAGCCGAATGGAGATTGGTCATCAACGCACATGGTCAAAGTTCTATTTGTCCAACCACCGGAGTTTGAAGCATTTATTGTATATGTTGAACAAGGGATAATGGTTTGAGGTGTGCCAGAAATGACGCCATCAGTTGAGATAACCAATCCCGAAGGTAAGCCGTTTTCAAGACTCCAAGTTACTACTTCTCCCCCGCCATCCAAGGTGGGATTCAATGATAATATCGAAACTCCAACGACGAAGGAAAAGAAATGAGTTGGGTAATCCAAACCGGCAGGTGCCCTATCAAGAACTTCGAGAATCAATGTACTGCGATTCATTCCAGCAAGATTTGAGGCTATGATAACAAATTCTGAAACTTCTGGGATTTCAAGAATTGTACCACTAATTTCACCGCTATCGCGATTCAAGTGAATGCTTGATGGCAGTTCAGGAATGACTGACCAAGCATCCGGTCCATCACCATCAAAAGATGGAATCCAATGAATAGAATCTCCTAAAGAGATATTTGAGTCGATGTTGTATTGAAGATTTGAAGGTGGCTGAAGCGGCCTACATCCTTCCTCTACTTCAACCTCTAAGGGAGTGCAGTCCTCATGAATAGGTGGAAATATTTCTTCAATAATACATTCACCATCAACTTTTATTTCATCATCAGCGCAGATGGTAATGGCCTCAGGTTGATTCATCTGTTGAGTATAGATGACTGCTCCACTGGCTGTCAACAACCCAACCAAAATGATGGCTGCAGTTGCGGTGCCTTTGCTCTGTGCCATCTACTCACCTAAGTCAGAATCCTCGGTTATCTCTAGTTCCACTGGCTCGATAATTCGGCCTGCCCTCAAAGCCAAAGCGGTTAGTAAAACTAGTATTCCTAAAACCACCCAAGGCGTAAATGCCTCCAAGGAATTACTTTCTTCACTCTGAGTTGCTATGGGTGGTGGGTCTTCGATTGTAGTATTATTCAAGATGACACCAAGCATGGAAATTTCATTTATTCTAACTTCATAGACTGGACGACCTGCAGATGAGGCGGGGTTCTGTAAGGACTCAAGGCCAGTTGGGTCATCAGAAGTTGGTACCAAGGCGATAGCGCGTACATGCATCATGCCATCCCTAACAACTCCAAAGGTTGCGTAGCCCTCATCGTTCTGTCTATTTTCAGGGTCTAAATTGTGAGCCTCAGTTTCTGCGATATACCATTGAGAATCTGCAGAATCGGGGTCGGTATCTCGGGCCATGCCAATAGCGCCATCGACATGACTTAGATTATCATTCAATTCTAAGGGGATTGAATTTCCAGTGCCACCACTTCCACAACTTAGGCTAGTGGCAGGATAGACTCCAGAAGTTTTGCAAGTTGGATCGCCTGCTTGAGTAACGAAATCATCTATCACCCGATGGAAAAATGTACCATCATAGATGTGATTCTCTACATGAACAACCATATTGTCAACTGTGATAGGAGCCCATTCCTCAAATAATTCAATGACTATTGAACCATCTACATTTGATTGAAAATGCCCAGGTTGGTATGAGACATTGATGATTATTACAGGGTCGTTTGGTCTTGGCTCATCCATTGGTGAGCCTTCTAATTCCGGCCCATCAGTCCAATCAGCAGGGTCGACTGTTCGATTACGCCAGTCTTCGTCATCTGTCGAGGACTGAACCTGACCTTGCGTACTGGAGGCTGGAGCCCAAACTGCGAACAATAAGAGAAGTACGACAATCCTCGCGCCTCTCATGGTGATGCTGGGCCGGCTCTCAGTAATCAAGGCAATTATTCACGGTTTTTCCGATTGCTTCATCACCTCAAGCCCTCTGAAACAATCTGATGAGCGAAAACGAGAGCCAAGCAAACCTCAATTTACTAAAGTGGTCGATGATTCTAACTGGAGTTTCATTGGCGCTAATTATCTGGCAGGGAATGTCAGGAATCGGACAACTAGGATATACATTTGAAGGCTGGTTATTAGAAGATTACCATGCTAGCGCTGGAGAAATTGGTTTAGTAATTTCATTAATTGGCCTAAGCTTATTCTTGGCATCAAAGCATGAAGATAAGAAATTGAAGGGTATGCAAATGGGCTATGCAACCATGTGGCTTTTGCAAATTGGGCTTGCTCATGCTATTTCTGGAACTCCTTGGATTGGCATGATTCATGTATTGATTGCCTTCATGATGTTTGGTCATGGTTTGATGATGATGCCCAAGTTCAAAGATGCATTGACAAAATGAATGGTATAACAGATTGAAAGTTTGTATTCTAATTGCTTTGTATTCATATATGGGGTCGGCAAGGAACAGCCATGCCCCGAGTAACAACCATGTCTCGTATTTTGTTTGTTACGATGCTGATGGTGTTGATGCCTCTCAGTGGTTGTTTTTCTTCTGACCCTGAAACCGTCGCTGTAAATGATACAGATGAGGGGGAAGAGGATGAGGTGAATACTGTCATAGATAATGAACCGCAATTGGTTTTGTGGAATTCAAGTATGCTATGGAATGGTAGTCAACCAATAATCCGTGGAGCAGTATTCGATGAAGACATCTCTAATCTCACAATAACCTACGAACTTCTAGATTCGCAGAGCTTTGAGAGTATTTCAGGGCCATACATCGTTATTGCAAACAGCGATGGTACATTCTCCTTCAATAGTCCATTCGTTAATCCAGGCTCTTGGATTGTCAAAGTAAATGCGAATGATGGAAATCATAGTACTGAAATGACTGCAGAAATTCAGATTATTCCTCCGAATGAAGCGATGGCAGAAATCTCGTTTGTATGGATTCAGCCCGCCGAGAATAGCAGCATTGGAAGCCTTCTTGGAAATGTCAACCATTATTTCCTTGAAACTTGTATTGTCGGCTATGACCCAATTGGTTCAGCAACAATAATGTTAGCAGAACTAAATTATTCAACTGGTTCAATGGAACTGGAAATCAATACTGATGAAGTCCTTCTCGAAGGCGATATCACCGCGGCCTGCGGTAAATTCAGTTATACTGAAAAAATCATTCATGTAATCTTAGAACATGATTCCAAAGTAGATTCTGATGGCGACGGTATTGAAGATGAAGAAGACCTTTGCGACTCAACTCCTGAGGGCGAGGCAGTATATTCCGATGGTTGCTCAGATAGTGAAAGGGATTCTGATAATGATGGAGTTTCAGATGCTGAAGACCAATGCCCAGACACTCCAATTGGAGAACAACCAGATGTCCAAGGTTGTTCAGACAGCCAAAAAGACAGCGATTCAGATGGTGTAAATGATGCAGAAGACCAATGCCCCAACACAACAGAAGGAACCTTGGTTGATACTGTAGGATGTGAAATAATCAGTTGGGGAGTAGAAGATACTTGGGTATGTCAAGATGGTGGTATTGGACCTGTCTATGACCTGAATGAGCAATATGGGTATCAGGCTAATTCCAATGACCCATTCACTTGTATCACAGTAGTTACGATAGATGAAGCAGGGGGGGAAATTCAAGTCGCTGCAAATGGAATTCCAAATCATGATTTTACCTCAACCAAAGGGTGTTGTACAAATGAAGAAGATTATGATTGGATTTTCCCAATAACAGCAGTCGAAGATAGCGATGGCTCTTACGAATATGGGCCTGCCCGTGGAGCAGTAGCAGTTGCTGTTAATGGGGTGCCAATGTTTGGACCTGAAGATGGACCTGGAGGTGATGCTGTAGCATTACATCACAAATATTACCATGAAGATAGACAACAGATTGACCTCGGAATCTGCGGTGGCCATTCGGCTGGCTCAACCTACCACTATCACTGGGATGCAAATTGTATTCTTTGGCAACCCGGAGATGGTGAAGACATCAGCGATTATGACTGGACTAAAATCAATTCAAGCATCCATTCAGGCATCATCGGCTGGTCATTTGATGGTTATCCGATATACGGCTTATATGGTTGGAACGAGGTTGGTGATGTAGTGCAGGTGAAATCATCATATCAACTGAAAGCAAGTGGTCAAGATGGATATGATGGAACAGATGATTGGGAATATATCGAAGGTCTGGGGGACCTTGATGAATGCAATGGCATGTTTGGGCCAACCCCCGAATATCCCGATGGAATCTATCACTATGTTAGCACACCAATATCTGGTTCAAGTAATACTCATGTCGATACTGACGGCAGCACTGTGGAAATGATTGGATTTCCTTACTTTCTGATGTGCTACCACGGTGAGGCAACGGGGGGACCAAAAGGCGGGAATTCACAACCACCACCCCCTGGAATCGTCCATCCCTCTGGAATCCTTGCTGGAATAGATGGCCTTTCAGAGTCATGGATTGGTCAAAATATTCGGCAGGTTTCAGGAGCAATATTGATTCTTATTGCATTGGCAGTGGGCCTACTGCGCAAGCGTCAGCCTGAAACATGAGAGGGGCCTGCAAGTTCCATGTCCGAGCCGTTAATGGCAGAATTGGTGGAAGTCGCAGAGCCGACTTCTCGCCGCCCATTGGACTTTGCTTTAGCCTCGACATTGGCAATTTTAATCGTCTTCATCATCCTTGCATCTACCCTTGCAAGCCATGCAACCTCAGACCTCAACAGCGGCGCTGAAAGTGTGAATTGGTGGGAAGTTTCAATTCAAGACCGCTGGCAAATGGACTTGGTCAACAACTCATCGAGAAGTCAATTGCCAATAGAGGATAAATTCGAAATCCTGCCAATGACCGAACATTATGTCGAAGTCGAATTACCACCTGAAGAGCAAGATGCAGGCTTCCCTGAACAAGCAAAAATGCACCTTTCACTTTGGCTTCCTGATGTTCCAGATGGCGTCAAAGTACCCGTAATTTCAACAATTCATCCCTACTATGACTTTGGGGCACCTGGGGATAAATCCAACCCAAACACCATCCCAGACAGAGGAGTCGGGCAATGGGTCTACGAGGAATTTGTACCACAAGGTTACGCTCTTGCCCAAGTCTCAACTTTTGGCACTGGAAAATCAACTCATTGCCAAGATGTCAAAGGGCGTGGTGAGCAAATAGGAATCGATGCAGCTGTGCGTTGGCTTGGTGAGCAGGACTGGTCTAATGGCAATGTAGCGGTAATGGGCAAATCATATGCTGGCACAACAAATTGGGAGGCTGCTCAATTCGACAATCCATATCTGAAAACTATCGTTCCAATTAGTGGTAGTATTGGAGTGCAACAAATGTTTTATCGAAATGGCTCAAGTGAAACAAGGGCTCTTCTCTATGACGTCTTGTACGAAGGTGCAACTATTGATGGCGATTCTAGCGACCTTCGAATGTGTAGTGATGACTTGGTTGGGCCAGCCAGTCCATTCACCACTTATACAGCAGCAGAATTAGGTGGAGATAGGTGGAATGATTATTGGGCAGAAAGGTATCACCTCCCTGATGTTCTATCCAATTATCGAGGAAGTGTCTACATCGTCTGGGGAATGCAGGATTGGAATGTCGATGCCTATCATTTCTCCCCAACTTACCAGATGTTGAGAGACCGCGGTATAAATGTTAGAGGGATTTTTGGCCAATGGGGGCATAATTATCCTGACCAAATCGTAGTGCATAGCGGCATTGGCAGTGGCTATGGTGCCGAGGCTTTTCCAAATATGACGAGGATGGATTGGGCTGTGGAATTATTCGGCTGGTTTGAGTATTATCTGAAGGATATCGGCTCGGAACCTGTTAGCCTTGTTCAGATGCAACGAAACGATGGCGCATGGCATTTGGAAGAAACTTGGCCACCAAAAGATGTAGAATGGCTTGAGATGGGCTTGGACCAATTCCAAGCAATTGGAGGACAACGAGTTTCAACAACCAATAGCCTTACCCTCGAGAGCGAAGTTTTCGAAAATGAAACTCACATTTCTGGCCTTCCAACCTTGCACTTAGATGTACAGGCCCTTTGTAAAGGCGGCCAAATATTCGCCACCATGAAAGATGCAACCACCGGATTACGCCTCGGCCATGCAGTGATGGATTTGCGCTACCGAGATGGCGGTTATGATGCTAAGATTACAGTGCCATTCCTCTCTTACACGATGAAAATGGAATTCAATCCAATGGATGTAGTAATACCTGCTGGACATAGCATTGCCATCGAATTAACTGAGACCGGCGAAGATTACCTTCCTTCACCAGATTGTGCGGCCATTGGAATGAATGTTGATACTACTTCATCTTCAGTTCTCAGTTTACCGTTAATCGACAGGGCAGAGGAAGATGTTCGTTGGTTCAAAGTAATCGAACCTGCTGACCCTGCAGATGCTGAATCATAATTAGGTGGTTGAATGAAGGTCCTTGCTTTTGAGGATTCTTTTGACATTGAAGCATTATTGATATCAGGTAATGTGAAGATGGAAAAAATTGAGTTCCTGCAAAAGTGGAATACTTCAGAATGGCTAAACGACATTAATGAATTCAAACCCGATGTATTGTTATTAGATCATTTTATTCCACCAACCAAGGGTCTTGAAGTCTTACAATTATTGAATGTAGAAGTACATCATCATCGCCTGAATAGGCCAACTACGATTATTGGCATTAGTTCTTCAAGCATGGCAAATCAGCGGATGTTGCAATTCGGCGCTGATTTAGGGATTATCAAAATGGAGTTGGCCTCACTAGACATCTGGCTTATTAAATGAAAATATTAAATATTAAAAATAAAAAACATTATTATGGGGCGCCAACAAGCATATTTCGATGATTTGAGAGCCCAAGGCTACCCTGAAGATGAAGCATTAAAATGGACTCAGAAATACTATTCAGAATTTCTCCCACAATCAATTCAATCACAAAATACACAGATTGCTGAAGTCGATCAAAGTCAATTATTGACGGCCCCAATAATGTTTCAAAACACGCTACCAGTACCGATTCACAATACACTTTCAAAAAAAGTCCCGATAAAAATAATCTCCTTAGTA
>LWDU01040433.1_pt1 | contig 20948 bp, 20 predicted proteins | sample 727161 | NCBI WGS metagenome assembly LWDU01 (sample SAMN04566230, study PRJNA314399) | hydrothermal vent metagenome | isolation source: deep sea hydrothermal plume seawater | place: Mexico: Gulf of California, Guaymas Basin | collected 2004-07-11
AGGCAGAAAAAGACGTCAAGTAGGATGACTCCCCAACGCCTTTTTCCGCTGGTCGACGGTGATGTTATCCAACATAGGGTGCCACGGGCCCTTGACGAACGCGACTGGTCCGCCCTCCAATAAGCGGTAGCAGTCGTGTGAACGCCGCAACCCGTTGGCCGTAGGAACTAAAATGCCGAAGTATGTTGTTCGACATGGATCGATGAGGCTGTTGACCATCGCTTCCACCCGCAACGAATTCCGTCGGGGAATGCGCGTCGTTGTCCGCACCAATCGGGGCATGGAAACTGGCGACGTTCTCAGTGTGGCCACGGAACAATCGACAAAGCAGCTCAAGAGCCCCGGTTCTGGCCAAATCGTCCGGGAGATGACGACCGAAGACGACAACGAGATGTTGCATATCAAGGGACGAGAGGCCGAAGAGTTTGAAACGTGCATGCGGCACGTCGATAAACTCGATCTAGACATGAGTCTTGTCGACATCGAGCATCTGTTTGGTGGTGAGCGAATTGTCGTCTACTACCTAGCCGAACAGCGAGTAGATTTTCGGGATTTGGTCAAGGAACTCGCTTCCGAGTTTCAGACTCGCATTGAAATGCGTCAAATTGGTGTTCGGGACGAAGCGAAGCTGCTGGCCGACTACGGCGACTGTGGCAAGCCCGTTTGTTGCAACACGTATTTAAGTGCGATGCCGCCCGTATCGATGAAGATGGCAAAGCTACAGAAGGCGACGCTGGACCCCACTAAAATCTCCGGCCGATGCGGCCGCTTGAAGTGCTGTTTGCGGTATGAGTACGACACGTACGAAAAACTACAAAAAGAACTTCCTCCGATTGGCTGTGATATCGTCACGAACAATGGGCGGGCCCGTGTCTTGTCGCACGAGATTCTCTCACAACAGCTACTTGTTCAATCGGAGGACCACCGCAGAATGCTCATCGATGCATCCGAGGTCCTGAGTGTGATCAAAAAAAACCAATCGTAGCGTACTTTCTGGCGAACCCATGACTGATTCTGTACCGAATATTATCGATCTGCTTCAAGAAGATCCCCGTTACAAACTGGACGCTTATTCTTTTATTCGCGAGGCGTTGGGCTACGCGCACCACCAATTAGAGATGGGCGAGCCGGAAGAAATCGGTGACGAGAGCGGGGAACAGGAACGTCACTTAACGGGGCAGCAACTTTGTGAAGCCATCCGGCAGTATGCCTTGGAACTTCTGGAGAGCTGGGGTGTGAACACGACTGGTGATTTTGGAGAAATCGTCTACAACATGATTCGCATCGGATTGATGAAACAATCAGACCATGACCGCCGTGAAGATTTCAATGACGTGTACGAGTTCCAAGAAGTGTTTAAGAACGAGTTTGAGATTAACCTCCCGGATTAGCGATGTCGCCACCGTCGGATGAGCCTTCTCAACCAATAACCCCTCGACCACCTCGCCGCAATCTTCTGTTGCTCGTTGCTAGCTGCGTTGCGCTGGCCGTATGGGTCGGGTACTTGATTTACTTGACCGTTGCAAGCGGTTGAGTTGTTCTTGAGGTGAGGCTCATGTCGCCAGACCCTGTGGTCATCGATTCCCATCTGCACGTCTGGCAAGCAGATTCCGATTACCCCAACCCATCGGTGACAACCGTCAGTCCAGTGTGTGATGTCCCGATCGAGTTATTGATCGAGTACATGGACGAATTGGCGATTGAAAGGGCGGTCCTTGTCCAACCGATGTTTCCACATGAGGACAACAGTTACGTTGTCGACTGTTGCCAGCGGTTACCAGCTCGACTAGCAGTCGTCTGTGTGGTCGACTCCAACGTACCTGGAGCCGACCAACGCTTACGATCGTGGCACGAACGGGGATGCCGTGGCTTGCGTCTGCGGCCACGAATGGCGAGCGAGGAAAGCTGTTTTGGCGATTCAAGTACCTTTCCACTGTGGGCCACGGCTAGCGACCTCGGCATGGTTGTCAGCGTGCTTGCCAACACCCAACACGTGGCGACCATCAAAGCACTGGCCGACCGTTTCCCCGACGCCACACTTGTGGTGGATCATCTGGCTCACCCAAACTTGTCATGCGCAGATCGACAACCGCTGATGGAACTCGCCGCTTGTCCCAATGTGATCATGAAGATCAGTGGTTGAGCCGTATCCATACGTCGACTGCCATCCACTGGTCGAGGCAATATACGCCGAATTTGGTCCGCAGCGCATGATGTGGGGAAGCGATTTTCCTCACATCCTGTTGCAATCCGGATATTTGCGCAGCGTACGCCTGTTGGAACGTCTGTTGCCCGATCTAAACGCGGAAGACCTGGCGACTATTCGTTACCACAATGCAAAACGGCTGTATTGGGACTGATGTTAGCTCAGTTTTTTCAAACGTGAGACTAAGAATTTCCGCTGTTGGATAGACACGGCGACGGTTGGAACGAGCCGCGTACCGCGGCTGCGATTTCGTCTTGCATGTGCTTGTTGCCTGGCTGCATTGCCGGCAACGGAGCTATCGGCGAGCGTCAGGTTGGTTTCTATGCATGGAAACGGGTAACTGTTATGGCCGATCAAGGCAATCCAACGGTAAGCGGCGTCGTCCACCTGGTCGAGGAAACGAAGACGTACGGTCAGAAGGGTTTTCGGAAACGCTTGATTGTATTGGAGCAGGACACCGGACGCTTCACCAACTTCATTCCATTGGAATTTATCCAAGACGCGTGTGACACGGTCGATGGTTTGAATGTTGGTGACAACATCGAAGTAACCTATCGCCTGAGCGGCCGCCGCTGGCAACGCGATAAGAATAGTGAAGTGAAGTTCTTCCTTAGTGCGGAAGCAACCAGTTTTCGAGTCGTCGGATCGGCCGATTCCGGTGTTCCACCACCACCGGATGATTCGGAAGCAGCTTTCTCGGATGATGAAGTTCCGTTCTAGTGTCCAACGCCCTGTCTACGGGCGAAGAATGGCCGTCCGGAATCCGCAATCGATACGCGAGGCCCCACGATGTCGGTTGAATCACTACATCGCCGCAGCTTCCTACACTCGGCTACGCGTTTTGCCACCGGGTTGAGTGCCGCTGCGATCGTTTGGTCCACCAGCGGACCACTCGCGCGTCGAAGCCGTAGCCAGGAAGTCGTCCGTCCAACATCCGAGAACGGTGTCGATTGGTACGACGTGCAGCAATGGGGTGTCGAGGGAAGAGGTTGGTCGGATACGGCTCGGTATTTTGACCGGCTACCGGCGCGAGCGGAATCGAAAGTACGCGGCGCGGTTTGGAGCCTTAGTCGTCATTCGGCAGGAATGGTCGCTCGTTTTGCTACCTCGGCTACCACAATCCACGTACGGTACCGCCTGCTGTCGAATCGTGTGGCGATGTACCACATGCCGGCTACCGGAGTGAGTGGTATCGACCTCTATGCCGAGGACAGCGACGGACACGATCGATGGCTTGCCGTTTCGCGACCTGAAAAACAGGACGTGCTTCAAGTCTTGGCAAGTGGTATCGACCCGTTGCCCGACAAGAAACAGCGGGCCTACACGGCCTACCTTCCACTCTACAACGGTGTGGAACGATTGGAGTTTGGTGTACCAGCGGGTGGCGATTTTCGGCCAATTGCGCCGCGCACCGACAAACCACTCGTGTTCTACGGCACATCCATCATGCATGGCGCTTGTGCGTCACGACCAGGCATGTCGATTACGGGCATCCTCGGACGTCGACTTGAGCTGCCCGTCATCAATCTTGGCTTTTCCGGAAACGGACGGATGGAGAAAGAGGTCGGGCAGTTCCTCGGAGAGATAGATCCCGCCGTCTTTGTCATCGACTGTTTGCCCAACATGAAAGCAGCCGAAGTGGCCGCGCGAACTGTGCCGCTTGTCCAACAACTTCGCGCAGCGCGCCCCAACGTACCGATCTTGCTTGTCGAAGACCGTACCTATACTAATGCGCGTTTTCGAGCATCTTCGCGGGACCGGCACACCACCAGTCGGGCAGCCCAACAGGTTGCCTTCGACAAACTTGTCGCCGATGGCGTCAAGCAACTCTATTATCTTCCCGGCGATCAGCTGTTGGGAGTCGATGGCGAAGCGGCAACCGACGGCTCGCATCCAAACGACCTGGGCATGGTCCGCTATGCCGATGCCTACCAAAAAATACTCCACGACATCCTGAACCAGTGATCGCCACAAATGTCGACGTCGGAGCAGGATGTCGTCAGACCCACCCACAGATTCTGGCAACAGGGTCGAGGACTCAGTAGGCCTCCGGCAGGAGCAGGCAGGTCGAGCTGCGATCCGCTTCGGTGATAATCCAAATCGCAACGACGCTCGACAGTTCGTACACACTCAAGATGCGTGTGCCTTCGTGCACGGCGTGTTCGTTCGCCTGACAATCGGCCGAACAGACATCGCCCCAATCCCCGGTGGCATGACGTGAGAGAAGTTCCGACGGGGCTTTACCTTCTTTGTCTAACGCGCCGAGTGCGGCGGGCGTTGCCACGATTTCACCGAGCGGGAATCGGGGTGCTGGAGAAATCGTCATGGGTTCATCCAAGCTTATCCAGAGAGAGCAACAATATTCGTGCCGTCGCTTCCTGTATCACGAATTGTCGGATCTACCCATCATGCGTCGGTTCGCGAACGGGACCCCCTGCCTAGTGGCCACTCGCGAAAAGCCAAGATTCTAGCTGACGGCATTCGTCATTGAGTTTGCGGCGACTGGGTTGCCGGCGTGTTCGCCTTCCCGGGAGCCAAAAAACGGCCGATTTGCCCACGCCCCTTGACTTGACGCCGACGGCTAGCAAGTATGCACGTTGTGTCGATATTGGCGCACGCCAGCGGCACAACCCCGACCCGCCTGCACTCCACTGGTTAACCGACCTTGAGCGCAGCCCCTCCCATCGCAAGAAAGCACGTCGCCAAAGCTACCTTTTGGTTATGTGTATTCGCTGTATCGTACCTGGAGAACTGTCATGCAAATTCCCATCCGCCGTCTCCTTCTACTGGCTCTTGCCGTCAGCGCGACGATCGCATCTGTTTCGGACTCGGCCGATGCAGCCGGTCGGTTACGAATTGTCAAACGATCACGCGATCGACGCGTCGCGGAAATCAAGGCGGAAGTCAAGAAGGAGGTTCGTTCCGAATTGGAAGCCGAGCTGAATCAGAAGTTGGAAACCGACGTGACCCAAGTCCGCGAGACACTCGCCCGCAGTGCGGCAGAGCAAATCGCTGTTGACAGCGCGGCCATGAAAAAGAGCGTGACCGACGAGGTAGCCAAACTGCGCAACGAAGCGCGAAAACAAATTGCCGACGAAGCGACTCTTATGAAAGAACAGGTTCAATCGGCGATTGCAGATATGCGAGCAGCGGCGAAGGCCCAGATCACGGCCGAAGTTGCCGCGATGAAGGACGAAGTTGCCAAGACGACGGCAGCGCTTAAGGCCAGCGTGGAAGCTCAACTCGCCGAACTCCCCGCTCAGGTAACGAAAGCGGTCTCCAAACAAGCCGATCTTGCTCCCGTCAAGGATCCTGTCGACGATCCAACTCCGAAAGCTCCAGAGCAACCGGCACTGCTTGAGTCGGCAAAAGGGGAAGATGAACCCGACGACAGTGAGTCCGACGAATAGTCGTTGCCAAACCTCGAATCCACCGGCACAGGGCCGTTGGGGTCGTCGCGCGGCGAAGCCAGGTCGTTGCCAAACCCCGAGTCCACCGGCCTCGTACGCAGCACGTGCATCCGCAGACCGGGCTTTTGACCGTGAATTGCGAATTTAGTGCTGGTCTTGGTTGGTCGACCAGCAGTGAAGGTCCACGGAGATTCCTTGAAGATTAGTTATTTGTCAATTCTCATTCGTCAAGGATGGAAGATGCACGTTGGGAGGCTCGGCTCAAGCCGATGGATGGTAAGACAGGTTGATCGATTTCGCGATGCGGATCATCAGGATGGCAGATGAGAATTGACAAATAACTAATGACAAATCAAACGCCGACCTTCGAGCGGACTTTAACGCCCACGCCCTCTGTCCAACAACGGAATTGAGTTTTCGGCCCTAAACAGCCAGTTTTCTTGCCAGCGATTTGCGTGGTACGGTGAAAAAGGGCCGGGTCGTCACTTGGCGAATTACTTCGTGTCGCCTGGCAGCACGTCGATGTGCCGCAGCCACCGCTCGACGACGTTTGGCCAACTCGTTACAGCGTGTTTCGAGGGTCGTAGTCCATAACCATGACCTCCGCTGGGGTAAATGTGCAATTCCGCCTCCACCTTGGCCGCTCTTAACGCCATGAAGTAGGCGACGCTATTCACGGGACTGACCCTATCGTCGCCCGCGTGAATCATGATCGCAGGCGGCGTCTGTTCGTCGACCGCGACTTCCTCGGAAAGGGTCAGTGAATTGCTACTCACTTTGCCATTGAGATACGCCGGATAGACCAATACGGTAAAGTCGGGTCGGCAGCTGAGTTTGTCGGCCGCATCGCCGAGCGGATACGTCGACACGTGATCGTTCGTCGATGCAACCGCGGCCAAGTGTCCCCCGGCGGAAAAGCCAAGAACACCGACTCGCTTCGCATCGATGCCCCACTCGCTGGCACGTTGTCTCACAAGTCGGATCGCTCGTTGTGCATCCCTAAGAGGAGCCACGTGTTTCGCCTCGTCCTTAGACCGCGGGACACGGTAGTGCACGATCGCCGCGTGTACACCGACGCTATTGAGCCACAGGGCGACTTCCTTTCCTTCCAAATCGTACGCCAGGATGTTGTATCCACCGCCTGGAAAAATAACAACGCAGGCGGCGGCGCGGGCGTCGGTTTCCGCTGCATGAAACGTCAGCTGTGGCTTGGCAATGCGAGTGATCTTTCGTCCGATTCGGTCGTCTTGAATCTCCTCATTTTTTTCACCGCTGTCTTTCACCACAGGCAAACCGTCCGGCCATAAGGCAATCGTCTGTGGTTCTTCCGCTAGCGCATGAGATGTGAAATTCAGCAGAAGAATAGGCAGAAATCCCAGTTGGGCAAGTCCGGAGAATGCGCTAGTCCCTCCTCCGCAGAGGTCGCGTTGTTTCGTCGACATGGTAGCTCCAAGCAAGAAATATGAGATTGCCGGTTCAGTTCCTTGCATAATAGCCATGCGTCGCGGCACCGGAAAGAGTTGCGAGGGAGGAACTCATTAGCGGCATCCATCGCCACACATCGGGTTAACACCTACCCGTCCCGATAACGGGCAGAGAACAGGATTAGCGGTATCCCTCGGCTTATCAGCGACCCCAAAAAAAACGTTAAATCCAGGTCCGTTAAAAAGATACGACCAGACATGAAACGATTGCGGAAATCGAATATACTGTTACGTGGTCGCCTTTGAATACTCACCAACCGCGACCGTGTATGGCGAAGTGGATGACACCTGGGAGCAAATAATGAACAAACCAGACGCAACCAATGAGAACAAACCTCGTTCCAGTTCAGGTGCCGGAAAAGGTTCGTTCTGGGGTATCCTGTTCTGGCCATTGATCAAGATCTTTACGTCACTCGATAAACACTTCATCTCCTATATCATGGGGCGAGTTCGCAGGGACAGCCGCCGGATCTATGCCGTTCGATTTGTGTGGTACGGCGACTCAGTCTATCTCCACCCGATGATTTGGGGCGGGTTTATTCTGGCAGCGTTTGCGTATACAACCGACCAGACATCTACGGTGGCCGGATGGATTCTGTTGTCTTGGTTCATCCTGTTGTTCGTCTGTTTCCTGACGATCATGTACAACTTCGACGTCATCAAGTCGGCGGTGATGCTCGTCGGAGTTATCGCGATTCTTGGTTTGGCCTACATTGCCAACATGGAATTAGCCTGGAATCCACTCACATCGGGCTTTGACAAGATAAAGTACTTGGGAGCCTCGGTCAGTCCCGGTTTTTACATGGTGAGTGGCTTCGTGTTCGCTCTGATGATCGCTTCGGAAATCATCTGGGCCTGGTTGTTTCATCGAGTGGAAATCGACGAATCGTACGTCTATGAACACCGCTTCTTACGCGGAACAGAACGTGAACCTATCTTTGCTCGAGGATTGAAACGCGAGACCAAGGACCTCTTGGAACTGTTGTTGTTGGGAGCTGCCGACATTTCGCACCGAACTCGTCGTGGGTTCAAACGTTTCAAGAACGTGCCATTTGCCTCCTTGTGGCTCGGCACGGCCATCGATTCGATGCTCGACCATCGACGACGTGGTGAGGAGGAGATGGGCGCTGCGGCGAGCGAACTTGAAGAGACGGATCAAGTGACGATCGACCACGCCTTGCCCGACGACGATGACGGTGGAGATGTCGATCAGGACGACGCAGACGATCCCATGTAGACGCGGAAGGCGTCGTGACTTGGGCTAGAACAGGATTTCTTTGGACGCACCGCCCGCCGTTTCCACCGCGAGCCGAGGTACCGCGTAACCTGGCAGGCGATTTCGCAACTCGCCTAACAGTTGAATACCCGTCGCCGCGCCCACTTCGAACGCATGTGTACCCGTAGCGCGGTCCAATAGGTGCAGATAATAAGGGATGACGCCAATGTTGATTAGCGACTCGGAGAGTGCCGTCAGTGATTCGACGTCGTCATTGATCCCCTGCATGAGCACGGATTGGTTCAGCAGCGTGACTCCGGCCCTGCGAAGGCGTGTCACCGCGACTGCAACGAATTCATCGAGCTCGTTCCCGTGGTTCGCATGAATGACTACGATCGGCGTCAGTCGCGTCCTTGTGAGCCAGGTCAGCATGTCATCCGTCACTCGTTGCGGAATGACAATCGGTAGCCGGGTGTGCAGACGGAGTCGCTTCAAATGAGGAATCTCTGCTAGGCGCAGGACCAGCTCTGACAGTGTGTCGTCAGAGAGAGTCAACGGATCGCCGCCACTGAGTATCAGCTCCTCGACATCCGGAGCCGCCCATAGTTGTTCGAGTGCGGTCTCCCATGTTGACCATTGAGGCGGTGATTGCTGATAGGGAAACTCGCGTCGAAAACAGTACCGGCAGTGAACGGCGCAGGCACCACTGGTCACGAGTAGTGCCCGCCCTCGGTATTTCTGTATTAACCCCGGAGCAAGCGTCGCCTGCTGATCGCCAACTGGGTCGGCGGTGAAGCCGGGCACCAGTTGGTTCTCCTCCAATTTTGGAAGCACTTGCAACAAGAGTGGGTCGTGGCAGTCCCCTTTTTTCATCCGCGAAACAAACTCTAGTGGAGCGAACAACGAAAAACTTGGAGATGTGTCGACTGAAGAATCCACCCACTCAGGGGGTAGTTCTAGTCGTTGGCATAGTTGAGCCGGATTCCGGATCGCCCGGCTCATGGCCACTCGCCAGTCGTTTGGCCATTGATCGGCGTCAGCGGCCTTTTCGCAACTCGTTACAATCGCCATACTTGGTAGCATAATGCCCCAAGCAATCTGTGCGAAGTGGACCCTGTGACCGACGCCCCAGTCATCGGCGGGTTGGTTCTCGTGAGGGCCGACTTTTGCACATTACCGAACTCGATTCAACAGGAAAATGCAGCGTGACGACTTTTAAGACCAACGATTTCCGCAAAGGACTCAAAGTCCAAATTGATGGCGAACCCTACCTGATGGTTGCCATGAACTTCGTCAAACCGGGTAAGGGTAATGCCTTCTATAAGTGCCGTCTAAAAAACCTCATCCGGAACACGGTCATCGATCGAACGTACAAGGGCGGCGACTCGTTGGAGGGAGCGGATGTCGAGGAGATAGATTGCCAATACCTCTACCGGCAGGCTGATGCTTTCGTCTTCATGGACGCAGCGACTTTCGAACAGTACGAATTAACGGCTGACCAAGTCGACGAGAACTGGAAGTACCTCAAAGATGGGATTTCCTGTTCGATGGTCCTGTTTAACGAACAGCCAATAACGTTGACACCGCCAAATCACGTCGAGTTGAAGGTGGAATATTGCGAGCCCGGCGCCAAGGGTGACACTGCCACCAACGTGACGAAGCTGGCGAAAGTAGAAACGGGAGCTGAATTCGTCGTGCCGTCCTTCATCAACATTGGTGACGTGATCAAGATCGACTCGCGTACTGGTGACTATGTGGAGCGTGTTCGGTCGTAATGCCGAGAACGGGTCGGCTCATCTTTTCGGGTAACTCGATTTTTTTCCAACTGGCGGTAGAACGATGGGGCCCGACGGCGCCGATACCGAGCGCCCGAATGACGAGCCGGCTCGAAAACCTCGAGACCGACGGGTGCGGCCTTTCGCCGACTGGAGAGTCGTTCAGGAACGGGCGAACTTGCTTCGCGAGCTTCGCCATTTTTTTGATAGCAGCCGCTTTGTTGAAATCGAAACTCCGCTACTCTCACACAATACGGTCGTCGACCGGCACCTCGACCCACTAGCCGTCACGCTTTATCCCAATCCCACTTCACCGCATGAAGGCCCAACTTTGTGGCTGCAGACGTCGCCGGAGTTTGCGATGAAGCGGGCACTCTGCCACTATTCGCGGTCGATTTACCAGATTACACGAGGATTTCGCGCTGGCGAGTCGGGGCGACTACACAACCCAGAGTTCACGATCCTCGAGTGGTACCAGACGCCGGCGACTTATGACGATGGAATGGAGTTGGTCGAGAGGTTGGTTGATTCTCTTTTGGATCGGCCGCCAACTCAGCGAATCCGCTACGCCGACGCTTTTGACGAACACCTTGGTATCGATCCTCACCGGGCGACAATTGCTCAACTGAAGGCTTGTGCTGCAGCGACAGGATACGAAGCTCCCGATTTCGACGCCGACCAAAACGGTTGGTTGGATTGGCTTCTCAGCGAGTGTATTCAGCCACATTTAGGCTGCGGCCCGCCTGTTATCCTCTGCGATTACCCGGCCTCGCAGGCGGCGTTGGCAAAGATCTCACCCGGTCCGCCACCGGTCGCTGAACGTTTCGAGTTGTACGTCGACGGAATTGAATTAGCCAACGGTTACCACGAATTGGACGATCCGGTTCAACTGCTCGATCGCGCAGCAGCCGAAAACAAACTCCGCGCGATCGATGGTAAATTCACGCTTCCAGAAACATCTTGGTTGGCAGATGCGATGGCAGACGGTCTTCCACCGAGCGCCGGCGTTGCCCTCGGCGTCGACCGCCTATTGATGGTCCGATTGGGATTGAACTCGATCGACGACGTATTAACATTCCCAATCTCGCGGGCGTGACGAACCGAACGTGGGCCACTGACTTAAGACTCACTCGCTTGCGCTTCGTGCTTGTATTTTCGCCCGTGTCCGCTCAATCTGTTCGCGCTCTCTGTCGATGGGCTTCATCGATGATCTGTTTTTCGCAGTCCTCGGACCAGTGCGTGGGCAAGCCGTAATAGACCATTGCTCCACCGCCCTCGTACCCGCCTTCTCTGAGAACTCGCCGTGACGGTATGTAGGCCATCACATCATTACTGTAGCCGGCAACCCAGGTGCGGTTCTCGCTAATTTCGGCCTTTAATCGCAGGGCAAAGTCTATGACCACTTCACCACTCAGAAACACCCACGTGATTTGGTCGCCCAAGTTCCAGACTCCCACAGGGTAATCGTAAGTCGGACTAAGTTCCTCCCCGCTCTCGATCTGCTCAAGTAGCCACACGGCTCGCGCCGCGACAAATCGGTTGCTGTCACCTGCCTGTTTCCGCAAGTCGTCGACGGTCGGCAGAGTATCCAAGCGGAGAGGAATCTTCCGGTAGCTCGTCGTCAGTTTTGCTTCGAGCGATTTCGGTACACCGTCGACAACTTCGGCAACCGCATCAGCCAACCGGCCACCGTATTGTTGCGCCAATTCGGGTGTCCGCCGGGGTAGTGGGTTTTGATCGGCACCGCAACCGGCCCAAAACATGGCGACGCACCCCGGATATCGTTCCTCCACCGCCTGTTGCGCAAATCCCGGATAATCCCCAGACCACTTGTAGAAACTGAGAACGGTGGCGTGACAAGCGTACCCAAAAACAATAGTTAGTGGCTCGCCCGTTGGCTTGCGAATGATCAAGACGGGTACATCGTGATCGACCGGACCGAGCAGGGTACCCTTCAAGCGGTCGGTAGGAACGTCTCCTTCCGGTCGGTTATTTCTGCGGTTAACTGCCACGGAACAGTGTCCATTGCCCCACGAAACCGACGCCGGTGCGAGATTATCGATCGCCTCGCCGACAACGGCAACAACATTGAGGTGGAGGGCCTCGACGTATTCATTGACCAGACTTTGTTGACCCGCATCAAGCTGCAGGAAGTGCAACGGCGCCAAGTTCATGCCAACCACTGGACCGGTGTGTGTATGCGATACATTTAGCGCCACTTGATGACGTTCGAGAGCAAACCTCTCCTTTAACGAATCGCAAATTTGTGTTTCCAGCACCGCATCGATACCGACCAAATCCAGCGTCACCAATACGGCGCGACGATGCTCGGCATCCTCGAGAACCATCGCTTTTGCATACAAGTCTGTCAGTTTGCCATCGGCCGGGTGATCTCGACTACCGTATCCGGACATCCACATGAATTTTTTCGGCGTGATCACCCGCGACGCCGCTCCGGCCTGCCAAGATTGTGCCTGTAGAGGTTGTGCGATGACAAGAACAATGAGAAGGAACCAAGTACGGTAATGCGAGCAAATCATCGAAGTGGTCCTGTCGCGTGGAGAGAGCTGTTGGGAGGATTCGTCTGCTATTAGGTTAGACGTTCCCTACATGAATTGCACGCATCCATCACTCGTTCGGCATTCGTCCGGCAATTTCACGCAGATAATCGCCGTACTCGTTCACCAATGGCTCGGCCAGCCGCAACAGTTGCGCAGCGTCAATGAATCCGTTGACGTATGCCACTTCCTCTAGGCAGGCGATCTTCAGTCCTTGCCGTTGTTCGACGGTTTGAACGAAGTTCGAAGCCCGCAAGAGTGAATCGAAAGTGCCCGTGTCCAGCCACGCTACGCCGCGACCCATGCGCTGAACATGCAGGTCGCCACGTTCCAAATAGATCCGATTGACATCACTAATCTCTAGTTCGCCGCGTGGGGACGGTTTTAGTTGAGCCGCAATATCGACCACGGTGTGGTCATAAAAGTAGATACCCGTTACGGCCAAACGCGACTTAGGTTCCGCCGGTTTTTCTTCAATCGACAACGGCCGTCCATTGTTGTCGACGTCAACCACCCCATATCGCGATGGATCATTTACCTCGTAGCTAAAAATCGTCGCACCTTCGGTTTGCTGGGAGACACGAAGCAACATCGGTCGCAACCCGTCGCCAAAGAAGACATTGTCTCCCAACGCCAATGTCACTGGCGAATCGCCAATAAAATCCCGACCCAAGAGGAAGGCTTGAGCGAGTCCTTCCGGACGTGGTTGCACCTGGTAGGTCAACGTCAAGCCAAGCTGGTGGCCGTTTCCCAATAGCTGCTTGAAGGCCTCGACGTGTCCTGGGCTGGTGATGACCAGGATGTCACGAATACCGCTTAACATGAGCATTGACAGCGGATAATAGACCAACGGTTTGTTATAGACAGGCAACAGCTGTTTGTTCACCGCCGTCGTCAACGGGTACAAGCGACTGCCGGAACCGCCGACCAATAATATTCCCTTTCGAGGGTTCGTCTCCCCGCTCATTCACTCATCTCCGCCTTGCCCTGAGGAAAATTCCTCCGATTCCAGACCCAATCGCTCTCGGCGATACACTCCTGTCGTTACGCGATCCACCCAGTCAGTGTTCGTAAGGTACCAATCCACCGTTTCGCGTAATCCCGATTCAAAATCGTATCGCGGTTTCCAGCCGAGCTCGTTTCGAATGCGTCGGCTGTCGATCGCGTATCGATGGTCATGGCCTGGTCGATCCGTCACCGATTTTATCAATCTGGCCGACGGGTAGTGATCTAGGTCAGGGCAGCGATCGTCGACCATTTGACAGATTTGCTCGATGACAGATCGATTGGAACGCGGGCCATCTCCGCCGATGCTGTAGCGGCACCCTGGATCACCTTCCTTCAACACACACCGCAGCGCTTCACAATGGTCTTCCACGTGCAGCCAGTCACGTTCCTGCGAACCATCGCCGTACATTGGGAGAGGCTTTCTCTCGACCGCGTTGAGGATCATCAGAGGGATCAACTTTTCCGGGAATTGAAAGGGCCCGTAATTGTTCGAGCAAACCGTTTCGATCACTGGAAGTCCGTAAGTCGTCCAATACGATTGCACCAGATGGCCACCAGCGGCTTTCGAGGCCGAATACGGCGAATTAGGCGCCACCGCCGTTACCTCGTCGAAGAACTCCCCAGCGGCAGCCGATCCGTGAATTTCATCGGTGGATACATAGAGAAACCGGAAGCGGTCTCTTTGTTCAGTTGGCATCGTTCGCCAATACGCCAAACTGGCTTGCAACAAGCGAAATGTCCCGACAATGTTCGTTTGCACGAACGCTTCTGGACCGTCGATCGAACGGTCCACGTGAGACTCCGCTGCGAAGTGGATAATCGCTTGCGGTCGGTGCGAGGCAAGACCACGAGCCATCTCGGCCTCGTCACATATATCGGCTCGAATCAGTTGGTGTCGTGGATCGGCAAGCGCATCTCGAATCGAATCGAGGTTACCCGCGTAGGTCAGCTTATCGAAGTTGACTACCGTGTCATGCTCGGTGCGCAACCACTGACGCACAAAACAACCGCCGATAAAACCGGCTCCTCCAGTGACCAAGATAGTTCCGGCCATCCGCTGCCTCGCTCAACGGGACCACGTCCTAACCCAATTCTCTTTATACACAACTCTGCCGATTATCGGGACTTCGGACAACGCAACCGTTGCAAAAGCCACCACGACTGGGTGGTTCAGAGAAGAATTTAAGCAACTCGATGGATTCAGCCGATTATTCCGCCCCAGCTGATTCACGGTCGGTGATGGAAACTTGAACCACAGCGCCAGCGGGACCGGCGTCAGTTGAAAAACAAGGAGAAAGAGACAGCGGGCCACAAGGGCCCGCTGCCGCTGATTCATCGAATCTCATCACTCGGGCTCGACTCGCGAACACGGTTCACCAATTCAAATTTACCCATCCATGATCACCTCGGCCGGTTCCGGAGTGGGAGATGGTGGTGGCAATGGCGGAAGTGGGGTTGGAGATCCACCGGCCTCCAGGACTTCAACGACCTCCCACAACTCCGTTTCCTTGAGAATCCAGTTTCCGACAACATTGTGAGTGAATGTGTGAATCTCCTCCCACAATTGAAGGACAAGTTCCCTGGTAAAGGATATTCCAAACGTCTCGCGGACACGAAACCTGATCGTGAATCGATATCGAACGAGTTTCCTTACTTGAATCCGGTCTCCCACGTTCGGTACTCCAAACGCCATGATGTCAGTTCGTCTGGAAACGGTGAGTGACTCACGGGGAATGATGCACGACAAGATCTCTCGTGTGTTACCCAGTGCATTGGTAATACCACGCGTCCAGTATTCCACGATCTTCGGCTCCACTTGCGCCCCGTACAAGTATTCCGCATAGAGCTCATAGACGCCGATGTTCGGATCGACATGTACAACCCTCCGATTCGTGTATTGATTAACTACTCGGTGGATCACTCGATACCGGACGGCGACACCATTGATGACCGTGACTCCGTATTCCTCCATTGCCTCTTCACCGTCCTGCGGTGTGTTCGATTGTGGGTACACGACACCGCAAAACGACAGCACCAACGCAGCAACGACGAACCACTGTTGAATTCTACGCATCGTTTCAACCTCCATGAAACAAGATTTCCAGCACCCACGCACGTCGTCCTGATGGTGTGGGGCCGATCAAAGGGCGAACGTCCCTCGTCCGAAATTCGCATTGACCCATTCTTCGCATGCGACCAGAGAGTGGCGGAAAACGGACGCTTCACTCGGACAGTCCGTTGTCTTACACTGACAGACTGTTGGTCGAAAAAATGCGTTTTCAGAGAGTTGTCGGCTACATGAAGAGTAGAATGTTCAGGCTGGTCCAGGGAACCGAGTCGTAACCGTACTCGTTCGTTATTCCAACTAGACCAGCTTGGTTGCTTTGTGGTCGTTGTTACGATGTGCGGCTTGGCGACTGGCAAACCGATTGTTGATTGGCGACACTCTTACTGTACCGTTTCGGAATGAATGCGGCCTCAAGTCTAGATCTTGAAGTCACATTATTCTCGACGCACACGACACACGGAGTCCAATATGCAGACGGCTACCGGTTCACTGTTGATCACCAATGGACAATTAATCGATGGTACTGGTCGGGCGGCGGTGCCTGACGGAGCTGTCCTCATGACGGATGGACGGATTATCTATGCCGGTCCGTCCGCCGAGTTACCCGAGGCAATGGCAAGGGTAGCATCCGACGCTACACGCATTGACGGGCGTGGAGGGAGCATCTTGCCGGGCCTCGTCGAGGCCCATTTTCATCCCTCTTATTTCAACGTGGCCGCATTGGAAGATCTGGACATCAAGTATCCGGTCGAATACGTCACGCTGCTGGCAGCGGCAAACGCCAGGCTGGTGTTGGAGTATGGTTATACTTCCGCTCGCAGCGGAGGCAGTCTGTTCAACATTGACGTGTGGCTCAAGAAGGCAATCGATAAGGGCTTAATGCCCGGTCCGCGGTTAGTCGCCAGTGGCCGAGAGATCTGTGGAGTTGGCGGCTTGATGGATTGGAATCCCGACTTCCGCAAAATTGGAAGGGAGGGATTGGTTCTCCTCGTGAATGGTGCCGAGGACGCACGGGCCGCCGTGCGCAGATTGGTCAAGGACGGCGTGGAATGGGTCAAGACCTACCCCACCGGCGACGCAGCATCCCCAGATGTTAACGACCACCATACGCTCTGCATGACTTTCGACGAAATGCATGCGGTTGTTTCGACTGCCCACAACCATCACCTGAAGGTCACCGGGCATTGCCGCGCGACCGAGGGTATCAAAAATGCCCTGTTGGCTGGTTATGATGCGTTAGAACATGCCACTTTCATCGATGATGAGACATTGGAATTGTTACTGGAACGAGATGTGCCAGTCGTGCCCGCGCTCTACTTCGAACAAGCCAGCATCGAACACGGGCCGGAGTACCAGATGCCGCAAGCAGTTATTGACGGGCACAAAGAGACACTTGAAGCTGGTGCGGTCAGCGCCAAACGGATCCTCGAGGCTGGCGGTCGGCTCGGTATGGGCGGCGATTATGGTTTCGCGTGGAATCCGCACGGAGATTACGCAAGGGAACTCGAGTTCTTCGTGAGCTATGTTGGGTTCTCTCCTCTTGAGGTGCTCAAGTGCGCTACTCAGACCGGTGCCGAAATCTGCGGCTTCGGCGATGAACTAGGCACGCTGGAAAAGGGCAAGCTGGCTGACGTTTTGGTTGTCGATGGAGATGTGTTGGCAGATATCGGTCTGCTACAGAACCGTACCAACATCCTGGCCGTCGTCCAGGGAGGTCTGCTGAAAGCCGGGCGTCTCGCCGGATTACAATAATTCGCCTGCTTCCGAGAGAATCAGCCGCGGGGCACCACACTATCGATCCACAGAGATCGCTTCGGCGTATTCCAACTCCCCGGTCCGTCCATCGTAGTATTGAAAGACGACCTGCGGATGGGGGTAAGCGACCCAGCGTTTGTCTCCAAGTTTCTTCGGCATGTTGAACACGTTGTTGATCTGGACGACGCAAAAGTGCGGGTAGAGTCGTTCCAGGCGGGGTAGATCCGGCAGGATGTACGTGCTCCAACGAATGTCGCATTCTCGCGGCCCAAATTTGAACTTGCCTGTCGCCGGCCGATCGCTTTCGTCTAACGAGGGCACATGGTTAACACTGTTGTGGGGACCACAACAGAACTCCCAGATATTGTCCGTCACTTTAATGGCGAAACAATTGTGCAAATCGCCGGTCATCACAAAGACCTTCTTGCCGAGCTTCTCCCACTCGTCGATCAGCATTTCACGCTCGTCAAAGAAGCCTGTCCATGCCTCCTCCTTGTTCGCCACATCAAACTCAAAGCCGCCGGCGCCGCTGTGCGGAATCATGAACGGCACGGTGGATATGACGAAAAAGAAGTCCGCGTCGCTCGCTTTCATCGACTTGAGCAGCCACTCTCGTTGCGGCTTGCCGAGCATCGATACGCCTGGCTTGTCACGTTCGCGAATGTCGTGCATGTCACGATCGCCACGAGTGTCGAGTAAGTAGAACTCGCAGTTCGAGACGCGGAATTTTCCAAAGCTGCGGCGGCCGATCGAGTACATCACATCGTCATCAACTTTGGCCGACATATGCAGTCTCAGTGTGTGTGGGCCGACCACGTCCACGATGTCGTAAACATATGAATTCTTGTGACCCTCATCATTGTCGTAACGAAGATCGTTGACACCCGCCTCGGGTGTTCCCCAATGAACATGCAAATTCAACATTTCTTTAAGCGGCAATTTCGTGAAGTCGGTCTCCGGATCCAGCAATAAATCACTGCCAGCCTTCATTTTCCCTCGACCAAAATGAAGTGGATGACTGTATTCCATCGGATCCGCCCAACCCAGATAGTCGTACCACGCGTAAGTTCCGATATCTCGAAATACCGTGCGGCGATGGCGTTTCCCTGCTTCCGACGATCCCCAGATATCATTGACTAATTCGTGGTCATCGAAAGTGAAGTAGCTCGGCATGTTGCGATGCCATTTCGCCAATTCGACGCCACGGCTCAAATAGAGTTTGTAATTTTCCCATACACCCACTACCGTCGGCATGATCTTCACAGCCAATGGATAGTCCTTTACGCCCTGCGTCAATCGCCATGCCTCTGGCGGGTACGTGCGCAACTCTTCGTACAACCAATCTCCATTCATGATGTGGAAATGTACTTTGTCCATCCAGTCGCGATTGAGCACTTCGTAGGTCGGCACTCGGTGACCCACGCCGTGCAGAGGGTTTTGGTTCGCGCACGAACCAATCTGAAAACGGAAATTGAAAAGGCCCTTCGGATTGTATTTGGGATCAAGCGTATCTGCGGCACTTGGCAGTGTGCGGAAGCTCCCCGGCAACCCGTGCGGTCGCTCGTTCACCCAGACTTGGTAATAATATCGAGTGTCGGACGTTAGCTTTGACAGTTCAACGACACCCGTGTTGTCGTGAGCCAGCGTTGTGGTGGCCGGGTGGCTGACCAGGTCGTGACGTTTGGCATCCGTCCCGTAGTGGACGACAAAACTGCCGGGGTCCGATGTGCGGCCCCAAATCGAAATTGAATTTGCGGTGCCGTTCCCCAACATCGGTCCATGGGTCAGGCGAATTGGGTCTCGGCCGAAAGCAGACGTGGCGAAGGTAATGCCAATAACCCAAGATAAAAGCAGAAAAAGCCCTGTGGTACGTGCCATGGTGTGTCTCAGTGTGAGGGTCAAAATGGGTAGAACGGAGCGGAGGATCACCGTCGCGCTGAGCCGAAGGTTTAGTCTCCGGCCTTGGCGATTGTCCCAGGCGTCCCCATTCTATCCGGCAACGGCCGAAAATTCACGTGCCGAATGTGAACTGCGGAGGAGAGCGTTGCCCTTTTGTTACGACGCAAGACAGATTTGAGCCGTAGGCGCGAGCCTAGGGTTTTGCGAAATCGCGCTAAGCGCGGGTAAAGCCAGTGCTACACATTGGTTGGCCTCCGCGGGCCGAAGGCAACCTAGTTGACCGCGAACTTGACTTCAATCTTCTTGTCGATTTGAACCGCTTGACTTCAGGATTGTTCGGCATCATCCAGCACCATGCCGCGAGAAACGCCCTGTTGCGACACGATCGGTTCGAATACGAACGCCCTGCCCTGTTTCACTCGGCGAGCGAATCCTTTCGTGGCGAGGATGTTCAACACGGTGATCACGGAACTGTAGGCGAGTTCCCTGGCGGCTGTTCCACTCGCTAACGCCTCTCGCACCTGTTCGGCACTCTGTGATGAGTCCTGCCAGAGGATCTTGAGCAACGCCAATTCAAGATCGGTCGGATAGCGAGATTTAGATTTGGAGCCCATATTGCACACCTGCGATGCACTTCTATGGTCTTAAACGTTTTAACTCTTTAAATATTGCCGATGCTGTAGATGTTGCCAATCTTTTTTTGCCATCTTGACGAGCCAGTAATACAAGCACGAAACGCCAGCGAGTGAGTTGATTGGCGCCCGCGAGACTCACTCGCTCGCGCTTCGTGCTAGTATTTCGACCGGTTGCCAGACACATCAAGCGTGCTTAATGTCGCAGAACTCAGTATCATGATGAACATGAAAGCTCATCTGTCTCGACGAACGATGCTTCGCGGAATCGGCGTCAGCATGGCGCTGCCGTGGATGGAGTCGCTACGTGTTTGGGGTGACGAGCAACCGAACCAGCCCGGTCGGTCCGGCGAAACGCCGACAAGGATGGCCGTCCTATTCACCGGCTGCGGGTTCCATCGAAACGAGTGGTGGGCCAAAGGCAACGGCAAGCAGATGGAGCTGGGCAAAGTACTTCAGCCGCTGAACGACTTCCGAGATCAGATGGTCTTCATCCGCGGACTCTACAACAAAGAGGCGTTGAAGGGGAACATCCACAGTTCGCAAACTGGGAACCTTCTCTCAGGAGCGCCGTTGGCGTCCGGGGGGTTGATTCGGTCGGGCACCAGTGTGGACCAGTTGGTCGCGCAACAGGTCGGGAATCAAACGAAGATACCGAGCTTGGTGTTGGGATGCGAAAAGTCCAATCCTTCGGTCCACAAGAACTATTCGATGCTCTACAGTTCTCACATTTCCTGGAGTAGCCCGACCACCCCGACACCACTCGAAGTTTACCCAGCGCTCGCCTTTGACCGCCTGTTTAGTGACAATGTGCAAAGGGGAGACGAGAGTGTACTCGACGCTGTACTGAACGATGCTCGGGACGTGCGGCGAAACATCAGTCTCCTCGACCAACGAAAGCTGGATGAGTATTTGAATTCCGTTCGCGAGGTAGAGC
>LWDU01034486.1_pt2 | contig 20929 bp, 15 predicted proteins | sample 727161 | NCBI WGS metagenome assembly LWDU01 (sample SAMN04566230, study PRJNA314399) | hydrothermal vent metagenome | isolation source: deep sea hydrothermal plume seawater | place: Mexico: Gulf of California, Guaymas Basin | collected 2004-07-11
ATAGTATGCCACAAGGTGATCAAAAAGACTTAAAAGCAAGAGTAGGTTTAAAAGAAAAGATACTTAAACTAACTAAAGATTTATCAAAAGTTGAGTCTGATATAGCAAAGACCTTAGATGATCAAGGCACTAAATCAGATGATCTTGTTACAAAACGTAAAAAATTAAAAAAGGAGCTAGATTCGTCGCGAGCTTCAGCCTCTAAAGGTCTAAAAGATGACAGAGGTGAAGAACAGACAGCAAATAAAGAAAGAATAAAAGAGGCAGAAAAATGGGGTAATACTTTAGAGAAGAAAATAGGAAAAGCAATAAAAGATTTAGCTGATAAAGATAAGAAGTGGGACAAAACAAAAGGGATAGCTTGGGATACTATGAATCAGCAAGCTATTGAATGGATAAAAGAGGGTAAGGAAGGTGCTGATCAAGCAGCAGATCTTGCTAAACAAATTGTTGAAGCTGGGATTTCAATGGAGGAGTTGAAAGCATCAGGGGTAGCAACAAATGATCAAATTAAGAAGGCTACAAAACTTATGAAGGACTTAGATGAGAAAGGTGAGGATGTCTTCAAGGATTTTGCCGGGGGTACAGACACTTCTAAAAAAATAGCAGGTAATGCAAAGGATACAGCAAAATCAATGGGGGGATTAAAATCATCAACTAGTAGATGGCTTAAGGGTCTTACTTCAGCTAAGGCAATATGGGGATACATAGTTATTGCAGTTGCAGCGGTAGGTGCAGGCATGGTAAAAATGGCAGAAGGTGCTACAAAGGTACAAAATGAATTGGGAATCGCAAGCGGAGAAGCTCTTAAATTTGCATTTAGTTGGAGAAAATTGGCCCATTCAATGTTAGGTATCGATCCTGGTATTCAGAGTGCAAAAGAGCATTAGCAATTGCTGGTAGTGATATAACTATGCTTACAGAAAAATCAGAACAATGGGCAAAAAATATAGCATGGGCTGCAAAGAATACAGGAACAAGTGCTACTAAGTTAGCAGAAGTTCAAGAAATTTTAATGCTTAATACAGATCTAACTAGAGATGGTGCTAATAATATGATTATGGGTATTGAAGCATTTGTTAGAGGTGCAGGAGGTATCCCAAAAGAAGTATTTGAGGATATTGCATCTAGCACTGAAGAAATTGCTAAGTTTACTGATGGATCTGCAGATTCTATAGCAAGAGCAGCAACGATGGCTAATAAATTAGGCTTAAATCTAAAGGATGCTTCTTCAATGGCAACCTCACTTCTTAATCTTGAATCATCTATAGCATCAGAATTTGAGGCATCTGTATTAATTGGTAGGGAATTAAATTATGATAAAGCAAGATCATTGACACTTAGTAATGATTTAGAGGGTGCAATGAAAGAAATTGTAAGTCAGCTTGGAAGTGAGGAAGAGTTCTTACAAATGAATGCAATACAGAGGCAGGCAATAGCTGACTCAATTGGTGCTAGTGTTGATGATATTTCTAAAATGATAGGATATGGTGCTGATGGTGGAGCAGAAGTTGATCCTAAGATAAAGCTTCAGAAACAAAGCAATAAAACTTTGAAAGATATATATAATGCCATACTGAACTCACCAGCAATGGTAGCGAGTGCGATTGGAGTCGCATTTAAAGGAATAGCGGGGGCTATGGGATTTATTGCCGGCGCCAAGGTGCTTACTAAAATAGCAAGCTGGCTTCGCCCTGGGGGTAGTTGGACAAAATGGATGGTAGAAAAAAGTGGACAGTATACAGTTAGGCATGGTTTTGAGTGGATATGGGGCAAACTTGTATCATTCAAAAATTTCATAATGAAGCCCTTCACATGGTTAGGTAAAGGGGTAGATAAGGGGTTTGAGTTGTTAGGTAAGTTTACTACCAAATTAATAGAAAAAATCTCTTGGTTGTGGGGTAAATGGAAGGCATTTAAACCATTCACAGCTTTGGGTAATTTAACTGGCAGATTTTTGGGATATTTTAAAAATCTAACAACCTTCTTAGGAAAAGCCGGCCCAATTGCCAAGTTTTTAGGATATTTAAGGCCATTTCTTAGTAAAATATCTGGATGGTTAGCTCCATTATTTGATATATTTCAGACATTCTTTGGCAAGGGAAAGGGGGATACTGAGGCAGGTGCATCAGGTATGACATTTGGTGCAGTAGGTGCTGGAATAGGTGCATTGTTGGCTCCATTTACTGGAGGCTTATCGATTCTAGCAGGCTATGCAATTGGAAGTATTGTTGGACATTTAGTAAATCATTTTTTCCCTGCAGTTGGTAAAAAAATAGTTTCATGGGCAAATTCCATTGGTGATGGATTTATGGGTGCTCTGGGATGGGTTATGGATATACCAAATAAGATAGGAGCATTGGCTTCAATCGCATACGACAATACTATTGGAGCTGGGATTCAAATTGGTAAGGACGCAATAAATGCTTGGAATGAATCTTATCCAGTATGGAAAGCTGATATGATACAATCCTTTAAAGATACATGGATTGGGTTAGGTGATAGTATTGTTGCGACAGTAAGTGATTTATGGAATTCTATGTACCAACCAATAGAAGATATGGGTACAGCATTGATTGAAAAAGTTAAAGAAGTTATGAATTTTGATTTGTCTGGTTGGGTTGGCAAGAAATGGGATGAAACTAGCATACTACCAACTTGGTTGGGTGGTGATGGTGGCAAGAAGGTTAATGATTTTATTTGGCGTCCTGGGGAGGGAATACAAAAATTTAGTAAGGATGATAATTTGTTGGGAATGAAAGATCTATCTATGCTAAATCAAGCAGGTAGTGGGGCTGCCTCTGAAACAAAGATGGCACAACAACTTGCTATATTGACTACGATTAATAAAAATTTAGCACCACTTGTTGCTCTCGTTGCCTCTAATGAAGGTATTTTGGCTGAAACCAAAAATAACAAAATTGTAGGAAGCACTTAAGATGGGACTCAAGGATTTCGATAAGCGAAAAATTATATCGTGGAGGTACTCACAGGTAGGCACTAAACAAAAGTCACAGACATTTGTAGATGGTCATTCCGGAACAAGGGTTGATGGTACAAGAGATTTAATTTTAGAAAAATTTCTATCTAGTCCAAAAGAGAGCAATCCAGATGCTTCAGGGTATGATTTAGAATCTAATCCTCCAAGCCCACAATCATTTGAAGCAGAGGGATATACAGTTACAGGTACAAGAGACAAGATAGAGGAAGTGTTTTTAAATAGTCCACAAGAAAGTAAGCCAGATGCTTCAGGGTATGATTTAGAATCTAATCCTCCAGTCCCACAATCATTTGTAGATGGTCATTCCGGAACCACAGTTACAGGTACAAGAGACAAGATAGAGGAAATGTTTTTAAACAGCCCAAAAGAGAGCAATCCAGATGCTTCAGGGTATGATTTAGAATCTAATCCTCCAGTCCCACAATCATTTGTAGCAAACGGATATACAGTTACAGGTACAAGAAACAAGATAGAGGAAAAATTTCTAGATAATCCACAAAACAGCAAGCCAGATGCTTCTATTTATGATTTAGAATCTAGCACATACCCATTTACACCCCCACAATCATTTGTAGCAAACGGATATACAGTTACAGGCATAAAAAACATAATATCAAGTAAGTTTGTTAATGATCCTAAGACACTTTTAATAGGTGATGATACAGAGTTTGAACCAAATGTTGATGATACACCACTAAATCCACTCACACAACAACAAAATTATACTATAACAAATACTGCTGGTGAGTACACAATCACCGGTCTTAAGGGCGCTAAAATACCTGGCTGGGAACTTCAAAAAGGATTAAGTTTAATACTTACAAATTGGAGTGATATGGTTGATGCCAAAACATTGATTAGTTATAAGGTCGCACGTGTTGGAAAGAATGCAACACATGGTCATTTAGAAATACCTTATAGCTATCATAATTTTGGTTCAACATCAGTAGATGCAGAGCCTTTTAGTTATGGATCATTAAGTCCTAATATTGGTTGGACAGTAGAGCTAGGAAGAGGCGGAAATGCAGTAGATGGTATTGTTGAAGACTACGAAAAAATATTAAGGTCTGGTGATATGTATGAAAGATTTGTACAGAAACAGTCAGATATGCAGGTTATGGGAACTATCACAATTGGGAGTGATAAAGTATTTGGATTTGAATCACCTTTTGATTCATTTAATAGCCTCGATTACTTAGCTGCATGGGGATCCACAGCATCACCATATAGACTTGGTAGTGTTATGCAAGGTGTTCCTCGTTATTCTGAGAACACACCAATGATAACACAAAAAACTTTAGGGAAAAAGTGGGGAGGTTTCCCGCTCCCAGGAGTTGGTTGGTATAGTGATATAGATAAGTGGATGAAGGATGGAGATGCAGTTAATTTTAACAAATCTGATGGTAAGGATTTTCATAAAGATTCAAAAATGTTGTATCTATATAAGAGCTTTATTTTAACGGATCCAGAAGAAGATGTTGCTTTTGGGTCAGCATCCTGGGCAAAAGGATTCATGACAAATTATTGGAATAGTATTTATGATCCATATCCAATAGCACCATCTATGAATATAGTTCAATCTATGGCATGGACTGATAAAAATTTAGTATACGGCGGCAGCTTAGACGGCAAACAAAAAAAATATGGAACCAAAGGTGATGAAGGGAGTATTGTAACTGATGATCTGGATAAGTATGATTTCTTTTCTAAGTCTGGGGTTACAGCAAAATATCTTGAAAACTCTCATCAAAATGAGGAAAATATGGAGGCTGTCAATGATATTATCGACCCATGGGTTGGCACCCCAACCAAATTCCGGGAGGATGGCCGCCTAACATTTCATCAGAAAGGTCTTAGACAGGCTATGAAAGAAGCCAAAATAGACAAGCACTCACCAACATCAGTAAATCAAATTTTAGCACCCGGTGGAGAGGGCCTCGTAAATACATTAGAAAAGTTTTCAAAGGATACAAGAGGATTAGTTAATAAATACTCTACTCTTGGTTACTCACATCTTGGTAATGAAATATTATTGAAAGATGGTGATGCTGCAACTAAAAAGATAAATTATGAGAGGACATTGCACAGCCCAAGTGAAATTAACAATCTCATTGGAGTAGATATTGGCCCGGAGAAAGATGCAAAGTTAAATGGCGAGATGCAAGTAGAATCTGGTGTTAGGTTCGATGGAAGGAAAAAAGTATATGGGATAGGTAATCAAGGTATGAGAACTACGTTTACTGCAGATAATAAACCCTCACAGCTTAACCCAACTCCCGATATCTATGGTTTTAAAGGATACATAAATAAAGATGCCATTGGAGTATTTGGTGATCATGTAGACAAAGTTAATGCTTTGCCATACGGAGAATCAAATACAGATTTAGATTTTGTACCACTAATTTTTAAAGATGTCTATAATAAGAAAGATATTCAATTTCGCGCACTATTTACTGAAGATATAACTGATACAATTTCGCCGTCTTGGAACCCAATAAATTATATTGGAAGAACAACTGCTGTTTACACTTATCAAAACACAGCGCGTTCAATAGGTTTTGGATTTACAATATTTCCAAAAACAAAACAAGAGTTTCCTATACTATTAGAAAAAGTAAACTATCTTGTGGGAATGTGTTATCCTAATTTAGATGATTATTTCCGTGCGTCTGGCCCATTAATTAAATTAACTGTTGGTGATATTGTTAAGAATCAATTAGGATTCTTGTCAGAATGTTCAGTAACATTTCCAAGTTCAGAGAGTCCATGGGAAACTGATGCGGGTTTACAATTTACAAAGAAAATAGATATATCAATTGGATTTACTTATATCGGTAATAATATTCCTGTGGCAAAGGGTGTACACTATAATCTAGATTGGCTAGATGGTGAGCATTATACTGAGGCAGGTGTTGCTTGGAAAACTGACGCTGATGGAAAAGGTGGACCAACTAGAAAGACAGCAGGTACTGTAAGTAAACTTATAATGGGTGGTGAACAAGGAATTATAAAGAATGCCGAAAATTCAGAATTTAAGTACAAAGACTAATGTTTAATAGATACAAAGACGCAAGAATAAAAAAATCAGCTAACAATGATAGGTATTTTAAGCCTACATTTTATCCGAAAATTGATGAGAGAGATTCTGATATAATGCATTTTGTTGTTGAGGGAGAACGACTAGACCTCTTATCACACAAATACTACGGTGACATTAATTTATGGTGGATAATTAGTAAGGCAAACGGCTTAGATCCTTCTATTATAGGCTTAAAACCTGCACAAGAAATCAGAATACCCACCGATGTAGGAGAGATTATAAGATCGTTTAATTCTGAAAATATGGAATAATAAATGGCAAGTTTTAAAAGAAATATACATTATAATATACAAGTTGGAATAGATGCAAGAGTAAATGCAATGAATGAGTATCATCATTCTAAGCAAAAATTGCGATCCAACCTATTAGCACCATCAGTATCTAGTGAAAGTTATACATTAAGTAGAGAAGCGCAAGTTGCAAAGTCTACTTATGTTAGAATGATCTCACCAGGAATGACAAACACACATGTAATTTATGGTGGTTTTAATATAGATGATGGGGGAATAACAGGACAATCTACAGGTGAAGAAGATTATTTCAAATCACAAGCTGACAGGGTAACAGGACCTGAGACTGCATATTATGAGACAGCAACAGATAAAGGATCATTAAGAGGACAACGACCCAAGGCAGGAATAACTAATGTAAATGTAATATTTCAGGGCTATGGCGGTGCAGTTAGAAAAGCGACAGTAACATGGGCATGTTCTACTTTAGAACAATTATCAAAATATCAAAAAGGCTCTTTTTTATCACCTGGACAAACTATAATTTTAGATTGGGGTTGGGTACGATCTGATTCAAAATTTAGAGATAGGGAAATGCCAAAATTTTTAATAAAAGATGGTGATAAACTTACATTAAATAAAGATCTTTTTAGTTCCCAAACAGAAATAATAAATGGTGACGAATTTAAAAAGTACACCCCTGTATGGGATAAGATGGAAATTACACAATATGGTGATTGGAGCGGTATTATGGGGCCAGTCACAAAATTTACATGGTCACAAAGAGATGATGGAGGCTTTGATTGTATTACAGAGATACTTTCAAGAGGCTCAAATATATTTGAAAAACAAATACCTCCATTATCACAAGATAAGGGGGCAACTTTATCAACTTTCCCAGGAAATCGACTTACACACGATCAGTTTGTAACTGCAGTTATAAAAAAATCATCTGAAACCGATAAAAATTTTGAAAAAACATCGGAAAAATTCCAACAACCTTCAAAACCTTTGTTTAATATTGCTGAAAGAATCGATACGTTAGATTACGAGATACTTGGGAAATATTTTTCTGCAAGTGTAACAGGTAGCAATTCAATGTCTGCTAAGCTATCAACAAAAAGCGATTATGAACTTCTATTTACAAAGGATCATAATGTATTTGGAATTTTAAGACCAAAAGGATCAGATGGAGAAGACAGTATAGAGTTGTATGAGGAAGAAGAAACTGATGATGGGAAAAAGATTTATAAAAGGGCACGAGATTTTTCTAGTGAGCTTTGGGTAAGATGGGGTTGGTTTGAGGATAATGTTGTTTCATATTACTCAAGAGAATCACAAACTATTGGTGACTCAACAACAAGATTATCAGAATTTAGATCTCTTGTATCAGTAAAAGATACAAAGTATGATTGGCAAGATGAAAAGCTTACTTCTGTATTAATAGAAAATCCTAAAGAACTTCAAACTTACAACCCATCAGTTTTTATTATTGCAGATAAATACAATAAGGATTGGTTTCACATTGATCCAGACGATAAAAAAGTTGATAACTCATACAAAGAGTTGGCAGCTCAAATGAGCGATCATACTTATTCATTTACTGATGCGGATACCCCTGAGGGAAAGGGTAAGCTTAGAAACTTATACATAAATTTAAGCGTAATTAAAAAATGTTTTACAAATCCTGGGGCTTCAATTCAACATGGAATGTTATCATTGGCAAAATCCTTAAATGCAGGCGTAAATATTTGGGATTTTGAAATTGATCATGCCAATCTAGCTGGTAGTACTGCGCAACGTACCTTTTTTATTAAAGAAAAAGGAGATGATACACCTCTCAAGGTTGAAGGTTTATGTAACATTTGTAATAAAGAAGAAAGTCAATCACCTGCTAAATCATATATTTTTGATAATTACGGTGAAAATTCACTTATTCATGATATTTCATTAACAGCTACAGTACCCGATAAATTTGCAATGGTTGCAGGCTTTGGGGCAGAATCTGGAAAATCTAACAAAAAAAAAGATGCAATAAAGGTATATTTTAATGATACAGCTGACTCATCAGATGAAAAGATAGCTGAAAAAGTGGGAGAATTTTATTCAGATCCTGAAAATGCAAGTTTATTTAGTACTTCTCACCCATCCAATCCGGATCTTGAATTTGGCAATCGAATAGAAAACTACTTTGGAGTTCCAAGTTTATCTGCACACGGATTAGCACAGGGAACCACACCACTCCCAACTTTATGGAACCATACAATAATAAAAGAATTAGCAGATACAACAACATCAACAAGAATGTCAGGTTTAGATATTTTTATTAAAAAATTTGATGAAGCTCATGAAAAGATTCAGGCTGATGCTAGAAGAAGGAGGGATGCCGGTCTACCATTCAAAACATCAGATTTATTCCCTGTCGCAATGGACCCAAATAGTCATTCAGGGAGAGCTCAACGAGCTCCTTATAGTGCTAAAGATGGTAAATTAAAAAAACAATTTGTTAGTAATATAAATTGGCTTTTAGCAGAATGTCCTGCAACAAGATTAAAAAGCCAAACTAAAGAAATTATTATGCCAATAAACATTGATATGACATTAGAAGGGCTAGGAGGCGTTTATCCAGGTAATATGTTTAGACTTTCATATTTACCAGAAGCTTACGGACAAGTTAACTTTAAAGATGGAGAACCAGAAGCTACACCATCAACATATTTTTCTATTATGGGACTTACTCAAACAATAAATCAAGAAGGCTGGCAAACAAAAATAACTGCTGTAACAAATAAGGCCACAATAGAAACTTCTGGAGATGCAAAAGTAATGGCTGAAACAAGAGACACTGTATTAAAAGCTTATAATGGATATATGAAAGAATTTACAAGTGGAACACCACTCACAGGAGCCTGGGCAACAGACCCAAATTTTGTTGATACAACTCCAGAAGATTTGGAATCTGATGAAGAAGGTATTCAAGGTGATGAGGGCGATTCTTAATGAAATTAGATAAGTCACAAATAGAAAGATCAACAGGACCATTTCTAACTAAAATTGGGGAGTTCAAATACATAGATGACAATGAGTCTGTAAGACGTGAACAAAAATATAGTATTTATTATTTAAAAACCAAGTCTGTAGTGTATCTATTAAATGTAAATAATAAACAAATTGTGAGAAAACAAAAAGTACTACAAGAAACTTATCAATTACTCAAGCCTGAAAAGTTTCGTGATGATTATCCAAAACAAATTTATAAAACCTCTAAAAATATAAAATTTAAAAGTAATATTATTAAGAGAACATTTGCTAAAAGTAAGTTAGAAAAAGATGCACAAATTATAGAAGTATCAGGGCGTACATCAACTAATTCTTATAAATTTATTACAATCAATTGGAAAGTTTCAGGAACACAGGAAGAAGCGATTTTTTATAATTCAAAAGTATTAAAAAAAGCAGAAGGTATGATGCCTGGTATCTCAGAACTATTACCGCCCACACAATTACATAAAGAAAAAATTCTTCAATTTGACTAAATGAAACAATATATATAAGAAAGGTTTTAAAATTGGTTATAGAAACACAACAAGAATATCAAACCCTAGTTGACAATATCCGTGGCAAAGATGTAGTAATTGCTATAGTACATGAGGACTATAGAAAGCATCCTGCTGAAAGTAGTATTGTTTCTGCAACATTAAAATATGATGATAATATCGTTGATATTGTGTTTAGTCATTCTGAATCTTTAGGCGAGGATTTAGATGTATCACTACTATCATCAGCAAAAAGGTTTTGGACAGAGTCTTTAAAAGAATTTTATCATATTACAGGATTTACTAATATCTATGATGTATCGTTATTGTGTCATTTAAATAAAACAAAATTAGAAGACACTATAAGACCTTATGTTTTTGAACACATATATGAGCTTAATCATAATGAATTTAGTATGAATAAAATAGTGCCATTAGTAAAGGTGTTGGAGTACTCTAGAAATAAATTAAGTGAAATAGTAAAACATAAAATACCCGTAGATAGAGGTTTTATAAAATATAATCAGGCATTAATAACATTAGCAAAATTAGAAAAACCAGGATTGAAACTCCAAAGAGGAAAATTCGATGCTGTATTTAAAAATGGCTATGGATATTCAAATTATAATATGTTAACAACTACGGGAAGGCCATCTAATACATTTCGTGGCATAAACTTTGGTGCATTAAATAAGAATGATGGTACAAGAGATCAGATTGTATCTAGATTTGACAAGGGGATGTTAGTTGAATTTGACTATGATGCGTTCCATCTTAGAATACTTGCAAAATTACTTAAATATAATATCCCAACAGATATATCACTTCATCAATACTTTGCTGACAATGTTTATAATTCTTCATACGATGATGCTAAGAAAATTTCATGGCAAATTTTATATGGAGATGTCAAAGTTGACAAAAATGATAATCCTTTTTTCTATAAAATTGAAGAAATGGCAAGCTCGCTATACAGTCATTTTAAGACCCATAAACAGTTTAAGACACATATTTATAAACGTAAGTTTGCATCTAGTATAATACTTGAAGCAAATAAAAATAAGGTATTGAATTATTTTATTCAGTCATATGAAACAGAGCAAAATATTGAAACAATTAAAAAGGTTCAAAAATATCTGGAGCCTCGTAGTACAAACATGATATTATATACGTATGATAGTTTTCTGTTCGACCTTGATAGGACAGAGGGACTCAGAATAGTATTAGAGTTAAAAGAAATTCTACAGGACAGTTCCTTTCCAGTTAAAATTAAGGCTGGATTAGGATATGGTTCGATGAAAGATATTACGGAGAGAGTAAATGGACATAAGTAAAGTTATAAGCGATGCGATAGATAACGTATCATATCAAACATCAGATGGGATGGTCGATCTTAAAGATCCTAATCATCTTTATTTAGTTAGGGAAGAACTTAAGAAACATTTAGACATTGAGACCGTTGATTCAGTTTTATACTTGGCAGAAAAAGTAACAAGCTATAAAGAGCTACTGAGTGATGAAGAGAAGGAGGATAGCGATATTACAGGATTTATGGATGGTAATAAGTGGTTGTATAAAGAAGGACCACAAGGATGGAAGTGGAGATTAGATTTTGCAAAACTATTAAAAGATGCAAGTAAACTTCAAAAGTTTGAAGATTTTATTACAAAATTACCATCGGGAGTTCCGGAAAAAGTGGCAAAGACTGCACTAAGTAATTTTAAGACAAAAAAGGATAGAGTGGATTTTGTAAAAAATGTATTGGCTGAGTATACTGTGCCAACTAAGACTATGAAATATACTAGCGGTGTAGCTAAGACTCTTTTCGAATTAAAGCCAGCAGGAGCAGGAAGAGGAGAAATATATTTAGCAGCAGCGGTTGCAGATTCATCAATACAGGGTGGAAATAAAAGCTATGATTTAGAAGTAGGTCAAATGAAATACGAAGTAAAGGATTATTCTGAATCCGAGAGTGGACCAATTAGGGCAGGAGTAGAGGCAGCAGTATCTAAGTTCCCATTTTGGAATCAGATATTAGAGACAGTTAAAGTTATACAAAAAATAGATGCTGTAGATAAGGCACTGTCCCCATGGGAGCTTATTCCAAACAATACAACAAAACAAGAAATAATCGTATTAAAAGATAAGATTCTTAAAAGAGTCAATGGTTTCTATGATCAAAAGAAAATGAAAGAGATATCACCGAAAATTGTATCAGGAGAATTCTCGGCCGGTGATCAAAGGAATTTTACTGCGTTCTATAAAGCAGCAAACTCGTTGATTGGTGTAGATGATAAGGGTTATAATGAAGTTAGATTTTATGGTCCGAATATGGGTGTAGTAAGATTTTCTATAACAACAACGGCTGCATCATCTTTAAGTAATGGAAAAAAAGTTACTCTTGAATTACTTCCTGAATCTGATCAAAATAGGTTTGAGCTTTTAAAAAATTATTTGTCCAAATTAATGTATGTGAGAAATCCGGGCGGATTTGCGGCTGGAATACAAGATGCAATGAATAAGATTTTTACTGCGAATGCGGCAAATGCTGATAGTTGGATAATTTTTAGGAAATCTGGTATGAAGATACTTGCTTCTGATGCTAGTAATTTTGAGTATAAATCAATAAGTCAGAATGGTGTTAAGTTTCAAGAAACGGCAAATGCGAAATCAACGTGATTAAATTAAAAGACTTATTATTAGAGGCAAAATGGGATAAGGTCGCACATAGGGTATGGGATCATATAATTTCTAAGAGAATATATTTAACACAAGAGAAGTTAGAAGAATTATCTAATGCCTTTGCTAGAAAGGGCCATTATAATAAGAAAGATTTTTATGAAGCTGTTAAGAGAATAGCAAAATCAAAGAATTGGTTCACGCAATTTATAGTTGACAAAGGACCAAACGGATCAGGAGTATTTTAATGATAAAATTAAAAGATTTACTAACAGAAAAGAAAAAAATACAAGGCTATTATCTGATGGATCAGCTTGAGGATTTAGCAAAGGATGTTAAAAGATCAGGTGAACCAAAAGCTGCTAAAGCTTTAATGTATTTACATAGTAAAATAAATCAATCATACCGTGATGAAGATTTAAGTGTTGATGATGTGTTTGATTTTTTTGATGATCCACGTGCTAGAAAATATGCAAAAGATGTTCCAGACTGGATGATTGAAGATTTATTTGAAGGTGCTAAATTAAAAGAAGCACTAACTAATGATGATATAGAGGTTGGAGACGCTTATAAAGACGCAACAGCGCGCGGGTTTGAGGTTAGTTTTGTATACGCAAAAGAAAGACGAGGTGGTGCTACAACTATAGATTATCAGTTTAAGCCACAATACGGCAAACCTTTTTATGCAGGCGTTGGTGTTGGCCCTCCTGAAAGTGTTGATGGCTGGGGTAGAGATAAAAAAATTAATGTTTCCTCTAAGATGAAAAAAACAATGATTGAGACCATAGAGACTGCTATAAAAAGCAAATATAAGAATTCGGAAGAAGTAGATACATTGGTAAGAAATGGATTACGATTATCTGATGTATTGAGTTGGGTTAAAAGATTGTAGTGATAAAACTAAAGGATATATTGATGGAAGAAAGATGTAATGATACAGCTGGAATTGTTCTACAGTCAGATGTTGGTGTTGTATTAGTTAAAGAGGACGAATGGTGGGGAATACCAAAAGGTAAAGTAGATCACGGTGAGACGCCACTAGAGGCTGCTATAAGAGAGACAATTGAAGAGGTTTCAATATTTGTAGTTGCAGAAGGAAGTCATATAAATACACCAGTCACTGAACTAGCAGTTAAGAAAAATTCTAGAGGAGGTGCATTCTTTATTTATCAATCAAGATTAAAGATGCCAGTAATACCACAGAAAAGTCATGAACATGAAGAGGTTAGATATTTTGATTCTATACCAGACAATATAGACCCAAGACTAGAAGGATTGATATAATGAAAACACAATTATTATGTACTTTTTGTAGTAAGTATGACTTTGAGGATACAGTTGAGCTTATTAGATTAGCAGCAAATGTTGTATTTAATAAGATTTATATTTTTGAAAATATGGATGAACCAGATTCTTTAATATGTACGTATAATGTAGAGAAGACAGAAGATTTTATACAAAATTCAAAGACGATGGCAATTCATCGCAAAAAAGAAACAAATACGCTATACACTATAAATGCATTGAACGAAGCTATAAGAAAAGAAAATGATGGTGTGCTAGATAAGTCCTATTCTTTACATTGGGAATCATATAAGAATAGTTTATTACTAACGAATGATAAAGGTCTTAATATTGTAAGCACAAAGTTATACAAAATAGTTGATGTATAAAAAAGTTATATAAAAACCACACTTTGAGAATTTAGAAGTATATATATTTTATTACGCGAGTAATCGCGTAGCTTATTGAAAATTGAGATTTTGAAAAGTACCCGGGAATGATCGTCCTGGTACGGGATTGGTCGAATAATGGTTTTCTGAAGGAGGCCATAAGACAATCTAACGTAATGTCGTGGTGACTGACCACTTGCCGAATGTGGTGAGTAGGTAAAGGTCTTGTAGACATACGATACGTAATGTACTTCTAGAAAAACTAAAAGAAGCGATTCTTTGACCCTGTTATGGGTAAGGGTAACACCGAAATCCCATCTTGTGGCCGAATTAATCTAAACTCAGAGAGATAAGGCAATGACAAACAGGTTGTGCTGGCTTCAACGATAGCTAACCACTATTGAGAAGAACTAAGGTAACTCTTAGGTGTTAGGTACAGGGTTCGACAAATCTGAGCTAGAAGTTGTAGGTGATCGCAAGTCCTACATCCCCAAAAATTTCCAACTTTAAGAGCCTCGGCCCATCTACCATATAATGTCGGATTATGATGACTTATACATTCCCGCCGGGGCTCTTTTTTTTAATAAAAAACTAATTTTTGACAACATTAACTAATATATATTTCTGTAATAAATAACTAATGAATAAGGAGTAATGACAATGGACTTAAATGTAATAAAATCCAGGTTATCACAACTACAACAATCAAACACAAGAACTTCAAATCTATGGAAACCGAGTCCAGGGAAGACACAAGTTCGAATCGTACCTTACAAATTTAATAAAGACAACCCATTTATTGAGTTGTATTTTCATTATGATATGGGCGAGAAGAATTATTTGTCTCCTATCTCATTCGGTCGTCCAGATCCGATTGAGGAGTTCGCAACTAAGTTAAAGACTTCCGGCAATAAGGAAGACTATAAACTTGGTAGGAAAATAGAAGCTAAGATGCGTACCTACGCTCCTGTCATCGTTCGCGGTGAGGAGAATGAAGGTGTAAAATTCTGGGGCTTCGGAAAAATGGTGTATCAGGAATTACTTTCTGTTATAGCTGATCCAGACTACGGTGACATCACTGATCCAATAAAAGGTCGTGATATTGTCGTTGAGTTTAAGACCAGTGAAGAAACAGGACGTGCTTTTCCGATGACGAATATTAGGGTTAAACCTAATCAGACGCCTCTCACAGAGAACACTAAAGTTATGGGTATAGTTAAGGAAACGCAAAAGAATATCACAGATATTTATTCAGAATTAGAATATGACGATTTACAAAAAGCTCTTGAAGCTTGGTTGCATTCTGAGAGTGATATTGATGATAAGGATATTGCTGATCCTGCAAAAGCTATAAATAGCCAAGCTGCTACTGAGGACGTTTCCTCAGCATTTGACGACCTATTTAACTCTTAAACAAGGAGAACGCTATGAGCGAGAGACGTGATGTCCTTGCTAGTGAGTTAGCTGAAAGTCTAAACTCGAAAGTAAAAGGGCAAAAAGTAGCATTTTTCTTAGATGGATCAGATGATACGCCAACTGATATTAAAGATTTCATATCTACAGGATCATCTTTACTTGACTTAGCAATATCAAACAAGCCGAATGCTGGAATAGCAGTGGGAAGAATAACGGAGATTAATGGTCTTCAGGCTTCCGGAAAATCGCTGCTTGGAGCACACATTCTTGCTGAGACACAGAAAAAAGGTGGTATCGCAGTTTATATTGATACAGAAACTTCCGTTAGCAAGGAATTTCTAGATGCAATTGGTGCTGATACTAAGAATATCCTGTATCTTCATATGGAAACTGTTGAAGATATATTTCAAGGAATCGAAGATATTATAACTAAAGTAAGAGAATCTGACAAGACAAAATATGTAACCATTCTGGTTGATAGTCTTGCTGGTGCATCTACTAAGGTTGAGATGGCTGCTGATTATGAAAAAGATGGATGGGCTACGTCAAAAGCAATCATAATCTCTAAGGCAATGCGTAAGATTACACAAATGATTGGTAGACAAAAAATAACACTTGTGTTTACAAATCAATTGAGACAGAAATTGGGTGTTATGTTTGGTGATCCATATACGACTAGCGGAGGTTTGGCACTACCATTCCACGCTTCAACTCGTATACGATTATCGAATATGGGCATGATCAAGGACAAAGAATCAAATGTAATCGGACATAAATGCCGCGCTAAAATTATCAAGAACAGAATCGGACCACCACTGCGAATATCAGACTATGAGATGTATTTTGATCGCGGTATTGATGACGCCGGTGGCTGGCTGCTAACTCTTAAGAATATTAAGGTAGCGCAAGGTGCTGGAGCTTGGTATACTATTGACTACAACGGTACTCCTGTAAAATTCTTATCAAAAGACTTCAAAGATAAGCTAGAAGAAATAGATGGACTCAAAGAATATCTCTATGATAAAATCTGTGAAGCTAACATATTGAAGTATGATGATAAGAGAGGCATCGATGATGTTGAATTTACAGACGAAGTAGTCAATGAAGATGCGTGAAAGATATAAAGAGATACTTTCTCAGATTGGTGAGCATGTAAGAAAAGAACATAGCGTTAATGACCACGTTCTGATAATTGATGGCTTAAACAATTTTATCAGAACGTGGGCTGCGTCACCTGCTACCAATTCTGATGGTCAACATATCGGTGGAATTGTAGGTTTTTTACAAACAATTGCATTAGCAATTCGAACTCTTAGCCCAACAAGAACAATTATTGTTTTTGATGGAAAGGGTGGTTCTGTAAGAAGGAAAAAACTTTATCCAGAATACAAAGCCGGGAGAAAGCCGCTTAAGAGGCCTAATAGGATTGAAGGACTATCCGATGAGAATGAATCGGAGAATATGCGTAGACAATTTAGACGTTTACTTGAATATCTAAAATGTTTACCTGTTACTTTTATGTCTGTAGAGAATATAGAAGCAGACGATGCTATTGCATACATTGGTAAACAAATTTTAAGAGACTCTCAAATAACAATAATGAGTACTGATAAAGATTTTTATCAATTAGTTAATAATCGTATATCTGTTTGGTCGCCTACAAGAAAGATACTTTATGATAGAAAAAGAATAGAGGAAGAATTTGAAATAAAGTCAGAAAATTTTATTTACTATAGAATGATTGATGGTGATAAATCTGATAATATTAATGGTGTTAAGGGAATGGCACTTAAAACAATTCGAAAGAAATTCCCATTTTTGAAAGATCAGATTATACCTAATTTAGAGGAATTTTTAAATGTTTCAAAATATACTGAATTCAAAGAATTATTAGAAAGAAATTACAAACTAATGCAGCTTCACGATGTCGACATCCCAGGAAATGCAAAATTATCTATTCAGGATCAAGTTAGAGATGGCTCTGGTAGATTAGTAAAATACAAGGTTCACAAAATGTTTTTAGAAGATACAATAGAAAATGCAATTAGGAATCCTGATGTTTGGCTACAAAATAGTTTTAACCAATTAGAACTACTGTTAAATAATGCCGCCAATAAGTAGTTCACTAACAAAGTATGGATCTGTTTTCCAAACGAAAATAATAACTGCATTATTAGTAGATCATAAATTTGCTGTTACAATATATGATATGCTTCAACCCGAGCTTTTAGATACAGAAGCAAAGCAATGGATTGTTAAACATATAAAAGATTACTATTACGAGTATAAATTAATGCCATCGATGCAGGTTTTAAAGATAAAACTAGGAGATGTAGCAACTGATTTATTACGAGATTCTATTATAGATGAATTGCGTGAAGTTACAAAAAATTTAGAAGCACCAGATCTTGAATTTGTTAAAAATGAAACTACAATATTTTGTAAAAATCAAGTCCTTAAAGAAGCTATTGTAAAGTCTGTAGACTTATTACAGCTTGGTCAATATGATGAGATAAAACGTGTTATTGATAATGCAATGCGTGCTGGTACACACAGAGATATTGGATTAAATTATCTTGAGCAATTTGATACAATTTTAGATGATATTGCTAGAGAGACTATTAAAAGTGGATGGGACCCAATTGATTATGTAATGGATGGTGGTCTTGCAGGAGGAGAACTTGGTGTCGTTGTTGCACCAGCAGGAATAGGTAAAAGTTGGTTTTTACAAGCGCTTGGTGTCAATGCATTAAAGGCAGGAAAAAACGTAGTACACTATACTCTAGAATTAAATCAAGCATATGTTGGAATGAGATATGCTACAATATTTTCTGAGGTTCCTGTTGCAAACATCAAGGATAATAAAGAGCATGTTAAGGAAATAATTATGAAACAGTGTAAGGGCGAGCTTCTCATAAAATATTTCCCAACTAGGGCTGCTACAGTTCAAACATTACATACACATCTAAAGACAATTGAATTAATGGGGCATGAACCAGATCTTATATTAGTTGATTATGCAGATTTACTCATGGGATCCAGCTTACAAAAAGATGCTGCAGTACGTCATGTTTTAGGTGATATTTATGAAGACTTAAGAGGCTTAAGCGGAGAATTCCAAATACCAATTTGGACAGCATCGCAGTCTAATAGGTCATCATTAGAAGATGAAATAATTGGTGCAGAAAAAATTGCAGAATCATATGCAAAAATAATGACAGCTGATTTTGTAATGTCATTATCTAGAAAGATAGCAGATAAGATTGCGAATACGGGTCGTGTCCATGTTATAAAAAATAGATTTGGACCAGATGGGATGACGTACCCAACAACTATGAATACATCAATAGGAAAAATAGATATTTATGATTCATCATCAGCTACTGGGCAAGCTGTTCAGAAGAAGCAAGATCATGGAAGTGAGTATACAAGAAAATTATTAGCAAAGAAATATGAAGATTACAAACCAACCAATAAAATAGATGATCAAAAGTATAAAGATTTTAAACCAAATTAGTGTATATCCCTTTATTTATCAGTGTTTAATGATCAGTTATTTTAAAAGGAGCAGGTTCTGATGACACAAAAATTCAAGTTATCACAAAAATTTATAGATAAATACAAAAGAAAAAAACCACCATTCGGATTTAATGGATTAGGTGAACTAGTTTTTATGAGAACATACTCACGCCTTAAAAAAAATGGTAAAAATGAAAAATGGTGGGAAACAGTAAGGCGAGTTGTAGAAGGCACATATACTATGCAAAAGCATTGGATTGATTCTCATCAGTTGGGTTGGAATCCTTGGCAGGCTCAATCTTCAGCACAAGAAATGTATGATAGAATTTATTATATGAAGTTTCTTCCTCCAGGTCGCGGTTTATGGGCAATGGGAAGTGTGATTACTGAAGAAAAGAAATTATATGCAGCATTAAATAATTGTGCATTTGTGTCTACAGAAACAATTAAAGATGATAGTTCAAAACCCTTTACATTTTTAATGGATGCAAGTATGCTTGGCGTTGGTGTAGGTTTTGATACTAAGGGTGAAGATAAAATAATGGTAAAGGGTCCAACTACAAAGCGGGATCCGGAAATATTTGTGATACCTGATACACGTGAAGGATGGGTTGAGTCTGTTGGCGCATTAATAGATTGTTATTTTCACGGAACGCCTGAAGTTAACTTTGATTATAACAAAATTAGACCTGCTGGTCAATTAATTAGAGGTTTTGGCGGATTATCAAGTGGTCATGAGCCCCTTCAGGAAGTACATGAAGCAATAAGAAAAGTACTAAAAATTAATGCAGGTGCTCCACTTACAGTAACAACAATTGTAGATATAATGAATCTTATCGGTAAATGTGTAGTAGCAGGAAATGTTCGTCGTACAGCTGAAATAGTTTTTGGTGATCCACACTCTGAAGAATACTTAGATTTGAAAAATTATAAAGTTAACAAACATAGGGATCAATATGGATGGACAAGTAATAATAGTATTTTTGCTGAACTTGGTATGGATTATTCTGATGTATGTAAACGAATTGTGCATAATGGTGAGCCTGGTTTTGCTTGGTTAGAAAATATGAAAGGTTATTCTAGAATGAAAAATGGTAAAGATAATAAAGATCACAGGGCAGCTGGAGGCAATCCATGTCTAGAACAAACTTTAGAGTCTTATGAATTGTGTTGTTTAGTTGAAACATTTCCTGATAAACATGAATCATTAGAAGACTACAAGAAAACATTAAAGTATGCGTATCTATATGCAAAAACAGTGACATTAGGTAAGACACATTGGCCAGAAACAAATAGAGTTATGTTAAGAAATCGTAGAATTGGCTGTTCAGTTAGCGGAATTGCACAATTTATAACAAATCGGGGTATTGGAGAATTAAGACATTGGCTGGAATCAGGTTATGATGAAATACATAGATTAGATGACGTCTACTCAGATTTTCTTGCAATTCCAAAGTCAATTAAAACAACTTCTGTAAAGCCAAGTGGGACAGTATCCTTACTAGCAGGTGCCACACCAGGAGTTCATTATCCTGAATCTAGATTTTATATTCGCAGAATAAGAATCTCAAAACAGTCAAATTTATTAAAGCCATTAAAAGATGCAGGATATACAATTGAACCTGCATTTGGATCTGAAGATTCTACAGTTTGTATTGAGATTCCTGTAGATGTTGGTGAAGGAATACGTACTGCAAAGGAGTTAACAGTATGGGAACAATTTAGTTTGGCCGCATTTATGCAAAGACATTGGGCTGATAATCAGGTTAGTTGTA
>LWDU01039702.1_pt1 | contig 20927 bp, 19 predicted proteins | sample 727161 | NCBI WGS metagenome assembly LWDU01 (sample SAMN04566230, study PRJNA314399) | hydrothermal vent metagenome | isolation source: deep sea hydrothermal plume seawater | place: Mexico: Gulf of California, Guaymas Basin | collected 2004-07-11
GGCGAGGAAGGGCGCTGGTGGGGCCGGTGAAGTCGCTGAAGAGGCCGAGTTGCGCGAAGATCTCGAGCTGGTTTTTGCCGCCCAGTTCGCGATTGAGTTGCGCGGCGTTAAAACCGAGCACGTATCCGGCTTGTGGGGTATGGCAGATGGCGCATTCGTTGCGGCTGGGATAATAATGCGCGTAGCGACGCGTTTGGCCTTCGGCGTCGGCGAAGGAATAGACGATGGTGGTATCGGCGCTCAGCAGGCGCGCGTCGGTGCCCGCGTTGTTCCAAAGATAGCTATAGCCGTCCCACTCCGGGCTTTGCGGGTCGAGGCGTTTGACGAATAAGCGGGTTTCGACGATGCGTCGGGTGGCGCCCTCGCCGAGAAATTTTTTACCAGCACGGTGCGCGCGGGGAAGGTCCACAGGGAGTCGGTGGCGAAGGTTATACGTGCGCTATCGGGCAAGGCGAGTAGACGGGTCTTATCGGCGCCGTCGGACCACAGGGGTGCGTTGACCTGGTAGGGGATGAGGCCTGGTGCGGGTGTCTGGCTGGCGATGTCGGCGAAGATACCCGCTGTTGAAATCGTGGCCGGGATGCGGTCCGGCGAGGCTTCCGGATCGCGTTCGGCGAAGTGGTAGAGGCGACCGTTGATGCCGACCACATAGAGTTCGCCGGCTTCGTCTTCGCCAAAACTGGCGATGGGTGAAGGACTGATGGCGAGCAGCTTATTGTCGGGGGGGCCGTCCGCCCGGCGGCGCAAACCCCAAATGCGGCGGGTCGCGAAGTCGCCGTAGACATACCAGCCCTGCAAGGTGGGCAAGCGAGGGCCCCGGTAGACGAAACCGCCGGTGATCGAATGGCCTTGGCGGCGGTCGTATTCGAACACCGGCAACTCGAATTCACCGGGATCGCAATCGGCGCCGGGCGGGAAACAGTGGAACCCCTCCATCTGGCTCCAGCCGTAGTTGTCGCCGCGTTTGATCAGATCAATCTCCTCCCAACTCGATTGGCCGACATCGCCGAGCCACAGTTCGCCGGTTAGGCGGTCGAAGCTGAAGCGCCAGGGATTGCGCAGGCCCCAAGCCCAGATCTCTGCGCGAAAGCCGTCGCGGTCGACAAAAGGATTATCGGGGGGGATGGCATAGGCCAAACCGGGCTCTTGCTGGTCGACGTCGATGCGTAGGATTGTGCTGAATAGCGTCGCGGGGTTTTGGCCATGGGCGAAGGGGTCGTTGGGGTCTTGGCCGTCGCCAAAAGAGATATAGAGCATGCCGTCCGGTCCGAAGGCCACCTGGCCGCCATTGTGGCTTTCGTGCGGTCGCTCAAGTTCGATTAATACGCGCTCAGAGGAGGGCAGGGCGCGGTCGGGATTGTCGGGTGAGACACGGAATTCGGAGATGCGCGAGAGGAACTCGCCGCGGCCGGCGATATAGGCGATGTAAAACAGGCCGTTTTGTTCGTAGCGCGGATGGAAGGCCACGGAGAATAGGCCTGCTTCCTGCGGAGATGAACGGACCCGGTCGCGGATGTCGAGAAAATTCGCGACCGAGCCGGTCGCGTCGCCATTGGCAAAGACGCGGATCACGCCATTGCGTTCGACGACAAAGAGCCGGTCTTGGCTGTCACCGGCGTGGGTGAGATGCACGGCGCTTGAAAAAGACAGGTGCGAAAAAACTTGGCGCAGCGCGAAAGCTTCGACACCACTACCGGAACTGCGGATGTCGACGGTGTTGGAGACGCGGTTTGGGGGTAGTTGTGCTGTGATTGGCCGGGCGATCGCCAAGAAGGCGAGCAATAGCGGGATATAGCGGCTCATGGTTGTGCCGGCATGGCTAAGGCGGCGCTCAGGCCCTGTTTGTTCTGCGGTCGCTGGGGGTCGAATTCGAGCGCGCGGCGGAAGGCGCCAAGCGCGTCGGCGCGCTTGGCCTGTTTTTGTTTGCCGCGGCCGACATTATAATAAAGCTCGCCGATCAACCGTGAAACGCCTCGGGATTTTTTAAAGGAGTCGAGTTTACGTCGGGCAGCTTGGGCCTCAGCGGTCGGTTGCAGCGAATCGAGGGTGAGTTGGCAGAGTCGCAGCGTGTGGTTTTGCGGAAAGTGTTCGAGGGCTTTGGCTAGAGTCGGGTCAGCTTGCTCGTCAGCGCGATTGTAGAGCATGGGCACTAGACGCACATAGGCGTCTTCGAGGTCGATGATATTGGGTGCGGTGGCGATGGCGCGCTTGAGTTGTATGATGCCTTCGTCGAGTTGGTGGGAGGCGAGAAAATGGCGACCGGAGGCGTAGTAGGCAATGGCGGTGGCTTTGCTGAGACCGGTATAGCTTGAATACGAGAGCAAAAGTAAGAGCAAGGTGAATACGAGACGTGGGCGTAAGGGCGATCGCGTGGCGAGATGGCGCAGGGACCAGGCGAGGATGCCGGCGCTGCCGGCGCTGGCCAGGTAGAGATAGCGGGAAGGGCCGGAGGGCACGATCTGTATATACGCGGGAGAGAGGACCGCGATGGGCAGGAGGTGGACAAAAACCCAGGCTAGCCATGGACTCAATGTAATGTGCTGGCGCCATTGCAGCGCGGCAAAAATGCCCAGGCCGGTCGCGCCGACAATCCACTCCCATACGGGAAATCGGTGCAGCGGTTGCACTAGCCAGTGGGCCGTGCTGATCAGTCGGCTCCAGCAGACGAGATGGTTGCGCAAAAGGCCCCACGGGTCGAAACCGTCGGCGATAATGCTGGCTTGTGGAGCTTGCGGGTAGCCGATTTTGAGGCCGAGCACGACCGTCGCCAGTAACAACGCTAAGGGTAGATAGCGGCGAAAAATCGGGCGATCGCCGCGTTGCCAGGAGAGGTAGAGGAAAAAGGGCAGGAAGGCGGCGGCGGAGATATGGAATAACACGCCGATCAACAATAGGGCGTAGACAGGCAGGGGACGATCGCGTACGTAGGCGCAGAGGGCTAGGCTGCCGCAGATGAGTACCAACGCGTAACACTGCGCAGCAATCCAGTGTGTGGCGTTGAAATGGCTGACATTGATAAGGAAGAGCAGGCCGGTGAGCAGGGCCAATTCGAGATCGAGGCCAAGCGCGCGACCGGCGCGAGCCAACGTTAGGGCGGCGATAAGGTGGAATAGGCCGCTACAGAGATGATAGGCTGTGGCTGAGGTGCCCCAGGCCATATATTGCAGCAGAAAGACCAGTTCGAGGGCCGGGCGGCCGGGCATGCGTTTGTCGGGAGCAAAAAAGGCGGCCGGGGCGGCGAGTGTGTCGGCGCTGTCGAGAAAATAATCCTCGTCGTGCGTATCGATCGGCAGATCGGCGAGGTCGGCGAAAAATAATAATGCGACCACCGCCAAAAAGGCAACATAGACCATCCAGGTCGAGCGGGTATCGGATAGGGCGAAGAGCATAATCTTTATAATAAAGCACAAAAGCGCGGCATTCGATAATTTACCCTTAGGGTCCTGCAGTGCGCGCGCAGATTGACAGTCTTATAATGAATACTTAATTTTTGTCTTTTCCACTACTTAGCTAATTCTAATTCGAGAAACGCCCCGCCTCATGGACCCCTTCAAAGGTCTGATCGACCAGGAACTAGCTCGCTTCGAAAAACGGCTCGATGCCGTATTGGAAGCGGATGTCGACCTGGCGCACGAGATCGCCCGTTATATGGCCACGCTCAAAGGCAAACGGCTCCGGCCGGCCTTGGCTCTGCTCAGTGCGAAGGCGGCGGGCGGGTGGAATGAGAAAGTGATTGACGCGGCGGCGGCGGTGGAGATGATTCACGCGGCGACGATGATGCATGACGATGTGGTCGATTCGGCGACGATGCGGCGGGGTAAAGAGACGGTCAATGAGCGCTGGACGGGCCAGATTGCGGTGTTGATGGGCGACTTTCTGTTGGCTCGGGCACTGTGCATGCTGGTTGAAGTTGGCAATTTGCAGGCCCTCGGCATCGTTTCGCGTGCCACTGAACGCTTGAGTATTGGCGAGATCTTTGAAATTCAGATTGGCGAACAGTGCGACACGCGCGAAGAGTCTTATTTTGCAATGGTCAGCGACAAGACGGCCTCGCTGATATCGGCCTCGGCGCGAATCGGTCCGATTTTGGTCGGCGCGTCTGATGAAGTGGTGCAATCGATGGGGCGCTACGGCGAATTGCTCGGTCGGGCCTTTCAGGTCGCCGACGATATACTCGATCTCACCAGCGATCAAGCGACGATGGGCAAGCCGGTCGGTCATGATTTACGCGAGGGCAAGATCACCCTGCCGCTGATACGCGCCTTACAGCAGGCTCCTGAAGGGCCGAGGGTCGAAATGGAGGCGTTATTGGTCCGTTCGGACAAGGACGAGGCCGAATGGGGACAGATCGTTGCCTTTGTCGAGGAATTTAAAGGGGTTGAGACCGCGGCGCAGGCCGCGCGCGAATACGCCGCCCAAGCGCAGGAATGTTTAGAAGTATTGGCGCCGTCGCCCGCCCGCGAGGCGCTGGAGTTGGCGGTGCGGCTGGTGGTCGAACGCAACAATTGACGGGTTGAATAGGCCGTGCTGAAGCGCAGTCTATTGGCCGTGGGTGGGCTGGCTCTGGTGCTGTATTTCTTGCCGCCGCAGCCTCCGGCCGAGCCGCTGCGCGAAGACCGGCTCGTGTTGGGCACGCTGGTTACGGCAAAGATTTATTTGGACGAAGTGCCGGATCGATCGCCCTTTGATCGCGCTTTCGCCGAGGTTGACCGTATAGATTCGCTGATGAGTCGCTACCGCGCCGAAAGCGAATTGCGGCAGTTGGAACTGCAGGCGCTAAGCGCTAATGTGCGGGTTTCGGCCGAGTTGCACGCGGTGTTGGCGCGCAGCCAACACTTCGCCGCGTTGAGCAATGGCGCGTTTGATTGCACGGTGGGCGCGCTGACGAATCTTTGGGGATTTCCGGACGCGGAGGCACCACCTGACTCGGCGCAGTTGGATGCGGCGCTGGCACTGGTCGGATACGTCGTCGTTTAGGATTGTGCGGCTGGGGTTGAGATTGGATCTGGGGGCGGCGGCCAAGGGCTATGCCGTTGATCGGATGGTGGCCGTGCTGGAGAAGTTCGGGGTGGCGGCCGGGTTGATCGACGCCGGTGGCGATATTCGCTACTGGGGTGAGAAGCCGGACGGGCGCCCTTGGGTTTTTGGGATCCAGCATCCACGCGACTCGGAGCGCTACATAGAGGTAGAGGACCTGGGGCTCGCGGCGATCGCGACCTCTGGCGATTACGAACAGTATTTCGAGTGGGAGGGTGAGCGCTATCACCACCTGCTCGATCCGACGACCGGTTATCCGGCCCGAACCTGTATCAGCGCGACGGTGTGGGCGTCGACGGCGATGTTTGGGGCCCGAACGGGGTCTCGAATTGGTCGCGGGTTTACAGGATGTCGAGGCGCTGGTCTTTTTTGAGCGAGAGGGGCAGCTTGAGCACCGGTCATCGGCCGGGGTCACTGGCCGCTTTCATTTTGTGGAATAGCATTTTACTTTTGATGGGTCGTGTTTGACGCGCGGCCTGTATCATGACAATCGCGGAGTAAAGGCAAGCAGTATGAAACGCAACTGGAAACCTATTCTGACCGTGGCGCTTATCGTCGCCGCGGTGTACCACCTATTACCGAGCCTGAATTTTTACGGGTTGTCGGACGAAGAGCGTGCGACGATGGACCTGAATGCTCCCGAGCAGTTGGTCGATATGCACAAGCGGGCGGCATTCACTTGGTCCTAGAGGTTAAGACCGAGGGCATGGAACAGCAGGAGGCCCAAGACGCCGTCGCCCAGGCACAGGAGGTTATTCGCAATCGCGTCGATCAGTTCGGCGTAGCGGAACCGACCATCCAGCGACAAGGCGAAAACCGGATCATCATCGAGTTACCCGGCGTGCAGGATGTGCAGCGCGCCAAAGATCTGGTGGGCCAGACGGCATTGCTCGAGTTTCAACTGCTCGAACCCTACGAGGATCGCGCCCGCTTGTTGCAGCGCATCGACCAGGTGTTGGGGGCGGGCGAGGCGGAAGAAGATGCCGCGGCAGAGGACGAGCCAGTGGAAGAAGCCGGGCTCTTTGAGGGCGAAGGCAAAACGCCCGATCTGGAAAGTGCCGGCCGCACCTTGGCTTCGATGCTCGGGGCTGTCGGCGACGATTTTGTCGTCTCAGTCCGTGACCTGCAGAAGGGCAAGAACATGATCAACTCGCCCGAGGCCCAGAAGCTGATTCCCTCCGACGTCGAATTCCTCTTTTCGAGTAAGCCCGAAGGCGGCGAAGGCGCCGAGTATTACTCGCTGTTCCTGGTGCGTAAGAAACCCGAGATGACCGGGCATATGATTCAGGACGCCTTCGTATCGCTTGGCCAGGCCATCGAACAGATGGGCCAGCCCATCGTCAACTTCTCGACCACCGACGAGGGCGTTCGGCTCTTTGGTCGCATCACTGGCTCGCATATCGGCGAAAGGATGGCCATCGTCATGGACCAATCGGTCTATTCGGCGCCGACCATCCAGAGCAAGATCACCGAAGGCCGGGGCATTATCACCGGTAGTGGAACGCAAGAAGAAGCCAAGGACCTGTCGATCGTGCTCAGAGCTGGCGCGCTGCCGGCCGAGGTTGAGATTATTGAAGACCGCACCGTTGGGCCTTCGCTCGGGCGTGACTCGATTGAAAAGGGCAAGACGGCGGCGATCTATAGCATGGTCCTGATCGCGATCTTTATGGTCCTCTATTACAGGGCCGCCGGTATTATTGCCGATTTCGCGCTGTTGCTCAACATGCTTTTCATCATGGCGGCGCTGGCTGGTTTCCACGCGACGTTGACCCTACCGGGCATCGCCGGTATCATCCTGACGATCGGTATGGCGGTTGACGCCAATGTGCTGATCTTTGAGCGAATACGCGAGGAATTGCGCGCCGGCAAGACGGTGCGCGCCGCCATCGATGCGGGGTACAGCAACGCGTTTTCGGCGATTCTCGATGCCAATGTGACGACCTTCTTGGTTGCCATAGTGCTCTATCAGTTCGGCACCGGCCCGATCCGCGGTTTCGCGTTGACATTGTGCATCGGCATCATCTCAAGTTTGTTCACCGCCTTCTTCGTGACCCGCGTGATCTTCGATCTGATCACCCGTAAGTCGCAGGGGCAGACCCTCAGCATCGGGCCGGTAAATCTCTTCGCCAATCTGGGGATTTCCTTCCTCTCGTTGCGCAAGACCGGTTTCGGCGTTTCGGCCTTAGTGCTGCTATTGGGCCTTGTTTCGGTGGTCGGGATCAACGGTATTCGACCGGGCATCGATTTCGCCGGTGGCACCTTGCTCGAATTGCACTTCGACCCGCCGCTGCAGATCGAACAGATTCGCAGGAAGCTCGGCAGTGTGCCGGTCGGCAACGAAACTCTCGATTTGAGCACGAGCGAGATCAAGCAATTCGGCTCGGCCAACGATCTCCTCATCCGCGTCAGCGAGAGCGAAGAGGGCACGAAAGTCGCCGACGGCATTATGGCGGTGCTCAAAAAGGGCTTTGCCGCCAATATATCGGAACTGGAGTGGATCCGGCGCCAGGAGAAGGTCGGTCCGAAGATCGGCGAGGAGTTGAGCGGCGCCGCGGTCCGTGCGGTGCTGGTATCGCTGGCGCTGATCCTGATCTACATGGCTTGGCGTTTCCACCGCTTCCTTTACGGTATCGCCGCCGTCGCTGCGCTCTTTCACGACGTGCTGATAACCTTGGGGCTTTTGTCGTTTTTCGACATCGAGATCACTTTGGCGGTCGTTGCGGGCTTATTGGCGATCGTCGGTTATTCGCTCAACGACACGATCGTGGTCTTCGACCGCATCCGTGAGAATCTGCACACCGCGCGCAAGCAGGGCTTCGAGAGCACGGTCAATTTGAGCATCAACGAGTGCCTGAGCCGCACGCTCGTCACTTCGTTGACGACGTTGGTGGCGGTGCTGGTGCTGATGGCTTTCGGCGGTGAGGTCAACCGCGACTTCACGATCACTTTGGTGTTCGGCATTATAGTGGGTACTTATTCGTCGATCTTTATCGCCAGTCCGGTGCTCTACCTGGGGCATGAACGGGCCGCCAAAAAAGAGAAGAGTTGAACCTGTCGCAGCACTAATCGTTGATGGGGAGGGGGTCTGTACGGCCCACCTCCCTCTTTTTTGCCATGAAAAATATAGTTGTTGCCGCTTTCGCGCTGCTCTTGGCCTATTATGGCCCGCAGCAGGACCAGCCCAACCGCTTTGACGCGGCGTGGATGCTGGGTGCTCTGGCACTTATGGCCGCGGTGGGTGGCCAGTTGGCGCAGGCGGCTCGCCTACCGGCGCTGGTAGGTTGGGTCGGCGCCGGTTTGTTGTTGGGTGTTAGTGGTCTGCAGATTGTGCGCCCCGATGTGTTTTCCCCCTATAATATCCTGCTGTTGATGACGGGTCTATGGATCGGTTTCCAAGTGGGGTTGCATGTTGTTTGGCCTGCGCAACTGGACTGGCGGGGGCCGGTATTGCTGGCTGTGGCGACGGTGCTGATTCTCTTGCTCGTCACGATCTCCGTGGCGCTACTGGTTGAGCTACCGTGGGGAGTGGCTTTATTGATCGGTGCCTTGGCGAGCCTGTGGGGCCCCTTTACCGCCGTGCCGGAATTCGATCGACGGGGCGCCTTGTTGTTGTCGATGTTGGGCGGGTGCTTTGCGTTGGTATTGTTGAGCGGGGTGTTGGTCTTTTTAGAGTCAGAGGCGGTGGTTGAGGCAGGCGCTTCGGGTTGGGTCGGTCGCATTTGGCTGTCGTTGCTTGCTGGTGCCGGGTTGGGGTTGGGACTGCGTTTTACGGGTTTGCTCGCCGCACCGGCATCGACTTTAATTGCGGGTTTATTGGGAACGTTGCTGTTGACCGGTGTGGTATTGGGAGAATGGGGATTGATCGCGTTGCCCTGTGGTTTGGTGGCGGGTTTACTGCAAGGGCGACAGCGGTTGTCGACGCGTCGCGTGCGTTTGTTGTTGCACCGGTCTGTGCCTGCGGCTTTTATGCTTTTTTTCGCGTTGATGGGGGTCGCGTTGGACTTGAGGGCGTTGTGGCCACCTAGCGATGGGCTCTATGAGGTCGCATTGGTTTTAGTGGCCGCGCCGCTGTTTTTGCGGGGACTTGCCCCGATGGTCTATTATCCCCTGCCGGCGCCGAATCCGGGTCCGAGCGGGGGAATTGGCTGGTTGTTGTTGCCGCGCGGCGCTTTGCTTTTTGAATTGTTCTATGGCCCACACGGCTTGAAGCAATATGTGGGTATCGATGGTCTATTGGGGCAGGCGGTGTCGGTCGATATTCTTTTTTCGGTCGTATTTTTTTCCATTTTGGCTTCGTTGTTGGGAACAAAGGTCTCCGGGCGGGAACGAGAACCAACGGCAGAGGAAGCGGCGCCGACTTGAGTCGGTCGCGGGTAGTTTGTGCGCAAATGATCCGACTCTTATCTTTAACAGTCTAGTATTTTTATGGATCATATCCACAAAAATTGGCAATTGCTGCGTGAACGTATCGCGCAGGCGGCCACACGGGCCGGGCGTGACCCGGCTGCGATTGAGGTTGTCGCCGTCAGTAAAACCCGTAGCGCTAGCGAGGTCGAGGCGGCCTATGAGTGCGGATTGCGCATCGCGGGTGAAAATCGAATCCAGGAGGCGACGGCCAAACGGCCCCTTGTCGCCGCGTCCTTCTCCTGGCATATGATCGGTCATCTGCAGACCAATAAGGCCGGGCAGGCCGTCGAGTGTTTCGATTTGGTGCAGTCGGTCGATTCCGGGCGTCTGGCCCGGGCATTGGACCGCCGTGCCGAACAGGCGGGACGGGTGCTTGAAGTGCTTTTACAGGTGAATACCTCAGGTAGTGAGGCCCAGTCCGGGGTCGAGCCCGGAGAACTTACCGATATGGTTGCGGCTGTAGCGCCATTGGCAAATTTGCAAGTCCGTGGGTTGATGACCATCGGGGCGCATAGTGACGACGAGGCGGTGGTTAGGGGTTGTTTTCGCAAGTTGCGCGAATTGAGCGAAGAAATCGCGACGGGTAGTGGGGATAGTGGGGTGTCGATGGATTATCTGTCGATGGGCATGAGTGGTGATTTCGAACTCGCGATAGAAGAAGGCGCCAATTTATTGCGCTTAGGCACGGCGATCTTCGGTTCGCGTACTACTTAGAGGAGTGGACATTGTTAAACTACGACGGTTTCTTTACGGACATAAAAGGCCTTATTACTGGGTTGATCCAGACATACATCTATGTGGTTCTGATTCGGGTGGTGATCTCTTGGATCAACCCCGATCCCTACAATCCGATAGTCCAGTTTCTGCGCGGGGTGACGGACCCGGCTATCGAGGCGGTGCGGCGGATCATGCCGAGTTTCCTGTTGTCGACCGGGTTGGATTTTACGCCATTGATTCTGATCCTGCTCTTACAGGCCGTGATGATGTTGCTCAACAATATTAGTTTTATCTGATATAATCCGATGTCTAACAAAAAAACTCGTTTCGCCGAAGTAGCGACCAGCGTGGATTTTCCCGCGCAAGAGGAGCAGATCCTCGCGTTCTGGGAAGAGGGTCAGCATTTCGCGCGCTCGGTCGCCGAACGGCCCGAAGACAAACCATTCATCTTCTATGACGGCCCACCCTTCGCCAGCGGTCTGCCGCACTACGGCCATCTATTGGCCTCGATCATCAAAGATGTGGTGCCGCGCTACTGGACGATGCGCGGGTTTCGCGTCGAGCGCCGCTTTGGCTGGGATTGCCACGGTCTGCCGGTCGAAAACGAGGTCGAGCAGCAGTTGGGGCTCAAGTCGAGGCTCGACATTCTCGATTATGGCGTCGACAAGTTCAATGAATCGTGCCGCGATGTGGTATTGCGCTATACGGGCGAATGGCAGCGTTTTATCCAACGAGTCGGCCGCTGGGTCGATTGGTCGAACCAATACCGCACCATGGATCCGGAGTTTATGGAGTCGGTCTGGTGGGTCTTCAAGACGCTCTGGGACAAAGAGCTGATCTATGAGGGCTACAAATCGCTGGCCTATTGTCCGCGCTGCTCAACGCCGCTGTCGAATTTCGAGGTCAACCAGGGCTATCAGGATACGCAAGACCCTTCGGTGACGATCCGTTTTAAAGTCCAGGGCGAGGATAAGCTCTCGATCCTGGCTTGGACGACCACCCCCTGGACGTTGCCCTCGAATATGGCTTTGGCTGTGGGGCGCGACATCGACTATGTGCGGGTGACGCTCAAGGACGGCGAGCAACTGATTCTGGCCAAGGCACTGGTGAAGCAGGTCTTCAAGAAACAAGAGGACGAAATCGCCAGTGTTGACGTGCAGCCGGTCGACGAATTATTGCAGATGCGCTACGAGCCGCTCTTCGCCTATTTTGCCGACAAGGCCGAAGAGGGCGCTTTCCGCGTGGTCGCCGCCGAGTTCGTCTCCACTGAGAACGGCACCGGCGTCGTGCACACCGCGCCTGGTTTCGGCGAAGAGGATTATCAGCTGGGGTTGCGCGAGGGTTTGCCGCTGGTTTCGCCGATCGACAAGGACTGTTGTTTTACCGCAGAGGTGCCCGATTACGAGGGCCGCTTCGTCAAAGACGTCGATCGTGACATCATTCGACTGTTGCGCGAGGCCGGTCAGCTTTTCGCCGAGAGTACCATCGAGCACAGCTACCCCTTCTGCTGGCGCTGCGACACGCCGCTGATCTACCGCACGATCTCGACCTGGTTCGTCAATGTCGAAAAGATCAAACCGCAGATGCTTGCGGCCAACGCGCAGATCTGGTGGATCCCCGAGCATATCAAGGCCGGCCGTTTCGGCCGCTGGCTCGAAGGCGCACGCGACTGGTCGATCAGCCGCAACCGCTATTGGGGCACGCCCTTGCCGATTTGGCGCAATGAAGAGACGGGTGAGACTGTTTGCATCGGCAGTCGGGAGGAGTTGGTGGACTTGTGCGGCAGCGAGGTTGGCGATCTGCACAAGCATATCATCGACTTGGTCGAGATCCCCTCCCCCACCGGGCGCGGCACGCTCAAGCGGATCCCCGAGGTCTTGGACTGCTGGTTCGAATCGGGCTCGATGCCCTACGCGCAAAACCACTACCCATTCGAGAACAAGGAATATTTCGACGCCAACTTTCCGGCTGATTTCATCTCCGAAGGACTCGACCAGACCCGGGGCTGGTTTTATACGCTGACCGTGCTGTGCGCGGCGCTTTTCGACAAGCCGGCTTTCAAAAATTGCATCGTTTCGGGCATGCTGTTGGCCGAAGACGGCCGCAAAATGAGCAAGCGGCTCAAGAATTATCCCGAGCCGACCGAGATGATCGACAAATACGGTGCCGACGCGCTGCGCCTCTATCTGCTCAACTCGCCCGCGCTCAAGGCCGAAGAGATGCGGATGACCGAGACCGGCATCAAGGAGAGCTTGCGCGCGGTGATCATACCATTATGGAATTCATATAGTTTTTTCGCGACCTACGCCGCGCTTGACGGCTGGTCTCCGGAAGACGGTGACGAGGTTCCGCAAAACCGCCTCGATCGCTGGATCCTCTCCGAGTTGCAGACGCTTATCCACCAGCTCAACACCGAGATGGAGGCCTATAGGCTCTACCGCACGGTGCCGGCGATGGTGGCTTTCGTCGAAAAATTGACGAACTGGTATATCCGCCGCAGCCGCCGTCGTTTCTGGAAGTCGGAAGACGACCAGGACAAGGCCGCCGCCTACGCCACGCTCTACCGGGTGTTGGTTACTTTCGTCAAGGCGCTGGCGCCGGTATTGCCTTTTATCACCGAGAGCATCTACCAGAACCTGGTGTGCCGGGTCGACGAGTCGGCCCCCGGCAGCGTGCACTTGTGCGATATGCCCCAGGCTGTCGAGTCCTTGCGCGACGCCGAGTTGGAAGAACAGATGGAACTGGCGACTAGGGCGGTGGTTTTGGGCCGTTCGTTGCGCAGCAAGCACGATCTAAAAGTACGCCAGCCTTTGCGCAGCCTCTATCTGCTGCCGCCGGACGAGCACAGCCGCTACGAGTTGGGGCAGATGGTCGATCTGTTGGCCGACGAGCTCAATATCAAGGAAGTGGTGATGGTCGAGGACGAGACCGATCTCAGCGAGGTGTCGTACCGACCGAATTTCCGTGTATTGGGGCCGCGTTTCGGCAAACAGATGAAAGAGGTCGGGCAGCGGATTGGCGAATTGACGCAGCAAGAGATCGAGATGCTCAAGGCCGGAGACAAGATCGTGGTGGCCGGGGGCGAGATCGGCATTGAGGATGTCGAGGTGCAGCGCCGGGAGAAGGAGGGGGTGGTGGTGGCCATTGACAACAATCTCGGCGTGGGCTTAGACGTGCAGCTCGACGACGAACTGGTCGCCGAGGGCGTCGCGCGCGAGATTGTCAACCGTGTGCAGAACATGCGCAAAGACGCCGGGTTGGAGGTTGCCGACCGCATCCGGGTCGGGGTGCAGGGTGAGGCCGGCCTGCTCGAAGCAATTGGGCAGCACCGCGAGTATATCGCCGTCGAGACGCTGACGCTAGAATTGTCGGCCGGGGCGTTGCCCGCCTCGGTGGTTTTACAACAAGAATTGCAGGTTAATGGTTATGCCTGCACCATCGCCATCGCCCGGGCGTGAACCTGCGGGTATCTGTAAACGAATAATAAAATTTGTGGAGAGAGGTAGAGGTAGATGGACAAGAAAGATCTGGATTTTTTTAGGAATCTCGTAGCCGAAAAACTTTCGCAAACCTCAGATGATATTGAGTCGATCGAGAGCACTTCGCGTAACAACGGCAAAGAAATGACCTCGGAAGACCGTTCGACCTATTCGCTGCATATGGCCGACCACGGCACCGATGCGATGGAAAAGGAAAAGTCACAACTCCTGGCCCAACGCGGCGGTGATTATATCGAATATCTGCACGAAGCACTGCAGCGCATTGAAGGGGGCACGTTTGGGATCTGCCGTATTTGTGAAGGCAAGATCGGCCGTGCGCGCCTGGAGGCGGTACCGACGGCCACCCAGTGCATCAGTTGCAAATCCAAGCGCGACCAGGAGCCAGACTTCGATTGAGCTTCCTTTGGCTCATACCGCTGACCGTCGCCGTCGACCAAGCCAGTAAGCTCATCGTCCGTTATTCGATGAGCCTATACCAGTCGGATCCGGTGCTGGGCGATTTTTTCCGCCTGACCTATATCCACAACGCGGGCGCGGCTTTTAGCCTGAATTTGGGCAGCCCAGTCTTGCATACGGTGGTGTCGATCATTGCCCTGGGCGCGTTGGTCTACCTTTATCGCACTCTCACCGAGGACGAGCGGCTCTTGCGTTTCGCCCTTTGCCTGGTGCTGGGTGGTGCGGTGGGCAATATCATCGATCGATTCTACCTTGGGGCCGTAGTCGACTTCTTCGATTTCGGCTTCGACGATCTGCTTCGCCGATTCTTTTGTTACGGTCGGCGTAATCCTCCTTGCCTTCGGTTACTCGCGCCGCGACGAACCGGAACCCGATAAGGAGCAAGACCCCGGCACCTCTTCCCCCGAAGAGGAATTCGCCCAGGGTTAAACCCTATGGATATCGTCGTCCCCACTGATGCGCCCGAAGAGCGGCTCGACCTCTATTTGCGCTCGGCCTGTCCAGACTTGTCTCGCAATCGTATCCAAATGCTGATCAAAGCGGAAGATATCCTCGTCAACGGCGAGATGGCCCGCCAATCTTATCTGGTACAACCCGGTGACGCAATCGCGGTTGAAGTGCCCGCGCTTGAAGACCTGGCGGCGGTAGCGCAAGACCTTCCTCTCTCGATAGTATACGAAGATGCTGATTTGCTGGTCGTCAACAAGGCGCCGGGTATGATCGTGCATCCTGCCCCGAGTGCCGTCGATGGTACTTTGGTCAACGCACTATTGCACCATTGCACCGACCTGTCCGGCATCAACGGAGTGCTGCGTCCGGGCATTGTGCACCGACTCGACAAAGAAACCAGCGGCCTGTTGGTAGTAGCTAAGCACGATGTCGCGCATCGGACGTTGGCCGAGCGCTTGCAGGCGCACGAGATTGAACGCCGTTATTTGGCCCTGGTCTGGGGGGTGTGTCGAGAGGAAACGGGCCGGATTGAGGCGCCGATCGACCGCAACCCGAAGAACCGCAAGAAGATGGCGGTGATCAATAGCGGTCGGGCGGCGGCGACGAATTTCACCGTCCTCGAGCGCTACCCTTTTACCAGTTTGCTCGAATGTCGGTTGGAAACGGGGCGGACGCACCAGATCCGCGTGCATATGGCGCACACTGGTCATCCGGTCTTTGGCGACCCGGTCTACGGCGGCCGCGAACAAACCCTGGGCATTCGCCCCGAGTACCGACGGCAGGCTAAATGGATGCTGGCCAAGATCAAGCGCCAAGCATTGCATGCGCGCCAATTGAGCTTCGAGCACCCGATCACCGGCGAGACGATGGACTTCACGGCGGAGATGCCGGAGGATATGCAAACGGTGATCACAGGCGCGCGGGCACAGAAGCCGATCGGATTCCCCGGACAGCAAGCGCTGGGCGAGGATGAGGACGAATAAACGCTGCTGCTGCGAGCAACCGCAGAACGAGAGCGATTAAAATCTCCCTAGGGTCTGGCGCCGATGGGTGGACTAACCAAGCCCATTCGAGTATCACAATCTACAGGGATGTGACGAGTAATACACCAGCCAAGGCGAAATCCGTGCTGTGCAATATTACCCGCGTCTGTACTTCCGCACGGAAGCTATCGAAGGTTATACAACTTAGACTTGGGGGTAGTACGGCGAATTTGGCGATGGGTGACGTATTGCAAAATGAAGAGCAGCAGCGCCACTAATGCGAGTAGGAAAGTGATATCGCGGGGCCAAGGTCTCTCTTCTTTAAAGTCGTTCGTATGGAGTCCTTGCCGATGCGCGTTGACATGGCCGGGCTGGTGTATCAAGTTGATTAGCGAGACAGATGCAATCGATAAAACTCGCGAAGGTCGCCGAATCAGATAAGATGGATTGGCCTCTGTGGCAATGCTGCGGTTGGCTCACGGCATGTACGAATCCGTTTCGCGACAAGGCGGTAATTTTCTTTTTGATCAGGTAGGAGAACAACGATGGCAAAAGTGAAGACACTGGTTTTCGGCGGTGGGGAGATCCACGATTGGGCGGGCATACAGCCCAAGCTGGTGGAGACTTTGACGGCGGCGGACGCTTTCGATCTCGATACGGTACAGGAAGACTTGGACGCGTTAAAAAATCTGTCTGCCTACGACGTACTGATATTCCACTATACGGTGGGCGAGATCAGTAACGAGCAGCGCGACAGCCTGTCGAAATGGCTGGCTGGAGGCAAGGGCTTCGTCGGCATCCACAGCGCGGCCGATTCGTTCCGCGGCGATCCGGATTTCCGCAATCTGGTCGGTGGACATTTTATCACCCACCCGCGCCACCGCGAATNNGACGCCGAACACCCGATTATGGCGGATATCGACGAGGAGTTCATGGTCGTCGACGAGCAGTATATAACCGATTACGACCCGCGCGTGCACGTGCTGGCCAGCGCGCTGTGGAAGGGCGACGCGATGCCGGTGGCGTGGACCAAGAGCCACGGCGAGGGTCGGGTGTTCTACCAGGGGCTGGGGCACGACCCGCAGGCGTGCGAGCACGCGATGTTCAAGAAAATGCTGGTGCAGGGTACGCTTTGGGCTGCTGGTGGCGAATAGGCGCGGATTAATCTATGGGGGAAATTCAATGAAATACAAAATGGCCTGCGCCGATTTTACCTTTCCATTGCTCGCCCACGACCGCGTGCTCGACCTGATTGCATTGCTCGATCTAAAAGGCGTGGATATCGGTCTCTTCGAGAATCGCTCGCATTTGTGGCCGTCGCGGGAATTCAAAAACTTGCGCCGTTCTGCACGGCAACTGAAGAAGAAGCTTAGTGATCGCGGTCTGGTGGCCGCCGATGTCTTTTTGCAAATGGGCGAGGATTTCACGGAATGCGCAGTTAACCATCCGCAGGCGGCCCGCCGGCGCAAGGCGCGCGACTGGTTCAGCAAGACGCTTGAATATGCCGTCGAGTGCGGCAGCAAGCACGTGACAAATTTGCCCGGTGTGTTGTTTGCCGAAGAAGCACGCGCTGACTCTTGGGGGCGGGCCGTCGACGAATTGGCCTGGCGGGTGGAGCAGGCCAAGGCGCATAAGATAATTTATGGCGTCGAAGCCCATATTGGCTCGTTAGCGCCCCGGCCAAAGGCGGCCGCGAAGCTGGTGGCGGATGTGCCGGGGCTGACCTTGACCCTGGACTATACGCACTTCACCAGAATCGGCTTGGCCGACACGGCGGTCGAACCACTGGTGCAACACGCCAGTCATTTTCACGCCCGCGGTGGTCGCAAGGGCCGTTTGCAAGAGCGTTTCGCGCATAATACCATCGACTACAAACGAATAGTGCAAATGATGCAGAAGACCGGTTATCGCGGTTGGCTCGGCATCGAATACGTCTGGATCGACTGGGAGCATTGCAATGAGTGCGACAATTTGTCGGAGACGATACTCTTCCGCAATTTTTTTCGTTCGCTGGCCTCTTAGGGACCCGCTACGATGACGCCGGCGGAGTTATACCGTTATGATGTCAACGGCTATATCCTGCTTAAGGGTGCGATTGCACCCGATGAGTTGCTGCGGCTGAATCGCGAGATCGATGCGTGGGAAGAAAGAGCAGCGGCAGATTTTCGCGCCAAAGGGGAAGGGGAAAACGCGGAAGTTCGCTATGACGATATCGTCAACCAGGAACCGAGCTTGGTTGATTTGGCCGCCCATCCCGAACTCTTGCCCTATCTCGTTGAGATGGTGGAGCGGCCGAGGTTGAAATCCACCTGGATCGCCTTTAAATGGCGCGATGGCGAGACCAAGCTGCATTCGAATCACACGCCGTCGATCACGCACAACTTCTACCACTTTAATGGGCAGATCCGCCACAATTTACTCAATGTGATGTATGCGATGCGCGATATCGCGCCGGGGGGTGGTGGTTTGCAGGTGGTGCCCGGCACACACAAGGCCAATTATCCGCGGCCGGCAGGCGACGGTGCCGAGGATATGCTGGTAGAATTGTCGATGCAAGCCGGTGACGCATTATTGTTTTCGCACGATATGGCGCATTGCTCGCGCAACGCGTCGGACGCGGTGCGGCGGACGGTGATGTATACTTATTGCCCAGGGGTGATCGCCAATTCGTTTGGCGGCGAGCGGCTCTACGATGAGATCTTTGCCACTGCGCCGGAGGACAGCTGGCTCAAATACCTGACGCGTCGTGCAAATGGATTTAAAGAGACCTATCCACAACCGGCCCATCCACAAAAGAAAAAATGACCGCCAACCATCGACTCAACGACGGAGAAATCGCCGCCTTTATCGCGCGGGGATGCCGCATTTTGCACTCCGCTATCGACGCCAATGTCCACCGCGCTGTCCGCGAACAGACGCGTGCGGCTTTCGGCAAGGGAGAGAATCCCGGCAATGCGACAGGCGCTATTTGACGAAGATGCTTGCTTGTGGCACAACGCGGCGCAAGCTCAATGGCGGGCGGCGGATGCGCTGCCCGCGGTTAGACCATCGACGGCTCAGTTATTAGAGGCTACCGCAAAAAAGGTCGTTTGCTGGGCGAGCCAGCTTAAAAGTCTACCTCTCGTTCGTTGCGGTCTGCGGCTTGCTGGATGCGGATGACATTGCGCGTCGAGCGCAGTACAGCCGCGGTATTGAAGTCGTTGGCGGGTGTCCGCCCCGCGATATCATCGAGGAAGCAGCGCAAGTAACCGCCCCGTTGCGCCGGCGACAAGGCCACGCTTTGCACCGCCTCGTCGTCCTTGCCCAGTAGTTGTATGTCCTTGGCTGTCGAGGCCGTCTCGATCACGCCATCGCGCCCCCAGAATGTCGTGCGCCAATAATAGGGCATGCTATAACAGGCCCCCCGCAGCCATTATCCATCTCCAGCATCATCTGCCCGGCGTCCTCGAAGTGCGGGAATTCGGCAGCGAAGGCGTTCCAACAGCGGGCGGCGTTGATCTTCTTCCATTGCAGGCCGGTGATCCAGGGCAGCGCGTCGATGGCGTGGATGCCGATATCGGTGATGGTGCCGCCGTGTTTGCCCTCTTCGAAATACCAGTCGGCGCGCGAGCCCAGCATCAGTGGGTGCTGGCCGCCGAAGGAGATAGCGTGAATTTCGCCGATGCGCCCGGCCTGGATCAGGTCGCGCGCGCCGATAAACTGGCTTGAGTTGCGCATGTCGAGCATGCAGCCGACCTTGAGGCTTTTCTCCCTCGCCAGCTCTTCGATGCGGTCGAGTTGATCGATGCCGGTGCACAGCGGTTTGTCGCCGATGACGTGTTTGCCGCGTTCGAGGGCTTTGATCAGGACCTGGCCGCGTCGGGTGAAATAGGTGCCAGTAGCGACGATATCGCAGTCGACCTCGTCGAGCATTCGCTCGAATCGGTCGTGGGTGATATCGGCGGTGCCCTTGGCTTGGATTTGCGCGCGGGTTTCGTCGTGGCCCTCGCAGGCGGCGACAATTTCTAGTTCGTCGGCGGTGGCCGCGAGATTGTAGAGGTCGAAGATGTGGCCGTGGCGGAAACCGGCGAAGGCGATTTTGAGGGGCATGGCGATCCTTTAGCGCAAGAGAGTGAGTTTGCGCGTTTCGGTGCGGTGGCCGGCGCGCATGCGGTATAAGTAAACACCTGACGCGAGCGCGTGTCCACTGTCGTCACGACCGTCCCAAGCAAAAGAGTACAAACCCGCCGGCCGTTCCCCCGTTGCCAGAGTCGCGATTCTTTGGCCGCGCAGATTGTAGAGGCAGAGTTCGATCTGCGCGCGATCGGCTAAGGAGAAGCGGATGGTGGTGGCGGCGTTGAAGGGGTTGGGGAAGTTCTGCGCGAGTGCGAAGTTGGTGGGGCGCGGGTCTTCGCGCTGCTCGCGCACGGCGGTTATGGGCGGCGGGATGGCAGCGACAAGCGCTAGGTCGGCGATATGGGCCGTGCCTTGCAGGTTGCCGGAGATTAGCAACGTGTGTAGCTCGGGCGGTGGATCGGTGGTTCCAATCCCAAGAGCGGCCAACGGAATTTCTACAGTTTGCCAACGTTTGTCCGCGAGGGACACGGCGAGCGAATCATCGCCGTTTAGCGAGAGTCGCACGGTGTGTCCTGCGACACTAATGGCTAGGGCATTTGTCGCGAAGTCTTCGGCCGTGCCCGGATGGAAGACGAAGCGCAAGGCCCTATAGCCTGTCGGGTCAAAAGGGACGTCTGGTTCGAATGTCGCTCTGAAGCGCTGGGGCAGGGTTAGGCTTTGGCGACTGTCGAAGACATCGGCGTTGCCCGAGATGTTGCCGACCAGTTGCCAATCGTCGGCGAGTGCACCCTCGAATATTCCCAGATCCCGTCCGGGGTACAGGTCGTAGATCTGTTCAAAGGGGTAGATACGACCGCGATCGTCGGTTAATTCTAATTGCAGGTGATAGCGGCCGGTGGGCAGATCGGCTGGGATGGGGAGTGTGCCCGTAAAGAAGCCGCCCTCGGCGACGAGTATTTGCTCCGATGCGGGGTCATCGCCTACCAGGCGGGCGCTGACCTGGTCTATCGCACCGCTGATGCCGCGCGGTGAAGGCACCGCGCTTACCTTTAACTCGATGGATTGATGGCGATTGTGGACGGCGATCGGCGGGTCGGTGGCGACGGTGCGTATGGCAAAAGCGGGTTCGTGGAAACGAAAGGCTTCGATGCCCACCGAGCTATCGGCGATATAGAACAAGCCGTCGTCGTGGGGGTGCGCACTCCAGGCGAAACCGGGATAGGAGTGGTAACCGATCTCCATGGGTCGGGTCGGGTCGAGTAGGTCAAAGACGCGAACTCCCCCGTCGTAATAGGCGTAATAGAGCAGGCCGTCGCGGACC
>LWDU01000581.1_pt1 | contig 20925 bp, 16 predicted proteins | sample 727161 | NCBI WGS metagenome assembly LWDU01 (sample SAMN04566230, study PRJNA314399) | hydrothermal vent metagenome | isolation source: deep sea hydrothermal plume seawater | place: Mexico: Gulf of California, Guaymas Basin | collected 2004-07-11
CCACCAAGCCCACCATCAACGAAATCCTTCCTCCGTGCATAACCCTAACAAACAGATCTCTGCCCAAGTCGTCAGTCCCAAAAATGTGGCCGCTTGCCAGGCCTGGTTGTGCCGAAATTTGGTACCAATCAGTTTGATCTAAGGCAAAGGGGCTTACCCAAGGTCCGATGATAACCATCAGGCCCATAACAACCATTACCCAAGCAGAGGTTGCGGCGGCTTTGTTTTTCTTCAGCACCCTCCAAGCATCACTTAACAAAGAGTTGCTTTTATTTTCTTTGCCTGAATTCATCTATTGGTTTTTATTTTTGGGTCGATAAACCCATAAAGAATATCAACAAGGAGGTTAAAGAAAATAATCAAGCAACCATAAAAAACCACCACACCGAGCACAAGGGTGTAGTCTCGATTAAGGGCTCCTTGGACAAAATACCTACCAAGGCCTGGGAGTCCAAAAATCTGCTCGACCACAACAGACCCAGTGATGATTGCTGCTGTTGCCGGGCCCAGATAAGAAACAATAGGAAGAAAGGTTGGTTTTAAGACGTGCCGAAGAACGATATATTTCATGGGAATACCTTGTGCCTTGGCTGTGCGAACAAAGTTGCTGCTAAGAACCTCTATCATTGATCCTCGGGTCAGTCTGGCAATGTAGGCAACCTGGGGGAAAGCAAGCGCTGTAATCGGTAAAATCATGTTGTTGATACCGCCATCACCCAACCCCCCTGCTGGAAGCAGCTTTAGAACAATGGAAAACAACAAAATCAACAAGGGCGCCATTACAAAGTTTGGTATTGAAATGCCAGTCATGCCAAAAAACATAATTAAATAATCGGTTTTGGTGTTTTGGTTAAGGGCAGCAAGGGTTCCTATAAGGGCGCCAAAAAAAAGCGCCACCAAGATAGCGGCCGCGCCCAGTCTTAGTGAGACGGGAAAGCCGCTCATGATTAACTCCGTAACATTAAAATCTCGATACTGGAAAGATGGCCCAAAATCACCCTGCAGGATATCCCCTATGTACTTAAACAGCTGCTTGGGCAGTGGATCATCAAGGTTATAGGCTGCTCGAAGATTTGCCTCAACCTCTACGGGCAAAGATCGCTCCATGTCAAAGGGCCCGCCGGGTGCTGCCTTGATCAGAAAAAAGGCCAAACAAACTAAAGCCAACAGAGTAGGGATGGCGCCCAACAAACGAGAAACTACAAACTTAAGGCTGCCCATTGTTGTTCGCGATTTCTGTTTTTAAAATTCTCACATATTTTGAATAGTGATGGTCCATCACGTTGCCCTCTAAGCCTGAAACCCAAGGTTTAATTAAGTGTTGGCTGACATAAAAATAAAGAGGGATAATGGGCATGTCTTCGAGCATAAGTCTTTCTGCCTCTCTCAGGATCTCCAGTCTTTCTTCTCCAGCGTTTTTTATTGCCGCAAGATTAATGAGTCCGTCGTATTCTTTGTTGGAGTATCCGGGGTGGTTCATTTCGTTTTCCGAGTGCAGCAGTTGCGAAAAAGTGTATGGGTCATCGTAATCACCAATCCAGCCGGCCCTGTAGACCTGTGTTTCTTGTTTCATTCTTCTGGTCTCTAAAAACACTTTCCATTCTTGGTTTCTTAGTGTTGTTTTGACGCCAAGGGCCTGTTTCCACATGGAAGCAACAGCAAGAGCTACTCTTTTATGGTTCTCGCTGGTGTTATAGAGGATCTCTACTTCCAATGGTTTTTCTTTGCTAAAGCCTGCTTCACTATAGAGCCTTTGAGCCTCTTGGTTTCTTTGCTCTTGGGTCCATTCGGCCCAGTTGGCAGGCACTGCCTTGAATGTCTTAACCGGAGGAACAAGGCTGTAAGCAGGAATCTGTCCCGCCCCGAGAATTATCTCTGTGATAACTTTTCTATCTATTGCCATTGAAAGCGCCATTCTCAGTTTTGGTTTGTTTTTGAAGGGTGGTTTCGCATTATTAAAACCGTAATAATAACTGCCAAAGTAGGGAGAGATTTTTAGGTCGTTGGGCAAACATTCTCGTATCCAAGGCAGTTGTTCTGCCAGAACGGTTTCTGTAAAATCTAACTCTTGGGCCCTGTATCTTCTAAAAGAAGAGTTTGTGTCATCAAGGGGATAATAATAAACCTCTTCTAGGACGGTGTTTTCGTTGTCCCAATACTCAGTGCTTCTAACCAGTTTAATGTGTGATTGCACTCTCCACTCTTTCAGCTTAAAGGCTCCGTTGCTAACCAGCTTGCCGGGTCTTGTAAATTGAGCGCCAAACCTCTCAACAGTCGGGCGGTGAGCAGCATAGGTAGTTGAGTGTGTCAGTAAACTCAAAAAGTAAGGAGTTGGCTCTTCGAGCTCAATGATCAGGGTTTTGGGGCCGTCTGACCTAACCCCGAGGGCCTCGGGATTCATTTTTCCCAACACTATGTCTCTGGCGTTTTTGATTGGGTATAGCATGCTTGAGTAATTTGACAGCGTGGCCGGGTCTACGCTCCTTCGCAGGCCATAAACAAAATCTTCTGCTGTTACTTTGTCGCCGTTGCTCCATTTACCGTTTTCACGCATCTTAAAAGTGTACGTTTTAGCGTCTTGGCTAAGGGTCCACGACTCTGCTGCTCCAGGAACATAGCGCCCTGATGGGTCTTCCATGACCAGGCCTTCGAAAAGATCTCTCAACACATTTGAAGCTGGCACGCCCTCTGCTCTATGAGGGTCCAGTGTTCCTGGCTCTGTACCATTGTTTTTTCTAAACACCTGAACCGGGGAAAGCTCTTGTCCGGACTCGCCGCCAATAATTACGCCCTGGTTGCCTACGCACACTGCTGCCTGTCCTTTTGCGAAGCCAAAAACAAGCAACAACAAGCTCATTGTGAGGACCATGAGCCTCATAGGCCTTCTGCTTTTTTTAGGCTGCGCTTTTTTAAATGCACAAGAAGGACGGACAAAGACGCGGGCGTAACTCCTTGGATTCTGGCCGCTTGGCCTAGGGTTTCCGGAGCGAACTCCTTGAGCTTTTCTTTTGCCTCGCTAGAGAGGCCTGGCAAGCTAGAATAATTTATGTCCTCTGGCAGGCGTGTGTTTTTATGGAGCTGTTGTTTTTCAACTTCTTTTTTCTGCCTGAAAAGATACCCTTCGTATTTTGCGTCTGTTTCTATTTGCTCGTTCGCCTGTTCTCTAACAAAAGCCTTTTCCTCGCTTTGGTTCTTTCTTTTGCCAACCCCGGGTAGGGAGATGAGCTTCGCGTAGTTCACATTGGGCCGTTTTAATAGTTCATACGCTGTTTTTTCAATGGTTTTTTGCTTGGCGTTGCTGTCAAGCTGTTTTATTGTTTTGGGGGGCACGAAAATACTTGCTAATCTTTGTTTTTCTTTCTCTACGATGTTTCTTTTTTCACAGAAAATCTCCCAGCGATTATCGTCAACAATCCCAATTTCTCGACCCTTTGGTGTCAGTCGCGTGTCTGCGTTGTCTTCCCTTAAAAGCAGGCGGTGTTCTGCTCTGCTTGTGAACATTCTGTAGGGTTCGTTTGTGCCCCTGGTAACCAAATCGTCAGACAAAACGCCAATATATGCTTCTTCTCTCCCTGGCACCCAGGGTTCCTTGTTTTGCAACTTAAGACCAGCGTTGATGCCTGCCAAGATGCCTTGAGCCGCTGCCTCTTCATAACCAGTGGTTCCGTTGATCTGGCCGGCAAAAAACAATCCCTTTACTTGCCTGGTCTCCATTGTGTCGCTAAGGTCTCTTGGGTCAAAGTAGTCGTATTCAATGGCATAGCCAGGTTGTGTGATAATGGCTGCTTCAAACCCTTTAATGGACCTCACAAACCTTTCTTGGTCTTCTGTGTTTAAGCTGGTTGAGATCCCGTTCGGATAAATTTCGGGTGAGCTAAGCCCTTCTGGTTCAATAAAAATTTGGTGTCTTGATTTGTCTTTAAACCTAACAACCTTGTCTTCAATGGAGGGGCAGTATCTGGGCCCATTGCCTTTGATGCTGCCGTTAAAAAGCGGGGACCCTGTCAAAGAGTCGTTAATAATACGGTGCGTTTCTTGGTTGGTATAAGCAAGGTGGCAGCTGACTTGTTGTGGGTGTTGTTTTCTGTTTCCTATAAACGAAAAAACAGGCCTTGGCGTATCGCCGGGTTGTTCGTCCAAAAGGTCAAAGTTAATGCTTTCTTTAAGGATTCGTGGGGGGGTGCCTGTTTTCAGCCGACCCACCCTGGGGGCGATTTCTTTCAGCTGTTCGGCAAGCTTTATTGAGGGCATGTCTCCAGCCCTGCCGCCCTCAGTCTGTTTTTGTCCCATATGCATTTTGCCGTTTAGGAAGGTTCCCACGGTTAAAACAACGCAACGAGCTAAGTGGGTATTGCCGCCCTCGGTGACAACCCCTTTGGTTTTGTTCCCCCCCAGCAACAACCTTGAAACCATTCCGCCAACAATCGTAAGATTGGGTTGGTTGAGCAGGTTTTTTTGTATTGCGCTCCTGTATAAAGCCCGGTCTGCTTGGGCCCTGGTTGCTTGAACGGCCCTTCCTTTGCTTGAGTTTAGTTTTTTAAAGTGAATTCCGGCTTGGTCTGCAGCTGTTGCCATGACCCCGCCCAATGCATCTATTTCTTTGGCAAGGTGTCCTTTGCCGACACCGCCAATCGCTGGATTGCAACTCATTTGCCCTATGGTTAAGGGGTCTTGGGTCACGAGCAGGGTTTTGTGGCCCATGCGTGACAAAACAGAGGCCGCCTCGGTCCCAGCGTGCCCTCCGCCGACAACAATTGCATCGTATTTATCTTTGTTTGCCTTCAACCTATTTTCCAATACAAAACCTACTAAAGATTTTCTCTAGAAGGTCTTCGTTTGTAAACTCACCTGTAATCTCTGAGATCGCATTTTGCGCCTGCAAAAGCTCTTCTGCAACCAAATCTGTTGCTTGGTTGTTGTTTATTTGTTCTGCTGCTGCTGCAAAACAATCGTGTGCTTGATTTATGCTGTTCAGGTGCCTCCTTCTTGCTGTAAATGTTTCCTCTTGATTTAAATCAGAGCCAAAAAATTTTTTGAGGTGATCAACAAGCTCGTCGACCCCTTCTTTTGAAACGGCCGACAGACAGAAAACCACTCTTTCATTGTCGCTGTTTTTTCCTGGTATGTCTTGGGTTAGGTCAATTTTGTTTTTCACTATTATGGTGTTTTTTTGTGGTTTTATTTTTTCGGTCGGGTTAGCGCTGGCATCAATTATGTACAGAATGCAGTCAGCGTTATCGGCCGCTTTTTTTGCCCTTGCAACACCCTCTCGCTCTATTGGGTTTTTGGTGTCTCTAATTCCAGCAGTGTCTATTAAACGAACCAAAAAACCATCTAGAAGAATTGTTTCATCTAGGGTGTCCCGTGTTGTGCCAGGAGCGCGGTTAACAATTGCTCTCTCATGACCACACAGTGTATTCATTAGGCTTGATTTGCCAACATTCGGCTTGCCGGACAACACAACGGTAATGCCCTCTCTCACCCTGCATGCTTTTTCTGTACTCGCCAAAAGTAATTTAAATTTTTGCTGTATTGCTCCAATTTTGTTCCCAAGGCTCTTTCTGTGTTTTGTTTCCTTCAGGTCTTCATCTGGAAAATCTAGGCTGGCCTCAACCTCTGCTCTTAGTTCTGTTAGTTGGTCGCTCAAGAAACACAGCTCTTCAGAAAAGACGCCCTCCAAAGACCTTTGTGCCGCTTTTGCGGTTGCTCGTGAGGTGCTCTCAATAAGGTCGGCAACAGCCTCAGCTTGAACCAAGTCCAGTTTGTCGTTTAAAAACGCTCTTTTTGTAAACTCACCTCGCTCAGCGACTCTTGCCCCATATTGAAACAAAGTCTCAAGAAGATAGTCTACAACGGCTTGGCCGCCGTGGCATGTGAGCTCGAGAACATCCTCGCCGGTATAAGACCTTGGGGAGCTAAAAAAAAGCGCGACCCCGGAGTCAACAATTTCGCCGCCAGGCGCTTTAAAAGAAGCGTACTTTGCTTGCATGTGTTTTGGGGCGTAACCAAGTATTTTGTTTGCTATGTTTTTTGTCAAAGGCCCAGAAACCCTCACAACTGACAGGCCGGCCCTACCGGGTGCTGTTGCTAGAGCTGCAATGGTGTCGTTAAGTTTGTTTAGCTTTGCGTTCAAGCTTTATTGGGCTGCNNNTTTGCTGAAAAAACATACCAAGACCCATCAATAGAGGCAGCACAAAGTAGGGGTCTCGAGAAGAAAGGTCTTGAATCCAAAGAAAAAATGGTGCCTGTCTAATCTCAACGCTTTCAAGCAAAACCCAATAGAAGGCGATGAAAAAAGGGATTTGTATCAACATTGGCAAACAGCCCGCCATGGGGTTTACTTTTTCTTTCTTATAAAGCTCCATCATTGCCTGGCTCTGGGCTTGTTTATCATCTTTGTGTCTGTCTTGGATGGCCTTGATCCTTGGCTGAACTTTTCTCATTTTTGCCATTGACCTACCGCTGGCCTCTGTCAGAGGATAAAAAAGAAGCTTAATAAGAAGGGTGACCAAAATAATTGCGAGCCCCCAGTTTCGAACAAGTTGGTGTGTTTTTCTGAGAAGCCAAAACAAAGGTGAAGACAAAAATGTTAGTTTTCCAAAGTCAACGCTTAGTTCAAGGCCTTGGGCCACATCTTTTAGTTGTTCTTGAATTTTTGGACCAACAAAAAAAGTAGTGGAAACCTGCGCCGTTAAGCCCGGCCTAACTGTGACCGGCGTTTGTCCAACCATGGCTACCTTGTATAGTTCATTGGCTGGATCTGCGCTGGCGCTGAACGTATATGGCTGGTTTTGTTCCGGGATCATTGCAACTAAAAAGTGGTGCTGTATGTTTGAGGCCCAACCATTTGTGTGTGTTTCTCTTAGTGGCGAGTCTGCAAGCTCGGCTGTGTCGATTTTTTGATAGCTCTCCCCGTTGTAAATTATGGGTCCATTGTAAGAATACGTCTCAACATTAAACATAGACCTTTCTTCTTTTTTATCTTTTTTTACAAGTTGGTTGTAGAGCACAAATGTGTAATCTTGTGTGCCCAAGTTTTTGATGTCGTAGGTTAGTAAAATATCGTAGCGCCCCCTTTTAAAGGTGTAGCTTTTTTTCACCTCCAAGTTTGTCTGGTCTTGTTTTATCTTCCAAACCAAAGACGTTGAGATTTGCTCTTGTCCCTCCCTTAATTCTAGTTTTTTGTCTTTCTCTAAAAAGGCTTGTTGATGATTCGGCTCAGGATGTCCGCTTAAGGACAAAAGTCCTGTTTGAAAATATTGGTAGTTGTCTTCGTTGTATGAGAGGAGCTCGATCTTTTTTGATTTGTCATCTTTGTTTGGGAAGTATTTAAGAAGCTTTGCTTGAACAATGTCCCCTCCTTTGTCTGGATTAATGCCCAGCTCGAAAACGTCGGTTTTTACCGTTACCAACCGGGTTAACAATCTGGATTCTTCAGAAGTTTCTGTTGGCCCGTTTTCGCTTGCAATAACGGGCAAATTGTCTGACAACCCCAATACACCCGGCGCTTTTTTTGGGTTGTTGTTTGTTTGTGTCGGGGCGGCGTTTGTTTGGGTTGAGGCAACACTTGGTGGGTCGGGCGCTCCATAATCCGAGTTCCACTGGTTGACGCCCAACCACAACAAGATAAAAAACCCCGCCCAAAAAACCAGTCTCAGGTTATCCACTTGCTCTGCTCTTTGTCGTTGAACGGCTCATTATCTTCTGCCAATGGTTTACAAGGCTTTCGCGTAATATTTTATCATTAGCTGCCCTGGATGCTTGGTGTTTTACCCTGACAACAACATCGGTCCCGCTCTCGCATTTAAAGCCGCTTAAGAAGCTGCTTTTTATTAGTCGCTTCAGCCTATTTCTTTTTGTTGCCTTGTTCACGACTCTCTTTGCCACCGAAACCCCAATTCTGCTTATGGGTGTTTTGTTGGGTGCGTAAAAAACGGTAAAAAACTTATCTTCAGAGGTCGTTGGTGAAGAAAAAATGAGATCAAAGTTAAGTTTTTCTGCCAAAATTATTGTCTTAAACTCTTAAACAGAAAGCTTGGCCCTTCCCTTAGTTCTCCTTTTGTTGATAATTTTTCTACCTCCCTTGGTAGACATGCGCGCTCTAAAGCCATGGGTTCTTTTTCTTTTCAGATTGCTGGGTTGATATGTTCTTTTCATTGTTGGTCAAAAACCTCATTTAAAAACAATACGATAGTACCAGTTATTTCGGCCTGAAAGAGTATGAAAGAAGCCTGTCATTGTCAACCAAAAAACAACCTGTGGATAAGTAAAAAAAGAAGGTATAGTATTGATGTAGTTTTTTCTTTTAGGCTTTTAACCAACCTCACGACTGAAATTATCAAGATATGCAAAGCTCTGTATGGGACCACTGTTTGGCTACACTGCGGTCAGACCTAACGGAACAACAATTCAATACCTGGATTAAACCACTGTTTGTAATAGAAGACGAGGAAGGACCATCCTTAACGCTCCTTGCCCCAAATAAGTTTGTTGTTAATTGGGTTCAAAAAAATTATTTGGAACAAATCAAGGACGCCGCCGAAAAAAGGCTTCACACGAAAACAACTGTTGCCATTTCTGTTGGCGACCGAAGCCTTGCAACAACCAAAACAAGCAACGAGCTGCCCCAAATAAAAACCAAAGCCGCTGTTGGTGCGCCGCTGAATCCGCTGTACACTTTTGAGGGTTTTGTTGCCGGAAAAAGCAACCAGATTGCTCGAGCTGCCGCTATTCAGATAACCGAGAACCCTGGCACCTCTTACAACCCTTTCTTTATATATGGCGGCGTGGGTCTTGGAAAAACACATCTTATGCAGAGCGTAGGAAACCGGATTAGCAAGAACAATCAAAAAATGAAAGTGGCCTATGTTCACTCAGAGCGCTTTGTAGGAGAGATGGTGTCTGCTCTTCAACACAACACCATTAACAGCTTTAAAAACCAATACAGGTCTCTGGATGTTTTGTTAATCGATGATATTCAGTTTTTTGCTGGCAAAGAAAGATCACAAGAAGAGTTTTTTCACACCTTTAATGTGTTGCTAGAGGCCAACAAACAAATAATTATAACAAGCGACCGCTACCCCAAAGAAATACGCGGGCTTGAAGAAAGACTTAAGTCGAGGTTTGGTTGGGGGCTTGCTGTTTGTATAGACCCGCCCGAACTAGAAACATGTGTCGCTATATTAAAGGTAAAAGCGTCGCTTGAAGGCTTCGATCTTCCTGAGGATGTTGCTTTTTTTATAGCAAGCAAAATACGAACAAATGTAAGGGAGCTTGAGGGCGCGCTAAGAAAATTAATGGCTAATTGTAAGTTTACCAACAGAGAGCCAAGCGTAAATTTAGCCAGAGAATCATTGAGAGACCTTTTGGCCATTCAAGCAAAACAAATAACCATTGAAAATATTAAAAAGACAGTCGCTGAATATTACAACATTAGAATTTCTGATCTTTTATCTAAAAGAAGAAACAGGTCCATTACCAGACCAAGACAAATTGCGATGGCAATTACAAGAGAGCTCACTTCTCACAGCCTTCCTGAAATTGGCGATTCTTTTGGGGGCAGAGATCACACAACAGTTATACATGCTTGTAAAAAAGCAGCGTCACTTAAAGAGAGCAGCAACAGAATTAAAGCTGACTATGAAAATATTATCAGAGCGCTTAATTTGTGAATAACATGTTAACAAATAAATATTACCTTTTTATCCACATTTAATTAACAAACAAGCCACTTTACTAACATTATGTTCTTTTTAATATTTGTTTAAGTTATTGATAATTATACAATTATACTAGATATAGACATATTAACAGCCCTAATAATAATAATATAGAAGATTATGAATATTTTAATTAATACAAACACACTAAGAAGTGCACTCCACGATATTATTGGTGTAGTAAGCAAAGACTTAAGTATGCCGATATTAAGCCATGTTTTGATTGAGAAGAATGAAAAACAAATTAACATAACAGGCACAAACCTGGAGATGCAAATTACTGTTAAAGCAACCTTTTTAGAGTCTGATGAATTTGATCCAATTACTGTATCTGGAAGCAAACTTTATGAAATTGTACGTTCTTTAGACGATCAAAACCTTCAAATAAGCACATCTAAAAACAGACTTATTTTAAAGACAAACAACAGCTCCTTTAAACTCTCAACCTTGCCTTCAAATAATTTCCCCACCTTTGAGGAGGTTAAGTTTCTTGAAACCTTTACAATTAACCAAGCACAACTACTTGATTTACTTAGTAAAACAAGCTTTTCTATGGCATCAAACCCGGACGTTAGATTCATACTATGTGGTTTGTTACTAGAGATCACCCCAAACAATCTCACAGCCGTAGCAACTGACGCACATAGACTTGCAATTAGTTCAAAGAAGCTGGATAAAAAACAAATTAACAACATAAGTTGTATTGTGCCCAGAAAAGCTGTCCTGGAGCTGATTAGGATATTACCAGGTGACAGAGAAGCAAAGGTAAGCGTTGGCAACAACCAAATACGAATAGATTTTAAAGACCTTAACTTTATATCTAAACTAATGGACGGCAAGTTCCCAGCGGGGTACAAGGCGGTAATACCAACAACAGCAACAATTGAAATATTGTTGGAAAAACAAAACATACGATCGGCACTACAAAGGGTTTCAATATTGGCCAATGAAAAATTTAAGGGCGTCAGAATAGAGGCAACCAACGAAACAATTGTTCTGTCTTCGGAAAACCCAGAACAAGAGGAAGCAAAAGAAACCATCGAACACCAATCGGGCTCTACAGAGCAGAATAAAGTAATCGCGGGCTTTAATGCGGGCTATTTGATTGAAGCGATAAACGCATGTTCAGGAGAAGAGATAGTAATGGGGCTTAATGGGCCCAAAGAATCCCCAGAGAAAAGCACGGCAAGAAAAACAAAAACAGAAGGAACGCTGATTTTTTCTCCAAGCGACAGCAACACAAAATACGTAGTAATGCCGTATAACCTCTAGTCAGAACAGCGCCTAAGCGCCAACAAAAGAAAACGCCGGAGTATACATAACAAACAGTTTGTTCCACGTGGAACCACGACTCTGGTCTGACAAAAAAGAAGTTTTTTCTAGTTTTGTGGTTGAAAGCAAGCACAAAAAAGGGAAGACCAAAAACACAAAACTTCTGCACAGCGCTAATAAAGTGAAAAAACACTTAAATGTTAGAGCGTGCAGAAAAGCGGGTATAAAAAAACCTATATATATCAATAACTTATAATATTTATCTTAAACATTGTGCCCGACATATAAAACAACAAAAGTAGTCATTTTTTGGTAAAATCTGATTGAGTTTTTAGTCGTTATTTTACTTAAAAAAAGGAACTAAAATAGTGCCAAAGAAAAAAGTCAAAAACATATACGATTCAACAAAAATTAAGGTTCTTAAGGGGCTTGATGCCGTTAGAAAGCGCCCAGGCATGTATATCGGAGATACTGATGATGGTTCTGGCTTACACCATATGGTTTTTGAGGTGGTTGATAATTCAGTTGATGAGTCGTTGGCGGGTTATTGCACAGAGATAGATGTCATTGTTCGTCACGATGACTCAATAACAGTAAAAGACAACGGGAGAGGAATACCCGTTGACAAACACGCCGAAGAAAACAAATCTGCAGCCGAAGTTATTATGACAGTACTGCATGCAGGCGCTAAGTTTGATGATGATGCATATAAAGTGTCAGGCGGGCTCCATGGCGTAGGTGTTTCGGTTGTTAATGCTTTATCTGAAAGCCTCAGCCTTATGATCCATAAAGAAGGGCACTCTTACGAACAAGAGTATTTCAATGGCGTCCCAAAAAAACCACTTAAAAAAATTGGCAAAACAGAAAAAACAGGGACCACAATAAGTTTTAAGCCAAGCCCTAAAACATTTACAGACACCTCTTTTCACTACGAAATTCTTGCAAAAAGACTTCGAGAACTTTCTTTTTTAAACTCTGGCTTACGTATTAACTTGTTTGACGAGAGAACCAACAAACAAGATACTTTTCTCTTTAATGGGGGCATACGGGCATTTGTGTCTCACCTTAACAAACTACAAACACCCCACCACGAAACCATTATCTATATTAATAAAGAAAAAAAAGGCATTACTGTAGAGGTAGCCATTCAATGGAACGAGGGCTACAGAGAAAATATGTACTGTTTTACCAATACCCTTAGACAAAGAGATGGCGGGACACATTTAGCTGGCTTTAGAGGCGGGCTAACCAGGGCAATCAACAACTACATTGAAAAAGAGGGAGCCAAAGGCGACAAGGCCGTTACAGGCGAAGACTGTCGTGAAGGAATGACAGCAGTGCTCTCAATAAAACACCCCGACCCAAAGTTTTCAGCACAAACAAAGGACAAGCTGGTTTCATCAGAAGTAAAAGGGGTGGTTGAGTCGCTTTTAAACAAGGCGCTACACGAATTTTTGATGGAGAATCCAGGAGAAGCTAAAAGCATAATCTCAAAAATACTCGATTCTGCTAGAGCGAGAGAGGCAGCAAGAAAGGCCAGGGAAATGACAAGGCGCAAAGGCGCGCTGGACATTGCCGGACTTCCTGGGAAACTGGCAGATTGCCAAGAAAAAGACCCAGCTAAATGTGAGATTTTCTTGGTTGAGGGCGACTCAGCGGGAGGCTCTGCCAAACAAGGCAGGGACCGCAAAACCCAAGCAGTTCTTCCTCTAAAAGGCAAAATATTAAACGTAGAAAAAGCAAAAAGAGAAAAGATATTTTCTTCCACGGAGATCGGAACCCTAATAAAGGCGCTTGGATGTGGCATCGGAGAAGATGAGTTTGACCTGGCGAGGCTGCGCTACCACAAAATTATTATCATGACTGATGCGGATGTCGATGGCGCACACATAAGAACACTGCTGTTGACTTTTTTGTATAGAGAGCTACCAGAGCTAATTTCTAACGGCAATGTGTATATTGCGCAACCGCCTTTGTACAAAGTAAAAAAAGGAAAAAAAGAGCGCTATGTAACTGACGATGATCAGCTTAACAAAATAATTGTTTCTAATGCTATTGAGGGAAAAGCATTAAACCCAATGAAAAAAAAGAAGGGCCTTAAAGGAAAGGAGTTTTTTGAAGCAATAAACAAGTACATTTCCGTAACAGCACTCTGGGCGCGCCTTGCAAGACAAACCAATGAGGTAACAGCTACAGCAATACTCAAAACAAAACCAATTACAAAAACCGAAGCCTCCAACAAAAAGAAGTTTCATGCTTGGGTTAAGGGCGCGCAAAGAAAAGCGAGAAAACTGGCCAAAGAAAACGGCACCGAGATTTCTTTTTCTGTGGTGGAGGACGACGAGGGCTTCGCTTATTTAGAGTCAAGGGAGCAGAGCAACGGAAGAAGCCTAACAGGAAGATTGCCAATAACTTTTTTTAAATCAAAAGAATACCAAAACATAAAGGCATACCAAGACCTAGAGAAATACTTTAAAGGAGGCGCTGTAATAATTGAGGGCGACAAACAGACAGAATACAAAACGCTTTCAGATAGTTTGGGCGACTTAATCAAAAACTCCAAAAAAGGTCAGAGCATACAAAGATACAAAGGGCTTGGAGAGATGAACCCAGGCCAACTCTGGGACACAACACTGGACCCGGAAACAAGGTCGCTAATTCAAGTCAGAATTGAAGATGAAATCGAAGCAGATCTTACGTTTGCAACACTGATGGGCGAGGAGGTTCTCCCTAGAAGACAGTTTATTGAAGAAAACGCACTAAATGTAATCAACCTTGACGTATAATCCCTAGAAAAGAGAGATAAAACACCAGAAAGCACAAAATTTTAGCATGAAAACTGTCTTTTTAGGCGAAAAGGCGATTCAGCGCACAAAAACACGTCTTTTTTAACCAAAGCTTTTTATTTCTTTCTCAATCCAGTCCTGTGCCCGCTTGTTTATTTCATCTACCCCCAGACCCTCCGTTGTAAATTGGCTTCCAACAGAGAAGGTGATTTTGCCTGGTTTTTTGATTAATGACCTCCTTCCCCAGAAATACCCTGCGTTGTGAGCAACGGGCAAAACAGGCGTAACTGTGCCTTTTGCTAGTAGCGCGCCACTTATGCCATAGCGTCTTGTTTCCCCATGACGAACCCGAGTTCCTTCTGGGCAAATGACTATCCACCGGCCTTCATTCAAGTATTGTTCTCCCTGAGCCACCACCTTGTTAACCTCTTTTTTTCCTAAACCTCTTTTTACCGGAATACATTTCAATGCTTTTATCGCGCCCCTGACGACAGGAATGAACATCAGCTCATACTTTGCTACATAAGAAGCCGGTTGGAAGAAGGACAGGGCAAAAAACAGCTCGTACACCGAAGAGTGTTTTAAGAAAACTATACAGGGTTTTTCTGGAATGTTTTTTAAACCAATAACCGCATAATCAAGCCCACACAGGGCCCTGCACATATAAACATTGCTTCGCGTAAAAGCGCCCATAATGCGCCACCTGTTTTTTTCATTCACTATTGGGCGGGGCAAAAGAACAAAAAAACCAAAGACCAAAACACTTAAAAAAAACAAGAAAGTGTAAAGCAAGGATCCGACAAAGACCAACAAACGGTTCATCGGCCCCCCGCGCAAAGAAACATTTTACTTGATGCCCAGCATGCCCTGAAGATGAGCGGGCACCTCAGAAACCGGGAGACGTTTTTGGTTCATTGTGTCACGGTCACGCAAAGTAACCGTGTGATCCTCCAAGGACTGAAAATCCACTGGCGCCTATAGTTTTTGCCTATATTGCCAGAGTTTTCTAGAAGAATGCGACCAAGTTGCAGGCTCTGTAATGTTTTCTTGATTTTTGATGCTTGCTCTACTAATCCAACATGGTTGCGTTTCAGAGGAATAACGGCTGCCTTAATTGGCGCTAAGTGTGGCCTTAGCGCAAGAACCAAGCGCTCTTTTCCGCCCTCTAATTTTTCAACTTTGTAAGCGTCGTTTAAGATAGCCAAAAGACCCCTGTCGACCCCCGCAGAAGGCTCAATCACATAAGGAACCTCCCAGGCATTGGTTTGTTTGTCTTGGAAGGCAAGCCTTGTTGCGGAGTCTGGGTTTTTCTTTACTTTGGATTTGATGTTTAGCTCAGCCTGGTCCCTGGTGTGCGACCCTAAATCAAAGTCAGCCCGGTTCGCGATTCCTTCAAGCTCCTCTAGCCCATGGGGAAAGCCGTACATTATGTCAATTGTTGTTTTGGAATAATGGGATAGCTCGTCGCTTTTTACTTTATGTAACTCCAGATTTTTAGGGTCGATGCCTTGGTCGGCCCACCACTTCAGGCGAGTCTGTACCCAGAAATCGAGCCATTTTTCGTCTGTGCCAGGGATGACAAAAAACTCTAGTTCCATTTGTTCAAACTCTCTTGTTCTAAATATAAAATTTCTAGGCGTTACCTCGTTACGAAAGACCTTGCCAATCTGAGCTATCCCAAAAGGCAAGTTTCTTGAAGTAGAGTCAAGCACATTCTTAAAGTTAGTAAAAATTTGCTGCGCAGTTTCTGGCCGTAAATACGCAAAGTTTTTCCCATCGTCCACAGGGCCAATGTTGGTTTTAAACATTAAATTAAAAGGGCGGGGCTCGGTTAAGTCTTCTGAGTTGCACGAAGGACACCTAAGCCCAACCAAATCATCAGCCCGCCAACGCGAGTTACAAGAGCGGCAATCAATCAATGGATCTGTAAAAGTATCTTCGTGTCCTGAATATTGGAGAACCTTGGGGCTGGTGAGCACAGAAGCGTCAAGACCCTCAACATCATCTCTGTCGTAGACCATGGCTTTCCACCATGCCTGTTTAAGGTTGTTTTTTAACTCCACCCCAAGAGGGCCATAATCATAAAGCCCCTGAAGGCCACCATAGAGTTCGTTTGATTGATATATGAACCCCCTGCGTTTACAAAGGGAAACCAACTCATCCATGGTTTTAGCAGTCATGGTGATGTCTCTAATGTATACAAGGGTAGGGTTTGAAGATCCATTGTTAGCCTTTTGAACGCTAAAAGTATAGCGTTGTTTTGTCTCCAAACCCAAAAAGATTCATAAAAATACAAATAACCCCAAAACTCAAAACAAAACAATTGATTCAAAAGGCGACCCCAAGTATTATTACTTTTGCTTGGTGTAATTTCCAACACGCGCAAAAAATACATTTGGTTTAACAACCTAATTTGAGACGCAAGTAAGCATAAAAGCTGAAGAAACGGAGCCGTTTATCTCATGATCGAAGACTCCTTTTGTCAGCTAAAACGACAACACAAAGGAGACCCGAATGAAAAAACATGAATACATCTGGCTAGATGGCTATAAGCCCGAGCCCACACTAAGAAGCAAAGTGAAGGTAACAGATGAGGACGCTCCTCCAGACTGGGCATTTGATGGGTCTTCTACGCAACAAGCAGAAGGCGGGAACTCAGATTGTATCTTAAAGCCCACCAGCGAATATGTGGGCCCGCTGTCTTCAGATAAACTTGTCATGTGCGAGGTTCTTTCGCCCGACAAAACACCGCACCCCTCAAACACAAGAAAGAGATGCGAGGGACTGGTTTCCGACGAATGGTGGTTTGGGTATGAGCAAGAATATTTTTTCACCAATCCAGAGGACGGCACAATACTTGGCTGGGAAGAAGGCACCCCTAGACCACAAGGAGATTACTATTGTGGGGTTGGCGCCGGCAATGTCGTCGGAAGAGAAATTTCAGAAACGCACATGGATGTTTGTCTAGCGGCGGGAATAATGATTGCAGGAACCAATGCAGAGGTAGCCCTTGGTCAGTGGGAGTACCAATGTTTTGGCAAAGGGTTAAAGGCGGGCGATGACTTATGGGTTAGCAGGTATTTATTGCAGTTGGTTGCAGAAGACTATGGTGTGTCAATTAGCTTTCACCCAAAACCACAAGGGGGTGACTGGAATGGTTCTGGTATGCACGCTAATTTTTCAAACAACCAAATGAGGAATAGCGGCTCAAAAGAACTAATGTACGCAATATGTGAAAAACTTAAAGCGGTCCATTCTGAGGGTATTGCAGAGTATGGCTCTGATAACGACATGAGGTTAACAGGCCTTCACGAAACCCAGAGCATTGATCAGTTTTCCTACGCACCCTTCGATCGTGGTGCGAGCATTAGAATTCCAATTTATACTGTTGATCACAATTGGAACGGCTATTTAGAAGACAGAAGGCCCGCCTCAAACGCCGACCCTTATAGGGTTATGGCACACATAGTTGGGACGTTGTCAGACTAACCAAGGACTCAAAAACAAACAAACCCAGCGAAATCCGTAAGCAGGGCTACTTGTTTTCTTTTAACAAGCCAACAAGACTGCCCACAGAAGGAAGCCCGTGTTCGTCAAGGTAGGCGCTTATGCCAAGATTGATTTTTTCACACACCAGCGGATCAAAAAACAAAGCAGTTCCAACGCCTATTGTGGATGATCCAGCAAGAATAAATTCTATGGCATCCGATGCGTTGGAAATTCCGCCTTGGCCCATAATAGGCACATCGTGTTTTCTCGCCACCTCATAAACCTCACGAACTTTTAATAAAGCAATTGGTTTGATTGCAGGACCAGAGAGCCCGCCCACGGCATTGCCCAAGGTCGGGGTACGAGATTCGATATCAATAGCCATACCGCTGATTGTGTTGATAACAGACAAACCATCACTGCCAGCCTCTATACAGTAGCGAGCATTTTTTTGAATGTCTGTTTGGTTCGGGGAGAGTTTTGTGATCAGTGGTTTTGTTGTCACTTTTTTGCAGGCCTCCACAACCCTTGCTGACATCTCTGGGTCATTGCCAAACTCCATTCCGCCTCTTTTTACATTTGGACAGGAAATATTAAGCTCAATGCCCGAAACACAAGAGCGATCAAATTTTTTTGTCACCGCAACATACTCTTCCACAGTCGACCCTGACACGTTAGCAAAATAATGTGTTTCTGGCGGCTCCAGAGACGGAAGTATAGTGTCCACCACCTCATCCACCCCAGGGTTCTGAAGACCGATGGAATTGAGCATTCCTGCTGGCGTTTCAACAACCCTATGTGGTGCGTTACCGAGCCGAGGCTCTAATGTCGTTCCTTTAAGCACAGCCCCACCAATACTTGCATTAGAAAAGCCCTCAACACGGGAATACTCGTCTCCAAAACCAACGCAACCGGATAGTAAAATAATTGGGGACCTAAGGGTTAGTCCTAAAAATTCCGTTGAAATTGTGTCTTCAGCCACCATACTTATTCTATGTTAGACCTTATATTATATCAGCCTGAAATCCCACCCAATACCGGAAACATAATTAGGCTGTGCGCCAATACAGGAACAAGGCTTCATTTGATACACCCGCTTGGCTTTCTCCTTACAGGCAAAGACCTGAAAAGAGCAGGCCTAGACTATGGTTCTTTGGTTGAGATTTCTGAGCATAGCAGTTTCGATGATTTTCTTTCAACGACCCGCAGCAAAAGAATCATTGCATTTTCCACATCAGGAAAAAAACCATACAACGAAATTAAATTTGAACAAGGGGACGCTTTACTTTTTGGGCCAGAAACGAGGGGCTTGCCTCAGGCGGTTTTGAGCGCAGCTTATTGTAATGAGGTAGCAAGGGTGCCTATGAAAAAAAACAGCAGAAGCCTAAACCTTTCTAACGCGGTCTCGGTAGTGGTTTATGAGGCAATGCGGCAATGTGGGTTTCCTGGTCTAGTATAGAATTTAAGTATCTTGTTAAACTTAAGTAAACTTAGTTAAAAAAGCGTAGCAAATTATCTACACAGAGGAAGCTAAACATGTCTAGACGAAGAGGGGGCCATAAATCCAAAGTCGCGATGCGATCAGCGCCATTGGCAGAAGATATCAAGCCAGTTCATCCTGGAGAAAGCGGCGGCCAGTACAAGCCGCTTAGCGACGAAGATGTTGCGGCAGTGCTCGAGAACAGTTTTCGTATTTTAGAAGAAATTGGCTTTAATGAAGCTACACCACACTGCATCAAAACCTGTACCGCCTATGGCGCAGAGATGGGAGACGATGGTCGGCTTCGTATGTCGCGTGAAGTGGTGAAAAAAGCCATCGAGTCGAGTAATCGTAATCTTGTGCTGCACGGCCAAGACCCTGCCCATGACCTTCATGTTACAGGGAGCCGCGTTTATTTTGCCACCGCTGGTGCTGCGGTTATGATCGCTGATCCTGTGGCCAAAACCAATCGGGAGGCACTGGCACAAGATTTGTATGACATGTCTCGCATCTCCGACACCTGTGAACACATACATATATTTCAACGCACTAACGTGCTTTGTGACATCAAAGACAATTACGCTATGGACTTAAACACCGCCTATAACTCGGTGATGGGGACAACCAAACATGTCGGCTCCAGCTGGACCGAAGCGCACCATTTAGAAAAGACACTCAAGCTTTTGCATTTAATCGCTGGTGGTGAAGAGGCTTGGCGGGCAAGACCATTTGTCAGTCAGTCCAATTGTTTTGTGGTGCCACCAATGAAATTTGCCGAGGAGTCATTGAAGTGTTTGCGCATTGCTGTTGAAAGCGGCATGCCGGTATTGCTGCTCTCAGCAGGCCAGGCCGGAGCAACCGCGCCCGCTTGTTTAGCAGGCACGGTGTCCCAAGCTTGGGCAGAATGCCTGGGTGGGTTGGTGTATGTCAATGCGATAAAACCTGGGGCCCCAGCAATCTTAGGGGTGTGGCCTTTTGTCTCTGATTTGCGTACCGGAGCCATGAGCGGGGGCTCGCCCGAACAAGGCATTCTCTCAGCAGCTTGTGCACAAGTTGGCCAACATCTTGATTTGCCGACCGGCACCGGCTGCGGAATGTCGGATTCTAAATTGCCAGATTTTCAGGGCGGCGCAGAACACGCCTCCAATGTTGCAGTCGCTGCGTTATCCGGAGCCAATATTATCTATGAATCAGCTGGCATGTACGCTAGCTTGCTGAGCGCTTGCCCGGAAAGCTTGCTCATGGACAACGATGTTCTTGGTGCTTGCATGCGTATGGTCAAGGGCGTGACAGTGAACAAAGAAACACTGGCCTTTGATGTAACCAAGGACGTTTGCCTAAACAACAAAGGGCATTACTTGGGCTCGGACCAAACACTGAGTGTTATGCAAACCGAATACATCTATCCTGAGTTTTACAACCGACTCAGTCCCAATGATTGGAGTGCTGTAGGCAAGCCAGAGGTCTTAAGCGAAGCAATTCGGCGCAAAGAACATGTTCTCGCCACACATTTTCCAAAACACGTGAGCGATGAGGTTGATGACAAGATACGTGCTGAGTTTCCAGTCTTTCTCAGCAAGAAAGCCATGGGCCGATAACCCTGTCTTGATATGAGCAATGACAAGGAAATATTAGAACTACTAAGCGCAAACAGGCCTCCTTGCATAGACACACTAAACGGCAAGGCCACTCAGTTTGTGTCAGACCCGCCGTCTTTAAAAATGGAGTTCGAGGCCGTGCCTGAGTTTTGTCATTCGCCAAACCAGGTGGTGCAGGGTGGTTTTGTAACAGGAATGTTGGACACGTCGATGGCGCATCTCTTGATCGCTCTCTCAGGCGGAAGACTCAAGCCGGTAAGTTTGGATATCAATGTTAGTTTTTTAGCGCCCGCGCATCCGGGCAAGCTAATTTCTGAAGCCGAAGTTATCAAGCTTGGAAAAAGTATTGGGTATTTCTCTAGTTCGCTCTATCAGCAGGAAAAATTAGTAGCAACAGCCACCTCAACCATTAAGTTGGTTCCAATGCCGGAAGAATTTTTTACATAAAAGAAAATTCTCTAAAAAGACAACTCTGAATAAACAAACCTCAGTCAAATATCACAAAGGTTGATATTTATCGTGATGTTTTTTAAAAAAATTATATAGGTTATAGGCTAAAAAATATTGTCCTATGAAAAGTA
>LWDU01041428.1_pt1 | contig 20920 bp, 24 predicted proteins | sample 727161 | NCBI WGS metagenome assembly LWDU01 (sample SAMN04566230, study PRJNA314399) | hydrothermal vent metagenome | isolation source: deep sea hydrothermal plume seawater | place: Mexico: Gulf of California, Guaymas Basin | collected 2004-07-11
TGGAGGGCAAGGTTCTGGAACCCCTGCCCAACGCCATGTTCCGGGTCGAGTTGGAGAATGGCCACAACGTTCTGGCCCACATCTCCGGCAAGATGCGGATGCACTACATCCGGATACTCCCGGGTGACCGCGTCCAGGTGGAGCTCACCCCGTACGACCTCAAGCGGGGTCGGATCACCTACCGCTACAAGTAGCACGCTACGAGTGGCTGGGACACCAGAAAGAACAACATGAAGGTCCGAACAAGCGTTAAGCGAATCTGTGAGAAGTGCCGGGTGATCCGGCGTCACGGTCGCGTGCAGGTCATCTGCACGAACCCCCGTCACAAGCAGCGTCAGGGCTAGAGGAACTCAGGAATGGCACGTATCTCAGGAGTCGACGTCCCCCGCGAGAAGCGGGTGCTGATCTCGTTGACCTACATCCATGGCATCGGCCGCACCTCCGCGGCGAACGTCTGCGAGGCCACCGGCGTGGATCCCGCCACCCGGGTGCGTGACCTCACCGACGATGAGGTCACATCCATCCGCTCCTTCATCGACCAGCAGTTCAAGGTCGAGGGCGACCTCCGTCGTGAGGTCTCCCAGAACATCAAGCGGAAGATGGACATCGGCTGCTACCAGGGTCTGCGGCATCGCCGTGGCCTTCCGGTACGGGGCCAGCGCACCCATACGAACGCCCGCACCCGCAAGGGACCGCGTAAGACGGTCGCCAACAAGAAGCAGGTCACCAAGTAATGGCCAAGCCGTCCGCTGGGGGCCGACGCCCCCGCAAGAAGGAACGCAAGAATGTCCCGCACGGCGTGGCGCACATCAAGAGTTCCTTCAACAACACGATCATCACCATCACCGACCAGGGTGGGAACACGCTGGCCTGGGCATCGGCCGGCAACGTCGGCTTCAAGGGTTCCCGCAAGTCGACCCCCTTCGCCGCCCAGATGGCAGCCGAGCAGTGCGCCCGCAAGGCCATGGAGCACGGCATCCGCAAGGTGGACGTCGTGGTACGGGGTCCGGGTTCCGGTCGGGAGACCGCCATCCGAACCATCCAGAACACGGGCATCGAGGTGACCGGTATCAAGGACGTCACCCCCATTCCCCACAACGGCTGTCGACCGCCCAAGCGACGGAGGGTCTGAGATGTCTCGTTACACCGGCCCCAAGGCCCGGGTCTCCCGGCGCCTCGGCATCAACATCTTCGGCACCAAGGGTGAGATGGTGGCGCTGGACAAGCGTCCCTATCCTCCCGGGGAGCATGGTCGTACCCGGCGTCGGGGCAACCCGTCCGAGTACCTGCTGCAGCTCCAGGAGAAGCAGAAGGCCCGCTTCTCATACGGCCTCACCGAGAGGCAGTTCCGTCGCCTCTACGAGGAGGCGAACCGTCGCCAGGGCGTGACCGGCGAGAACATGCTCCGTTTCCTGGAGCTTCGCCTCGACAACGTGGTCTACCGGGCCGGCATGGCCGCCACCCGGGCCCAGGCCCGCCAGCTCGTCAACCACGGCCACGTGGACGTCAACGGCAGCCGGGTGGACATACCCAGCTACCGCTGCAAGAAGGGCGAGGTCGTTTCGCTGCGTGCCAAGGCCCGCAAGATGGTCGTCGTCCAGTGGAACATCGACGTGCTGGATCGTCAGTCGCCGGCGTGGCTGGAGATGGGCGACAACGGCCACGAGGTGACCGTCCGCGAGCTGCCGGTACGCGACCAGATCGACATCCCGGTCCGCGAGCAGCTCATAGTCGAGCTCTACTCCAAGTAGTCCCCGGCCCAGGCGCCGGAACCCGTACCCACAAGTCTCAATAACACCCAAGAAGGACACCTCATGCTGGTAATTCAGCGACCGACCATCGAAGCAGTGAATGATGCCGATGGCAATCGTCAGCAGTTCTCGATAGGCCCACTCGAGCCGGGCTTCGGGCACACCCTCGGCAACTCGCTCCGTCGGACCCTGCTCTCGTCCATCCCGGGCGCAGCCATCACCCAGATCAAGTTCGACGATGCCCTGCACGAGTTCTCCACCATCGAAGGGGTCGTGGAGGACGTGACCGACATCGTCCTGAGCCTGAAGGACGTGGAGCTGCGTTGCCACAGCGACGAGCCGGTGACCCTCAGGGTGGACGTGCGTGGCGCCGCCGATGTCACCGCAGCGGTGCTGGAGTCCAACGAACAGGTCGAGGTCCTGAACCCCGGCCTGCACCTGGCGACCGTGACCTCCAAGGGCCGTCTGGCACTCGAGCTGACCGTGGAGGTCGGCCGTGGCTACCTCGGGTCCGACCGGACCGGCGGCGAGGGTGCCATCGGCGTCATCCCCCTGGATGCCCTCTTCTCGCCCGTGCGCCGTGTGTCGATCAATGTGGAGCCGGTCTCCGTGGGTCAGGCCCAGGACATGGACCGCCTGGTCCTGGACATCACCACCGATGGTTCGCTCACCCCCCGCGACGCCCTGGCCTCGGCCGGCGCCACCCTGCGTACCCTGGTGCAGCTGGTTGAGGACATGAGCGACGATGCCCGTGGCCTGGAGCTGGGCGAGCCCGAGGAGGTGGGCGGAAGCTCACCGGATCTGGACATGCCGATCGAGGACCTGGACCTTTCCGAGCGGCCCCGCAACTGCCTCAAGCGGGCGCAGGTCGACACCATCGGCCAGTTGCTGGAGAAGACCGAAGACGACCTTCTGGCCGTCACCAACTTCGGCCAGAAGTCGCTCGACGAGGTAATCGAGAAGCTGGACGAGCGCGGTCTCACACTCAGGGTCCGGGACTGACGCCATGCCTGCAACCCCGAAGAGGGGCCGTCGCTTCGGCGGCAGCTCCGCCCACCAGAAGTCGATGATGGCCAACCTGGTCTCATCGCTCATCCTCGCCGAGGCGATCACGACCACCGAGGCCAAGGCCAAGGCGCTGCGTCCCATCGCCGAGAAGATGATCACCAAGGCCAGGAAGGGTGGGCTGCACAACCACCGCCAGGTGGTGTCGTTCATCCGCGATCGTGAGGTCGCTGCCAAGTTGTTCGACGTGATCGGTCCTCGCTACATCGACCGCCACGGTGGCTACACCCGGATTTTGAAGCTGGGCCCCCGTACCGGCGACAACGCGCCGATGGCGCGCATCGAACTGGTCTGATCCAGCCCGTAATGCGGGTTCGGGGAGTCGTCGCCTACGACGGAGCTGCCTTTCACGGTTTCGCAGCCAACCTCGGCGTTCCCACGGTTGCCGCCAGTCTTGACGCCGCGCTCTCGCGTGCCCTGAAGGTCCCGGTCTCGGTGATCTGTGCAGGCCGGACCGACCGCGGAGTCCACGCCGTGGGCCAGGTCATCAGCTTCGACGTACCCGATGAAGCCGATCTGGTCCGACTCCGTCGATCGGTGAACCGGCAGTGCCGCCCGTCGGTGGTGGTCACGATGCTGGACCGGGCTGCGGACGACTTCGACGCCCGCTTCAGCGCCATCGGCCGTACCTACAGGTACCGGGTCCTGAACCGTCCGGATGCCGATCCGTTCACCTCCGCGCTGGCGTGGCACGTCCCGGGACGACTCGATGTGGATGCCATGGAGGCCGCTGCCGCACTGCTGGTGGGCCTACACGACTTCACCTCGTTCTGCCGTCTGCCGACACTCCGACCGGACGGCACGATGCCCACCCTCGTGCGTCGCGTCACCGGGGCATCCTGGCGGTGGCTCGAGCCCGGGCTCTCAGGGATCGCCCTGTTGGAGTTCGAGGTCTCGGCATCGGCCTTCTGCCACCAGATGGTCAGGACGATGGTGGGGACGCTCGTGGACGTGGGCAGTGGCCGTCTCACAGTCGACTCCATCCCGAGGATCCTCGCCGCCCGTGATCGTGGGGCATCCGGGGAGCCGGCCCCACCCTGTGGTCTCACGTTCTGGTCCGTGGCCTATCCGCCGGAGGCGTTCCCGACCCCGGCCGATGGGCACCTCCCGGACGGTTGAGTCTTCCGACGGTGACAGGTGTCCCTACGGGCGGCGGCGGGTTGCCGGTGGGGGTGGTCGGCCCTAGCCTTGGTCGCCGGTTCGATCGCGCCTTATTCCAGCGCCGATCCCCGGTGGTCGACCCGGCCACCGTGGTCCGTATCCAGTGTTCTCCCCACGAAACAGGTGGTTCCAGTGTCCACGTACACCCCCAAGGCCAGCGAGATCCAGCGTGCATGGCACGTCGTCGACGCATGGCGTCCGAGGTGGCTGCGATCCTCCGCGGCAAGCACAAGCCGACCTTCACCCCCCACATGGACACCGGCGACCACGTGGTGATCATCAACGCCGGCAAGGTCGTCCTGACGGGTGCCAAGGTGACCGACAAGCACGTCTACGACCACTCCGGCTACCCGGGCGGTCTTCGCACCCGCATCTACGGCGAGGTCCTCGCCTCGAAGCCCGAAGAGGCCGTCCGCCGGACCATCAGGGGCATGCTCCCCAAGAACCGTCTGGGTCGTCAGCAGATCACCAAGCTGAAGGTCTACCGCGGCGCGGACCATCCGCATTCGGCCCAGCAGCCCCAGCCCCTTTCACTCGACAACGCCCGGGCCCAGAGGGCCTGATCCAGGAGTCTCCGATGTCAAGCCCCCTCGTCCAGGCCACAGGCCGTCGCAAGCGTTCGGTCGCCCGTGTGCGCCTTCGTGAAGGAACCGGCACGGTCACCGTGAACGGCCGTACGGCCGAGGACTACTTCCCGTCGGAGACCCACCGGCTGGTGTTCATGGAGCCGCTGCGGGTCACGGACACCGTTGGTGCCTACGACATCGATGCCACCCTCCACGGCGGCGGCATCAGCGGCCAGGCCGGTGCCCTGCGACTCGGCATCTCCCGTGGGCTGGAGGCCCTGGAGCCGGAGCGCCGTCCGGCCCTGAAGCTGGCCGGCCTCCTGAAGCGTGACGATCGCAAGAAGGAGTCCAAGAAGTACGGACTCCACAAGGCCCGCAAGGCGCCACAGTACTCCAAGCGCTGAGCGGAGGTCGGACCACCGGTCCGGCTCCTACGCTCTCCAGCATGGCAGAACCCGAGGTTCCCCCAGCGGGCCTCCGATTCGGCACCGACGGCATCCGCGGTCGGGCCGGAACCAGGATCGTGGATCCGGTCGTGCGCGCCCTGGGGCGCTCTGCGGCGGACCTGCTCGACTCCGACCGGGTGTTCCTCGGTCGCGACACCAGGGAGTCCGGACCGGGCCTCTCACGGGCCCTTGCCGAGGGATTCGCCGCTGGCGGCCTGGAGGTGGTCCAGATGGGCGTGGTCCCGACCCCGGCGGTGGCCCACGCCGCCGCTCTGGAGGGCGCAGCTGCGGCCATGGTCACGGCCTCGCACAACCCGTGGTGGGACAACGGGGTGAAGCTCTTCTCGGCGGGCGGGTTGAAGCTCGACGACGCCCAACAGGCTGCCATCCAGGCGGCCTGGGATGTGCTACCTGAACTCGAGGGCTCCCCGGGGTTGGAGAGGTGGTCGGACGATCCATCCACCGACGCCGTTCATCGTTGGGTGGATGCCGTCGTGGGATCGGTCCGACCAGCGGCCCTGGCGGGGTTGGCTGTAGTGGTGGACTGCGCCAACGGCGCCACGTCGGCGATCGCCGGCCCGGCGCTGGAGCGCCTCGGGGCCGACGTGACGGTGATCCACTCCGAGCCCGACGGTCGCAACATCAACGACGCCTGCGGGTCGACGCAGCCGGCCGCCCTCCAGGCCGCTGTGACTGCGATCGGCGCTGATGCCGGCCTGGCCTTCGACGGCGATGGCGACCGGGTGCTGGCCGTGGGCCACGACGGGAGCCTCATCGACGGTGACGGCCTGCTGGCCGTCGTCGGGGTGGACCGCCAGCAGCGCGGCGTCCTTCCCGGGTCCACGGTGGTGGTGACGGTCATGGCGAACCTGGGGTTGCGGCGGGCGCTGGCCGATCACGGCATTGCCGTCCGGGAGACGGCTGTGGGCGACCGGTACGTCCTCGAGGCCCTGGAGGCCGATGGCCTGACGCTGGGTGGCGAGCAGTCCGGGCACCTGATCTTCCGTGACCTGGCGACCACGGGCGATGGCCTGCTGACGGGCATACAGGCCCTTGACGCGGCGTGTCGTGCCGGCCGTACCCTCGGCGACCGGGTGGCCGAGCTGATGGTGAGGGCGCCCCAGGTCCTCCATTCCGTCCCTGTGGCGGGAAACGGCGAGGCGCTGGTGGAGCTGGTTGCCGCCGAGGTGGCGACGGCCGCTGCTGAGTTGGGTGACGTCGGCCGGGTGCTGGTGCGTGCGTCCGGGACCGAGCCGGTGGTGCGGGTGATGGTGGAGGCCTTCGACATGGAGAGGGCGTCGGCGGTGGCCGATCGCCTCGTGGAGGCCGTCGAGCGGGCTGACCGGACCTGAGCACCTAGAATTCCTAGAGTTGCCGCGTTGGTCATCGGATCGACGTGGCTGAAATGAAAGGGCAGCGACCACGACATGTGCGGCATCATCGCGGTCCTCCGTCGTCCCTCCGACCGGGCCGTTCCCGGAACCGATGAGGTGCTGGCGCCCCTGGCCGAGGCGGCGGCCCTCCTCGGCCATGGCGAGCCCTCGGCGCTGGCCGCGGCGGCCGATGCCCTGGAGCTGGTGGACCACCTGCTGGGTGGGGTGTCCGGGCTGATTGCCCTGGACTCGGACCCGGCCCTGGCTGGTCGGATCAGGGCCGTCCTGGCGCCGGTCCCGGGACTGCTCGACATGGTGGCCGAGGCCCTGGGGGGATCGGATCACATGGAGGAGGACAACGCCGCCCTCGTTCGCGTCCGGGACGCCCTCTGGGCGGTGACCCGTGATCGCCTGGGTAGCCACGCCGGGGTGTCGTCGCTTCGCAGCACCTCACCTGCGCCCAGCGACGCAGGCCTGGCTGTGCTGCTCTCGACCCAGCAGGCGCTCTCCGCGATCGACCGCCTCGAGGTGAGGGGCCGGGATTCCGCCGGCCTCCAGGTCTCCGTCTGGAACCACGGCATCCACCCGACGGATCCGATGGTCGTGGCCCGCCTCCGGGACCCGCTGCACCGGAGCGGCAGCGTCCGCCTCCTGGAGGGTGGGGCCCTGGCGTTCGTCGTCAAGGTGGCGGCCGAGATCGGGGAGCTGGGTGACAACACGGCGGCCCTGCGTGCGGCCCTCTCGACCGATGAGCTGTTGGCCCGGGCCCTGGCGGCGCCGGACGTGGAGGGGTCACTGCTGGGCCACACCCGTTGGGCCAGCGTGGGCATCGTCTCCGAACCGAACGCCCATCCGTTGGATTCCACGCGTGCCGACGGTCGTCCCATGCCCGTGGTCATGGCTGTCCAGAACGGTGACGTGGACAACCACGCCGACCTGGTCGTCTCCGAGGGCCTCAGCGTGGTGGCCGAGATCACGACAGACGCCAAGGTGGTGCCGGCGCTGTGTGCGACCCATCTGGCGGCCGGCCATGACCACCGTGAGGCGTTCCGGCGGACCGTGAGCGCCTTCGAGGGCTCGTTGGCCATCGGGGCAATGGTCGGCGATGCACCTGGTCGCCTGATGCTGGCTCTGCGGGGCAGTGGCCAGGGCCTCTACGTGGGTCTCGCCGAGGACGCCTTCGTGGTGGCCAGCGAGCCGTACGGGGTGGTGGAGATGACCAGCGACTTCCTCAGGATGGATGGCGAGACGCCTGCCGATCCCGACGATCCGGGAGCCAGCAGGGGACAGATCGTGGAGTTGGACTCCGCCCTGGCTGGAACCGTGGAGGGGATCAGCCGGTACTCCTATGACGGCCGCGACCTTCCGGTCGGGGCGGACGACCTGATCCGGGCCGAGATCACCACACGTGACATCGACAGGGGCGATCACCCCCACTTCCTCCTGAAGGAGATCGGGGAGTCGCCCGGGTCGGTCCGGTCGACCCTCCGGGGGCGCCTCTCGGGCGACGTGGATGCAGGGTTCCAGGTCCGGTTGGGCGAGGCGGCCCTCGGCGTCGGGCTACGGGCCGATCTCGCATCGGGAGTCGTACGTAGCTTGCTGGTGATCGGCCAGGGGACCGCAGCCGTGGCGGCGCAGGCGGTTGCCGGGTCTCTGAGGGCGGAGCTGGTCGGGTCGCCCATGGTGGTGGAGGCCGTGCCGGCCACCGAGCTGTCCGGGTTCGGGCTCTCGCCGGACATGTCCGACGTCCTGGTCGTGGCGATCAGCCAGTCGGGGACCACCACGGACACGAACCGGACCGTGGACCTGGTGCGGTCCCGCGGCGCCCGTGTGATTGCGATCGTGAACCGCCGCAACAGCGACCTGGTGGCCCGGGCCGATGGAGTCCTGTACACGTCCGATGGGCGGGACGTGGAGATGAGCGTCGCCTCGACCAAGGCCTTCTACGCCCAGGTGGTGGCCGGGATGCTCCTGGCCGTGGCGGTGGCGGACGCAGCCGGGCTGCCGGGGTCGCCCGACCGGTCCGGGCTGCTGGCGGGCCTGGTGGACCTGCCCGACGCCATGGTCGAGGTGTTGGCCATGCGCGACCGGATCGCCGAGATCGCCGACAGGCACGCCCCGTCGCGCAGGTACTGGGCCGTCGTGGGCAGCGGTCCGAACCTGGTCGCGGCCCGGGAGGTCCGGATCAAGCTCTCGGAGCTCTGCTACAAGTCGATACCGGCGGATGCCACCGAGGACAAGAAGCACATCGACCTGTCGGCCGAGCCGATGATCCTGGTCTGCGCCACCGGCCTGACGACATCTCCAAGGAGGTGGCCATCTACCGTGCGCACAAGGCTGCGCCCGTGGTCATAGCGGACGCCGGTTCCTCACGGTTCACGGATGCCCTGGACGTGATCACCGTTCCGCGTGTGCATCCCGGCCTCTCCTTCGTGCTCTCCACGATGGTCGGCCACCTGTTCGGGTACGAGGCGGCCCGGGCCATCGATGCCCAGGCTCGTCCCCTCCGGATGGCTCATGCCGCCATCGATGGGGAGGCGCAGCGGCGCCAGTCCGGCACCACGGGAGCCGATGCGCCCGTTGACGGTCCGCTGTACGTGGACCTCAGGGCCGCCGCCGGTGCCTTCGCCGACGAGCTCCGGAGCGGCCGCCTGAACGGCCACCTCGAGGCCTCCACCGCCGTTCGCCTCTCCACCCACTTCCGGTTCGCCCTGGGCGACGTGCCCCTGGAGTCGTACCAGTTGGAGTTCGGCCGCGTCGGCACGCCGGCACTGGTCCTGGATGGCCTGGCAGCGTCGCTGACGGTGGCCATCGAGGAGTTGACACGTCCTATCGATGCCATCAAGCACCAGGCCAAGACCGTCACCGTGGGCATTTCGCGCACCGACGAGACCCTCTTCGAGGCCCGTCTGGCCCGTGAGGTGCTGGCATCGGGTGCCCCGCGGGACTCGCTCAGCTATCGCACCCTGCGGGCCCTGGTGGCCCTGGACCCGGCCGTGGCCGAGGTGGTGGGCTTCACCCGCTACCGGGTGGACGGGCCGAACGGCCAGGTTCCCACGGTGGCGATCGTGGATCGCGGTGGCGTGTCCGTCGGGATCCCGTCGCGCACCGACCGGGATCCCACGCTGCGCGGCACCAAGCACCGGGTCGCCGTGGAGCGCGAGGTGCTGGTCACCCGGGGCGCCCGGGACGGCCGGACGATCGTGCTGGTCCCCGAGGTCAAGGACCGGGAGTCCGTGGGCATCACGCTGCTGCACGTGGTCCTGCGGGACAGGCTGTCGCCCGACGTCCTGCGTGGCGTTCTGCAGGGTTACGACAACCGCTACGGAGCCGTGCGGGACGCGGTGTGCGAGACGGAGCCCGACCTGAGCGACGACCTCCTTGCGGAGCTGAGAATCGTCGACCTGTTGACCGAACCGGTGCAGACCATTGCTGACAGGTTGCGGGGCTGACGGTCGGATGACGGGACCTGGTGGATGATCGGGATCGGGGTGGACCTGGTCGACATCGACCGTTTCCGCCGGTCGTTGTCGCGTACGCCGTCGCTGCGGGACCGGCTGTTCCGTCCCGATGAACGGTCCTACTCCGATTCCCACGTGGACCCGGCCGGCCGCTATGCAGTGCGCTTCGCCGCCAAGGAGGCCGCCCTGAAGGCACTCGGCCTGGGTCTGGGTGGCATGCCCATGTACGACATCGAGGTGGTGCGCGATGGCCTGGGCCCGCCCCGGCTGGTACTCCACGGTGCGGCGGCCGAGGTCGCCAGAGAGGCCGGGGTGCGGCGTTGGCTGGTGACCATGAGCCACACCTCGACCCTGGCCCAGGCCACGGTCGTGGCGCTGTGAGGCGTGGACGGGTCACACTCCGATGATCCCGATCGTCACGCCCGAGGAGATGGCTGTCGTCGACGAAGCTGCCCCTGAGCCGTTCGAGGTGCTGGTGGAGAGGGCGGGTGGCGCCGTGGCGCGCAGCGCCATCGACCTCCTGGGCGGGACCTACGGACGGCGGGTCGTCGTGGTGGCCGGTAGGGGTTCCAACGGTGCCGACGGACGTGTGGCGGCTGCACGCCTGAGGCGTCGGGGTGTCCGGACCATCGTGCTGGACGCCACCGAGGCGCCCGCCTCGCTGCCGGCCGACGGCATGCCGCCCATCCACCTGGTGGTGGATGCCGCATACGGCACCGGCCTGGGTCGCCCGTACGTGGCACCCACCGGCAGCGTCCCGGTGCTGGCCGTGGACCTGCCGTCAGGACTGGACGGCCTCACGGGCGTGGCGTGCGGCAGCCCGTCGGTAGCGGCGCGCACGGTCACCTTCGGAGCCCTCAAGCCCGGTCTGCTGTTCGCCGATGGTCCCGCCCTGGCCGGTCACGTGGAGGTGGCGGGCATCGGCCTGGACGTGTCGGGTGCGACCGTGCAGCTCCTCGTGGACGCCGATGTCGCCGACCTGGTTCCCGCCCGTCGCGGGGACGCCCACAAGTGGCGTGGCGCCTGCTGGGTGCTGGCCGGTTCGGTACCCATGGTGGGGGCGGCGACGCTGGTCGCCGAGGCGGCCCTACGGGCCGGAGCGGGATACGTGCGCCTGTCCGTTCCGGATGGTGCCACCGCCCCCGCTGCGGTGGAGGTGGTGCAGCATCCCCTCGGTCCGGACCTGACGCTGGATTCCGCCGATGCGGGTCGCTTCGCCGCCTTCGTGGTGGGACCCGGCCTGGGCAGCGACGGACGCACGGCCGCCGGTGTGCGCCGTCTGGTGGCTGACCTCGACCGTCCGCTGGTTGTTGACGGTGATGGCCTCACGGCGCTGGCTGCCGGTGACGTGGCGGGGATCTGCCGGGGGCGGTCGGTGCCGGTCGTGCTCACCCCCCATGACGGCGAGTTCGAGCGCCTGGCCGGCGCAAGGCCAGGGGTGGATCGGATCTCATCGGTCCGGTCGCTGGCTCAGAGCACCGGTGCGGTGGTCCTCTGCAAGGGGCCGACCACCGTCGTGGCGTCGCCGGACGGGCGGGTACGCCTCGCCTCGGTTGGAGACCGGCGCCTGGCCACCGCCGGTACCGGAGACGTGCTGGCCGGCATCATCGGGGCGTTTCTCACCAGGGGTGCCGATCCGTTCGACGCGGCCGCCGCCGCCGCCCATGTGCATGGGCGTCTCTGTTCGCTCCTCCCGCCGACCGGGGTGGTCGCCGGCGACCTGTCGTCGGTCCTCGTCGAGGTGCTGGTGGGCCTGGGCGTGGATGCCGGGGGGCCGGCCTGATGCGCCCCACCTGGTTTTCGGTCGACCTGGATGCGGTGGCCCACAACGTCCGGGTGTTCCGTGGCCTGGCGGCACCGGCCGAGGTCTGCATGGTCGTGAAGGCGGACGGCTACGGCCATGGCGCTCCGGCCGTCGCCGCAGCTGCGCTGGAGGCTGGCGCCACCTGGCTGGCCGTCGCCCTCGTGGAGGAGGCGGCGACATTGCGTGACTCCGGGCTGACCGCCCCGATCCTCGTGCTCTCCGAGCCGCGCCCCGACGAGATGGCCGACGTGGTGGGGCTGGGCGGGGTCCGCCCGACCCTCTACTCCGCTGCCGGCGTGGATGCCTTCGCCCTGGTGGCCGGTGCCGGTACACCGGTCCACCTGAAGGTCGACACGGGGATGCACCGGGTGGGGGCCAGGATGGACGATGCGGTGGCCGTGGCCCGCCTGATCCTGGACTCGGGCCTGGACCTGGAGGGGGTCTTCTCCCACTGTGCGATGGCCGACGAGCCGGGGGACCCGTTGACCGCGCTCCAGCTGCAGAGGTTCGACGCCGTCCTGGCCGACCTGGCTGCTGCCGGGATCCGACCTCCCATCGTCCACATGGCCAACACTGCGGCCGCCCTGAGTCGATCCGAGGCGGCACATTCGATGGTCAGGATCGGCCTCGGCGCCTACGGCGTGTCCCCGGGTCCGGAGCTGGTCGGGAGGTGTCTGTCGGTGGGCCTGCGACCGGTCCTGTCGATCCACTCGAGGGTCACCCACCTGCTCGACGTCGCTGCCGGCGAGGGGGTCGGCTACGGGCACCGCTGGAGGAGCGTGGAGGACACGCGCCTGGCCACGGTGCCGATCGGCTACGCCGACGGCCTGACCCGTGAGTGGGGTCTCGGAGGCACTGCGCTGGTGGGGGGTAGGCGTCGACCGCTGCGCGGTGTCGTCTCCATGGACTCGTTGGTGCTGGAGGTCGACGAGGGCGTGGCGATCGGCGACGAGGTGGTGCTACTGGGTTCCCAGGGCGATGGGGAGATCGGGATGGCGGAGGTCGCCGAGAGGCTGGGCCTGATCCCGTGGGAGGTTCTCAGCCGCCTGGGCCGGCGCCCGCCCAGGCTCTACCCGTAGGAGGCCACCGATGGCACGGATCCTCCTCGTCGAGCCGTTCCACGGCGGGTCCCACGGTGCGTGGGCCGAGGGGCTGGTCGCCCACAGCCGCCACGACGTGGTTGCCGTTTCGCATCCGGGGGCCTTCTGGCGTTGGCGGATGCGGGGGGCCGCCCTGACGCTGGCCCATGCCGCCGGCGAGGCGGTCCAGGAGCACGGGCCGCCCGACGTGGTCCTGATGTCCGGGATGGTTGACCTGGCACGGTGGCTGGGCTTCACCCGCCGGTTCCTGGGCGATCCGGCGGTCGTGTTGTACCTGCACGAGAACCAGTTGGCGTATCCGTTGAGTCCGAACCAGAAGGCCGATGACGAGTTCCCGCTGGGGAACTGGATGTCGATGGCGGCCGCCGACGAGGTGTGGTGCAATTCCTCGTTCCAGTTGGACGGCCTCCTGGGTGCCCTGCCGGCGTTGCTGGATCGGGCACCCGACCGGCCACACACGGGGTTCCTCCCGGCGGTGGCCGACCGCTGCCACGTCGTGCCCGTCGGGGTGGACCTGGTCGACGTACCTGTGCGTGCCACTGGGAGAGCGACCTCGGGGGTGCCGTTGGTGCTCTGGAACCAGCGGTGGGACCACGACAAGAACCCGTCGGCGGTATTCGATGCACTCGGGCGCCTCGCCGACGAGGGTGTGGCGTTCAGTGTCGCCGTGGTGGGCGAGAACGAGCGGGTGGATCCCCGGGAGTTCAACGTTGCCCGGGAGCGCCTCGGCGACAGGGTGGTGCAGTTCGGCTTCGTGGACAGGGAGGAGTACGTGGACCTGCTGGGTCGTGCCGACGTGGTGGTGAGCGCAGCCCACCACGAGTTCTTCGGCATCGCCGTGGTGGAGGCCATGGCCGCCGGTTGCGTGCCTGTGCTTCCGGACGACCAGAGCTACCCGGGTCTGGTGGGGGCCTGGGCCGATGTGGCCCTCTACCCGGAAGGCGGCCTCACCGACCGCCTACGCGAGGTGCTGCTGGACCTGCCGGCCTGGCGTGCCGGGGCCGCCGGTCTGGACGGGTCCATCCGCCGGTTCGACTGGCGGACCGTGGTGTCGGAATACGACGAGCGCCTGGAGCGCCTGGCGACCGCCGGACCTTCCCGGAGTGCGCACTAGCGTCGCTGTTCGTGAGGTTCCAGATCGACGGCGTACGGGTGGGCCACTGGACTGATGCCGCCGCCCGGACGGGCTGCACCGTGGTGCTGTTCCCGGAGGGCACGGTGGCTTCCGGCGAGGTGCGTGGTGGTGCACCTGCCACGCGGGAGTTCGACCTGCTCGCCCCGGGGCGCACGGTGGACCGCATCGACGCCCTGGTGCTCTCCGGTGGTTCGGCCTTCGGCCTGGCGGCGGCCGATGGCGTGATGGCCCATCTGGAGGCGGCTGGCGTGGGCTATCCGACAGGGGCAGGTCCGGTCCCCATCGTCGTGGGACTCTCCCTGTTCGACCTGCTGGAGGGCGATGGCTCGGTGAGGCCGGGTCCGGCCGAGGGTCGGGCGGCCTGCGAGGTGGCCTCCGTGGAGGTGCCGGTCGGCCAGGTGGGCGCTGGGACCGGCGCCATGGTCGGTACCTGGCGCGGCCGTGGGAGGGCGCGTCCCGGCGGCATCGGGATGGCCGTGGTGCGCCGCGGGGACCTGGTGGTGGTGGCGCTCCTCGCCGTGAACGCAGCGGGTGACGTGGGGCGCTCCGGTATCTCGGAGGCGATAGCCGACGGCACCTTCGTGGACTGGCCTGAACCCGGCGGCGAGCTCTTCGACGCACGTGGCAACACGACGATCGGGATGGTCGTCAGCAATGCCTCCGTGGGCCGGGAGGGTTGCCTCCTGATGGCGGGTTCGGCCCATGACGGCCTTGCCCGGGCGGTCTTCCCGCCCCACACCCGTTCCGATGGCGATGCCCTGGTTGCAGCTCGGACGTCGACCTGGACGTGCTGAGGGCCATGACGGTGGCAGCGGTGGAGCGGGCCGTCACGACGGCGTGTGGGCCGGGCGGCGACGACGGGTCCGCACCTTGGTCGGGCACGCCATCCGGGCGGTAGCGCGTCGCTAACGTGGCGGGGTGACGACCGCCCTGCAAGCCCTGGCCGAGGAGGCTTCCCCCTGCACCGGATGCGGGCTGGCTGCCGGGCGCACGACCGTGGTCTTCGGTTCGGGATCTCCAACGGCGGACCTGATGTTCGTGGGCGAGGCTCCCGGTGCCCGTGAGGACGAGCAGGGCGTCCCTTTCGTGGGCAGGTCCGGCCAGCTCCTGGGCCGCCTCCTGGCCGAGGAGTTGGGCCTGGACCGGTCGGACTGCTATATCGCCAACGTGGTCAAGTGCCGTCCGCCGGGGAACCGGGATCCACGGCCCGACGAGATAGCGGCCTGTCGGCCGTACCTGGAACGCCAGCTGGACCTCGTGGATCCCACCGTCGTCGTGACGCTGGGCAACTTCTCCTCGAAGCTGCTCCTGGGGACCGACGTGGGCATCACGAAGCTGCGGGGGTGAACGGCACCTGGTCCCGACCTTCCATCCGGCGGCAGCCCTGCGCGGCGGCGCGGACGTGCTGGCCCGGATGCGGGCCGACCTGGCGCTGGCCGGGATGCTCGTGGAGGCCGGGTGAGCGTGGCGGCCCCACTGCCCACCATGGGCACGACCTCGGTGGAGGGCACCATGGAGGTGGCTGCGTCCCTGGCCGGGTTGGCCAGGGAGGGTGACCTGGTGGTGCTGTGTGGCGACCTGGGGGCCGGCAAGACGGCCTTCACGCAGGGCTTCGGTCGGGCGCTGGGCGTCACGGAGCCGATCACCTCGCCGACGTTTACGCTGGCCAACCGCTATCCCGGCGCCGGCCTGACCCTCAACCACCTCGACGTCTACCGCCTGAACCACATCGACGAGGTCCGTGACCTGGGCCTCCACGAGCTGGTGGACAGCTGCTCGGTGACGCTCGTGGAGTGGGGCGATGCGATCGCAGGTGCGTTGCCGGGTGGCTACCTGGAGGTTCGGATCAGCCTCGGCACCGGACCCGATGACCGGCTGCTGGACTTCCGGATCGTCGGTTCCGAATGGTCGGACCGTGAGGCTGGCCTGCTGGCCCTGACCGCTGGAGGCGATGGGTGCTGATCCTCGGCATCGAGAGCGCCGGTACCCAGGTGGGTTGCGCCGTGGGGGGCCACGAGGGTGTGCTGGCGTCGGCCCATTCCGGCCGTGGTCGTCGCCACGCAGAGGCGCTGGCCCCCCAGATCGACTTCGTGCGTCGCCAGGCCGGCATAGAGATCTCGGAGATCGCGGCGGTAGCCGTGGACGTCGGTCCGGGCCTGTTCACCGGCCTCCGGGTCGGCATCGCCACGGCGGTGGCCATGGCCTACGGGCTGGGCGTGCCGATGAGGCCTTTCCGGCCCGTTGGTCCAATCGCCTCATCGTGGTCGCCCTGGACGCCCGCAGGGGTGAGCTCTTCACCGCCCTGTTCCGCAAGGTCCCGGGCGGCGTCCAACGGGTCCGGGATGCCGCCGTGCGCACTCCGCAGGAACTCTCGGCGGAGATCCAGGCGCTCGACGAGCCGACCCTCTTCATCGGGGACGGGGCGCTCCGCTATGTGGATTCGTTCGCCGGCCTGAGGGGCGTGGAGATGGCCGAGCAGGGGCTGGCCAACCCGAGTGCCCGATACCTGGTGCAGCTGGCCCACGCCAGGGCCATGCGCGAGGAGTTCGTGCAGCCCTGGGAGCTGGAGCCGGTCTACCTCCGCCTGCCGGATGCCCAGATCAACTGGTCGACCCGTGAGGGTGGGGCGTGAGGACCGTGCCGGCGGTGGGCTCACCGGTGCTGCTGCGGCCAATGGTGGACGCCGATGTGGACGCGGTGCTGGCGCTGGACGCCCTCGTCCATCCGACCACGTGGTCGCCGGATTTCATGCGTTCCCAGCTGGGCCTTCCGGACTCCCGGACGAACCTGGTGGCGGAACTGCACGGCGACCTGGTCGGCCACGCCGCTCTCCTCGTGGTGGCCGACGAGGGGCACGTCACCTCGGTGGCCGTCGCCCCGGACCAGCAGCGGATGGGGATCGGTAGGGTCCTGCTGGCGGCGCTCTGCAGTGACGCCGAGCACCGTGGCCTGGGCGCCATGACCCTCGAGGTGAGGGTCTCCAACGCGGCGGCCATCGCCCTCTACCGGCGGTTCGGGTTCGCCCCCTCCGGGGTTCGTCCCGGCTATTACGCCGACGACGGGGAGGACGCCCTGATCATGTGGATACACGACGTCGGGAAATCCGGCTTCAAGGCCCGGGTGGACGAGGCGGCCGGCCATGGGTGACCTGATCCTGGGCATCGAGACGTCGTGCGACGAGACGGCGGCGGCCGTGGTCGAGCGGGCCACGATCGTGCGGTCCTCGATCGTGTCCAGCCAGGTCCAGCAGCACGCCGTCTTCGGCGGCGTGGTCCCCGAGATCGCCGGACGGGCCCACGTCCAGGAGCTGGTGCCGGTGCTGGCCGATGCGCTCGCCGAGGCGGGGGTGTCCGGTGGTGACATCGATGCGGTGGCAGCCACCACCGGTCCGGGACTGGTGGGCTCCCTCCTGGTCGGCGTGAGCGCCGCCAAGGCACTCTCCCTCGTGTGGGACGTTCCGTTCGTGGCGGTCAACCACCTCGAGGCCCACCTCTACGCCTCCTTCCTGGAGGAGCCCGACCTGGAGCTGCCGTTGGTGGTGCTGCTGGTCTCGGGGGGTCACACCATGCTGGTGCTGATGGAGGGCCACGGCCGCTACCGGCTGCTGGGATCCACGCTGGATGATGCCGCCGGCGAGGCGTTCGACAAGGTGGCCCGCTACCTGGGCCTGGGCTATCCGGGTGGCCCGGCCATCGATGCCCTCTCGGTGGAGGGAGACCCGGCGGCCTTCGCCTATCCCCGTTCCATGGTCCAGGAGAATCCGGACACCCTGCCGGAGGGCCGCCGCTACGCCTTCTCCTTCAGCGGCCTCAAGACCGCAGTCGTGAACCATGTCCGATCCGATCCGGGGGTGGCCACCGCCGATGTGGCGGCCTCCTTCCAGGAGGCGGTGGTGGATGCGCTGGTCACCAAGACCCGATGGGCCATCCAGGCCACCGGTGCCAGGGGTGCCTGTCTGGGCGGTGGGGTGGCGGCCAACTCGCGTCTACGCGAGCGGTTCCTGGATGTCTGCACGGAGACCGGTGTGAGGGCCTTCCTGCCGTCGCGTGCGATGTGTACCGACAACGCTGCGATGGTGGCTGCCGCCGGCTGGTGGAGTCTGCGGTCCGACGGTCCCAGCCCGCTGGACACGGGCGCCGATCCGAACCTGGGCCTGCCGCTGCTGCCCTGACGGTGGCCAGCGTCGTCGCTCTTCGGAGGCGGCGGATTCAGGCGGTCTCCACGTTGGACCGACAGGGTGTTACCCCTATCGTTGGCACTCGTCCAATGAGACTGCCAACAGGTAGACGGGGCCGGACGGCCCCTTGCCATCGCCGAAAGGGAAGCGTTCCATGAACCTCCAGCCCCTCGAGGACCGCATCGTGGTCCGACCCAGTGACTTCGAGTCGACCACGGCCAGCGGCCTGGTCATCCCGGACACGGCAAAGGAAAAGCCCCAGCAGGGCGACGTCCTGGCCGTCGGCCCGGGCCGTCGTTCAGAGCAGACCGGTGACCTCGTGCCGATGGACGTCGCCGAGGGCGACACCGTCGTCTACTCCAAGTACGGCGGCACCGAGATCACCGTCGAGGGCGAGGATCTCCTGATCCTGAACGCCCGTGACGTCCTCGCGATCGTCAAGTAGCGCGACATGGCAAAGATCCTGAAGTTCAACGAAGAGGCCCGTCGCGGCCTCGAGGCCGGCGTGAACAAGCTGGCCGACGCCGTGAAGGTGACCCTCGGCCCGAAGGGCCGCAACGTGGTCCTGGACAAGAAGTTCGGCGCCCCCACCATCACCAACGACGGTGTCTCCATCGCCCGTGAGGTGGAGTTGGAGGACTCCTTCGAGAACATGGGCGCCCAGCTGGTGAAGGAGGTGGCCACCAAGACCAACGACGTCGCTGGTGACGGAACCACCACCGCCACCGTGCTGGCCCAGGCCCTGGTCCGCGAGGGCCTCCGCAACGTGGCCGCCGGCGCCAACCCGATGGGCCTCAAGAAGGGCATCGAGGCAGCCGTAGCGGCCGCTGTCGACTCCATCGCCGACCAGGCGGTCCAGGTCGACGACTCCAAGGAGCAGATCGCCAACGTCGCCGGCATTTCCGCCGCCGACCCCACGATCGGGCAGGTTCTGGCCGACGCCATCGAGAAGGTGGGCAAGGACGGCGTGGTGACCGTCGAGGAGTCCAACACCTTCGGCATGGACCTCGAGTTCGTGGAGGGCATGCAGTTCGACAAGGGCTACCTGTCGCCGTACTTCGTCTCCGACCCGGAGCGCCAGGAGGCGGTCCTGGAGGAGCCCTACATCCTGTTGAACCAGGGCAAGATCAGCTCCGTCCAGGACATGCTCCCGGTCCTGGAGAAGGTCATGCAGTCGGGTCGTCCGCTGCTGATCATCTCCGAGGATGTCGAGGGCGAAGCCCTTGCCACCCTGGTCGTGAACAAGATCCGTGGCACGTTCAGCTCGGTTGCCGTGAAGGCCCCGGGCTTCGGCGAGCGTCGCAAGGCGATGCTCCAGGACATGGCGATCCTCACCGGCGGTCAGGTCATTGCCGAAGAGGTCGGCCTGCAACTGGACGGCGTGAGCCTCGAGATGATGGGTTCGGCCCGCAAGGTCGTGGTCACCAAGGACGAGACCACCATCATCGAGGGTGCCGGCGAGTCCTCGGAGGTCGAGGGTCGCATCTCGCAGATCAAGCGCGAGATCGACGAGACCGATTCCGACTGGGACCGTGAGAAGCTCCAGGAGCGCCTTGCCAAGCTGGCCGGCGGCGTCGCCGTCGTCCAGGTGGGCGCGGCCACCGAGGTGGAGCTGAAGGAGAAGAAGCACCGCATCGAGGACGCCCTCTCGGCGACCCGGGCAGCCATCGAGGAGGGCGTGGTCGCTGGTGGCGGCACCGCCCTGCTGCGTGCCCGTCCCGCCGTGGCCAGCGTGATCGAGGGTCTCGACGGCGACGTCGAGACCGGCGCCCGCATCGTGTACGCCGCGCTGGAGGCCCCGGCACGGCTCATCGCCGACAACGCCGGCTTCGAGGGTGCCGTCATGGTCCGCGAGATCGAGTCGGCCACCGGCAACACGGGCCTCAACGCCGCGACCGGTGAGATGGTCGACCTGGTGGAGGCAGGCGTCATCGATCCGGCCAAGGTGACCCGCGCTGCGCTGCAGAACGCTGCTTCCATCGCAGCCCTGCTCCTGACCACCGAGGTGCTCGTGGCTGACAAGCCCGAGCCCGAGCCGGCGATGCCGGGTGGCGGCATGGACCCGATGGGTGGCATGGGCGGCATGATGTAACGATCCCCACGGATCGCAGTCGGAAGCCGGGCGAGAGCCCGGCTTCCGCCGTTTTGGACCATCAGGTATCGGTTTCCGGAGCGGGGCGGTCGGCCTGCGGCCGGTACGGTGACCCCATGATGGGAGATCGTCCGGAAGCGGATCCGAAGAAGTTGGCAGGTCAGTTCGAGGAGTGGATCAGCGGCGAGACGCTGGTGGGTCGGATGCTGGCCAACCTCAAGACCGGACGGCTGCCCGAGCTGCTGGACGCCGCCGTCGCCGGGTCGGGCGGGAAGCCGGCGGAGACCCTGGCTGAGACATGGAACGGCTGGGAGCGGGGCACGACGCTGCCGCTGGCGGTGGCCGAGGGCCTACGCGACGGTGATCTCTCGCAGTTCCTGCTCGACCTCGGGGACGTGGCCCAGGGAGGGGAATGACCCCGGTCGGGGCTCCGGCGCGCGGCGGGCCCCAGGAGATCCCCCGACCTGATGGCTGGTTGCCCGGCGAGCCTTCGCCATGGGCTGCGCTGGAGGACCGTGTCCTCACCCTCGACGGGATCCTCGGAGTCCTGGACGGTCGCCGTCCGGTGGGCATCCGTGGACGGCCCAGGGGTGATGAACGCGAGGCCGGCGTGCTCGTGGCCCTCTATGAGGATCCTGCCGGTGGTGGCCCGCACGTGGTGCTCACCCGGCGGTCGCCGCGGCTGGCCTCCCACTCGCACGAGGTGAGCTTTCCCGGTGGTCGCCGTGACCCCGGCGACCCGGACCTGTGGGCAACTGCACTGCGCGAGGCGACCGAGGAGATCGGCCT
>LWDU01039160.1_pt2 | contig 20908 bp, 17 predicted proteins | sample 727161 | NCBI WGS metagenome assembly LWDU01 (sample SAMN04566230, study PRJNA314399) | hydrothermal vent metagenome | isolation source: deep sea hydrothermal plume seawater | place: Mexico: Gulf of California, Guaymas Basin | collected 2004-07-11
CCAGGATTTGCCAGGGTTCGAAAACGCGAGCCGTGCACGTTGCCGGCCCACGTGGGCTGTTATCCTAACCCCATGGAACGGATGACGCTCCGACTCGCTCATCGGCCCGTGGAGGCGCGGGAGGAGGCTTCGCCTACTGGTTTCGTCGAACTCGAATCCGGGTCGTCCCGCGCTGTTCTGCTGACGCCCAGTGTGATTGATAGTCAGCGGAGTTACCCGCTGATCACAGTTTTTCATGGTGCGGGGCGCCAGGATGAGATGCTCGTCAAGGCATGTCGAGATCAACCCGATTCCCGGCAGGCGCTATTCCTGATTCCTCGCTCGGTCGAGCCCACATGGGATTTGATCGCGGGGGGCGGGGGGCAACCCGATCTGGAATTCCTTGAATATGCGTGGGATCTCGTCTATCGCCGCTACCCCATTGATCCCGGGCGCCAGGTGCTGATGGGCTACTCGGATGGGGCGAGCTACGCGCTGTCCCTGGCCCTCTCCAACCCCGGTTTTTTCGATGCGGGGCTGTGCTGGGCAGCAGGTTTTGCGTCGATGGATCGGAACGCGGTGGGGGCCCAAGACAAGCGAACGCGTTTCTATCTCGAGTACGGCACTGCCGACCCGCTGTTCCCCTTTGATCAGATTGCGCTGCCTATGCGTGAAAACCTGGAGCGAGCGGGCTATCGGGTGCAATTCTCCGTGGACGAGGGGGGTCGCCATTGGCCGTCCGGTGCTTTTCAGGGCGAGGCGCTGGACTGGTACTTCGAGACTTCCGATGGCATTTGAAGTCCATTGGGAAAAGGCGAAGAGGCCTAGGGACTCTCTTCGCGACAGAGCACGAAGTAGCCCATGATTCGCTTTTCCATTCGAAAGGCGACCCCGATGGAGACGTGCGCCGAAACCCGCCGCATGTAGTCCCGAGTCTTGTTGTAGACAAACATTTGCAGCCCACTGGAATTAGGCTTTATTTTGGGCCATCCCCCGGGCATCGGTCCCTCGGGCAGCTTGAAATAGTCCACCACGATCGCGCCTCGCGGATCGCTCCCGCCTTCCGCGGTGGGGTGGGCGACGAAATAGCCAGGTCCAATCAGCGGGCGTACGCCCGCTTCGTTGTAGCCCCAGAGTTCATCCGGAGCGCCAGTGGGTCGGCACCAGCGCTTCTGGAAAAAACGAAAAGCGGGCTGGCTGTTGCGGCCGAAGTGGATGACCTCCCGGCCGTCTTGAATGTCATCCGGAACAAAATGAGCCAAGTCAATCGCCGAGGCCTGAGCGGCAATCGAGTAAAGTTCTTGTTGAAGGCTTCCATTCAGAGCCAGTGTCTGATTTTGGCGTTCGGCGGCATCGAGCTGATCGAGGTGATCGGAGATTTTCTCAATCGTCGCGGCTGACTGGATCAACTGGCTCAGGGTCATCGATGGACCTCCCAATTTCAAAAGAATAGCCGACGCAAAGGCGATGTCGTCCGCGTTGTCGTGTTGCTTCTGAGCTTGTGGTTGGCTGCTAGGATTTATTTGGTTTAGAGGAGATATGGCTATGGGCATGCTGGAAGGAAAGAGAGGCCTGGTTACCGGTGCGGGGTCGGGCCTGGGCCGTGAGACATGCATCCTCGCGGCTCGCGAAGGAGCTCGGGTGGGGGTTCTGGATATCGATCCCGAGGCGGCAGAGGGAACTGCTTCGGCTGTGCGTGAGGCGGGGGGGGAGGCCATCGTTTGCGAAGTCGATGTGGCCGATGCGTCGGGGATGGAATCGTCGGTGGCCCGGGTGGTCGAGTGCTTTGGCGGACTTGATTGGGCTTCGAACAATGCCGCCGGAGGCGCCGGCGATTTCAAGCTCCTCCATGAGATCGACGATCGCACATGGAGTCGCACCATCGATGTCTGCCTGAAGGGGGTTTTTCACGGAATCAAGTACCAGGTGCCGGCGATGCTGGCATCGGGCGGGGGCTCCATCATCAACATCAGTTCAGCCAGCCAGTTCAAGGGCGAAGCGTTTCTGGGGGCTTATGTCGCTGCAAAGGGCGGTGTGGACGCGTTAACGAAGACCGGGGCCGCCGAGTACTCCGCGCGTGGCATACGGGTGAATTCCGTGGCTCCGGGCGGATTCGAAACGCCCTCTCTGATTCGGTACTTCGAAAAATTTCCCGAGTTCAGGGATCGAACCGTGGCGCAACACGCGATGCGGCGGGTGGGCAGGCCGGGAGAGGTTGCCGAGGCGGTCATCTGGTTGGCCTCGGAGAGGTCGTCCTTCGTGACGGGTGCCTGCTTGCAATGCGACGGGGGCGTGCTGGTCAACTCACATATGCTCTGAATCGGTTCGGGGCCTCGTCGGAAGTCGCCTGGGTGGGTGAAGGCTGCGCTCTCGCGATCTATCCGCCGACCGAGCCAATCGCCATCCGGTTCCCAACGATCTAGAGTCACGGAATGCCAGGGTCTGCAATTCCTCTCGGTCCAGAACCCCAATACGAGAAAGTGGTCTCGGGCTATCAGACTTTCCACTCCCCCGAACCCTTCGAGTGCGAATGGGGTGGAATCCTGCCCGAACTCAACTTGGCGTGGGAAAGTTGGGGCGAGCTCTCTCCTGAGCGGGATAATGCCATTTTGCTCCACACGGGTCTGTCCGCTTCCTCGCACGCCCGCAGCCAAAAGCAAAATCAAAATCCGGGCTGGTGGGAGGAAATAGTGGGTCCCGGGCTCGCGATTGATACCAATCGCTACTACGTCATCTGCACCAACCTGATTGGGGGCTGCTATGGCAGTACAGGGCCCTCTTCGACTGACCCGATTACTGGAAATCCCTATGCAACGGATTTTCCGATACTCACCGTTCGGGACATGGTGAGTGCACAGTTGCTACTGCTGGATCATCTCGGGATCGACACCCTGTACGCTTCGGTGGGTGCATCCCTGGGAGGTATGCAATCGCTGATGATCGCCTCGCTGGCCCCCGCTCGGGTTCAGCGGCTGGCCAGTATCTCGGCCGCTGCGTGTTCTCATCCCCAATCCATCGCCATGCGTTTCGTTCAGCGCCAAGCGGTGATGGCTGATCCCGACTGGAACGAGGGTCGCTACTACGGCAGGAGTTTTCCCCATCGTGGTCTTCGGGTGGCGCGAGAGATGGGTACGCTGACCTATCGATCGGGGCCCGAATGGATGGAGCGCTTTGGCCGCAAGCGAGCCAAGAATGAAGTGCCTCGTCTCGACGAGGATTTTCAAGTTGAGAGCTACCTGGCCTATCAGGGCGATAAATTTTGTCTTCAATATGACCCCAATTCCTACTTGTATATTTCGAAGGCGATGGACCTCTTCGACATCGCGGGACAAGGAGATGCTTCCGGGATCTCTTCGGAGGAGGCTCCGGAGCCGCACCTGAGAGCCATCAAGGCGACGGCCCTGATAATTGGGGTGAAATCGGACATTCTTTTCCCCGTCTGGCAACAGCGAGAACTCGCGCGCTTGCTGGAAGAATCCGAAATTGCGGTGACCTATGTCGAACTGGACTCTCCCTATGGCCACGACACGTTCTTGATCGAAGTGGACCAAGTGGGTGCCGCGCTTCGCGGCCTTCTGGCCAGCTAGAGGCGAACACTCGAGGCGAACACTTTCAGACAGATTCGGACACTTCGGAACAGAGAACTCGAAGATGGGTCTTGAGTTCTTGAACTGGCTGGCCGTTGGCGTTGGCTTGCTTGGTAAAATCCCGGCGGAGATTGGGATGACCGCAAAGGTTCTCGTCGTCGATGCTGATGTTCGGCTGCGCCGTGCATTGGCCGCCGAGCTGAAAGAACTGGGCTACTCGACCGTTGAAGCGGGTGACGGGGAGGAGGGCTGGAACCTCTTCTGCCAACAGGAACCCGCTGTGGTCATCACCGACCTGGCGATGCCTCGCTGCGATGGTCAGGAGTTGCTCCGTCGAATTCGTGTCCGATCCGATGTGCCCGTGATTTTCTTTACCGCTCAAGGTTCGGTGGATGCGGCGGTCGCCGCGCTGAAGGCTGGGGCGGATGACTTCGTGGCCGCGAAAGAGGGCGGTGCTGCACGCTTGGTCGGCCGGGTGGCTTCCGCTCTTGAAGGTCGCCAGGATTCCCCGGCGGGTTCGCCCCTCGGCGATCGCATCGCGGGAACGAGCCTGGCGATACAGAGGTGTCGCTCCCGGATGATGGCACTGGCGCCGCTCCGTGTGCCCGTCCTTTTTCTCGGAGAAGAGGGGGTGGGGCGGAGTGCTGCGGTGGAGGCGCTGAACGAGCTCAGCTCGGGCGGTCGCGCTCGACTCGCCACCCTGCGATGCGAGGGTTGGAAGCCAGGACTGGGATTTCCACGGGTCGAAGCGATCCATCTGAAAGGCGTTGAAAAGTTATCGGCAAGCGCCGGGGCATTTCTTGTGGATCGCATTCAGGAATCGGAAAGAGGCGGTTTCATTGAAGGCCCGCGGATAATCGCTTCCGCGCATCCCTTGTTTGGGTCTTCAAAAACAGGGGCGCCGGGGGTCGAACTCCGTCAACTGCTGGGTCGCCTGTCCATCGAGGTGCCTGCCCTCCGCCAACGTCCAGGAGATATTCCCGACATTGCCAGTGTCTTGGTGAATCGCCTGGGAAGAACGCTGGGTCGACGGGTAACCCTCAGCGCCTCGGCGCTCGAGTTTCTTGTCGCTCGCCCGTGGCCGGGAAATATTGCCCAACTTGAAGGTTTTTTGGAGAGGGCGGTTGCATTCAGCCGAGAGGGTTTGATTCGGCAGGGCCTGCTGGCTGAAATCGCCGATGAAGAAAATGAAGGTATTCCGTCCCTACGAAGGCACAGGCAGGCCCAAGAGCATGCGCTCCTGCTCCAGGTTCTTCGGGAGACGGGGGGCAACGTCTCTCGAACGGCGGAGCGGATGTTGCGCAGCCGGTCCGCCGTCTACCGACTGATCGAAAAGCACGGGATCTCATTGGCAACGAATCGTTGAATCGGGTCTACGGGTCGGGCTAGGGCAGGGATGAAATTCCTTGTCACATCCTCGAGCAAGATGCGTTCCGCCACAATTACCTTTGCTCCGGTGCTTCTGTGTGTCTCCCTGGGCGCGCGTGGTGCTCTGGCCCGAGATAATCGCAAAGATGTTCATAATCTTCATGTGGTTAGGGGTGTATGGTAATAGGATGGAGCATATAGATTTGGCGAAGCTCGAATCGAGGGATCGTCGGGATAACTAGAGGATCGACTTGCATCCATCCATCGAGGGGGCTTGCCGTTGCGATTTGCCGGGGCGTAGAGCCAGGTCGTTGGATGAGGGGGAACGGGAATATGTTTTTGATTGGAAAACGCGCTTGTTGGAGTTTTCTTTGTGTGGCTGGGTTCTTATTAGGCTCGTCTTCACCGATCCTGGCATTGACCGACTTTGTTGAGTTCGAGAGTGGGGCGGTCCGGCCCATCGCGATGTCTGTGGATGGAACGCAGCTCTTCGTGACGAATATTCCTGACAACCGTCTCGAAATTTTTGATGTGACGGTATCGGGCCTTGTTCACTCAGGCTCAGTTCCGGTTGGAATGGAGCCCGTTTCGGTTGCGGTCCGTTCCCTCAGCGAAGTTTGGGTGGCCAACCATCTCTCGGACAGCGTCAGCATCATCGACCTCTCGGCTACACCACCCCAGGTGGTACGGACACTGATCGTGGGCGACGAGCCCAGAGACATTGTCTTCGGAGGCATCGGGGGAAACCGGGCATTCATCACAACGGCCCATCGTGGTCAGCAGCGAACGAACTCCACGATTTCCGCTGTCAACGGTGCTGGGGATCCTCAGCTCAGGGTACCGGGCGTGCCGCGAGCCGATGTATGGATTTTTGATGCCACCAGCCTGGGGCACTTGCTGGGTGGGACCCCCCATCGGATTATCAGCTTCTTCGCCGATACGCCTCGGGCACTTGCGGTGAGCGCCGATGGCAACACCATCTTCGCGGCAGCCTTTCGATCGGGTAATCGCACGACAGTGATTCCTGAGCAAGCAGTACCCGACGGCTTTGGAGGTGCGGGGCCGGGAGGCGGCGCGCCCGGGGGATTGCTTGGCCCGAGCGATAATTTTGCTGGCGACTCGGCACCGGAAACCGGGATCATCGTGGGCTTCAATGGCGCGAACTGGGTGGATGTTGCCGGGCGCGATTGGAGCCCGCTCGTTCAGCTTTCGCTCCCGGATATCGATGTTGTGGGCTTTGATGCGAACATCTCATCTACGGGACCGGTGGTCTTCAAGGAGATTACCCAGGTCGGAACCATTCTGTTTAACATGGTCGTGAACCCGGTGACGGGAATGCTTTATGTGACGAATACCGAGCTCCCCAACCTCACGAATTTCGAAGGTCCTGGAAACTATGGAGGGAGCACGGTGCAGGGGGATCTTTCGCGCTCCCGCATCTCGGTGATCGACCCGGTTGCTCTGAGCGTACAAGCACAACATCTGAACCAGCACATCGACTACAGCAAATTGCATACGGACGTTCCCGATACTGTGGATCCCACTCAGATCGAGCACAGCCTGGCGACTCCGCTCCAGACCGTGGTCTCTCAAGATGGCCTCACGCTCTACACCGCTGCCTTTGGGTCGGGAAAGGTGGGTGTGTTCAGTGCCGCCAGTATCGAGGACCCCAACTTCGCGACAAATTTTGATCCCACCACGGAAAGTGCGAATTACATCCACACCGGAGGTGGTCCTGCTGGCTTGGCTCTCGACGAGGCGAATGGTCGACTCTATGTCCTCACTCGGTTCGACAACTCGGTGGTATCCGTCGACCTGGGCTCGAAGGCAACCCTACAGACCCTGGCTCTGCACAATCCGGAACCGGCTTCCGTGGTGGCGGGACGCCCGTTTCTCTACGACGCCGTCATTACCTCGGGCAACGGCGAGGCGTCCTGCTCGAGTTGTCACATTTTTGCAGACATGGATCAGGTGGCCTGGAACCTGGGAGATCCCGATGCTTCGGTATCAACGAACACCCAACCCTCGGCGATCCCGTTGCTCCCCGCCCAGCCGGACTTTCACCCCATGAAGGGCCCCATGACGACCCAGACCCTACGCGGAATGTCGACCCACGGTTCTTTGCATTGGCGGGGCGATCGGGTGGACGGCTTTTTCGGAACCGATCCATGCCTGGAGCCGACCGGGGCGGCTTGCAGTGAAGAGCATGCCTTCATGAATTTTATCGTCGCGACCGAGGGTCTGGTAGGGAAAGACGGCCACATCACTACGGCCGAAATGCAATTGTTCACCGACTTCATCTTGCAGGTTTTTATTCCCCCGAATCCGGTCAGAAACATCGACAACTCCTTGACGGGAGCCCAGGCGGCTGGCCGGGCCAATTTCCTGGCGTCGGCCGGGGCTAGTACGACGGATGTCGTCGCAACCTGCGACGGCTGTCACGACCTGGATCCAAGCGCGGGCTTCTTTGGAACCGGGGGCGATCGTACTTTTGAGGGTCTGATTCAGGACGCCAAGATTGCCCACATGCGAAACCTCTACGACAAGGTGGGGATGTTCGGAGCCCTGGGAAGCGGGGTTCCGCTCGGAAACCAGATCAAGGGAACAGGCTATCTCCACGACGGAACCGTGGGTTCGGTCGGTCAGTTCGTCGGCTCCCCGGTCTTTTCGCTCTCCCCTACCGAGGTTGTCGAGATGACCGAATTTTCCCTGGCGTTTCCCACGGACCTTGCGCCCATGGTCGCCCAGCAGGTGACGCTGACCGCATCCGGTGGCGTTGAAGTCAATGCGCGAATTACTTCCATGATCAACCGGTCGAGCACGATCTACAATTCGCTGATGCTCGGCGGAGCTGTTCCCGAGTGCGATCTCATCGCAAAAGGAAGCTCCGGTGGTGTCGCTCGCGGTTGGGTCCGTGAGCCGAGTGGCCTCTTTCGTGACGATCTGAATAACACGATCTCGGATGCTGCTCTCCGAGCCCTAGCCACGACCGAAGGGCCAGTGACCTATACCTGCGTTCCGCCGGGTTCGGGGGTTCGGATGGGAATTGATCGCGATCGGGATGTTCAATTCGATGGCGTTGATAACTGCCCGGGAATTGCAAATCCCCTTCAGCTAAATTTCGACGGCGACGCTCTGGGCAACGCCTGTGACCCCGACGATGACAACGATGGTCTGCTCGACGTAGTCGAGACCAACACCGGCGTATTCGTCAGCCCCACCGACACGGGCACGAATCCCCTCAACCCCGATACCGATGGGGATGGTGTTTCAGATGGAGACGAAGTCACGGCAGGAACCGACCCCAACACGGGCACCGGGCCGCCGGGCGTCCCCGTGATGCCCGCCGCCGGCCACTTCGCCCTGATCTCGCTGTTGTTGGGGTTGGGCACCCTGATGGTCCTGCGTTTCAGGGAGACGACCTTCCACTGACCGAAAACGTTTCGTCGGGGGCGATGCCCGGCTGCTTGGCCGCGGCAGCGCCCCCGGTTTTTGTTCAGGGGATCTCGAAGGCGAAACGCCGAAGGGGGATCGGGCCGATCTCGTCGGTGCGGAGTTCGATGATATGGCGGCCGGGAGTGAGCAATGCGGCGGGGTACTCGATGAGAACCTCCCCGGGTCCCGGGCGTTGGGCCTGGATCTCTGTGGGGTCGTGGTTGTCTCCATAAAGCCAGGTCGCCTCGATCCCCATGCCCGAGGCATCCGGGGGTAGGCTCAGGCGGATCGCCAGGGGATCGCCGGGCGCAAGGGAGTGGGGGTCGATATGCATTGTCGTGCCCTGGACCAGTTGGATCTGGGCCGATTCTTCGACGGTTGCCCGGGGGGCGGCCCGATCTGGCACGGGAACGGGTGCCGGCCGGGCCTGGGCGGTTTCAGCCGAGGGCGCTGGGCTCGGCGCCCGGATGCCGCTGGTCAATAGCCAGCCCACGCCCGCCGCTGCGAGACCGACTACGGCCACCCGGAAAGCGAGCCGGGTCCTCGTTTGGCGGTTCCTCTCGACCTCGTCCGGCATGGATCGTCTCCTCGACTGGTTTTGCCTTTCCCGTCGTCCCCTTGGACGACTTCGGCCAGGATCGGGTCGGGGAGCGGGCCCAAACACCCGAGAGGCAACGGCTTGATGCACCCAGGTGCCGGCCGGTCATCATACTTGTTGCGCTAGCCTAGCCCGCCATCCAGGGAACCCCACTCGCTCCCGCCGAGAGAAGCGAGACGGTCAGCAAGTGGTGCCGGGGCGGGGTGGAACTGGGGAATGCCGAGGGACGGGCGCGGCTCCGCATTCCGGCATCTATTGAAAACCTGCCCAGACCCGGTCGGAATCCTTCGCGATGTATGAAACCCCCACTTCGGATAGCTCCGATAGCCCCAGCCCGGGGCTGGCTCGGGGTTTCGCTGGCCTAGCGGCGCTGACCTTTTGTCTGATCGTTGTCGGCGCTCTGGTCCGGGCCAACGACGCGGGCCTGGCCTGCCCCGATTGGCCTCTTTGCTATGGCGAAGTGATCCCCAGTTTCGATCTGAAAGTCGCTTTCGAGTGGGGCCACCGGGTATTCGCCTTTTTGATTTCCCTGGGGTTGGCGGTCCTGTCCTTGCGCGTTCGCCGGGACCCGCGAATTCGCGGACGCTTGCTCCTGGCCTGGGCGGTTCTGGCGGTTCAAATCGTGTTCGGAGGGTTGACGGTACTGCTCTCCCTGGCGCCGTGGACGGTGGGTGTTCACCTCGTGCTCGGAAATTTCTTCTGCCTCGTGCTGCTCTGGATATCCAGGGATCTGGCCGAAAATTTTGGAGTCGGCCGGGCACCTCTCGAACTGCCTCCGGGTGCGGAGGCGCTCCTGTGGGTGACTTCCGTTGCGCTTGTCATCCAGATGGTCCTCGGCGGTTGGGTTTCGAGTCATTACGCCGGGCTGGCGTGTCTGGATTTTCCGACCTGCGACGGCGAGCGGGTGATCCCTACCCTGAAGGGCCTGGTGGGGATGCACGTCCTTCATCGGCTCAATGGCTTCGTCCTGCTCTGCGGCTACGGAATTTTGGCGTTTCGGGTTCAACGGGTCGGGAGAATGGGAGGGCTGGCCAAGTTGGGCTGCGCCCTCGTCGTCACCCAGATCGGGGTGGGCGTCGTGAACGTTTTGTTTCGTCTTCCCATCCCGGTGACCGCGCTGCATAGCGGTCTGGCAGCGGCTATTGTTCTCGTCACCGCGATGCTGGTCCGAGAAGCCCTGGGGACCCGGAGCGCACGGGCCCATAGCAACCCAGAGGCACGGATGGTCGAAGTTCGATGAGCAGCCCAGCCAGTTATATCGCCCTCACCAAGCCTCGGATCCTTCCCCTGGTTCTGTTTTCCGGCCTGCCCGCCCTGGTGTTGGCCGCCGGGGGGTGGCCGCCTCCTGCGCTCATTCTCGCCACCCTGATGGGCACCGCCTTCTCCGCTGCTGCGGCGAACTCGCTCAACAGCTACTTGGAGCGTGATCGGGATGCCCTGATGGAGCGCACCCAACTGCGCCCCCTTCCCGCTGGAGAGATCCGTCCTGGCCGAGCGCTTCTGTTCGGTCTGACGCTGGCGGTTCTCGGTGTGGGGCTGCTCTGGGTCACGGTGGGCCAGATGCCCGCCCTGATTTCTGTGGCGGCCCTGGGCGTCTATATCTTTGTCTATACGCTCTGGCTGAAGCCCCGCACTTCCTTTGCGGTGATTGTGGGCGGAATCTCCGGTGCCATTGCCCCCCTGATTGCCGACGCCGCTGTCGATGGTCATATAGGGATCGCCGGCTGGCTGCTCTTCGCCATCATCTTTATTTGGCAGCCTCCGCATTTCTACGCCATCGCGCTTTTCCGCCGGGAGGACTACGCGCGCGCGGGTTTCCCCATGCTGCCCGACAGCATTGGAGAGGACGCGACCTACGATCGAATCATTCTGTGGTCGCTTGTGCTGATTCCCTTCACCCTGGCTCCCTATGTATTCCTGGATCTCGGGTACTTCTATTTGGCAGCGGCCGTCGTTCTCGACGGATTTTTTCTCCAGCGCGCCTGGCAGCTACGGGTACGCCGAAATAACGAAGCGGCGCGCGGTCTTTTTCTGATGTCCCTGGTGCAACTACTCGGGCTCTTCGCCGCCATGATCGTTGACCTGGCCGCGGGCGCCTGGCTGGGCGCCTGATCAATCCCTGACCGGTTCGCTGGCTAGGCTCCAGTCGAGAGCCCGCATGCGGTAGAGGACGTGGCGGCGAAGCGGGTCGCCCTCGGGCAGCCTGGGGTGGTCGAAATCGTCGGCCGGGCTGCGCCGCATTCCGATCCGTTCCATGACTTTCCATGAGCGGGTGTTGGCCGGGACCGTGAACGAGACCACTTCGTCGAGTTCAAGGGATTCAAAGGCCGAGCGAAGAGCCGCCGATGCGGCTTCGCTCGCATAGCCACGGCCCCAGGCTTCCCGGGCGAGTCGCCAGCCGATTTCCACCGCCGGCGTAAAGGGGGCGTCGAAGCCGACTTGCATGAGGCCCACGAAGCCGATGAACGGAGGGCCGTTCCTGCACTCGACGGCCCAAAGACCGTAGCCGCACTTGACGAAGTGCTGGCGAATGCGGGCGACAAATTCTGCACTCTGGGCCGGGGTCAAGGTTGAAGGAAAGTGCTCCATGACCTTCTCATCGGCGCCCATGGCGGCGAAGACCTCAAGGTCGGATTCCCTCCACTCGCGCAGAAGGAGTCTTCGTGATTCGATCATGCAAGTTCCTCGAGAATCCCACGGATTCCTCGGGTGCGCAGAAGAGGGAGTCGTGGGGTCCCTGTTTAACGGTACGCCATGCTGGGCAGCCAGGTGACCAGGGCGGGCCAGGAAAAAAGGATTCCGATTCCCAGCAGTTGAAGCGCGATGAAGGGCATGACGCCGCGGTAGAGAATGGGGGTGTCGATGCCCGGGGGAGCGACACCCTTGAGGTAGAAGAGGGCGAAGCCGACCGGGGGCGTGAGAAACGAGGTCTGGAGGCAGACGGCAAAGAGCACCGTGAACCAGACCAGGTCGAAACCGAGCGCCTGAACGGCGGGGGCCACCAGGGGCAGAACGATGAGGGTGATCTCGATCCAGTCGAGAAAGAACCCCAGGAGAAATGTGAAGAACAGGATGACCGCCACAGTGGCATGGGGGCCCAACGGAAGGTCAAGCAGAGCGCGGTGAATTAAATCGTCGCCGCCCAGTCCCCGGAGTACCAGGGAATAAGCCGTGGCTCCCAGGAAGATCGCGAATACGTAGCCTGTGGTGCGGGTGGTTTCGGTGAGCACCGACCGCAGAACCGGACGCGAGAGTTTCCTTTTGCAGCCCGCGAGCACCAGAGCACCGAATGCGCCGACCCCGGCGGCTTCGGTGGGTGTCGCCACACCGAAGAAGATGCTGCCGAGTACCAAGGTGATCAGCCCCAGTGCGGGCAGGACGATGCGCGCAACGTCGGCCACCATGCGCCAGTCCGGCGGCGGGGCGTCCTCTGGGGCGGGGGCCACCTCCGGACGGAGGGCCGCGTAGATCAAGATGTAGGCGATGTAGAGGGCGCCGAGCAGGCCGCCGGGAAGCAAGGCTCCGAGGAAGAGATCCCCCACCGACATGGCGAGCCGGTCGGCCATCAAGACGAGCATGATGCTCGGGGGAATCAGGATGCCCAGGGTTCCCACGGCGCACACCGTCCCCGTGGCGAGTTCGGGCCGATAGCCCTGGTCGAGCATGGCGGGCAAGCCGAGCAGGGCGAGGAGCACCACCGAGGCGCCGATGATGCCCGTTGTCGCGGCGAGCAGGATGCCGATCAAGGCCACGGTGACCGCAAGCCCGCCGCCCACGCGACCAAAGAGGCGCGCGATGTTCTTCATCAGTTCGCCGGCGATGCCCGAGCGGTCAAGGAGCAGCCCCATGAGGATGAAGAGGGGGAGGGCGACCAGGACCCAGTTGTCCATTAGATCCCAGATGCGCTCGACCACCAGGGAGCTGTAGGACCAGTCAACGCCAGTATAAATACCCAAGTCTTGTTCGAAGACGATGGCGAGCGCGGTGAACAGGACGGCCAGGCCACCCAGCACCCAGCCGACGGGAAAGCCGGTCAAGATCAGGGCGATGAAGAGCACAAACATCGCGATGGCGAGGAATTCCCGGGCTTCCATGGGCTAGTCGCTTCCGTTCTCGGCGTCCGGGCCGAAGAGCCGCTGGCCCACGCGAAGAAGCCGCACGAAGAAAGCCAGCAAGAGCAGGCTGAAGCCCAGGGGCAGGGCGGCCTTGATGAGATATCGGCCGGGAAGACCGCCCGGGGAGGGGGAGACCTCGTTCTGGGCGAAGGATTCGCCCACGAAGGGAACGGCAAAGACCAGAACCAAGACGCAGAAGGGCAGGGCCAGGAGCAGGATGCCATACAGGTCAATCCAGGCCTGCATTCTCGGCGAAAGTTTTTCGTGGAAGACGTCGACTCGCACGTGGCTGTCGGTTTGGACCCCATAGGCCAGGGCACCGAGGAAGCCCACGGCATAGAGGTGCCATTGGGCTTCCTCGAGTTCGATGCGTCCCGACCCGAACGCGTAACGGAGCAGGACGTTGACCACGACCACGGCGAGGAGAACCAGCCAGATCCAGGACAGAAACTCACCGCTGGCTTCGACAAAACGGCCAAGGCGCCGGGAGAGACGGGTATGGGGGAGCTCGCCAGACCGCCCCGGGGTCCCGGTATTTTCCTCTTCGCTGGCCTTGCCCGGGGTCATCGGGTCCGAGGATAGGCGATGTTCTTCCAGCGAGCGTATTCCCGTTGAAAGCTCTGCTGGGAAGCCAGAACCCGGGCGAAGTCCGGGTCCTTCTCCGCCTCTTCGGCGAGCACGGCTTTGCTCTCCCGGGCCAGGGCCGCCAGGATTTCGTCGCTGAGGATTTCGGTGGTGACCCCGGTTTCCGCGTAACCGCGAAGGATCGGCGCCTGAAGGGCTTCGGCCCGGGCGAGGTTTCGGGTCACCCCCGCGGTGCAGGCGGTTTCGATGCTGGCCCGGTTAGGGCTCGCCAGCCCATCCCAGGCCTCCATACCCACGACCAGATGAAACGCCGTGAAGGGTTGGTGCCATCCCGGGAAATAGTTGAAGGGCGCTACCCGGTCGAAGCCGAGTTGGGCGTCGACCACGGGCAGAGAGAATTCCGTGGCGTCGATGGCGCCGCGCTCCAGGGCTTGGAAGATTTCGCCCCCGGGTAGGATCGTGACCGAGGCTCCTAAGCGTTGCATGACCTTGCCGCCCAGGCCTGCAAAGCGGATTTTGAGTCCGGAGAAATCCTCCACCGAACGCACGGGTTCCCGAAACCAACCCGCCGTCTCGGGTCCGATCAGACCGCAGAGAACCGGGTGTACGCCCAGGGGCGCATAGATTTCCTCGGCGAGTTCTCGGCCCCCGCCCTCGTACCACCAGGCCGTGTAGGCCCAGGGTTCGGGTCCGAGCACCTTGCCCTGGTCATAGCCGAGCCAGGTGTAACCGGCGGGTACTTTTTTCTCCCGCACCGCATCGACGATGCTGAGCGCGGGCACCAATTTCCCGGGCTCAAAAATTTCTACCCGAAAGCGCCCGCCGGAAATCGCCTCGATGCGCTCACCGATATAGAGGGCATTGTCGCCCAGGGCGGGCAGGTTTGTTCCGAAGGCTACGGGCAGCCGCCAACGCACTTCACGGAGGCCTTGCGCAGAATTTCCGACGTTTTTCTCCGGCGCAGGGCGAATGGCAAGAGAGGCCAACAAGCCCACGGCGAACGCGGTGATTACGGCGATCAGGGCGGCGCGATTGGACATGGGCTTTGCGGTCCTCGGTGTGGGCAGGGACGGGACTCTAGCTTCGAATCGGCGTTTCGATCGCGCCGAGAGTGGCGAGGACGGTTTCCTTAGGGGGCGATGAGCGAGGCCGCGTAGTCCTCGGGCGCCTGCAGGCCCAACAGGTGGAGCACGGTGGCGGAAAGATGGGCGAGAGGGGCGTCGCTCGCGTGGGAGGCGAATTGCAGCGGATAGCCCGGGGCGAAGAGGCACAGGGGGACCGGGTTCAGGGTGTGGCTGGTCTTGGCAAAAATCCTTCCGCTTTCGTCGCGGCGAGGATTTCCCGTTTCGCTATCAAGGTCGAACATGCAGTCGGCATTACCGTGATCCGCTGTGAGAAGAAGAGCCCCCCGGAGTTGTTGAATGACCGGGAGAAGGCGGCCGATCTCCCGATCGACACTTTCCACCGCTGCGACTGCGGCGTCCCGGTGACCTGTATGTCCGACCATGTCGCCATTCGCGTAGTTGATTCGTGCATGGCGATAGCGGCCCGTCCTGAGTTCGGTGATCAACTGGTCCGTGATCTCGGCGGCCTTCATCGCCGGATGCTCCTCGAAGGGCCGCGTGTCGCCGGGGATCTCGATGTACTTCTCGAGATTTTCATCGAAACGACCACTTCGGTTGCCATTCCAGAAAAAGGTGACATGGCCAAATTTCTGGGTCTCACTGATGGCCAGTTGCGAAACCTTGTTTCGGGCGAGGTGTTCGCCCAGGGTTCGGTCGATGGCGGGTGGATCCACGAGAAAGCGCTTGGGCACCTGGATGTCTCCGTCGTATTGCATCATTCCCGCATAAAGGACATCTGGCCTTGGGCCGCGGGGGAAGTGCGGAAAGTTCTCGTCCTCGAATGCCTGGCTGATCTCGATGGCCCGATCCCCGCGAAAATTGCAGAGAATGACCGACGCACGGTCGCGAATGGGGCCTATCGGCGAGCCGTCCCTGGCCACAATGGTGAAGGGGGGTAGCCATTGGTCGCCGAGCCCGGGGTCCTCATCGCGCAGGGTCTCGATAGCCTGGCGCGGGTTGGCGAAACCCCGGGCCTCACCGTGGACATGGGTCTGCCAGCCCCGTTCGACCATGGACCAGTCGGCCTGGTAGCGGTCCATTGTAATCACCATGCGCCCGCCCCCGGACGCGATGCGATAGTCCCGATCCGGTCTGGCGCTGATTTCGGCGAGCAGATCCTCAAGAGCATCGACGTATTCCAGAGCGCTCGTTTCGGCAACGTCACGGCCATCCAGCAGGATATGCACTCGGACGCTCGTGATTTCCTCCTGATGGCAGCGCCGAAGCAGGGCGAATAGGTGGTCGATATGGCTGTGCACGTTTCCATCGGAGAGCAGGCCGATGAAGTGCATGGGCTCTCCCGAGGCACGCACCCGCTGGCCGAGAGCCTTCCAGGTTTCGCCTTCGAAGAGGCTTCCCGAAGCGATGGCCCCGGCCACGAGCTTTGCGCCCTGATCGAATGTGCGCCCGGCACCCAGGGCGTTATGGCCGACTTCACTGTTCCCCATATCGTTGTCGCTGGGCATGCCCACGGCTGTGCCATGGGCCGCGAGCCGGGTGCTGAGGGCGGTTGCGCGAAGACTGTCGAGATGAGGGGTTCGCGCGAGCCAGACCGCATCGGATTCGTCTTGCCGGCCGATCCCCACGCCGTCCATGACGCAAACGAGGACCGGGCCCTCGACTCCGGGAAAGCTCGGATGCCGCTCCAATTTCCAGTTCATGGCTTGGCTCCGCCGGGGCCGGATGGGGCCCGAAGGGTTCTCAAAGAGTCGATTTGCGGCCAGTGTCGCAGCGAAGGCCGCGATCCACAACCGGTGGGGATGGCTTGGCGGGTCCCGATGGAGGGCGGAGAGGAGGGGGCTTCGCTATCCAGAGGCCTGGCCCTCTCCCGGTTCGAGCTTGAGGGTGTTTCGGGGAAAGGGTTCTCGAATCGGGCAAATGAGATCTAAAGGAGATCTGGAGATGCGAGTGATCAGTTGCGTCGAACTGGGCCCGCCGGAAAAGCTGCAAATCGAGGAGCGACCCGATCTCGGTCCCTTGCCCGGCCACGTGCTGGTGGACGTGAAAGCCTGCGGGGTTTATTTCGTGGACACCTTGATGGTTCAGGGTCTCTACCAAATTCGTCCGGAGCCGCCCTTCACTCCCGGGGGCGAAGTGGCCGGCGTCGTCCGAGCAGTGGGGGAGGGCGTGGAGACATTTTCAGCTGGGGACCGGGTGATCGCCATGCCGGGGATGAACGGCTTTGCCGAGCAGGTGTTGTTGCCCCCCGAGCGCCTGATCCCCATGCCCAAGGGACTGTCCTTCGAGCAGGCTTCGGGCTTCTACCAGGCCTATTGCACCGCGCAGTTCGCCTTGGACAATCGAGCCCAGTTGCAGGCGGGGGAGACTGTCCTGGTACTCGGCGCGGCGGGGGGGGTCGGCCTGGCAGCCGTGGATGTGGCCAAGCAGATGGGCGCCCGGGTGATCGCTGCGGCTTCAAGTCCGGAGAAGCTTGCGGCGTGCCGCAAGCAGGGGGCCGACGAAGTCATTCTCTACAGCGAGGAAGACCTGAAACTCCGGGCCAAGGAGCTCTCCGGCGGGGGCGTGGACGTGGTCTATGACCCGGTGGGGGGGGACTATTCCGAACCGGCCCTGCGCGCACTCGCCCCGGGCGGCCGGCATCTCGTGATCGGTTTTGCAGGGGGCGAAATTCCCCGAGTTCGCTGGAACTTGATCCTGCTCAAACAGTGCCAGGTGGTGGGCGTGGATTGGGGGGGCTGGGGATCGCGCAACCGCGAAGCCAACGCCGCTCTTTTCAGTGGACTGGCGGCACGAGTCGAGGAGGGCCAACTCGCTCCGGTCCCGCCCACCGTTTACCCACTCGAAGAAGCGGCGCGAGCCCTGCGCGATTTGATGGAACGGCGTGTGGTGGGGAAGGCTGCCCTGGCTGTGGGGTAGGGGCTGGGGTAGGGGCCGGGTCCGACCTATTCGTTTCTCTTCTCTCCCTTTCCTCCTTCCCTTCCTTCCCTCCCCTCCCTTTAGTCGAGTTCGGGAGAGATATCCTCGAGTTTGCGTCCGCTCGTCTCGGGGAAGAAGGCGAGAACGATCAACGGGGCGATGAATGCGCCCAATGCAAGAATCGAAATTGCGGTCCAGTGCGAGCCATAGATTCCGAAGAGAAAGGACTCGCTGATAAGTCCCAGCACGCCGCCCAGGGTTGCGATGATGACCCGGGCCCCGGAAGCCGTGGACCGGTAGGAGGTGGGGAAGAGTTCATTCCCCATGGCGGCCAGGACGACCCCCGCCGCCATGCCTGAAAAAACCATGCCGATCCAAAACACGGCGAGTAGGGCACCGAAGCCCTGATAAAAGGCAAGCACCAGGATTGTATGTCCAAGCAGAAAGCCCGCGGCCACGGGCTTGCGCCCGAGTCGGTCCGAGAGTCGCCCGGCGAAGGCCCCGCCGAAAATGCCGACGAATCCACCCCCCAATCCTAGTAACGAGTAGTGCCAGGGCAGCCAGCCGTGAACCTCCTGCAGGTATTTGGGTCCGAAGAAGCCTGCGGAATTTTCGGCAAAACTTAGTAAGAAGATGACGGAGCCCACCGCGAGGAGTCGGCTGGGGTACATCCGCGCGAGATCCACGATGGGTCGGAAGGCGGTGGCCAGGGTCGAGGTTGAAGTGGACTGCGGACGGCTTTGGGCGAACCGTTGGGTCTCGGGAAGGCTCCGGCGCAACCAGGCAATGATCAGCAGCGGGAGCAGCCCAATGAGATACAGGGAGCGCCACCCCATGGGCATGACATCGACAAAGGCGAAGAGCCCCAAGGCCAGTCCGTTTCCACAGGCACCCAGGGCCGCCAAGGCGCCCACCCCCCAGCCTCGATGCTCGGGATCGAGTTCTTCGGTGATCACCACGTAGGCGAGCATGACCTCGGCCACGGCGAAAGTTCGCGCGAAAAATTGAAGCACGACAAAGGTCCAGGCGTCCTGGGCGAAGGCGGTTGCTCCGGTGAGCACCGTGTAGGCGACGATGGTGAAAAGAAGCACCTGGCGCCGCCCGACCCGGTCGGCGATCACGCCGAAGAGAAAGGCGGGCAGGGCGCCGAGTCGGACGATGGCACCGAACTCGCCCAGCTTGTCTTCGGGAATGAGCAACTCGGCCTGGATCTGCTTGAGCGCGAGGCCAAAGAGTTGAAGGTCGTACTGGTCGAAAAGGTTGACTACGGCAATCAAGCCGATGACTCGCCATTGGCGCCGGGAGAGCGCCGGTGGGCGCCCGAGGAAGGGCGCGAACCGGAGCCAACCGGGTCGGTAGGAGCGGTCGTCATCGGTGAGCGAATTTTCGTCCTGATTTTCACTCATGAACGTCGACTTCGAGAGCTTGGTTTCGGTTGCGTTGCAGTATCTCGGCCTCGCGTTTGACCCAACCGGTAGCGCCCCTCAGGCCCTGGCGTGCAATCATGCGACGAACGATGCCTGGCATCCAGCCTCGGGTGCGCATGTCGATGGAGTAGAAAACGCGCGACTGCCCGGGATCTTCCGGGTGGCTCTGTACGGCCCAATAGCCGACGGAATCGTCCAAGTCGCTCTCCCGGGCATAGTCGAGGGTCCAAGTTATGTAGCCCCGGTCGGGGCGAAAATCATGCCGGATATAGTATTCGTACCGGAAGCCCAGGATCTTCAACACAAAGCGAACGCGTAGATCGCTTTCGTTCGCGAGGTAGGGCTCGCATTCCACCACGTAGTCCACCATGCCGGGATATTCGTCGAAGGCAGCGATTCGGTCCCACACCAGGTCCGAGGTGGCTCGGATGTCTTGGATCGCTATTCCGCGACCGCCTCGGTCGCCCTCCAGGGTGGTGAGAATGGTTTCGCCCTGGGCCAGGGCTCGAAGCTGGTCGGCGTCGAGGGGCGCTGGGGTGGGTGGGCCTAGAAAGGGTTCAACGATGCCCTGATGCGGGTGAGCAGAGTTGGGGTCGGCCCCTCGGACTTCGCCCCAAGCGATCAGGGCGATCAGGGCGGAAAGCATCCAGTGCAGCGCTTTCATTCAATCCGCTTTGGAGAAAATCAAGGCGCTGGTCGGCACCGCGGTGCCAGCGGTCACGAGGACGTTCTGGACGTCGGGGACTGGGTTGACCGAAGTTCCCCGCACCTGCCGCACCCCTTCCGCGATTCCGTTCATGCCATGGATGTAGGCTTCGCCCAACTGGCCACCGTTGGTATTGATGGGCAGGCGACCGCCGAGTTCGATGTTTCCGTCCCGGATGAAATCACGCGCCTCGCCCCGGGGACAAAAACCAAATTCTTCGAGCTGAGGCAGGACCAGCGGAGTGAAATGGTCGTAAAAGATCGCGGTCTGGATATCGTCGGGTCCGAACCCAGTATCCTCCCACAGTTGTCGTGCGCAGAGCCCCATTTCGGGGATGTCCGAAATTGTCTGTCGGTAGTAGCTCTTCATCATTTGCTGATCCTCGGCGCTTCCCTGGGCGGCCCCGGCTATCACCACGGGTGCGTTGGGGAGGTCGCGGGCGCGTTCGAGCGTGGTCACCACAAATGCCTGGCCGCCATCGGTCTCCTGGCAGCAGTCGAGCAGGTGCAGGGGTTTGACAATCCAGCGGCTCTCTTGGTGATCTTCGAGGGTGATGGGCTTCTGGTAGAAGTGGGCCTTGGGGTTGTTGGCTGCGTGCTTCCGATCGGCAACGGCGATGCGCCCGAAATCTTCACTGGTGGCGCCAAATTCGTGCATGTAGCGCTGGGCGAACATGGCCACCCAGGAGGCGGGGGTGAGCAAGCCAAATGGGGAACTCCAGCCAAAGTCCACTTCCATGGAGGTGGGCGCGGGCGCTCGATTTTGAACCCCAGTACCGAAGCGGGTCTCCGAGCGTTCGTTGAAAGCACGAAACACCAGGCAGTAGTTGCAAGCTCCACTTTCAACGGCCATGGCGGCCTGGTGGAGAGTTCCGCAGGCGGCGCCGCCACTGTGGTGGATACGGCTGAAATGTGTGAGTTCCGGGATGCCGAGGTTACGCGCTACATCGATTTCGTGGTTGTCCTCCACGGTGAAGAGCACCATGCCATCGATCTGTTCCGGGCGTAGCCCGGCATCCTGGATCGCCGCGTCGCTGGATTCAACGGCCAGGCGAAGCGTGCTGCGGCCAGAGTTTTTGGAGAAATCAGTCGCGCCGATTCCAACAAC
>LWDU01042519.1_pt1 | contig 20906 bp, 21 predicted proteins | sample 727161 | NCBI WGS metagenome assembly LWDU01 (sample SAMN04566230, study PRJNA314399) | hydrothermal vent metagenome | isolation source: deep sea hydrothermal plume seawater | place: Mexico: Gulf of California, Guaymas Basin | collected 2004-07-11
CGTGTCAAACATCACGACGTAATCTGTGTCACTAGAGGTCTGGCCTTCACATATTGAACACGAGATCACAGTGAGTACAGTAGCAAGCAAGTAGCCTGCAAGCCTATCAAATGTCATTGTCACCTCACCTTTTGCGTAACCACGAAACAAGACCACTCTCCGCTCCTATATAGAGAAACGGAGACCTGAATGCCTCGTAGGAAATTCTACCTTTATATTTAGCGTGCTCAGATCAGAACCAGATTAAGAACAAAAACCCATGAAGATCGATCAGATCGGACGCATACACCTTGAAATGTTTTTCAGTATCTGCGTCTAATGTAAAACAGAACTAGAACACTGCCCTCTGAGCCTCTTATTGAAAATACAATACCAAAATATTCCACATCCCTCAACAGGGTATTCGTATACGACGGCACCTGGATCGACTTCTAACTGGTATAAACAGTTCCATCTTTTATTACTTCACCTGAATACTTGACCTCACATGGATATAAACTGCACTTTTTGTGACCCCAGACACTTGCTAATCCACCCTGGCCGATAATTAAGTTTGCGTGGTCAGTAGATACTACCCTAAGGATATCGTTGGTTTTTCCAAACCATGAGTCGTTCGATAAAATTACAAGTGGGCGATGCCGTACTGTGTCGCGCTTCAAACCTGACAGATCGAAACAACCGAGGTTCATCGCCTTGTTCCATGCGGCTGCAAAATCGTCAACAAACTTGCTCTGGGAGAGCGCTGCGTTCGCAATGCAGAGGTCAGGGGTTCGAGCCCCCTCAGGTCCACCAGAATTTACAGGGGTGCCCGAACCGAGTTGGGGCACCCCTTTTTTTCAGGTCTTTGTGGCTGGGTCTTTGTTGCTGGGTCCTTGTTTCCAGCTCTGTTCTTCTTCCCTCATCCCTCCACTCTCCTTTTCGAGCAGTACGGATCACTACTTGGCCCCTGCGTCCTTGAGGAGTTGGATGATCTCGGGGTCTGGGGACTCAGCAAGTAAGGCGCACTGGAGTACTGATGAGGTGCCGGGTTCGTCCTCCGTCCTGGCGTTGACATCGGCACCCGCCTCGATCAGCAGCGTGACGATCTCGGGGGATGAGGACTCTAAAAATACTGCGAGCATCAGCGGGGTGAAGCCCCACGGGCCCTTACAGTTGACATCCGCACCCGCCTCGATCAGCAGCGTGGAAATCTCCAGGGACGGATTGGTAACGGCGACCAGCAGCGGGGTCGATTCGAAACTATGCCCTGAAATCTCATGCTCCCGCCCGGCATTTACATCCGCACCCTGGCGGATCAGCCGCCGGATTTCGGCGACAGTTGGCAACCCTGATTCAGTCCCATCTACCAACAACTTCAGCAACTTCTCGGTGGTATCGTATCTCTCCCGCACCGACGGCCCGCACCCGGGCGCACCCGGGCCGCAGATCATCACGGTCATCAGTACAGCGATGTAAATCCGGTTCATCTGTGCTCCTTCGTTTGGGACGATCACTGCACCCGGGAGGACGATTCAGCCGCTAGGCTTGCCCGGGATCTCGAATCAAGTGGTTTCCACCACCGTTTCGCCCCCTGGACCTGGCGTGCCCCGGGACCCCATCGAAATCGCCGAAGTCCCGCCCACACACGTCTTCCAGCTGCTCGTTTTCCAGCTCCTCGTTGCAGAGTTTCTTGCTCTCCTGGTCATCTCGCTTGTTGTCGTCGGTCATGTCAGCTCCCTTTCGTGGGTAGCTGTGGATGGCTCTATCCGGTTCTGCAGCCGCATCGGACGGCAGAGTCCACGACGCCTGACCACCCCACCAACCCCTGCACGCCCCTCCCCGCCATACGGGTTGCATCTGACCCAGGGATTCTCATGATGCTCGGGGAGGAATGATGAAGGCTGGTTTCTGGTTGAGCGCAATCATCGGTCGCTGGAACTGGCTCGCCCCATTGCTGGCGGTCAGCCTCATCGGCTGTAATTCTTTGCCTGACCTTACCGAGGAGACCGAATTGAAAGTTGCTCAGCAAGAAAACGTCGTGGTGGTGCATGGCTTGTTCCGGACCCAGCGTGCGATGCGGCCCTTACGCACCCCCCTGAGTGACGCCGGCTTCCATGTGATCGAATATCGTTACCCTTCCACCAGGAAGAGTGTCGATGAGTTGGGGCGTGAACTGCGCCAGTTCCTCATCGATCAGGTCGCCCTGGCACCGCAAGTTCCCCTCCACGTCGTCGGTCACAGCCTTGGAGCGGTGATCGCGGTCAAGGCCACTACCCCGACCATCACCGGTATCGGTCGGGTCGTACAGATCAGCCCGCCCAATCTGGGATCACCATGGGCCGGTTCGCTGGAGGGGATGCTGGGTTCGTGGATCGCCTCGATCGAGGAACTCTCCAATCGCGAAGGAGGCCCCCTCCCACTGGGGACGATCCCCGGATCGACCACCGGGGTGATTGCCGCCAACAGCGACACTCTGGTCCCCCAGGAATTGACCCACCTCGATGGGGCGGTCGATCAGATCCATCTGCCCGGCTCACACACCTTCGTCTTCTGGCGCTCTCGTACCCAGCAGGAGATCATCCATTTCCTGGTTCATGGGCGCTTTTCCGACGATGCTCCCCGCCCTTGAGGAGTCTCCACCTCACTCCTGAGGATTCTCGGTAGTCCACTCCAGTTGTTCCACCAACGCTTCACAGGCGAGTGAAGCGCCGTGGTTTTCGAGGCGGATCTGGAAATTTTTCTCATCCCCATGCTGGTAGCGCGGATCGTAGTGATACTCGAGTAAACATCGCGCTGCCGATTGAGGATCCCCTTGCTCGAGACAGCGTTGCACATGATCGACTCGATCGTCGCCCAACTGGCTGTAGCTTCGCAGGCGATCGACCCGCTCATGTAACTGTTTCCACCCATCCCCGGTGTCGTACTCATCGACCAGCCACCGAACGCGCTGCTCCATCGAAGCGATCAACTCGATTCGTGGAGCGGCGCCCATCTTTTGCCACAGTGCTGCAGGAATCTGCCGATTTCCCACCTTGCGACTTTCCCCTTCGATGAGAATCCAGGGCGCACCTTCATCGACTCGGGTCAGTGCTGCGGCGAGCATGCTTTCAAATTGTTTCTGACTGGTCGGCACCAATCCCAGATCCCCGAGGATCGATGATCGGTGCCCGGCGTAGAGTTCCAGATCGATGACTCGATCTGGATATCGAAGAGCCACCTGGCGCAAAACATCGGTTTTCCCGACACCGGTGTACCCATCCAGAATCCACAATTGCGCCAGATCACAGCGCTCCAGTTGCCGCAACACCGACTTCCGGAAACTGCGATAACCACCGTGAAGTTGTTTTGCAGGCTGCCCTGACTGGATCAAGAACTGGACCACATGTGCCGAACGATCTCCCCCTCTGGCGCAGCAGATGACAGGCTCACTCTGCTCTGGAATCTGTGTCATCAGTTGCTCGCGAAATGCGTGGAGTCGTTGATTCAGGCGTCGCAGTGCCCAGCGAGTGGCAGATTCGTTGCCCTCGACTCGATACAGGGTTCCGGTGACCTTTCGCTCCTCATCATCGAGCAACGGAACATTTCGAGCCCCTGGGATGTGATCCTCGGTGAACTCACCCGGAGATCGAACATCGATGATGCGTAGGGCCGGAGATACCCCGGAAAACTGGATCTCCGGCACCGGATTTCCAGAAGGGCAAAATTCATGGTTGTGTATATTTGCCGATTGAGGAGGCAATTCGGGCTCCTACCTGTAAAACTATGGCCATTGTCGCCAGAATACTCCTTTTCCAGGCGACCTGTGACTATTTACGGGGTTGAGATGGACAGGTCGGAGAGATTCGAATGGAAGCTGACGATGAGGAGTTGATGCGTCGCTTCCAGCGCGGTGACCAGGACGCTTTCGAAACGCTGGTTCGGCGAAATCTCGATTTCGTGATTCGTCAGGCTCGACGATATCTACGGGATCTGGCCGGCGCAGAGGACGTGGCACAGGCTGTATTCCTGCGTGTCTGGAAATCTCGAGACCGCTTTCGTGAAGCGATCTCTTTCCGCGGCTGGATCGCAAAAATTACCACGCGGATCGCTCTCAACGAGATTCGCACGAGGAAAAGAAAACGTTGGACTCCGCGCTCCTCTCTCTCCAGCGACCCGGACGCTGTGGTCGGCAAAGAGTGGGTGGGCGGATCGACTCGATCGAAGGACCCGGCGCAGGAGTTGTTGGGTGAAGAAAAGGCAAAGGCGGTACGAGATGCGATCGAACGACTCGAAGAACCTGGCCGACAAGCGATCTGGCTTCAAAATTTTGAGGACTGGTCAGTGGTGAGGATTGCCGAATCTCTCGGAATGACCGTTTCCGCCACCAAGTCGGTCTTGTTCCGGGCGAGAAAATCACTGCTGATCGAATTGACCGATTACATCGACGATACCCGAGATGACCAATCTTGAGTTTTCAGCCAATGTTCCCTCGAGGAACACAGGAGAAATGATGCACGAAGAGGACCACAAGACGAGCAAGGCATTGCAGTCGCTCCTCGATGAAGCGGCTCGCCTCGAGCCCACCCTGAATCTCGCCATGGATACGGCAGAGGCTACCGACCCAGAGGCCTTTCTCGCCCGCTTGAAGCAGCGCATCGAGCAGCGTCAAAGACAACGAAGATGGTTTACTGCTGCCGCTGCAGCGCTGTTGTTGGCGGCCATCATCCTCCCCTTCACGATGCCGGATGCCACGATTCCTGGATCGGGCTCCAATCGATCGGGCTCCAGTCGCCCCATCGCTCTCTCGTCGCTGGTCGAAAGTCCGACCTCGGAACTGCTGGAACAGCTCGACGTCCTGGAACTGCTCGAAGGTCTCGATCCGCAACTGGTCGCGACCTTGATCCCCTCCCACATCGACACCGTCGATGGATTCGATCTCGCTCTGGCGGACCTGCCGCTGGAGTTACTCGTGGTCGAAGAAGAGGAGGAATGATGAAAGGGAGCACTGCTCTTCTCCTGCTCCTCTGCTGGCTGCTTCTGCTGGGATCTCCTGCGATCGGCCCCGCCCAGACCACCGATGAATCCGCTCAATCCTCGCAAGAAAAGCGATCCGAAGCCCTCGAACGGTGGGAATCACTGTCGAGCGAGAGGCGCTTGGCTCTGGCTCGTGTCCATTCGACCCTGCAAGAGATGCCCGCAGCACAGCGCAAAAAGTTGATTCAGAGATTGAGACAACTGCCACCCCACGAGGCGCCCAAGGTGGTGAATCGCCTTCGCCAGTTCATGAAGTCATCCGATGCCGATCGAAAAGATGTCCGTCAACGGCGAACCGCTCTACGGCTGTGGGATTTCCAACTCTCCAAAGAAGATCGCCAGCGCTTTCGCAAGTGTTCCACGGAGGAGAAGAAAGCCTTTCTCGACGAACAGATCAACCTGCGGATGCCACAACTTCTCGCCGCTCTTCCCCCAGCGGAGCGACAGAAGATCGAGAGTCTCCCTCCACATGAGCAACGCTTGGTGCTGATGGGACGAAGAATCCATCGCTCTCTCTCTCTCTCCAAGCATGGGCATCGTGTCATGTATCTGGCTCGCCACCTCACTCTGGCGCAGATGAATCAGTTCATCGAGACTGGGGATGTGGATGAGAGTCACCCGCAACTGCAAGAAGCCGTCGCGCAGTTGAGTGATGAGATGAAGAAACGAATCCAGAAGCTGTTGCGAAGAGGTCGAGATCGACGCTTCAGGCCGAAGGGTGGCTTTCGGCCACCAGCGACCGGAGGCCAGGATCAAAGACCTCCTGCTCCTCCGGGAGCCAGGGGGCGCAATCATCCGCCTGGCGCCGCCGACCAGGAGCGAAGACCCCCACCAGGAGCTGGGCCACGCAGGCTACGACCGGGTGGCGCAGATCGACGCCCCCGCCGAGAAATGATGCGAGGAGCCTCTCTCGAAGGAGCGGCTCTACCAGCTCTCAAAGCGCTGATAGAAGTGGACCCCGCACCTCAAAATCGCACACCACAGGCTCTGGAAGGCCTCCACCGCTCCCTGGAAGACCTCGGGGCGCTCGACCACAATTCCTGATTCCCCAGGGATCGGAGATGGCGCTCCACACTCACCTGGGGCACTTTCTGACCTCCCCCCGCTCACAGATCCTTGGAATCCACTGCCTCCTCTCCCTTGACCCGATTTCTCTGCTTGCTAGGATTTTAGATTCCTGAACGAACACGAGAGGATCCGATGGCCAAGCGCACTAAACCCGCCGCACGAAAAAAGAGACGCGGCGGATCCAGTAAGAAGAACACTCCCAAGTTAGTCCAAGCGGCGCCCACTTCTGGTGGCATTCCGGTGGTCTGTAGCGAGTGCTACTCCGACTTCCTGTTCATGCCAAACACATCCAGCACATCTGCAAACTGTCCTGTCTGCATGCACAGCGGACAGGTGCCAGACTCTGGAGAGGTCGCGCGCATCTCGATGGCAAAAGCGACTGAACAGAAGGCGCTCATCGCCGCTTCTGTTCCAGGGGTCTTGTTCGTCTTGATCGGACTCTTCTATCTGATGCAGTTGAACTCCGCTGGTTCACCCGCAGAACTCGGTCCGGCGCTGAACTACTCGCTTCTGGGCGGAACCATTTTGTTGTTCCTGATCACCATCGTCTTCGCCGCTCGTTATGAGAAGAGTCGCAGCGAGATCTACTTCTAGATCATCGCTGCACCACTCCATCAACGCTCGACGAAGGTTCCGTGATTCTCCTCGGCCAATAGTCTCATCATCTGGGATGCGGCAGGGTCCAGATGGAATCCAATGGTGTGAATCTTGACCTTGCGCTGCTGGTTGCGAGCACGAATCGCAGCGAGGATCCCTCCCGGCTCGACAATTTTCCCCATCGTGGGAGCTCCGTCACTGAGGAAGTAGATGGTGTTGACTTCCGGGTCATCGAGAGCAGAAATCAAGGTGTCATAGACATTGGTCATCCCCCGAGGACCTAGCGATCTGACGTAATCCATCGCATCGGAGCGAATCCCATCCTCCATCTCGACGAGACCCGGTCGCCAGGGGGTAAAGGTGCTCTCGAAGGCGATGATGTTGAACTGGGTGCCGTCGGGGATCCCGTCGAGCACTCTCAACAGTTCGCGGCGTGCGACCTCGATCTTGGCCATCTTCTCTCTCTTACCAGTCTTGCCGGATGAGTCTTCATCGACACCGGTTCCACCACGCTGGATCCGACCTCCGGGCAGTTTGACCGTATCGACCTCGTAGGGTTCTTCCATGCTCCCGGAAATATCGACGATGAAGGTGACGAAGCGGCTGAGTACTCGCAGTCCATAATAGGTACCGGTGGTGCTCTCCGAAGACTCCTCACGGATTCGCTGGTACTCCTCGCGGGAAATCCCGCGGATCTCTGCATCTTTTCCTTCTCGGTCCCACCACGAGGTCCAGGAGACTTCACTGGGGCCATAGTCCTGGCCCGTCAACCAGACCAGTGCATCGCAGATATCATCGAGGACTCGACCCTCATGCTTTCCAACCCGCTTGACCAGAGCTTCGGCCACCTCCTTGCCGCCGATCTTCCGTAGCGCCTGAACCGTCGACACCTGCACCTCGACAAATGCGTCCTTCAGCATCGGGAGCAAGATTTTGATCACTTCAGGGTCGTGAGTATCGCCGAAGATATCGACCGCACAGGCTCGTACGGTCCAGTGTTTACTTTTCAGAGCCCTGTGAAAGGTACGGCTCTGATCATCGGCTTCCAGCTGCTGGAGAGCCTGAAGCACAGCCACCTGCAACTTGGCATCGTTGACCCTGAACAACTTGCCCAGTTTCTTCTTGGAAGACTCGACCCGGTGCATGCGGATCAGATCGACGATCAATGCCTGGTTGTGCGGCGGGATCTTGCGATTCCCGAGAATTTTAGCGGCGGACTCCCCCGCCGCAGAATTGTCGGCACGCAGTGCGATGGAGAGAAGAATATTCTGCGACTCGACATCGAGAGCCGGGACCCTGAGGATCCCCTTCTCGGCGATGTAATCTGACTCTCCCTGACTCAGGTCACGGTCCCAACAGTCTCTCACCACCCAGTAGGACCGGGTCGGTAGAATCGTCAGGCCCGACTCCACCACCGCCTGCAATCCAACAGAATGGCGATGGAGCGCTACCAGGCGAATTGCGGATTCGATGATCGATGTCTTTTCACTTCGATCTTCGATGATCGTCGCGAGAAATTCCGAAGCATCCAGAGAATCGATTTCACCGATCTTCTGAATCGCGTCGATCCGTTCCAGAACCTCGAGATTTTTTTGCTGCCTGAACTGTTCTTTCCAGTGTTCTAGACCCTGAGCATCCACCTCGGACGAGCAAAAGAGCACGGAGATCGAGCACCAGAGGAGTCCCTGACAGATCCAGGCACACCGAGAAGCATTGAACATCAATACACCTTTCCGAGGAGTCGGATGCCACTGCTCTCGAATCGGTTGAGAGGCACCAATACTGTCGGTACCGAGTCTCGCCACTCGATGGAACCGACTCGAACCTGTTATCCTGTCCATCTCCAACGAACAGCGATGATGTGATTCTGGCCGCAGGAACTGCTCATGTCCATCCCCCGATCGTCACTCCTTCCGAACACACGAGGTGAAAGTTGAAATCTGGCCCCCTGCTGTCCCTCGCTCCGATCCTGCTGCTGGGATTTCTCTTCAGCTCTCTTCCACAGATGGGCAGTACTGAAACTCGCCAGCGAAGCGACCAAGAAACACACGCCGCGACTGCAGCGCAACACTGGCCCAAACCAACAGGAATTACGATTCTCCTGATGGGCGAAGATCCCGCCGAGAGATTCTCCACAAACTTGCGGTGGGCTCAACAAATCGGATTTCGCTGGATCCAGATCACATTCCCCGCCTACCAGAGTCGATTCGATTCATCTTCTTTACCGGTAGAGGACCACAGGAGTCCATCCTTGAAGCAGATCTCCCGAGCGATAGACGACGCCAGGAATGCGGGGATGCAGGTAGCCTTGCAACCGCTGCTGTTGCTCCAGGATCCACACGATCCTCACTGGCGCGGACAGTTGAAACCGGTTGAGCCCAGGAGGTGGTTCCGTCATTACCAGCAGTGGATCCTGAGTCTTGCCCAGCTGGCTCAACGACATCAGGTCGACCTGTTCTTCGTCGGTAGCGAGTTGTCCTCACTGGAATACGACAGCGAAAGTTGGCTTCGCATCATCAAGGATGTACGTCAATCCTTTTCCGGCTGGGTCAGTTACTCTGCCAACTGGGATCATTGGCAACAGATCGGATTTGCCAGCCAACTCGATGCGCTGGGACTCAACGGTTACATCCCTCTGGCCACCACCAACGATGACCGAGATGAGGCTCTGGTGGCTCGATGGCTACCATTTCGGTCGAGGATTCATCGCTGGACCCGCGACTCCGGCATTCCGGTATTCTTCAGTGAGTTGGGCTTCCCATCGCACTCCCTGGGATTGCAGGAACCGTGGAATCACACCGTGGTGGCTGCAGCAGACCCGGTCATACAGGCCCGAGGCTATCAGTCCTTCCTCGACACTTTTTCGACAGATCCCCTGCTACAGGGGGTTTTCTTCTATGCACTTCACATGGATGGCGGCGAGCATGACCCGAGTTACACTCCAGCAGGGAAACCTGCTGAGGAATTGCTCCGAGCCCATCTCCAGAGAGGAACCGGCGAACCCAGATGACCAGATTGCTGATCTTCTGCGCCCTGATGGTGACTGCGGTGCTCTTCCAGGCGCTCCAGGCTCGTCCACCGTTGATCGAGATCAGCGAGAAGATCGCTTCCCCTTCCTCGGTATCTTTGGCCGCAAACTCATCCCTCGATTCCACTCACCCCGTGGAGAACTCGGACTCGCAGCAACGCTCCCACTGGTCCACTGAACAAAAACGCTCCATCGAGGAACGCCTGTCACGATGGTCCCCCATCGAAATCAGCGAACTCGAACTAGCGGGACCGTCTCCAGCGGATCAACTGCTGCTCCTCGAGTCGCTCTGTCAGCAGGAGTTGACACGCCTCGGCCAGAAGGACCCTGCAGCCGCTGTTCCACTGCTGACGATGCGACTGAAGGGCGGATCGACTCTCGCCTATCGATCTCTTCAGATCCGTGCCGCCACGGTAGAAACGGTACTCCCCAGTGGACTATCGATCCGCATTCCGACTTCTCGCATCGAAGCGACTCAGGTAACCACGACTGTCCCACCCGCAGCCACGTCTCCTTCGGGCAGTCTTGTCGACACCATTTCCATCGTAGACAGCATCGGTCGACAGGAACCGATCGATCCGATCCGCTGGCGCTCCTGGCTCGAACACGGTGGGCCCGTGATGCTGGCACGATTGATTCCTACAGAGCGTTCGAAACCGTTGCATGAGTTGACCCGGAACGCCGGGAAGTCATTGCCTTCAGATCTACCAGAGGTCGCGGGGAAGTCGACGGAACAGTTGAGTCAATGGATCTCCTCGATCCGAACCCTTTTGCGAGAAGGATTCCCCTCCGAGCAAAGGGTCGAGGTCCTCGAGCAGATCGACCAGTGGCAACAATGGCTCGACCTTCAAGCCCTTACAGCACAGACTCGATACCAGCAGATGAGTCAACAACTTCGGCTACTGAAGCTGGACATCGTCAAGAGCACAGGTTTTTGATCGAGGAGATCCCGGATGAAGAAAGAACGAATCGCCGTCGTTGGGCTGGGACAGTTTGGTTCATCCCTGGTTCGCGAACTCGTCCACATGAAGGTCGAAATCCTCGCCATCGACAAAAATTCGCAGAGGGTGATGGAGATCGCCGAGTCGTGTGACGACGCACTGACTCTCGACATCCTCGATGAGGAGGCGATTCGTGAACACCTGATCGGAGTCAAGACAGTGGTGGTTTGCATCGGAGAGAGTCCGCTGCCCGGGATCCTCCTGACGACCATCGCCAAGGAGTTGAAGATCCCCAGGGTTCATGTTCGAGCACATGGAGATACTGCTCAGAAGATTCTACTCAAGTTGGGGGCGGACGATGTCTATTCGCCGGAGAAGAAAGCGGCCCGCAGGATGGCGCTAAAATTGACGGTTCCCAACATCGTGGACTCTCTTCCGATGGGGAAAGATCAGGCGATTGTTGAGATTCCAGTTCCCGATCGCTGGATCGGCAAAACCATCGGCGAGCTCGAGATCCGTCAGAATCACGCCATCAATTTAATCTGTATCTGGCGAGCGGATGCCGATGTAGCGGACTTCAGCCCCGCAGTCGATGTTCCCTTTCAGGAGACCGACAAGGTGTTCCTGCTGGGGTCGAAGGATCGACTGGCAGACCTCAAACCTTCCGACTCCTAGCTGCGGCTAGCCGAGCATCACGCGGCCCGGTGGGCGCTCTCCTCGTGGAGCGGAACTGGAGATGGAAGCCATCGCAAGGACCAGCGCCAGCGGCCCCAGTCGACCGCAGATCATCGCCACCTCGATGATGGTGCGCCCGGTTTCGCTCAAGGTCGATGTCACACCGCGACTCAATCCAACGGTGGCCAGTGCGCTGGTCACCTCGAAGGCATAATCGATGAACTGATACTTCTCTGAAGAACCGTCCACCGCCAGCAGCAATCCCAGCAAGATTCCCCACAGCAACATGCCGATCACCGCCAGCACCGCAGCGGTCCGGATCACCGGATCGGGGATCACTCGGTTCCACGCCACCACCTGGCCGCCGCCACGAAGTTCGGACCAGGTCGCGAGAAATAACACCCCGATGGTGGTGGTCTTCAAACCACCACCAGTCGATCCGGGAGAGGCTCCGATACTCATCAAAACCATCAGAACCAGAGTGCTGGCCCATGGCAGAACCGAAGTCGTGGAAGTGTTGAAGCCTGCGGTCCGCGCCGTAATACTCCAGAACCACGAGTCGCTCCCTGTTCCGCTGAAAGAGAGCAACAAGGCCCCCGAGATCAGCAATACGAGACTGACCAGCAGGGTCAGTCGGGTCTGGAGCGGGAATCGCTGACTGCCATTCGAACCAAACTTCCGCCACAGATCGAGAAGAACAGGGAAACCCAATCCGCCGACGATGATCAGCATCGCCATCACCAAACGAGCTGCGGTGGAGTACCCTTCCAGCGATGAGGAGTGGAGGGAGAATCCGGCGTTACAGAAGGCGCTGACGGCATGAAATAGCGCATCGAAATACCCACCCTCGCTGTCGGTCGCCCAGATCAGAAACAAGGTACCGATCGACTCCACCAGCAAGGTAGAGATGACGATCACACCGAGCAATTTCCTCAGTTCCAAGATGCCCACTCCAGCGAGCGAATCTCGCAGCGCTTTGCCCTGACGGATGCCGAGACCATCCCCCAGCACCAGGGCAAAGAAGGCAAAGAGACTGATCACTCCCAGACCTCCAAGTTGGATCAGACCCAGCAAAACCCACTGTCCTTCGATCGACAGTTGAGAACCAATATCGATGACGGTCAGTCCGGTGACGGTCACGGCACTGATGGCGGTAAAGAGAGCCTCTGAAAGGATCAAAGGATCCATCGGGCTTTCGATCGATTGACAACGTGGCATCATCATGAGGGCGGTTCCGACCACCACTGGTGCCAGGAAGAAGAGGATCACTACCAGCGCTCCACCACGCCGAATTTGTTCCAGCAGAAAGGAAAGTAATCCTAGCAGGGTGAAGCCCAGGGCGAATAAGGCACCGATGATGACCAGGAATTGTTGATTCCAGCCGCACCCGATCAGGCACAACAGCAGCACCGTCAACCCGGGGAGGGAGCTGCGGCTCCCCTCGGATCGGAGTTTCAGGATCAGATCGGCGAGGGCGACCAGAGCCAGCAGCAGGGGTACGGTGGTCCACCCCTCGACCGGCATGCTACCCGCTGGACTGAGGAACCAGGGCCCCATCACCAGCATCGCAGTGAGCCCCAGCAAAGCACGGATCGAGTGAGAAAAGAGGTCCATGGCGATTGATTGTGCAGGAACTGCGCTGCTGAGGCCAGTGCGTCTGGATTCCGGTCGGCGGATCTGCTAGAAAACGGGTCGCATGCGGGGTCCAGTCCAGTCGAAGGACCCCTGTTTCCCTGTTACCAGGGCCCTGTAGCTCAGTGGATAGAGCACCGGCCTCCGAAGCCGGGTGTCGCACGTTCGAATCGTGCCAGGGTCGTTCAAATCGGCGCCGGGAGTCCTTTCTCCCGGCGCTGGCTTCGTTGCAGGAGGAGATCTGAACTCACTCAATACCGCTCCGGAGCGACCCGACACCTGGGTCATCGGAGATGTTCACGGCTGTCACGCCACCCTCTCCCAACTGCTCGAATCGTTGCACAAGAGCGATCCAGCGTGCCACTTCGTCTTCGTCGGTGACCTGGTGGGTAAGGGCCCCTCGAGTCTCGAGGTGCTGAAGACGGTTCATTCTCTCGGAGATCGTGCCGAGGTGATTCTGGGCAATCATGATCTTCATCTACTGGCGATCCACGCCCAGGTCACCACAGCACGTGCTGGAGACCACCTGGAAGAGTGCCTACAACACACCGCTCTCACTCAGCCGGAACCGTGGCAATGGCCTCGCTGGCTGGCGCAGAAGCCGCTGGCGCTGGTCGTGGCCGAACCTTCCGGAACTCCCTGGCTGGTGGTTCACGCCGGGCTTCACCCGCAGTGGAGTGTCGCCGAGGTGATGACTCGAGCGATGCACCTCTCTCAGCGGATTCGCAGTGGCGACTGGTCCTGGTATCAAAATCCGAACGATCCGGATGGAGTCACCGCAGCCTACTTGACCCGGGTGCGAGGATTGAAGAAAGACCTGTCACTGGCGGATCAGTGGACCGGTGCGCTCGATACCTGTCCGCCGACCGTGACTCCGTGGTTCCAGGTCGAGGATCGTGCGACCCGCGAGCACGCCACCATCACGGGCCACTGGGCTGCTCTCGGGCTGGTTCGACATCAGAAGCATGTCAGCATCGATACCGGCTGCGTTTATGGAGGAGCACTGGTAGCACTCTCGCTGAACAGCGGGGTGACCCGGCGAGTCGAATGCCTGCCAGAGGATCGAATCGTGACCGATTAGACCTCGTCTTCGAGTAACTCATCGATGATGTAGGTGCCACTTCTCTGGTCCTTGTGGACGCTGATCAACTTGTGTTTCTCGGCATCGACGAGCAACTTGGAGAAGTGTGTGTAACCGTGATATTCCTCGCTGAAGGTCGGTTGCTTGCGTTTCATCGTTTGCTTGACCATCGAGGCCCAGATCACCTCATAGTTCTCTCGTTGCAGTGCAGCGATGGAACTGATGAGCAGGGAGAATGCGGCGTCCTGATCCTTGCTCAACTTTCGTGAGACTTTCTTGGTGGTCCTACGGGTTCTCTTCTTGCGAGTTCGAACCAGGTCTTCATAGAAGATGAACTCATCGCAGTTATCGATGAGCAGGTTACTGGACGAGTGCTTGACACCGAGACCGATGATCTTCTTGTTATTCTCTCGCAACTGGGAAACCAGTGGAGAGAAATCGCTATCGCCGGAGATCAACACGAAGGTATCGACGTGTGGCTTCGAGTAGGAAAGTTCCAGGGCGTCGACCACCATCTTGATATCGGCGCTATTCTTTCCCGACATCTTGCGCTCAGGAATATCGATCAGCTCGATGGCACACTCATGGAAGGGCCGCTTGTACTGGGTCCAGTTGGACCAGTCGGCGTAGGCCCTCTTGACCGTGATCTTGCCCTTCTCGACCAGACGATCGAGAATCTTGACGATATCCAGTTTGGCGATCTTGGCTTCCTTGACACCGATGGCGATGTTGTCGAGGTCGACAAATACGGCGATCTGGTGCTCCTGGTCGACGTTGTTATTGTTCAATTCAGTCCCCCTTCGATCGGGGTACCGGCTCGTCCGCCATTCCTGAAAACAGAAGAGGACGCCAGTTCATCTGGAGAAATCAGTCCCTCAGCGATTCCTCCCCGGGGAATCCACTACTGGACCTGGGGTCGATCCCCGACCGAGGATCGACGCTCTGCTTCCCCGATGGGAAGCAGACCTGCGCATCATGGCATGTGTGCCCCTGTCGATGCAACCCCGCTCGGGCTTCGATCTGAGGAAGATCGAGGCAGAGCGCTCAGGGGGCGCAGGGGAATCCCTGCGCAGGCGATGGATCGGGGCCGTATTCGGGAAACGGGGCCGCCGGAGCAGGTCCCGCGGAAAAGACGAAATCGAGGATCCGGATCGGATCGCCCAGCGTCAGGCGGGAGTCATCATCGACATCCAGTGCCTCGAGACAGGGGCTCGTCTCGACCCCAAACAGCACCAGTAATTCGTGAATCGCATCGGTCAGATCGACCACACCATCTCGGTTGGTATCGCCGCGAATAAAGACCGCCGGAACCGAACTGGCATCGAGCGGATTGAATCCGAACTGTGCCTCCTCGAAATTGGAAACCCCGTCGAGATCCTGGTCTCCGAGAGGATCCGCCAGCAACGCTCGCTGAAGCCCGGTCAGATCTCCATGCCCGTTGGGATTGGTGACCAGTTCGACCGAGACGATCTCGAATTCAGCAGAAATCGTGACCAGCGAAGAGCCATCTCGACAAACCACCGTGACCGAGCCGTCGCCATTGGCAGCGATACCGAGGGGTCGATCCGCAACGTCGATCACGGATTCCACTCCCTGCTCTCCCACCACCACCACTTCGCTGCTGGTTTGGCAGCAAAACCATGCTCGTCCCTGCAAATCGGTGGTCACTGCGATGGGAAAGGTACCCACCGCCGCACTCCACAACACTTCTCCGGTCGACGACAATCTGGTCAAGCCCTCCTTTTCGGCGACCCAAACCCCTCCAGCAGCAGCGGCACTGATCCCAGTCGGGAAGAAACCGACCGGATAGGTCGCGAGCCACTGACCGGAGTCATCGAGTCGATAGACCTGATTGGCGTAGGAGCAACTGACCCAGATGTGTCCCTCGGTATCGATGGAGATGCCATAAGGAACCGAGCCGACCGGATGAGTGGAGACGATTCCGGCACCCGACTCGATCCGGATCACATCATCGAGCCCCGGTCGGGTTCCCCACAGCTGGCCGCTGGCAGCGATGACCAGCGACTGAACGCCCACCACCGTATCGATGACCTCGATGACGGCACCACTGGAATCGACATGAATCACCTGGTTGTTCTCCTCGATGGCGATCCAGCCTCCGCCACTGGCGGTGCGTGCGATGGCTCTCAGGTCGGTGGACAGATTCACGATGGGAGTAGAACCCGACTCTCCATGGACCCACAGAGTCTGCTGGTCGCCATACCAGGCGCCCTGGCCATGGAGCAACGTCGGCAATGCGATGGCACAGCAGAGCCAAGATAGATGGATCATGGTACTGAAGGACAGGTTGCTGAAGGGCATGTTGCTGAAGGGCAAGGTGATTCCTTTCTCAAAAGGGGATGGACAGGTCAAGTTTCTCATCCGGTGGTCTCGCAATCCAGGTCGTCATCGCTCAGGTCATCCCCTGCGACGGGGAAAGGGTATAGCGGAGGAGGGCCCTGTGAAAAGAGGAAAGACAAGATTTGGATTCCATCGGAAAGATCCAGCGTTCCGTCGTCGTTGGTGTCGGCGGAATCGTCGCAATCGATCGAAGTTCCGAGAAACAGATGCTCGAGTAATCGAATCGGATCGGCCAGATCCAGTTGTCCGTCGAGATTCAGATCGGCACGGATGAAGGCTCCGATGACCCCGTGCACGCTGATCGACTCGATCCCCTGCTGGGTGGTATAAACACGTCCGCCGGAGACGCAGATCCGGTTGGGAAGATCCCCACCGGTGAGGATCTCTATTCGCTCACCACTGTCGAGCTGGTAACGCGACACGGTACCGGCGAAGTATTCCGCCACGAGAAAGGTACCCGCGGCCCCCTGGGTCACGGCACTTTGTACGGTGTCCGACGATTCCATCGGGTATTCCATCAGTAGAGTTCTACTGTTGAGATCGATGCGATACACCACTGCACTGCCGCCAAAGATGGTCAGCAAAGCACTCTGGTCATCGAGAACGTGCAGATCACTGGGTGCGGGGAAATCGGAAGTCTCGACGTCGATCACCAGTAGGTCGAGCAACTGTCCATCGTTGGGGTCGATCCACTGCAATTGGGGAGCAGCCGTGAAATCATCGCCCGGGAAGCCCACCGGAACCAGCAACGATCCATCTTCCAGCGCTGCAACAGTCGAGATGCCACCGGCAACTTCGATCCGCTGAAGGACTTCCCCGGTCAGTGGATCGAGGATCACGATGTTCTCATCCGACCCATCAAAACTACCGCCATTGGAAGAAACGATGATCTCCCCGTTCCAGCCGAGGGCCAGTCCCGATGGGTATCCGATGTCGGCTCCCGAACTGTCGCTGAAGGGTACAGCGGTGACGTTTCCGCTGATCAGGTCGACTCTGAACAGGCTACTGATGGTCGAGCAACAGACCCACAGATCGGAACCGGAGAGCAACAGATCTGTCGGATAATATCCGACATCAAAGGTGCGCAGGACCTCGAGAGTCCGAGCATCGAACTCGATCACCTGATTTGCACTGTGATCCTCGACCGCCTCACCCAAGGGCGCGACATCGCCACAGATGGAGACATAACCATACTGATGGGCGTCATCAATGACGATCGAGTAAGGGTGAGAGTCGACGTTGGAAGTGGGAATCTCGGTGGAGATCTGGGCGATCGGTTCTCCCGCAAGAGAGAGGACCGGGATCCCGCCGACCAGTATCCATCCGACCAGTAAGGAATCTCTCCAGTGGCCCCGATAGAATTGATTGAGGAGGAGAGAATAGAACGATTTCAGCAACTGAATGCGGCCTCTCTGCTCGGAGTTCTGGGCCGATTCCACGCACTGTGCGTGAATCGGAGGGATCCAGCGAAGAAAACGAAGGATGTCAATCTCCGACGATTTCACGGACAGAAGGTCTTCTGGCTTCCGGATCGTCCTCTCCCTGCGCCTTCCCACGACACTTCGTAGTGGCTTTCCAGACCCACGCCTGGAGTTGCAGGGGTTGTCCCCGGTTACAGCGGCGGCACCGCGGTGGATTCTCACCACACTTCCGATCCGGGTTGCCCCGAATCAATCCTGTCACGGCTCTAGATACAGAACCTTTCACGACGGTTCAAGGGCCAACAGTTGAAATCCGTCAGATCCAGGCCGACAATGTGGCATGGCCAAATCATCATCCAGATCCCGATCTTCCAGCCGCAAGGTGACCGTGGCCACCCTTCCCGCAAGGCTCAAGGAGGGCCCTCCCCCCATCACCGTGGTGGTCGGGCAGGAGCAACTACTACGCCGTGAAGCGATCGCGATGTTGCTCGATTCTGTGCCGGGCGGCACCCCTGATCCCGACTCGATCCTGCGCTACCAGGGGACTCGAAGCGCCACCGATGAACAGATTCGTGAGATCTTTGATGAATTGAGGACACCGAGCCTGTTCGGGGGTGGGCCGGTAGTGATCGTCCAGGATGCTCAGAACTGGTTCAAATCTGACCCCGATTCCTGGGTCCAGTTCTTCTCATCCGCCCCCACCGGATCACTGCTGATCCTCACCGCCGATGCTCTCGATGGACGGAGCAAGGTGGCCAAGGCGATCGGCAAGTTTGGACTCACCATCTCGGCGGATCGGCCCTTTTCCCGTCCACCCCCATGGCAGCCAGATGCCAACCCCTGGGATCACGAACTGAACTCCTGGGTGATCCATCGCTTTCACCATCATTCGCTGAAGGTGACGGCTCCGGTGGCCCAGTTACTCATCGAGCGCATCGGGCCCCAGATGGATCAACTCGCCAGCACCATCGAGAAGATCTCCACCATCTGTGACTCCCGTCAGATCGAACAGATCGATGAGAGTATCATCGTCGAGAATAGTGCCGCCGGTGGCGACGGAACTGCTTTTGAGCTGGTCGACTCCTGGTTCGAACAGGATCGAGTGCGATCACTCCGAGTGCTCTCCGATATCGTCGAGCGCGGCGCACTCGATGAAAAGAATCAACGAGTGCGAGATCCTCAACGATTGCTGCTACAGTTTGTGGCGCTGTCTCTCAAACGTGCACGGGAACTGAGAAGCGTTCACCGCATCGTAGCGGAGGGTGGAGGAGAAAAGCAGATTCTCGAGCAGGCAGGGATTGCCCGACCGTTTCTTCCGCGGATTCGCAAACAGTATCGAACTTGTGATCTTCCCAGGACCCTGAAAATCATCGAGACCCTGATCGAGATGGACTGGCAACTGAAGAGTGGTGCTGGAGCCTTGCCGGTGGAGTTGATGGAGCGCGCAGTGGTCAGCGTCTGAGCGGCGACTGCCTCAGGGGGACTCCAGTCGAATACTTCGCATCCTGGGAACAATCTGGCGAAAGACTTCCTCGCTCCCCTGACCCCTGGATATCCACATCACATGGATCTCGACCAGCAACTCATCGATGTAATCATCGCTCGGAATGGTGCGATAATTGACATCTCTTTCGCCATCGCGATCTTGCCTGACGCTCACGATCAACTTGTCTCGCCCCTGTTGCTTGGAAATGGTGCCGTATCGCACTTCGACAGAAATCCCCGGCCAGTGAGCGAGCAGCGGGTCCCACGGAGGATTATTGATCAAATCAGTGACCGTTCCGCCGTCGCGGATCGTCCCCTCAAGGGCGGACAGAACCACCTCCGAGACCTCGATGGCGCGGATTCGATCGACCGCACGTCGATGAGATGCCGTACCTGCGGCAAACAGAGCGATCGCGGCGCTGATCCCCACCGTGAGGATTCCCAGAGCCACCACGACCTCGAGCAGGGTGAACCCGGTTTCCTTGCTCTCCATCTTCATCGTTGCCACCCCGGATCCCTGGCCCCTGGGATCCTCACCGTCTTACGGAATTCGGAACCGTGGACGACAAACCGAAGACGGGAGTGCTCCACCGCAGTGGTGCCTCGCATCCCTCTATCACAGTCGAGAAAAGCACCACTGGTGAGCCGCCCCACTCGAATCCATTCAGAGTCGATACGGATGTAATTGTCGGGACCGATCGGATACTGAGCGGTCGAATCGACGAGGATGTCTCCGCTACTCCCGTCGATATCCTCACTCAGTCGGGCAAGTGCAGCGGAACGGGCCGGTTTCAGCACCAGCAACACCTCGACAGTATCGGGAAAGACATCATCGAAGGGATCATCTCGGCTTGCTGAATCCCAGTAGATTCCCGACTGGCGGTCCATCGGCAAGATGCCCCGCGTCGAATCCCAGAAGGAAAGCGGTGGTTGCACCTTGCCAGCGACAAAGCGACGACGATCTCCACCCCAGAACGACCATTCGATGTGGAGTACTCCATCTGCGATGGGACGGCTGCGCCGCGGCGTCCCGTCGACATCCGGCGCCAGGTTGACATCATTGAACAGGGTACCTTCGCCCCCGATAGGACTCTTGAAGCCTCTCCACAACACCTCGGACCCCTCCTCGGGTCCCATCGAGTAACTGACCTCGCACAGGCCACCCGGGGCGCGCAGAATTCCCAATCGAGCTTCCATCGAGTCATTATTGTAATCGATATCGGCGAGACCACCGGTGAGAGATCCAGCAATCCGGGTTATCGGGTTCCTGACCTCCTCGTCGAGCACGCTGACCATCCTCAAACGGGATCGCCCCCGGCCATCTCGGTCACAGAGCAGCAAGACTTCGACCAGACCACCACCGGGTCCCGGATCTGGTTGTGAGAAGAGTGATCGCAGGTCGGCGCAGAGAGGCTCGAGGATCGCTTCTGCTCGCTCGATCGATTCGCGTCTCGATTCGCCGACTTGCCAGGTCGAGATGCCATCTCTCAGGAACACGACAAGACCGCTACCGAGCATCACGAAGATACCCAGTGCCACCAGAATCTCGATGAGGGTCAGTCCCTGTTCTTTGTTCATCAGTACGGATATTCCTCGTGATGAAGGATTCGCCACTCCTTACGGTG
>LWDU01039576.1_pt1 | contig 20896 bp, 19 predicted proteins | sample 727161 | NCBI WGS metagenome assembly LWDU01 (sample SAMN04566230, study PRJNA314399) | hydrothermal vent metagenome | isolation source: deep sea hydrothermal plume seawater | place: Mexico: Gulf of California, Guaymas Basin | collected 2004-07-11
TACTGCCATTTCTTATAGTCGAAATCTTCGGTTGATTGCACTTTCACGAATCCGTTCGGGTAAATAGAGTGATAGGTGACTAAAAACTAACGTCTACTAATCCGACTATGGCAAGGTCTATGTTGTTTTTGTTGTGTTTGCCCCCGGCGCGAATGCGCGATATAGAGCTTGCCATCGAGCTCCATATCGCGCGGATAACTCTCGGCGGCGGGTGTTGGCATATAGCTTAGGTCCGGCGGATCGTGTGCGATTTTACGATCGTCCGGTCCGGATGACAGGTGACGAAGTTGAACGTGGGTGGCTGGAAGGTGTCGAAGTTGGTCTCGGTGTCTTGGGGCCAGAGGTTGAGATGGCAGAAGGTGCTGGCGACGCTGGTGCAGAGGATGCCGTTTTGAAACGGTCTGCGTATCGCGGTGCACGTGGCCGAAGAAAACCCCGCGCAGTCTGCCGCAGGCCGGCAGTCGCTAGGTCGCGGTGAGCGCGCGTTTATCGCTTCGACGAAGCGTTCGAGATTCTTATACAGTGTGTTGTCGAGCGGGGTCCAGTCTCGTTTGGGGCCGAGGTGCGAATCGCTGATATGCAGATCATGTAGAGGCTCTGGCATTTTCTATTTCCAGATGGTGAAGCCGCCGTCGACGACCAGGTTTTGCCCAGTGATATAGGCGGAGGCAGGCGAGGCCAAAAAGAGCGCTGCGCCCTTGAGGTCGACGCCGTCTTGGCCCATCCGGCCCATCGGTGTGGCTTGACTATAAGCATTAATAAAATCCTGCGGCTGTCCGCGCTCGAAACCGCCGGGCGAGATGGTGTTGACCCGCACGCCCATCGGTGACAGCAGGCCGGCCAAATCGCGGGTCGCGCCGATGATGCCGGCTTTGGCGGCGGCGTATTCGATGGGTTGCTCGGGCAGGCCGGTTTCTTGGTACATACGGCGGTCGCGGCCGCAGAGCCCGGCGATGGAGCCGATATTGATGATCGAGCCCGACCCGCATTCGGCCATCTTTCTGCCGAAGGCCTGACAGCAGTAGAGGATTCCGGTCAGGTTGGTGTTAACCAGTTGGGCCATGTGTTCGGGGTCGCGGTCGAAAAAGTGGGTGGGTTGCAGGTTGAGGCCGCCGCCGGCGTTGTTGACCAGAATATCGGTGGATGTCCGCCAGGCCTGAACCTGTTCGGCGAAGGCGGTGACTTGTGCGTAGTTACAGATATCGAGTGTGGCCGATAGGACATCGCACCCGTGTGCCGCGCGCAATTTATCCGCCGCCGCTTCGGCTTTCGCCGCGTCGCGCGAGGTGAGGGCTATGTCGCAACCGGCGGCGGCGAGAATGTCGGCCATGTCGTAACCTAGGTCACGTGCGCCGCCGATTACTACGGCCGTTTGGCCATTTAAGTCAAACATCGTTTCAGGTTGCATGAATTATCCCCAGAGCGTCAATGCGTTGGTGAATTGCCTTGCGGGTCCAAGGCGATAGCGGCCCATGCGCGCATATAGGCGTTTTCGTCGTCGCGTACAGCGTCGAGGGCTTGTTGGGCAGTGGGTGGTAAAGGCGTCATGCGGGCGAGTGTAGAGGCAGCGGTTTCGCGCAGAGAATCCGTCGAGAGCGACCAGCGGGTAACCGGTCGGCTGTCGTCGAGCGCGCCGAGCAAGGCTTGTGCGGTAATATCCTCCGGGCCGATTTGGCCGATGGCCTCGGCGGAGTGGCGGCGGACCCATTCGTTTTCGTCGTCGAGTGCGGCAGCCAACGCGGATAGGGCCGGTCGGGCTTCACGTCCGATATGGCCCAGGGCCGTCGCGGCGGCGGCGCGGACAGAGTCTTCGCTGTCTGCCAGCGCTTCGATTAGAGGATTCAGCGCTGCGGATCCGGCGGCGGCTAGGCCGTAGACGGCGTTGAGTTGGCTGGGGCTGGTGAAGTCGCCGCGCTCGATATTGGCCTGCCAGTGTTCTGGCGCTTCGCGGCGCAGGGCGTCGAGCAATGGCCCGACGGCGCCCTGCGCCGCCAGCGCATAGGCGGCGTTCAGGCGCACCGGCTCGTCGGTGTCTTGTAGGCGGGCGGTCAATGCGGGCACGGCCTCGTTGGCGCGGGCCAGGCCGAGGTCGTCGGCCGCGCGGCGGCGAATGTGCGGGTCAGGTTCGTCGAGTTCGCGGATGCGGGCGTTGATATCGCGCGGGTTCATTGCGGCTAAAGCCGGGTTTTCTTCGCCTCGGTGCCAGTGCCACATCCGCCGCGACAAGGTGCGGTGGTTGCCCTCTGTTGGTGTCCAAGCCGCACCGTGCGTGTCCCAGGCGGGAACAGTGGGTTCGGCGCGTCGGCCAAAGAGGAATTTTAGCATATAGCGGGTTTGATCGCTGGTATTGGCCGTGGCCTTGTGCCAGATATCGTAGTGGGCGATGACGACGGTGCCCGCCTCGACACAAAGTTCGAGACCGGGTGCGTCGGGTGTGGCGTCCATGTAGTGCTGGGTGCGGGGTTGGATCGCGGTCGGCCCCATGTGCTGGGTGATGGTCTGCGGATAGTAGAACAGCAGCAGCCAACGGCCCCGATGACAGCGCGGATGACCGGTGATGGGGTAATCCTTGTGCCAGGTCTGCGCTTGGCTGTCGGGGTTCCAATCATGGCAATGCCGATGGGGGTGCATGATATAGTCGGGGCCGAGCAGGCTGGTGAGTGCGCCATCGACAGCGGGGTCGGCGAAGAGCTCTGCCAGCTCAGAAACGTGCGGTAGCAGCTCGTTGCCGGGATTGCCATTTTTTTTGATCAACGTGTCGAGTTGGCTTTTTAGCGCCGAGTGATACGTGTCGGATAAGGTTGGTTTGACGGTGATATGGCCGTCGACGATAAAGCGCTGGAGCATCGCGTCGCTGAGTAGGTGGGGCTGTGGTTTCATAGCGGCTGGCTTGTAGTTCATTAGGCGTCAAATGCTCCATAAGCTTTAATCGCGGTGTCGTGGAAGAGCGCGCGGCGTTCGTCCACGGAGAGATCTGCGCTCCAGTCGAGGAACTTTCCGTAGAGGTAGTTTATGCTGATGCCCTTGAACTTGTCGACGGGATAGTTGCTGGCGAACATGCAGCGGTCTACTCCGAAGCATTCGATGAGTTCGCGGAAGATGGCGCGGACCTTGGCCTCTTTGCCCGCGTCCTCGTGGAAGCCGTCGCATGCGAACCACGGCATCGAGAGCTTCATGTATACATTGGGCAGCTTGGCGAGGTCGGCCGTGCTTTGACGCCAAAGATTCTCGTGGGCGTCGTCCTCGCCATCGTGCAGGAAGCCGAGGTGGTTGGTGATGACGCGGACATCGGGAAAGTCGCTCAATGCGGCGGCCGCGTCGGCGACTTGGTGCGGGTGGCAGGAGAGATCGAAGGCGAGGTCGTAGCGCTGCAATAGCGCTAGGCCCTCGCGAAAGAGCGGATGCGTGAACACGCCGTCTTCGACCTGCGGCCAGGTCAAGTCCGGGTTGTCGGGATGGTGGTTGAGAATCATGCGTATGCCGCGCAGGCGTTCGCTGGCGACTTCGCGGTGCGCCTCGATGGTGCGTTCGGCTTCGGCAGTGTCTCGTGCAAGATGCGCGTAGGCTACGAGGCCGAAGGGCTGATCGGCTTCGGTGGGCCGCAACTGGTCGCAGACCCATGTGGTCTCCTCGACGGTATCGACGACAGTGCCGCCGGTAATTTGACCGACTACGGTTTCGACATGCACGCCGGAGACGCGTTGCAATTCGGTGGGCAGCGTACTCATATCCTGGAAGTAGTCATCGGCCTTGTAGGGTGGGGGATCGCCGATGTTGGGATTGGCGCGTTCGGCGAGATCCCAGAGGTGGAAGTGCGGATCGCAGAGGCGGATGGGGTTTGACATAGCAAAAGGCCTTTCGCGTTTAGAGCTGGGTCAGAATGTAGTCTTGTATCTGCTGCGGTTTTTTGTCTTCGGTGTCGATCTGCTGCGATAATATAGAGCCTTGGTGCGCAGCGACACAGCGCGCGGTTTGGTGGAACGCCCAACTCCGGGGGGTTTGCCTCCGCCGGTCGATTACACGCGTCGATCGTTCGCAACATCTGGCCGACGTCCTCGGGGTCGTAGAGCATGCTGTCGGGTATGCGTGCCAGCAGCCCTTTGGCTGCGGTGGTCTTGCCGACGCCGAACGCGCCGTCGATCATGACGATCATAGGCGGCTCAGTCGAACGCCGCTTTTACTTCGTCGGGCAATTGCAGGTGGGCGCCAGGGTGCTGGACGGCCCCGGCCCCGGCGGTGCAGGCCAGGTTCAGGACCTGTTGCTGGTTGGTGTCGAGCAAGACGCCGGCGGCTAACACCCCGCTAAAGGCGTCGCCGGCGCCGACCGCGTCGATGACGGGCACCGGTTCGAGCCGCTTTTCGAACGAGGTTTTTGCATAGTGGAGCTGTGCGCCTTTTGCGCCGAGGGTGATGGCCAGGCAGTCCAAGGTGAAGCGTGCGATAAGATCCACGGGCCGGTCAACGTCGGCGATCAGCCGCACTTCCTCCCACTCCTCGTCGTTGAGTTTGACGATGCTCGCGGCTTCGAGGCCGAAGAGCACGGTTTCTCTTGAGTAGGCGTCCTTGCGCAAGTTGACGTCAAAGAAACGGTGTCGGGGATTGGCAGCGAGCAAGTGTTCTAGCCCGGGGCGGTTGGCCGGGCTGCGCTGGGCGGCGGTGCCGTAGTAGATCAGGTCGGGTGGTTGGTCTAACGCTGGTTGTGTTTCTATATGGTCCCAGGCCACGCCCGAGCGGATGGTATAGGAGGGCTGGCCGTCCTGCAGAAATACGTCGACGGTGCCGGTGGGCTCGGGTCGGTCGGCGACGCATTGCTGGCCGATATCGGCACGGGTGAGAAAATCCTTGGCTTGTCGGCCTAGGTCGTCGCGGCCCACGGCGCTAATCATCGCCACGGGGAAACCGAGTTGGCGCAGATTCCAGGCGAAGTTTAGCGCCGCACCGCCCAAGCAGGTGCGGTCGGGAAAACAGTCGTAGAGAATTTCGCCGAAGACGATACAGGAAAAGGTTGCTTTGTCCATGATGCTTAATATAGCAAATAAGAAACGCTCTTAAAATCGCAGTTTGATGTCGGGCTTATTATTGAAAGTGTGCTTGGAATGTTTGGTGGTGGACGCGAGGGCTACGGGGCTGGCCGCGGCGGAAAATTTAAACGCCCGGAGGCGCGCGCGGTAGCCCCCGCACCCAGCACTTAGACAACTCTAAGGTAAAATCTATATGTCGTACGCCTCGGGCCGGCGGTCTTCGTCGAGAAAGTCGCGCACAGGCTCAGCCGGGTAGCCGCCGCAGCGCTGTCGCTGCCAGACGAAAGGCACCTGTACATGGGCTAGGGCGAAACCTTCGTAATGGCCGGCGTTTGCCAGCAGAGTGCCGTCGGGGTGCACGATGGCTGATTGGCCGAACATCTGTCCGGCTTTCCAGGGCAAATCGGCGGGACGGCCGTAGCTGGAGCGGATGAGATAGGCTTTGGCATCCATCGCGCGGGTGCGCAACATGGCCTCGCTGGCGGTTTCGTGGTCGGAACGCTGCAGTGAGGGGAAGAACAGCAAGTCGGGTTTTAGGCGGGTCAGAGCGCTGAAGAGTTCGGGGAAATAGATATCGTAGCAGATCGGGATAGCGACGCGGCCGTGCTCGGTGTCGAAGACGGTCACGTCGGCACCGGCGCTGACGTTGAATTGCTCGCGTTCGCCCAAGGTCGGGTGGATTTTGTCGTAGTGCCCCGTGATATTGCCTTGCGGGTCGATGAGGTAGGCGCGGTTGTAGAAGGTGTCGCCTTCAGGTACGAGCATGGGTAGAATGATATGGGACGCGTGTTGTGCGGCTAGGGAGCGAGTGCGATCGAGCAATGCGGCGTGGTTTTGCGCTAGGGTGCAGTACGCTGCGGAGTCGGCGCCGAAGACATTGAAGTATTCGGGCAGGCAACAGAAGGCAGTGTCTTTGGTGAGCGCCTCTTCTAATAGCGCAAACCCCTTTTCGACCATATGAGCGTGGGAGGTGGGCGCGGCTTCGTCTAGGCAGGGCGGTTGAATACTGGCGATGGTAATGCGTCGCATGGTTTTAGTGATCCCATCGGGTCAATTCCATCCACCGGGTCAGTGCGCGCTGCTGGTCCGAAAAGCGGGCGCGGATAGCGGCGGGGAAGTAGAAATGATGGGCGTTGCGCGGTTCGCGCATCATGACATTGTAGTGGGCGTGCACATAGTTGAAATAGAGGTTGCTGCGCGTGCCGGTCGTGGTCTTGGGCAAGCCGTCGTGGATCATGGCCTCGGAAAAGAGTAACACGTCGCCGGCTTTTCCCGTTACCGATGTTGCTCCGGGCATGTCGAGGCCTTTGTAGTTGCGCCAGGCTAGGTCGAAACTGCTTTTGTGCGAGCCGGGGATACCGACTACGCAACCGTCTTCGGGGCCGTTGTCGGTGAGGAAGTAGACGATGTTGAACATGCGCGAGCGGATCTCGCCGTCTTTGTAGCTGAAGTCGGTGGTGGGCACGCCGCGGTGCCAACCGCCGGCCGCAGTGTCCTGTTCTTTCGAGATCGACCAGGTGTTGATCAATTGCGGCTCGCCGACGAAGGCCTGCAGATAGGGCAATATGCGCGGATGGTCGATCAACCGGTCGAAAGCGGCGCTCAGACGCGGTAGGCCGTTGAGCCGGGTCTGGTGCGGAATTTGCGTTTCGCGGGTGGGGCGTCCCGGGGGGCCGGGTTCAAGAGATTGCATCCACTCGTCGGGATGGTCTTGCGCTTCTAAGGGGCGCAGAGCGGTCAGGAGTTCGCCGCACTCTTCTTGCGACAATACACCGCGTAAGACGATAAAACCCTGGAGGTCGAAGAGGAAACGGTCCTCGATGCAGATCTCGGTCATAATCCCATCCTTAGTTTGGTTCAGTATCGCTTCTCAGCCATCGGGATAATACGGTCTCGGCCTGTTGCAGGGTCAGAGGCAGATTAGTCGAAAACATGGGGTGGTCTAGTTGATCCGTCGTTCATGTCCTGCCCATTCCAGTTCGCGCAGCACAAATTTCTGCACCTTGCCGGTGGAGGTTTTGGGCAATTCGCCGAACTCGGCCGCGTCGGGGCATTTGAAGTGGGCTAGGTGGTCTCGGCAGAAGGCGATGATCTCTGCTTCGCTGAGCTCTTGTCCTTCTTTTAACGCAATAAAGGCCTTGGGGCGCTCGCCCCATTTTTCGTGCGGCATGGATACGACGGCGCATTCGAGTACCGCCGGATGGCGGACGATGGTTTGCTCGACTTCGATCGTCGAAATATTCTCGCCGCCGGAGATGATGATGTCTTTTTGCCGGTCGCGCAATTCGATATAGCCGTCTGGGTGCCAGACGGCCAAATCGCCCGAATGGAAGAAGCCGTCGCGAAAGGCTTCGGCGGTGGCTGCGGGCTGGTTGTGATATCCCTTCATAATAGTATTGCCGCGCATCGCGACCTCGCCGATGGTCTCGCCGTCGCGCGGTACGTCGCGGGATTGTTCGTCGACGACGCGGACATCCTCTGCGGTGATATAGCCCTGGCCCTGACGGGCGCGCAGCCGCGCTTGTTCTTCGGCGGGCAGCGCGTTCCACTCATCGGGCCAGGTGCAGATGGTGATCGGGCCGTAGGTCTCGGTAAGGCCGTAGAGATGGATGGGCTGGAAGTTGAATTTTTTCATCTGGGCCAAGAGGGTGGGTGAAGGCGGTGAGCCGCCCATCGAGACGGTAACGGGCTTATCGAGGACATGTGCTTTAGCGCTGTTGACCATCATAATCTGAATGGTCGGCGCGCAATTGTAGTGAGTTATGCGCTCGTCTTCGAGCAGGTCCCAGACGGCGCCTGGCTCGATACTACGTAGACAGATGTGCGTGCCGCCAACGGCGGTTATAGCCCAAGTGCAACACCAGCCATTGCAGTGAAACATTGGCAGAGTCCACAGAAAGACACTGTCTCGGTCGAAGCCGATTTCGACGATCTGTCCCATGGCGTTGAGATAGGCGCCGCGGTGCGTGCAGAGTACGCCTTTTGGTTGGCCGGTAGTACCGGAGGTGTAGTTCATGGAGAGGGGAGTTTCTTCGTCGTCGATAACGCGCAGCAGTGGATCGGGGCTCGCGGCGGCGAGGAATTGCTCGTAGGGATCGTCTGCTTGGCCGGTGTCGGCGATGCGGATAAGTTGGAGTTGAGCGAGGTTGAGTTCGGCGATTTGCGGGTAGAGCGCTTCGTCGATGAAGAGGAAGCGCGCGCCGGAGTCGGCGAGGATATGCGCGACTTCATCGGCTTGTAATCGAATGTTAACCGGTACTAGGATGCCGCCTAACGCGGGGATGGCAAAGTGGGCTTCGAGCAGGGCCGGGGTGTTGGGCGAGAGTATCGCGATGCGGTCGCCGAGGGTGAAGCCGGCATTTTGTAGACCCGAGGCGAGGCGGCAAGCGCGCTCGGAGAATTCCGCGTAGGTGTAGCGGCGCTCGCCGTATACGATAGCGGTCTTGTTGGGATAGACGCGGGCGCTGCGGCGCAGGAAGTCGACGGGGGTAAGTTCGCTGCGGTAGACTTTTTCGCTGCTCATGACTGTTTTCTGGAAGAGAATAAATCTGCTTGGATCGGTTAATGGCAAAAGTGCGGACGTCCGCACTTTTGCCCGGATAATGGACGATGCCATTACACGACGTCAATTTGCGGCAGAATGGTAGTCGGGTAGGTCGTAGGTCGGGCGATGCGCAAAGCGTTTGAGCTTGAGGTGCAGATGTGCTTTTGCGGATCGGTCGAGCTCGATGCAGACGTGTCGTCCATCGAGTGCTATATCCTCGCCGTCAACCCGGGCGCTGGTGAACTCGTGCTCGGCGAAGGTCCCGGCTTGGATCAGCACGCGGTGACTCGATACCGGGTCGGTGTTGACGAGTGTGAGCTCGATGCTATCAGCGCTTACGTATTCCGCAAGCGCCGCGACATGCCGGGGCAAGCCCGGTCGCTTCAGCATCGGGTCGAAGTAGCGCACATGCGATAGCAGTAGGCCGCCATTGTACATCGCGGCGGGCGTACCCATGCCCATCTGCAGCAGACCTTCCGGCACGACGGGATTCAAATTATGAAAGTGATAACACTCGCGCGTTTCGGGGTCGCTGTCATCGGCGTAGAGGCGGTCGAGGCTCTGTAGGATGCCGGTGTGCGTCTCCTCTATCATTTGTTGGGGATAACTAGCGTGGAGCCCTTCGATAAAGGCGAGCCACGCGGTGGGCGGGCAAGGACCCGCTTTGCCAGCGTGCCAGGAGGGCGAGGTGGTTTTGAAGCCTACGCGATCGGGGAAGATCTCGTCGAGCCGGGCCAGGTCCTCGTCGCTCTGGCTCAAATAATACAGATGGATATAATAGAGCGGATCGGGCTCGCGGTAGTCGAACCAGCCCTGGTCGCCGTGCCGCGCCGGCACTTTGATTATCCCGTCTTCTTCGCGGCGCAAATCCCACAGCATATCCAGTTGCGAGCGGCAGAGGTCGAGCCAGGAAAAGTCCCCGGTCATCAATGCCGCGCACGAGCCGGCGACATAGGACGGCTCGACGATCATGCGCGCCCCGTGCGGCCAGCGCCAGCCGTAGTAGCCGCCCCACCACTTGCCATTCATCAGCTCACCAATTTCGCCATTGGGTCCGATATTGTCGGGTACGATGCCACCGTTTTTGTCACGGTGGTCTATCCAGGTTTGGATATAGTCGAGCACCCAGTTTTTGTATTTGTCGTCGCCGGTGTAGATATAGGCGTGGGTGACCATGCTAGTGGAGTGGAGATTGAGCGGCACGTCGTTTTTGGTCATGCGGCTGTTGATCAACGACAGCACGCGCTCGAAGACTTCGTCGTCGGTCCAGTCGGCTTTGACGTGAGGGTCGGTGGCGTCGAGCCCTTCCATGTCTTCGAAGGGGGCCAGGTAGTGGGCGAGGATCGGGCGGTGGTACTCCCAGTCTACCTGTGTGGTTGCGAAACGCGGTCCCTTGCTGCCGTTGAGCGGAGAACGCAGCTTTTTGCGTTCGGGGTCCCAGTTGGGGGCATGGGGATCTTCGCCGATATACATCGCGGCGAAATCGAGTGCCTGTTGGCGGTAGCGCTCGGGATCGGCGAGGGCTAGGTAGTAGTGGTAGGTATAGCTCTCGCTGTGGTGGAACCAGTCGAAGCCGGTAACAAAGCCGCGCTCGACGGTGCCAAAATTGGTGTATTGGCGGGTGATCGCCTCCCATTCCTTCTGGCCCAGTTGGTGAATATAATCGTTGCCGCCCAGAAGATAGAATAGCGGGAAGGAGAGAAAGCTCTCGTAGCCGTTGTCGGTGCCGTCCATGCTGGTCCACTCGCTGCGGAAGACGAGTTGGCCGTCCTCGTGCGTCGAGTGCTCGACGAAGGGCACGGCGGCGCGATCCATTAGATCGATGAGCGCGCGTTGGCGTACAGCCCAATTGGGCGGAGTGGCGCGGTTGGTGGCGGTGAGGGTCTGCATGGCTTAGAGCTGTTCTATGCAGAAGTTGGAAAAGCGAATCCAGTGTTCGCCTTCTTCGGGACCATTGTAACACTGGATGCTGAGCTGGTCGTTGTTGGGGGCGGGCAGGTCGCCGGTCTCTGCCGTTTGGAATTCGCTTTCGCCTTCGGGGCGGTACTGCGCTTCCCAAGAATTTGCGGTGACGATTAGGCGCAGTCGCACGCTTTGCGTCGGCATTTCTTTGCGGCCGGGGATGATGAAAAGGCCGCCGTCGATCAGTTCTTTGACCAGCTTGAAGACGGGTTTGCCGTCGACATACCAGGTGATGCCGGCTTGCTCGTATTGCTGGATGGGGTGCGTGTGATTAAGGACGTCGACTTCGATGGCGTAGGTGCCTTGCGAGCGGTCGGGCGCCGGACGCAGGAGGGCGTTTTGCACGTCTTCAGCTTTGCCGGGTTCGACGCGAATATCTAGGCCTTCTTGGGTGGAGCGCCAGTAGGTGGGGTGTTCGCGCAGCCAGGTCCAGCCGTCGGCTAGGGCGTTTTTGAGATCATCGGTGAAGATGGATTGTTCGTTCTCGTTAGACATAGTGTGTGTGCCTCCTAGTTGTCTTGAGTGCGTCTCACGTTGCGGAACAGGGGGCCTCTTCGGGGTCCTGCCTAGGCTTGTTGAGGTGCGCGGCGTCGCGCGTGGCAGAGCTACCTTGACGGGCGATGGGAGTGGAGCGATATAGGTTCATGCTGTCGTGGGACTTTGGTTGGCTTTGCTACACGACGGTCCCCTGTCCCTTCGCTGCGTCGGGTGGATGGGAAAATATCAGGGTATAGTTAGCTATAAGTGAGGAGTAAGTCAACTTATATAAGTTGGTTTTTTATTGCATTGATTACGTTGTCGATGTGGCGGACGCCCTCGTTGCCGGGGCAGAGTTTGTCGGTTAGGCCGATGTGTTCTAGGTGTTTTTTGGCCAGGGCGCCGACGAGGTAGATGCCGGGTTTTGTTTTTGACTCGAAAGTCGATTCGTCGTGGGATGTGTCGTCGCCGAGGACGCGTTGTAGGAGCGGTTCGTCGGGGCGGTGGCCTAGAAGCATGAAGCACTGGTCGAAGAGCCATTGGCGTTTGCCGTCGGGTGTTTGAATTAAGGCGATTTTGTCGGCGAGGGAATAGACTTTGCTCTCGGGGAGGATCTCGGTGTTTAGCAGTTTGGCGTCGGGTTGGCCCCATTTGGTTTTTTGGTCGTGGAGGGTTTGTTCGATTGCGTCGAGGGGCTTGTTGGTTACCCAAAGCACTTCGTTGAACGGGCAGAGGGCAGTGATACCGTCGGCGGAAGAGAAGCCGCCGCCGATAAAGAGCAGGCGCTGGTTGCGGATGTGCTGCCATTCAGCAAAATAGTGGTGTACCGTGGGGGCCTGTTCGCCGGGGATGCTGAGCAGGTTTGGCTTGTCATAGGCACCGGTGGCGAGCACGACGAGTTTGGCTTTATAACGGGTATTGGCGTCTTTTTCGCGGACGGAAATTACGAAGTTGCCTTGCTGGCCTTGAATATCGCTGAGGGTGCTGTGGGTTTTGATCGGGAGCTTGTATTTTTCGGCGAAATCCACGTAGCTCTGGATGAGCTCTTCAATGGTTGAATGGTAGTCGTCGCCTTGTTGGGCCAGGAGCGGGTCGTCCGGGTCGAGTACGATATAGGGCAGGGGCGAGTGCACCGTCATGGCGGGCATATAGGTCGTGAGGTTGTGGCAGATTTCGCCGCGTTCGAGCCCCAGGGCATTGATGCCCATTTCCTGCAGGACTTTGAGTACGGCAAGTCCCCAGCCGCCGCAGCCGACGACGACGACTTCGTAGGTTTGTAGTTGATCGATTTCATTGACAGTCATAGTGGAATCTATTTAGCTATTGGCAGGGCGTTCGTCAACTGTAGAGGATCGGGCGATAAAGTCTCGTATTTGTGCAAGGTCTCTGGATTTAAGGCTTTCTTCAGCGGCATTTTTGACTTCATTTTCTTTTATGAAAGATCTCTTATTTACGAAGTAATTCTTCCAGCACTATCGCCACGCCGTGGGATTTGCTGACGGTGGGTGAGAGTATATTGGCGCGGGTGCCGCGATCGGTGGGTTGGACTTTGCAATCGGGCGGCAGGCGTCAAGCGCGTCGAGGGTGCGCACGGAAATGCGGCCGTCGCTTTGGGAGCGTGTGCGGTCTAGGTCGATCAGGGCGATGCGGCCGTCGATGGGGTTTACTCCTCTCGCAGCGGGTCTCCCGAGCAAACGTGGAAGTGCAGGTGTTTGGAATCTTGGTATTCGCCGAGGTTGGTTAATACTCGGCAGGCGCCGTGCTGCTCGGTGATCTCAGCGGCGAGTTGGCGCACGACTTTAATGATCTTGGCTAAAAGGATCTCGCCGCTGTCGCCGAGATCGACCAGTGAGGGCGTATGCGCTTTGGGGATGACAACGAGATGCACCGGCCAAAAAGGACGGCTGTGGTGGAAGGCGAGCACCTCTTCGGTTTCGGCGACGACATCGACGGGTAGCTTGCCGCTGAGGATCCAGTCGCAGTAGATGTCGTTGCCTACATAGGGCTCGTGCGCCATTTAATTTTCTCCCAATAAATAGCGATCAAACCATTTGCCCGTTGCGTCGATATAGCTGGGCATATCGCCCGCGCCGCCAAAATCCGGCCCATGGCCGCCGCCGGGCACGCGGATGAGTTTGACGTCGACGCCGGCTTTTTCGAGGGCTCCTTGCATCATCGGCGACTGCTCGTAGGGTACCTGCGGGTCGGCGTCGCCGTGCAGGAGTAGGTGCGGCGCGGTTTGCGCGGTGACATGCAGGGCGGGAGAGGCGGCGGCTTTGGTTGCGGCGGAGACCTCGGTCCCTTGTCCGTCAGCGAAGAGATTGCGGCCGACTTGGTCTCGCAAATCGAGTGGGGCCGCGCGCGCGACGACGCATTGAGCTTTGGCCGATTCGCGTTCGACGGGGTCTTCGTTGTTGAGGTCGCCTACGCTCGGGAAGGTGCCGAGCGAGCTGACTAGGTGGCCACCCGAAGATCCACCGAGTGCGCCGATTTGCTCGGGATCAATGCCGTACTCGGCGGCGTGATGGCGCACAAAGCGCATCGCCCGTTGTGCGTCTTCGACTGGCCCCGGATAGGGGAAGCGGGGCACGGCACGGTGGTTGATGGAAAAGACGGTGTAGCCCCGCTCGACCATCGCCTGGCCCCATATATCGTACTGCCCGCCCTCTTTTAATGGTGGTGCGTTGTAATTGGTCGGCCGGCGCCAGCCGCTGCCGGAAATGAAAATGATGCCGCGTCGATTGCTTGTCTCGCCGGTATGCACGTCCATCAGCAGAGCCAGGCCCGAATACATACCGTAAATGATATTGCTTTGCATTGGCATTGTTTTACTCCTCTTTTAGGGCCGCGCGGTCTTCGGCAATCATCTTGGCCCAGATTGCTCGTTCGCGTTTTTCGAGCTCATCGTCTTCGCCGAAGAGGCGCAAGACTCGGCGGTCGTTCTTGGCACGGGCTTCGTCCTTGATCGCCTCGATCAGTGGATGGCGAAAGGTGTCGCGGTGCGGCAGACCGAAGCGTTGGAAATAGGCGCTGATAAAGTAGCGGATCTCGCCGGAGGTGTTGATTGAGCCGGCGTGCAGGATCTCGTTGTGGGTGTAGACCATATCGCCGGCTTTTAGCTCGACCAGTTTTTCGTTGGTCTGTGGATTTCCAGCGTCTTCATCAAGGATAAAGGCGTAGTCGAGGTGCGAGTCGACGAGGATACGCAGGTGGCCGGTCTCCTCGTTCATGTCTTGCAGATAGGTGATGCAGTTGCAGGCGGTGGGTGCGGTGTAGACGCGGTCTTCGAGGTGGTGGCTGTTTCCATGTCGGCCCCAGACGCCGGAATAGTTGAAGGCGTCGCGGTGCCAGCGGTCGACTTTTTTGCGCTGGTTGGGTGTGCGGCTGGGATAGCCGGTAATCTCGTAGCCGTCGAGCTGCACGAAGGGGCCCATGACGTGTTCGGCGTAGTCGAGCAGGGTGGGGTTGAGCAGGTGTTTTTTGAAGAAGGGGCCGAGTTGCTCATCGGCCAGCACATTGGCGATGGATGCGCGGATGCGATCGGGGTGTTGTGTGTGGCGGCGGCGGAATTCGGCGTCGACAGTTTGGCGGATGTGTTGCAGGCGGTCCGGGGGCATGAAGTTTTGGAAGATGGTGTAGCCGTTGCGGCGGTATTCGCTGAAGTGGTCTTCGATGGAGCGGTGCATGGTTTGGGCTCTTTCTCAAGGGTTATACTGCAGTTGACGGCTTGCCTTGTTTTCCCCCAGATACTCATTCTCGCCGATCAGAAAAAAACAAAATCGTCGGAGTCTTCTCTGACGACGGCTGATATCGCATGGGCGATCTGGCCGTGCTCTAGCCGTGCTCTAGCCGTGCTCTAGCCGTGCTCTACTAGACCGCGGTCTAGGACCGTTTCGCCTTTATTGCAATGGGATGTTTGCTTTATCGACATAGTGTCGGATCTATCTATTAGATAGAATCAGACCCGACTGTCCACACACAGATTTAACAGACAACAATCAAGTCCTATACGTCTTTCCCGTTCGCTTCCTTGATCGCCGCCAATACGCGTGCGGGATTTAGCGGCAGATCGTCGACACGCACGCCGATCGCGTCGTAGAGCGCGTTGGCGATGGCGGCGAGCGGCGGTACGATTGGGACTTCGCCGACGCCGCGCACACCATAGGGATGCCCCGGATTGTGGACCTCGACGATCACGGTGTCGATCATCGGCAGGTCGAGCGCGGTGGGCATGCGGTAGTCGAGGAAGCTGGAGTTGAGCATCTTGCCTTCTTCATCGACGAAATATTCTTCGCTGAGCGCCCAGCCGATGCCCTGGGCTGCGCCGCCCTGGATCTGGCCTTCGACATAGGACGGGTGCACGGCCTTGCCGGCGTCCTGCACGGCGGTGTAGCGCAGGATTTTAACCTTGCCGGTGTCGGGGTCTACTGCGAGATCGACGATGTGGGTGGCGATGGTCGGCCCGGCGCCGGAAGGGTTGACACCGGCACTGGCGACGATGGGGCCGCCGGTGCTGTTTTGTTGCGCGGATAGCTCGGCGAAAGTCAAGGTTTCGTTGTTCTCGGCACAGTGGGCGGCGCCCTTTTCGTAGGTGATCTTATCGACTTCGGTTTCCAAGAGTTGGGCAGCGCGGGCGATGAGCTGGTTTTTCATATCGCAGGCGGCCTCGTAGGCGGCCCAGCCGGTCTTGAAGGTTACGCCGCTGCCGGCCGAGTTGGAGGTCTGTCCGATCGAGTCGGTATCGGCGATTTGCGGTTTGACCTTTTCGACGGAGATGCCCAATACTTCGGCGAATTGCTGGGAGATTGAGGTGCGGGTACCGCCGATGTCGGGCGAGCCTTCGGCGAGGTTGACGGTGCCGTCGACATTGAGTGTGGCGACGACGCTGGAGGGGCCGGAGCCGTTGCCCCAGTAGCCGGAGGCGACGCCGCGACCGCGATAGGGTCCTTCGAGTTTGCTGTGGTAGTGTGGATGGTTTTTGGCGGCTTCGAGGACTTCGATAAAGCCGATTTTGGGCATCAATGGGCCGAGGATGCGGCGGGTGCCCTCGCGGGCGCTGTTTTTGATGCGTAGGTCGATCGGATCCATTGCAAGTTTCTCGGCCAATTCGTCGAGTGCGGTCTCGAAAGCCAGCGCCGCCGGCGGTGAGCCGGGTGCGCGGTAGGCGGCACTCTTGGGGGTGTTGACGACGATGTCGAAGCCCTCGATACGGGCGTTGGGAATATCGTAACCTGTCATGATACAGCGCTCACCGCCGCCGACCGAAGAGCCGGGGAAAAAGCCGGCGGTGTAGATCAAGGTCGCGTCGGCCGCCGTTAGCCGGCCGTCGCGCGTTGCACCGAGCTTGACGCGGATGCGGGAGCCGGAGGTCGGTCCAGTGCGTTCGAAGACTTCGGTGCGGGTCATCGTCAGCTTGACCGGGGCGTGGGCCTTGCGGGCCAGGGCCGCGGCTACCGGTTCGACATAGGCGCGCAGCTTGGCGCCGAAGCCACCGCCGATTTCCAGTGGAATGACTTTGACGTTGGAGACGGCTATGCCGAGTGCGCCGGCGGTGAAGTCGCGGATGCTGAAATGGCCCTGGCTGCTCGACCAGATCGTCAGGTTGCCGTCGTCGTGCCACTGCGCGGTGCCCGAGTGTGGCTCGATATACCCTTGGTGCACGGGCACAGTGGTGGTTTCGCGTTCGACGATGACCTCGGCCTCGGCGAAGCCCTGTGCGATATCGCCGAGCGTCGATTCGGAGCGGTTGGCGATGTTTTTGGAGGGTGCGTCGCCGGTGACGGGCGAGTGGGCGGGCAGATGCTCGTGCAGCACGGGCGCGCCTTCGCGTACGGCCTCTTCGGCGGTGAAGACGGCGGGTAGCACTTCGTAATCGACTTCGATTAGATCGAGCGCTTCATCGGCAATATGTACGCTGGTGGCGCAGACGGCGGCGATGGGGTGGCCTTTGTAGAAGACTTTGTCGCGGGCGAGCACGTTCATGAGTTTGAAACCGAAGTCGGCGTCGGCGTCGGGTAAGGGCGCGAGGTCGTCTGCGGTAACCACCGCGCGCACGCCGGGCAGGGCCAGCGCCTTGCTGGCGTCGATGGAAAGGATGCGGGCATGCGCGTGCGGGCTTTGCAGCGTACGGGCATAGAGCAGGCCTGGCAAGCGGATATCGGCGCCGTAGTGGGCTTTCCCGGTGACCTTGTCATGGCCGTCATGGCGGATCGGTCGTTTGCCGACGGTGTCGTACTCGCGTGTGGAGAGGACGATATTGTTGGTATCGGTGGTCATGGTATACTCCGTTATATCCAGTCGCCGCAGTTGATTGCCGCGAGCAGTTGTGGGTCGCCGTAGCGCACTGCGCTGCGGCCGAGTTGTATCCAGCCGACACTGCGGTCGGGGTTGAGAATGAAAATAGCGGGTATCAGCTCCTGGTTTTTTTTGCTGAGGACCAGTTGCATCGACGTGCCAATTTCGAGGTTATTGTCGGGAATAAAGGGATAGGGAAAACCGGTGTTTTTCTGTATCGCCCTGAGTTCGTCGGCGGGCCCGGGCGAGAGCACGAGGAAACTCACCGAGCAGTGCTTGATCCGGTCGAGTTGTTTTTTGATGCGTATGATTTGTTGTTGGCAGACCTGGCACCAGGTGGCCTTCAGCGTCACGACAACGACGCGTTGGTTTTTGGCGAGTTTGGCGACGTTAATTTTTTTGCCATTTGCCGCGACGACTTCGGCTGGGAATTTGATATTGGGCAGGGGGGCTTCCGCGGCTTGGTGGGCGCCTAATAGGAAGGGGAGCAATAGCAGCGGGACGAATCTGCTCATGAGCGTTTTCTCGAAGTACTGCGGCCGGCCTTCTTATACGTTCCCAATATCTCTGTCAGTTCGGCGACGACCCGGGGGCGGACATCCCACAGGTTGTGTTGCTCGCCGGGGTCGTCAAAAAGATGGTAGAGTTGGCCGGGAGTCCCGGGTACGGGACCTGCGCCCATCGGCGGCGGCCAGCCGCCTGAGCCGGTCGTCTCGAAAATGCATTTCCACTCCGATTGGCGCAACGAGAAAACGCCATTGCCCGAGTGATGCACCAGGTCGGGGCGCAGTGGTTTGCCGATTCGCTCGCCGCGCAACGCTGGGCAGAGATCGAAACTGTCTTCGGCCGCGTCTTCGGGCAGTTCGTAGTGGCAGATGCCCGCCCAAGTGGCCATAAAGTCCGTCAGACAGACCAATTCGTCGCAGGTCGAGTGCGCGGGGATATGCTCGGGCCAGCGGGCGAGCAGGGGTTCGCGGTGCCCACCTTCCCAGATATGGGCTTTGTAACCGCGCAAGTCGCCGCAGGAATGATGACCGTAGGTATTGTAGGAGACTGGACCGGTGCGGTCGCCGGGCAATGCGCCATTGTCGCTGGTGACGACGAGCAGGGTATTGTCGGCCAGGCCGCTGCCTTTGAGCGCGTCCATCACCTGGCCGACCATCCAATCGAAGAGCCAGACCAGGTCACCGCGCGGGCCGGCATCGCTTTTATTGCGGGCGAACTCGGGCACGACGCTTTCTTCGCAAGGTTCATGCGGGGCGTCGGAGCAAAGGTAGAGGAAGAAGGGCTCTGCTGAGTTTTGTGCGCGCTGCTCGATATATTCGACGGCTTTGCGGGCGATCTCAAGGTCGGCGTTCTGATGGCGCCAGCTGGGAGCCATCATGCCTGGACGGCTGGTAAAGACGGGGTCGTCATGGTATACGCTCGGTTCGACGACGAAGCGGTCGTTCTCGATAAAACCATAGGGCGGCTGGCAGGTAGGGCAGCCGGAGGTGCCGTAGAAGTAGTCAAAGCCGAGTTCGGTGGGCCCGCCTTTGAGGGGTTGAGAGAAGTCGATTTTCTCTTCGAATTCGCGCTCGGTGTTTTCCCAGGGCAGGGGTCGGTCGAAAGTAACCCAATCCCAAGTGCCATTTGCCGATGCAGGCAGTGTGGTAGCCGGCGGCTTTGAGCATTGAGGCGGCGGTTAGTCTTTCGGGTTCGATTAGGGGCGGCTCGTAGCCGAAGAGCACTGAGCTTTTGAGAGCCGAACGCCAGCAATAGCGGCCGGTGAGGACTCCGTAGCGCGTCGGAGTGCAGACGGCGGAGGGCGAGTGCGCGTCGGTGAAGCGCATACCCTCGTGGGCCAGGCGGTCCATATTCGGGGTTGGGATCTTCGACTGGGGGTTATAACAGCCCACATCGCCGTAGCCCATGTCGTCGGCCATGATAAATATGATGTTGGGGTTTTGCGGTGCCGACATTGCTTGCTTAACCTGAGAGAGGGAGTCTCTATTACGAGCTTAAAGATAGTAAGATAGAGAAGACCGGAGCAAGTATTGGGAGCAGGGGGTATTGGGCGAGTAAAATGGTCTACTGCGGGGTTGCGGGTCGCTGTCGGGAGATTGGGGGTCTTTGCAGTATTCGAGGTAACCGACGAAGCACAGGTATAGGTCGTTTATCCGATGAAGCGTACCGTACCGGCGTCGCCGTCGATTTCGATCCACTGGCCGTCGGTTATTTTGTGGCGGGCGTCGGCAAGGCCGACCACGGCCGGGACGCGATATTCGCGCGCGACGACCGCGCAGTGGCTCAAGGCCCCGCCGGTTTCGGTGACCAGCCCACCCGCTATGGCGAAGAGCGGGGTGAGGGAGGGCCCGGTCGACTGGGCGATGAGGATTTCTTCGGCGAGCAAGGTGTGCGCGTCGGCGATAGAGGTCACTATTCTGGCGCGACCGCGTGTAGTGCCTGGCGCACCGGGTTGGCCGCGCAATAGACCGGGTTCATCAGCCGGCGGTGGCTCGGCGGGTTTGTCGGTCTCTTTGGGCGGTGGTGGTTCGACGCCGAGGCGAGGTGGTGGTTCGATGGCGCTGAATCGTTGGAGTTCGGCTTGTCGAGCGGCGATAGTCGGGCGGAGGTCCTCGTTCAGATTGTTCGCGAAGGCATCGCGGACTTCGTCTATATGCAGATGGAACACGTCTTCGGCGCTTTCCACGATATTGGCCGCGGCTAGGCGTTGGCCAGCCGTGCGCATCACGCGGCGCGCCCGGCTAGTACAGCTGAAATCGATCCAGAAATTGTGGTCTTCGCGAAGTTGCTCGGATACATGGGCTAGGTCGAGCAATATTTCGAAGCGGTCTCGCGCTTTTTGTGGGTAGCCCTGTAGCTGGGCGCGCACTTCGCTTAGGGCTTGTTCGCGTTCGGCAGCCTGTGCCGCGAATACGGCTTTTGGATCGCGCTCGGGATCGGCGAGGCAGCCGCGCAGCATAACGAGCACCGGTGTGGGGTCTTCGATCCAGGTGGGATATTGCAGGCCCCAGTGGTTGCCGCGATGGCCATAGGCGGTGAGGAATTCGTTGAGCGCGTCGAGGAATTCTTTACCCGCCGTCGATTGCGCTAACGCGGCTCTGACATCATCTATGGGACCTTCGGCGAATTCGGCGGGTGCGTGTCGGCTCAAATTCCATAGTGCGCGGCCCATCGTCGTCGTCTTGTTGGGCAGTCCTTGCACCAGACGGTGGACGACGCTGAGATCTGCGTCGTCGCCAAAGAGCTCTTTGTAATAATCGGTGAAGGCTTCGCGGCCGTGGCCCGAGCCAAGGCGAAAATGCAGGGTCCAGATCTGCAACAGTCCGTCCCAGGTCTCGTCGATATGGCGTTGCAACTGGGTCGTTGTCACGCTTTCCAGGTCAACGGCGTCCCAGCGATCGAGATAGCCTTGGATCTCGGGCAAGAATTCGTCTTGCCAATGCGCCTGCACGTTTTCGCCAAAGGCCGCACGTGCTTCTTTTGCGCGTTGCGTTGCGGCATCTTCTTCCTGCGAATCGACGGTCAGCTTTTCCGATACGTAGACATAGGTGTTGATCCAGCGCAGCAGGGGTTGCCAGGGCTCGTCGCTGTA
>LWDU01040439.1_pt1 | contig 20883 bp, 19 predicted proteins | sample 727161 | NCBI WGS metagenome assembly LWDU01 (sample SAMN04566230, study PRJNA314399) | hydrothermal vent metagenome | isolation source: deep sea hydrothermal plume seawater | place: Mexico: Gulf of California, Guaymas Basin | collected 2004-07-11
GAGTGTCGGGCGCTTTTCCCGCAGCTACCAAATCGCTGGCCCAACGTTTTGCCGATGTGACTCCCATGTAGAAAACGAGTGTGCCGGGAAATTGGGCGAGTTTCCTGTAATCGAGCGCCGCCGGTGAATCGTATTGTTGTTGTCCGGTAACGAACGCTACGGTCGACGCCAAGTCACGGTGAGTGATCGGGATGCCCGTGTAGGCACTCGCTGCCAATGCAGCCGTGACTCCCGGGACGAACTCAAAGTCGATCTCGTGGTCTTGCAGGTATTCCGCTTCCTCCGCGCCACGCGAAAATACGCTGGGGTCACCCCCTTTCAAACGTGCGACCGTCAGTCCCTGACGAGCATCGTGAACCAGTTTTTCGTTGATCTCCAACTGGCTCCAAATGCGGCCCTCCCGGTGCCCGCCCAGGCACACGCAGCGAGCATTGGGACGCGCGTGCCTCAGCAATTGCGGATTGGCGAGATAGTCGTAATAGACAACGTCGGCAGCCCTCAAGCACTCAACGCCCCGCACGGTGATTAACTTCGGGTCACCCGGCCCGGCACCGATCAGGTAGACCATTCCGCGGCGAGAAGGTTCTTCGTTCATGGGCAGGTATGGGCGGGTACCGGTCTACTGAATTTCGTACGTCCGGGGACAGGGAGTGCCCGTGTCCTTGTCGAGACAAGTTACCGCTGATAAATCGGCAAGTAGGCCAGGTCCATCTGCAGCATGATTAGATTGCAGGCTGTAGAGTAAACAGGGCCGAATGAATCCAAATTCCAGCTGCCGTCATTTCGTTGTTCGCTAATGATGGTCTTGTATAATTTGTCGCGGAACGGATTCCAGAGGTCTTTACCTTGCCTGTAGACGACTTGTGAGTAGTACAGGTAGGTGTAGTGCCAATGACCGACTGTCCGGCTATTCGTGCCGACATTGTGGAGATTCTTCTTGCAGTATTCGAGCATCTCCGGCCCGTGTTTGCTCTCGTAGTCGCCGGCGTTGTAGAGTGCAGCAAGTGCCGCCGCGGTGATGGCCGGTCGCGACGTTCCTCGGTTTCTTGAACTGTAAGAAATTCCGCCGTCGGGGTTCTTGCACTTGTAGATGTACTCTTTGGCCCGGTCAATCACATCGCCAGGTACTGGGATTCCTGCGTTGCGACATCCGCGCAGTCCCTGGACTTGGGTAATGGTCGTCGATCCTTCATCAAACGTGCTGTTTGCCGAGCTGACATATCCCCACCCACCCGATGCGGTCTGGGCCTTGCCGCTGAATGTGACCGCCGCCTTGAGCACCTCAATCAACTCTTCTCGCCGTTCAACGTCTTCCTCTTCACCCAGAACTTGAGAGAGGAAAAGCATGGAAAAGCCGTGACCGTAGGTATAGCGGTTGTCCGAGTTTGGGTCGCCGATTAAACCCTGCGTTGTTCTCTTGTTCATCAAGTAGCTGACCGTTCGCCGGATCTGCTTGGCGTACGGTCCTTGGGTCGTCGTAGAACCGGAACAGATCAGGGCCGTTCCGGCCAACGCGGTCATTGCCGTGGGATAGCCGGTTTGTGCCCAGTGGCCGAGCGACGTTTGGTTTTGGGCTATCCAATTGAGTCCGTTCTTGACGGAATTCGTCCAATCCGGACTTCGCTTCGCTGCGCGAACTCTGGCGGGCTGCCAGAGCAACCCTGCGGCGCCGGTAGCGAGTGTCGCATGAAGCATGTTGCGTCGGTTAAGTCGTGATTCCATTAGTCGACTAGCAATTCTCTAATGATTTGGCGTTCGCTAAAGTTTGGGAACGGGGATGGTCGGCTTGCCCACTCTCGGCGGCCCGTAATAGACGGGCGTTATGTCGATGCCGAACCCTCGCTTGAGTTCCCATTCTGCTCGAGCCGCCCAGGGAGTGCCCGGGTGATTCTCTTGAGTAATTTTGAACAGCTCGTTCGATTTCTCGACGTATGCCACCGCGGCTTCCGTCAATGTCTTTTTCTTCGTACGAATATGGAAATGGTCCAATCGTAAATTCGGGGCCTTGTTGAGCGGGAATTGCCGCGGGTTCTTGATGAACTCTTCCAGGAATGCGCCGTACTCGTAGACTCGAGCTTGGTAGGCACCGACCTGAGCCATCATCAAGTCGTAGTTCGCCTGCCAGCGAGGTTCCGGTTCTTGCTCGCGATAAATGGCGGCTTTTTCGAGAATTTTCTCGGCATCGGCCAGATACCGCAACATCATGGTCGCCCTACTTTGCTCATCTCGTACTTGTTGTAGAAAGATCGCCGGGTCCTTTGAGAACGTGTGTCGCAATTCGACTCGCTTGTTACGCTGCACGTACGGGTTCAAGTCGTTGACGACCTGCCAGATAAAAGTACGCAGCGGGTACTCATCGCGGTCGCGGAACGCTTCCACGCGGGACCGCAGATCCGGTTTGTAGATCTGCAGCCGCTCCAACTCATATCGCCGCTTGTCGCCGCGGATGATATTTGTCTCGACACTCGGCAAGAGGAAAAAGACGCCACCAGTTTCGCGAGCCATGCGAGCCTGTTCGTAAGGTGCAAAGCCCGAACCGAACGCGTCGTATCGCCGCCGGAGGCCATCGGTTTGCAAGGCTTCGACAAAGGCCGTTTCTGGACCGCGGTCCATGCGCAACCAATGCACACGATTTGTTTCTGGGTGAATCCACCGCTTGTGGGCGTAGGGGTAACCGAAGACCGATTCTCGGCCCAAGGTGTAAATCTTGCACTTCGCGGATTTCGCCTCGGCGATCGCCCGCTCTAAGTAGGCGTCATTGTTGTCGCGGTTCCCGCTCTCGTCGGTCACCAGAATCAACGCCATTTGACGTTTCTCCTTCCTCGCGAAATCCCGATACAAGGCGATGGCACGTATGATCGCTTCGCACATCACCTCGTTTCCCGATCGATCCTCCGGAAGCGAATTAATCGCGTCTTGAATCACCGACAGGTCGCCCGTCGGCTTGGGAGTATGAAAGGCAAACCGTGTTCCGTAACTGGTGATTGCCGTCGCCAGCCGATCGCTCGAGGATCCCGTTGTCAGTCCCAACTCGGCATAGACCCGGTCAAATCGCTGCAGGATCTCTTGCTGGTCGTCCTTCATGCTGTCGGACTGGTCAAAGCACCAGACCACCAGCACGTCAGAGCGGTCGAGCATGAGCAGGATTTCTCGGGTGATCAAGTCAAACGCCTGGGCCAGATCGTCGACAATGGCTCGCGGGTCACCTAACGCGCCTTCGGGAATGTCGGCAATCAATTTCTTGCTCGTCGGCATCGACACAAACGGGTTGTCCAGATTGACCATGGGGGTTTCGAATTGCTGCAACAGCTTCGACGGCCGCCGCCGGAGCCGAACCCTCGGCGCCGACCAGTGGGGCCGAGCTGAAGAGCTCGTCCGTCGGTTCTGTCGCCGGTTCAAGGTCAGGCGACAGCTCGATTTCCTGAAGTTCATCATTCCGCTCTTCGAGGTTGGAGACGATTTCTCGAATCGAGTCGACCAGCGGATTGGGAACCAACGTAAATGCCAACAACACCAGCGCTGCGGCGTGGGCCAAAGCGGAGATTGTTACCGCTCCAAACCCGGATAACCATGATTTGATCACACTCGGCCCGCCTGGCTCCGGAATCGACTCGCGACCGCTGTCTGGTGCGTCCGAGGGTAGGGTCGTGCTTTCGGTATTGTTGGGCGTGAACAACTCCTTCGCTGTCCGTGTCGCTAGTGTCGCTTACCATGGTCCAGCTGCCAGGTCACCGAGGAATCCACCACCAAAAACGACCCGCTGCGGTGGAAGGCTCGGGAAAGTCGACGGTTTGAACTACCGCCGTGCGACCTCGAAACAAACACAAAAATCCAACCGCATTATAACGAACTGCCGAGATAAATGCACGTGAATCGACCGTGCATGATTCGCCATCTCTACCCTTGTATCGGCTGTTCGAAAGAGCTGGAGCCACCGCAATAATGACAGTCGCCCTGAGGTCCGCCGCAAGAATGGACCAATTACTCTTGTTCCCGAAGGGTCGTGTAGCTGAGGAAGCCCAAAATGGCGGCGCAGAGGACGAATACCACGTCCATCGACTTGCTGGCGTTCTTAAACGGCGCAATCGACCCCGGAGCTACCAGGTCCACCAAGAATACGACGAACAGCAGGAGCGAAACGACGATTCCTGAAATACAAAGAATTTTGGGCATTCGCTGCTAACCTCAGCTTGCCTTTGCAAACCTATCAACGACGAGAATTGCGATCATGAGTAAAGAAAGTAGACCTTTTGGCGTTGGCAAAACGTGCAACGTCAGTCTGGTTCTCTTATTCTCGATTGCTTAGCTAGTATAATTCAACTATTTTGCGTGTCACCTAGGCATGTTGTCTAAACGCAAATCTTTTCTAGCAAAGAACTTGTGCCGTTATCGACTTTTGGGTTAGTCCGGCAAAACCGTAGATCAGCCAAATTGGAGGTCTGTTAATGTCGGAAGATAAGGCGATTTGCGGGGAAAAAGCGTCCCCACTTGCCCTCCCAGATTGGTCGCAAATGCGGGGCGAAATGCCCATCACCCGTCGATACGCATACCTCGATCACGCGGCTGTGGGCCCCCTCCCGCGAAACTCGTTGCAACGTCTCATCGAGTTTGCAACCGAAGCGGCCGAACACGGTGATACGCGTTGGCCGCAGTGGTACGCCGAGGTGGAACGAACGCGTCAGATCCTTGCTACCTCGCTTGACACGACGCCCGGCACGATCAGTTTGATTCCCAACACGTCGACGGCAATCAGCTTAATTGCCGCTGGGTTTCCGTGGAAGGATGGGGCGAACGTCGTTTCATTGGACAACGAGTTCCCGTCCAACGAGCGTCCTTGGAGTCTGCGTGACATAGAATTACGACGAGTTCCTTGGAATGATGGTGGCGATCTGCTCAACCGTATTTTCGACGCGTGCGACGCACAAACTCAATTAATCACGGTCAGCTGGGTGGGGTACATTACGGGTTATCGATTGGACATCGAGACGCTGGTGCGGCGGGCTGAGCGGCAAGGCATCGCTGTCCTTTTGGACGCCATACAAGGCATGGGCGTCTATCCACTTTCGCTTCGATCGTGTCCGGTCCATTTCGTTGCGGCCGACGGACACAAGTGGATGCTTGGGCCGGAAGGCATCGGCATGCTTTACGTTCGAGAGGATTGGAATGAGAAAATTCGCCCGGTCCTCCACGGTTGGCACAACGCCCTCAACCCGTTTGAATTTCGGCACGGCGACCTGAGCATCGCGCGTGACGGTCGCCGATTCGAGCCGGGTTCGTTGAACATGGCCGGGATCCACGCTTTCGCGGCAAGTCTCGATCTGCTTCGGCGACACGGCTGGTCCCATGATTCGACCGTTCTCGGCGATCGAGTCAATGAACTTCGCCGGACCTTGATTGAGCTGTTGCAACGCGCAGGGGCGAGCGTAAAGGCTTGTCCTCACGAGCACGCGACAGGCATCGTGGCGTTCACGGTGCCCGATCGAACACCGGCCGAATTTCGCCGAGCCTGTCTGGAAAATAACATCGTCCTCAGCGCCCGAGGAGGGTTCGTGCGAGCCAGCATCCACGCGTACAACGACGCTGACGATCTTGACCGACTCGCCTCCATGGTGGTGGCCAAACCCTGACTTCCACCGGCACAATTCAGTGGGTCTCGGCGATTTGAGCCGAACGCACTAGCGTCGGGTTGTAGCGAGTTCTCGCGTGATTTTAGGAACCCGAGGTTAGCGCCTTCGGCTCAAATTCAACGCAACAAAGGGGCAACGTCTCGGAAGTTCACCTAGCCCAGTCCATCGGGCTGGTTCTCTTGCTCCACCCGTGCTCGTACGTCGGCCACGATTTCGGCCGGTAAGAACTTGGAGAGCATTGTGTCGTCGGCCAGCGGTGTGATCTGTTTGATGAGCGAACTGGAAACGTGTGCCAAATTGCTGTCGGCCATCAAGAAAATGGTCTCAATGTCGTGGTCCAGCTGGCGATTGGCCATCAGCATTGTTATTTCGCTTGCGATGTCCGTCAGCGGTCGCAGACCACGAATCATGACCCGCGCCCCTTGTTGCNNNNACGATCAGTCGGTCGACCAGTTGGCTGCTGCGGCGGATAACATTCAGATGTCCGAGCGTGACAGGGTCGAAAGATCCGGTATAGACGGCTATTCTCGCTGATTCGCTCATGCTTTATCCGTTCGATTTGCAGAGACTCGAGCTTGGGTAATCTCGACGGCTTTTAGGAGGCCGCGAGCTTTGTTCAGCGTTTCGAGGTACTCGTTTTCGGGGACACTGTCCGCGACGATACCGGCACCAGCTTGGATGTAGGCCGTGTCGTTTTGAATAACCATCGTCCTCAAGGCAATGCACGTATCCATGTTGCCGCGATAATCGACATACCCCACCGCACCCGCGTAGGGGCCACGGCGGTGCGGTTCCAGTTCGTCGATAATCTCCATCGCCCGCACCTTCGGCGCTCCGGAGACTGTGCCAGCTGGCAGGCACGCTGCCAGCGCATCAAACGCGTCGCATTCCTCACGCAGCTGACCTGTGACGTTGGACGTGATGTGCATTACATGACTATAACGTTCGATGACCATGACATCGGACAATTCGACCGTCCCAAACCGAGCGACGCGGCCGACATCATTTCGGCCCAAGTCGACCAACATCACGTGTTCGGCCCGCTCCTTGGGGTCGGCCAACAACTCCTCGGCCAAGCGTTGGTCTTCCTGTTCGTCGAGACCGCGTTGCCTTGTCCCGGCCAACGGTCGCACCGTGACTTTTCCATCCACAACGCGGCACATGATCTCCGGCGAGCTTCCCACCAGGATTGTCTCGTCGGCCCGAACAAAGAACATAAACGGGCTGGGGTTGACCACGCGCAGCGTGCGATAGACTTCAAACGGCGGAGCTTTAAGCGGCACCTCGAGACGTTGGCTGATGACGACTTGGAAAATGTCTCCTGCCTCGATGTACTCAACACATTTCCGGACGGACGCTTCAAACGCTGCCTGCTCTGTATTGGATTCGAAGGCCAAGTCGCATTTTCCGCGAATGTCGATGTCGGTTGGACGAAGCGCTCCAGAGTTAGATGCGAGCTGACCGACCCACTTGTCGATACGACAACATGCGTCTTCGTAAGCCTGATCGGCGTTGTCGAATTCGTCCAGCCTCGCCATCGCGATCACATAGACCGTCTTATTGACGTTGTCGAAAACCACCAATTGGTCGAAGAGTCCAAACCACATGTCGGGAAGATTGCGATCGTCTTCGGGGGGAGTGGGGAGGTGTTCCACGTAGCGAATCACATCGTATCCTGCATACCCAATGGCGCCGCCCGTGAAAGGCGGTAGTTCCTCAAGGTGCGCGGCGGGGTAGCGGGCAATATGCTGCCGGAGTTCATTCAACGGGTCGTCGCTGGCAAAGGTCTGTTCGTCGGACCTCGTTCGCAGCGTGACATCGCGACGCCTAGCGCTGAGCACCAAGAACGGATCGGCGGCAACGATACTGTAACGCCCCACTTTCTCGCCCCCGATGACACTCTCAAACAGGCACGCACTGCGTCCGTCGTCCAAGGCCTCGAAGGCCGTGACCGGGGTCCACGTGTCACTGACCAACTGTCGATAAACGGGAACAAGGCGGACAGGCTGTTGGTCGACAAGTTGATGAAACGTCTGGCGGTCGGGGTGATGCATGGGCGATCCTGCCACAGAAGGTTCGGTGAACGGGTGCGACGATACTTTACCAGTGACCTTGCTGGAGGTTAAGCCGGTCCCAGTGGTGTGGTAATCTTGACAGCGTAAGGGGGATTGCTAGAATTCATTGCCCCGTGACTTTAAGTATAAAAGGCATAACGATTTATAGAAAAGAATCGCGATGCGGCGGGCCTCTGGTGAACGAAAGTCGCCATTAACGCACCACAGCAGTCAGTCAAGCCAATGAAGTGCCAGCAATGTGAAAAGCCGGCGACCTTTCATATCACTGAAATAATCGACATCGATGACCCAAAGTCGGTTCATCTATGCGAGGACTGTTTCAAGGTTTATCGGTCCGAGGATGATGAAATCGACGAGTCGCCGCCGCTGAGTATCGCCGGCGCGCTAGCACAGCAGATGAAGGTGGCTCAGTCGGCAGAAGAATTGGCCAAACTCGACCAGACGACCTGTCCAACTTGTGGAATCACGTTCTACGAATTTCGACAGGTTGGCCGACTCGGTTGTCCACACGACTACGTCGTCTTTCAGGCGGAGATGGAGCCGTTGATCGTCAACATCCACGGTGCTGTCGCTCACACGGGTAAGTCGCCCAAACGCAGCGGTTTGTCGAGTGACTTGCAGGCGGAACTCATTCGGTTGCGACGTGAAATGACGGATGCTGTAGAACAAGAGGACTACGAAAGAGCTTCACAATTGCGTGACGAGATCCTCCGAATCGAAAGTGGTCAGTCGTGAAGGGGTCCACAGTGACTTTGAATGAACTAGCATCGAGGAGTGGCGAATGGCTGCGTGGCGTTGGTCCCGAATCGGATATCGTGATCAGTACTCGCATTCGCCTGGCTCGCAATCTGGCTGATTTCCCTTTCATTCGGTGTTGCAAGACGGCGGACCGAGCGGCCATCGAGCAGACCATGCGTCAGCGCGTGCTGACTCGCGACGCGTTTAAACACCTAACCTATTTGGACGTTGTTGAGTTATCCTCGGTGGACCGTCAGTTCCTTGTCGAACGCCAGCTGATAAGTCGTGAGCTTGCAGAGGCGGAGGGTGCGCGGGGCGTTGCGATCGATCCCAAAGAACGTTTCAGTATCATGGTCAGCGAAGAGGACCATTTCCGCGTTCAAGTGATGCACAGTGGACTGGCCCTGCAAGAGACTTGGGCTCAAGTCGATTGTATTGACGACGAAATAGAGGCCGCCGTTTCGTACGCGTTCCACGAGCAATTGGGTTACCTCACCGCTTGTCCCACCAATGTTGGAACAGGAATGCGAGTCAGCGTCATGCTGCACTTGCCGGCGCTAGTGATGACGCGGCAGATCGATAAGGTCTTTCGTAGCTTGCAGAAAATAAGCTTGGCGGTTCGCGGCCTCTACGGTGAAGGCTCGCAAGCCACGGGGGACTTCTATCAGATCAGCAACCAAATCACTCTTGGTCGCACTGAACAGGAACTCATCGAACAAGTTGGAGAGGTTGTGCCGGCGATTATCGACTACGAGCGCCGCGCTAGAGAATTCTTGCTCAAGGAAAGCCCCAACGACCTCCACGACCGAGTAAGTCGGGCCCATGGAATTCTGAGCACCGCTCAGACAATTAGCAGTGAAGAGACCATGCACCTATTATCCTCAGTACGTATGGGCGTGAACCTCGGACTGCTCGACATTGACATCGCGATGCTCAATAAGTTGTTTATTCACACTCAGCCAGCTCACCTCCAGAAAATCAGTGGTGGCGAACTCGACACAGCTGACCGCAATATTGAACGAGCAACGTATCTCCAGAGCCATCTTCGCAGTGAACCGTCGGACGGCGAGAACAACTAACGCACCGTCACGATCGAGTACCTTCACTGGGCTTCGGATGACGGATGACGAGTCTTAGCTGTTAGCTCTCGTCACTCGGTGTATAGGGCCTCAATCTCGCGTATTGTTCGGGCGTATCAAGATCTTGCAATGCACCCTGGTCAACGGTGTCAACATGTCGGCAAGGTTGCCGATTGACGATGGCGTTGACGCCTTGTCCTTCCGCCAGTTCGGCAACCTCGGTCGCACAACTCCAGGGAAAGAAAACCGGATGTCCTTTACGCCGACCAACTTGAGGGCGGGTGATTGTCTGCGGCGCGACGAATCCTGTGGTTGCGACGGCCGATATCAACTCCGGGCGAATTCTCGGCATATCCGCAGGCGCCAGCATCCATGCGTCATCACTTTCGGGCGCATACGTCGTGCTTATCCAATCCAGCGCCAAGCGAATGGTGTCTTTCATCTCGGGAGTCTTGTCGACCTCCACGACGTCGACATCCCAACCGTGACATATCTCTAGCAGGCGAGGTTCTTCACGACGGATCACCACCACGACGCGTTCGACCATGCTGGAGGTCCATTGTCGCAGTACGGTGTTTAGAACGGTCGTTGCGCCCCAAGGCAACAGTAGTTTCTGCGTTCGCATCCGCTGGCTTGCACCAGCAGCGGGCAGTACGGCAAAAACGCGGCCAAGTTCGCTCATGATGTTAGCAACAACCACTCTCGGGGCCGCAACAATCATCACCAGGCAATATATCCAACATCGCCTTCCGTTTCGTGTCGCGGGGTTCGCGAATGGTCCCACTGCCATCATCTATTGGCTGGGCCTCATCATCAGCAACTGGTTCCGACGGCGGCAGTGAAATCACGTGGTCGGCATACGGCGGCCGTGAATAAATCTGGTACGTTTTTTCGCAAACGGTAGTGCGTACACCGCGTTGAATCACCTGTCCGTCGTCGTCGGTGACGCTCTTCCAAGGGCCGCGATACACCACCGCTTGATGGCGGTCCAAGCTGGGCCCACCCTTTCCTTTATAGGCCTGTACCGTCATGCTGCGAAACTCAATGCCCTCAACGACGGCCCATGGTTCACGCTGCCTGGAAGCAATTTCCACACCGTAGAATCCAGCCCGCTCAAATGATTCAAGAAACTCGCTCTCGACAAACGCTCCGCTGATACAGCCACTCCAGAGACGGGGATCGTTTCGCAGCGACTCCGGGACCTGTTCGTCGCACACGATATCAGAAATCGCCGCCTTCCCGCCCGGTCGCAATACTCGAAAAATCTCGTCAAAAAGACCACGACGAGATTCACGTCCGACCAAGTTGAGCACGCAGTTGGAAATCACGACATCGATCGATTCGTCGGCAATCATCGGTGATTCTCGTCGCAATCGATCTGCTTCTTGCTGCGTTTGCAGCCAGTCATCGGCGGAATGTATCGGATGGCTGACAAGATATTCGTTCCAGGATTCCAGATCCAAGGCTAAGTCTTGAATGCGGCCCTTGTGGAACTGCACGTTATGGTATCCAATCCGATTTCCGATCTCTTCGCGATGCCTTCGAGCAAGCGCGAGCATGTCGTCGTTCATATCGACGCCGATGACTCTGCCCGCCTCGCCAACAATCTGCGATGCGATGTAGCAGATTTTTCCGCCGCCGGCACCTAAGTCGAGGACCGTATCGCCCGCTTCGACATACTTGGAAGGATCGCCACAGCCGTAGTCTTTTTCGATCAGTTCAGCGGGCAGCACTTTCAAGTAAGCCGTATCGTAATCCACCGGACAGCAGAGGGCCGCTTCTGGCTGTTGTGACGCCGCCGAGTAACGTTGTTTGACGGCCTGCTCGACATCCAGTTCCTTTTTGTCCCCCGAAACAAGCGACATCGGTGTTCCCTTCTATGGTCTTGAACGATGATTGTTCCCGCCGGTTTCAAGTTGGCATGACAATCGCAAGGGTGTTTATCGTACGTCGCTCCATCGCGGTCATCAACGGGCCAATCCTGCCCACCCGTTGCACATCACGTTCTTCGACCTCAAAATGGTGTCTTGAATTAGATGAATTCACGGCAGCCGGCCTGTCGCTCGAGCACGACTTATGCACGCAGAGTGCAGAAAAAAACTATCCGAAAATGATTCACGTAATTGCAACGATTGAACTGGCGGAAGGAAAACGCGACGAATTCCTCGCAGAGTTTCACAAAATAGTTCGACAGGTCCGAGCGGAAGACGGCTGTTTGGATTATGGGCCAACCGTCGACGCCGAAACCGTGTTGCCGAACGTCGAGCCACGTCCGGATGTTGTGACGGTCGTCGAGCGGTGGGAGGGCACGGAAGAATTGGAAGCACACCTTTTGGCGCCGCACATGATCGAGTACCGGAAGCGAGTGAAAGACCTCGTAAAATCCGTCCAGTTGCAAATACTGGAGCCGGTGGCGGCCCCTGCGGAGTAGGATGAACGACTCTGCTTTCCCTGCAATACGAGCGCGAGACCAAACCGGTGCGTGAATTACTCCGTGAACTCATTGAAGCGGCACAGCGACGGCAGCCCGTTGCTTATTGCCGACTCGTCGAGACACGGGGTTCCACGCCGCAAAAACCGGGCGCGACGATGCTCGTCTACGAAAATGGCACTCAGGCGGGAACACTGGGTGGCGGCTGCGTGGAAGCCGAGGTCAAGAGGCGTGCGATTGCCGCGCTGAGTTCGGCCGATTGTGAAATTGCCACATTCACCTTGGATCACGACTACGGTTGGGACGATGGGCTAATTTGTGGCGGCCGCATGCAAGTACTCATCCGCCCGATCACCGTGGGGGATTCGGCATACTTCTTTCGAATGGTCGAGGCGATCGAAGCTGGAATCGGGGTGACCGAGGCGGTTGTTTTCGAATCGAAGGACCCGTGCCTTCGCGGGAATTGTTATCTGTTTGCCGCCGACAACTCATTGCTCGATTCGTTGCCCGTAAAGAGTGCGCCCTCATCGACCACATTGGGCCAACTTCGACCGGTCGATTCGCGTCCCCGCGCCTACATTGCAGATGGCGTCGCCTATCTTCCATCTCTTTCCCATTATCGCCTGATCATTGTTGGTGGAGGTCATGTAGGACAAGCGGTGGCGGACTTGGCAACGCGTCTGGATTTCGACGTATGGGTCGTCGATGATCGTGCTGATTGCCTGACCGAAGAACGATTCCCGACCGCCCAGCGGCGACTTCATGGCGAGATCAGTCAGGTTCTTCGTGAACTGGACGTCACGCCAGAGTGTTATTGTCTGGTCGTGACTCGCGGCCACAACCACGACCAAGAGGCCCTCTACCGACTGGCCGATCGTGGAGCTTGTTACTTGGGAATGATTGGCAGCAAACGGAAGATCAAGTTGATATTCGAGAATCTGCTGGACAGTGGAGTATCGCAGGCCGATTTGGACAAAGTCCATGCCCCGTTGGGAATCGACATTGGAAGTCAGACGGTGCCGGAGATCGCAGTCAGCATCTGTGCCGAGTTGATCGCCCACCGCAACCTCGGTAGCGTTCCCGGACGATCATGATTCAGAGATAAAGAATCGACGTGACGACAGCGGAAATCATGCCGCCACTTCGCTGTTTTTAGTTCACTCTTCGTCTCAATCACAGATTTCACCGTCGGTTCTTTGCAGCGAAGCTTTTCTCTTACCATTGCAACTCGTAAACTGAGGGGAGCTGTTATCCCCCGTTGATCCTGTGAATTTGGTCATTCATGAAACCCTCGATATTCATCGTCTCGCTTGCATGGCGCTCGGGGCGGTTGCTGATAACTAGTCTGCTGGTGATGTCGCTGCTTCTCACATCCGGGTGTGGCGGGTGCAATAAGCCCAAGCCGACCGCTAAAAAGGCCAAGCAGCAGGAGAAGGAAAAACCGAAGCCGAAAAAGAAGCCATTTATAAGCAAGCGGCCGGTAGTCGTTCCGTCAGATGATGAGGACAATGGCACTCAGCTCAATTCACTCAAGCCCGGACATTGGACGACAATCACACAACAGATGATCTCCAATGAGGCGGACGTGCAGGTGGAGATTCGTTCACAAGTCATTGACCAATTTGAGAATGGTGTGCGGATTGAAAATACGGCGTACGAGTTGGTTTCCACGCGCGCCGCAGCTATGCCGAAGGAGCGGCTTCGTGAGTTTGAGTCGTTGTTTTTTGTCCCCCGTTCCGGTCGACGTATCCTACGTAACCGAGTGGTTCATCGACGAAACGGCGCGACGTTGCTCAATTCGTCACGTCCCGCAACGCCGATGCCCGCCTATCAGTGCTTCATGGTGGTTCTTTCACGAGAGCCGGATCGACTGAAGTTTCTCAAGACCGTTGCATCGGTCGAGTCGCTTGCCGTTTACGAAGACGGGCAACCGCCCGTCCACTACAACCGAGTGGCGTTTCTGAAACCGAAGGCCAAATTCGTTCCTCTTCCATCGCATCCGTTGACCTGGACGAGTATCTCGACCGTGTTGTGGGACCGAATTGATCCCAACTTGGTAACGCCGCAGCAACAGGCGGCTCTGGTCGATTGGTTGCATTGGGGCGGGCGTCTCATCGTCAACGGCCCCGGATCACTGGAACGTCTTCGAGGTAGTTTTCTCGATCCCTATCTGCCGGCGGACCGTACCGAGGCGGTCGAGCTGACGGCGGAGTCCCTTCGCGAATTCAATCAGCAATGGTCTGTCCCGACAACCAAAGAGAAAACGACGATCGAATTAAAGCCCGGGCAAGTCATGGTCGCTGTGCGATTGAAAGTTAAGAACAACGGCTATTTTGTCTCAAATAGCGATGAATTGCTGGCGGAAGGAAAGGTGGGACGTGGCAGTATTCTGGTCACATCGTTTTCCTTGGTCGACCGCGCCGTTCTAACCTGGAAGTCCTTCGACAGTTTTCTCAATGGATGCCTGTTGCGGCGCCCGCGACGTAAATTCGATGTTGGGCTTGTCGACGGGGGGGAGTCGAGATTGGATACTGAACTCTCCGGTCAGGATGCAAGGCTGGTGTCGAACTTGCGTTATTTTAGTCGGGACACTCCTCGGAACCAACGTGGTCGCTGGGCAGCGGATCCGATTTCCGGAGTCGCCGGATGGAATGACTTTAGCGGTACCGCCGAGGCAGCGCGGAACGCACTGAAGGAAGCGGCCGGAATCTCTGTCCCTCCAGTCGATTTTGTAATGCGGACGCTCTTTGTCTATTTGCTGGTCATCGTACCGCTCAATTGGCTGTTTTTCCGTCTAATCGGCCGCGTTGAATGGGCATGGGTTGCGGCTCCGTTGATCGCCGTCGTCGGATCGATTGGCGTCATCCGCGTCGCAGAGTTAGACATCGGTTTCGCGAGGAGTCGAACGGAGATTGCGACTCTGGAGTTGCATGGGGGCTATTCTCGCGGCCACCTTACTCGGTACACGGCGCTTTACACATCGCTGACTTCACAGTATTCGATGACATTGGATGAACCGACAGCTTTGGCTCAGCCGTTTGCAAGTGGCGACTCGTTTTCCCTCAAATCCTATGACAAGATTCACACAGTCGGGTTAAAGCGAGGCCGGAACATCAAGCTGGAGGGATTTCACGTTTCGTCCAACTCGACCAGCATGATCCACAGCGAACAAATGTACGAATTGGGTGGCCCTTTTCGGTTTACTGGCGACGACCAAAAAGGATGGTCTCTTCGCAATGAATCTCAAACCGCAATCAAAGATGTTGGATTATTGTGGAAAGAAAACGAACAAATCCAAGTCGCATGGGTGGGTGATTTATCGGCTGGTCAAGTCAAGCCAATTGAGTTTGGCCCGGTTACATCTCCCCAGTGGCAGATCTCTCAATGGGGAAAAGTCCGTACCTTTCAGTCGGCCCGCGATAAGGACGACGGGGAGTTGCGTCTGAGAGACCTTTGGGCCGTCGCCGTACAGCGATTGACATTGGAGGATGGCGAGGTGCGGATGGTTGGGTGGTCGGATGCCGAACCGCCCGGGGCGACGTTCCGACCTGCGGCCAGTCAGACCCGCATACAGACATTTGTGGTCGGGCACTTTTGGCCGTCTGAACTCAAACTAGCTACACACGATGTGAACTTGCCGCCCAAAAAAGACTTGGACAGCATTGACATACTGCGTGACGAAGATCTGCTCCCGACCGGTAAGGATATCATTCTTCCACCAACGTCCAGCAGAGCCGTTCCTAAATAGACCACTCCTGCGACTGAAAGCGCACCATGATAGAGTTGATGGACTTCGGCAAAGATTACGGTGATTTTACAGCGGTCGAACGCCTGAACCTCAAGATCGAGGAAGGCGACATGTTCGGATTTATTGGCCCCAATGGTGCCGGTAAGAGCACGACGATTCGCTTCCTCGCCACACTGCTGAAAGCGAGCCGTGGCGAGGGAATCGTCAACGGTCACCGAGTGACTCAAGATCCGATGGGGGTACGACAGAGTGTCGGTTATATGCCCGATAACTTCGGTGTTTACGATGGGATGAAGGTCTGGGAGTTCCTCGATTTTTTTGCGGTCGCCTACCGCATTGGGAAATCGAAGCGGCGGCAAGTCATCAACGATGTACTCGAGCTGTTAGACCTTGCCCACAAGCGAGACGATTTCGTCAACGGTCTGTCACGCGGTATGAAGCAGCGTCTTTGCTTGGCCAAGACACTAGTTCACGATCCCCCAGTTCTGATTCTCGACGAGCCGGCCAGCGGCTTGGACCCCCGCGCGAGGATTGAAGTCAAGGCAATATTGAAAGAGCTGCGACGGATGGGAAAGACGATTCTCATCTCGAGTCATATTTTGACAGAGCTGGCCGATTGCTGCACTTCCATCGGAATTATTGAACGTGGACAGCTGTTAATGCACGGCCCAATTCATGAAGTCTATCGCCGCATCCGTGGCAACCGGATCATTGAGGTCTGTTTTAAGGACAACATGGACGTGGGAGTTTCCATTTTGCGAAGCTCTCCCCATCTGCGGAATATTACCATCGACAATAATCGCGCCACGATCGAGTTGGAAACAGACGACAATGGTGTGGCCGAGTTGTTGCGGCAGTTGGTTCAACAACAGGTTGCCGTCCAGAGCTACGCTGAGAAAGAGCCTACGTTAGAAGACGTCTTCATGTTGGTCACTAAGGGCATCGTCGCTTGATCGAGCCAACCACTTTTTTGGAGTGCGGTGACTTGTCACCGCTTTCGTAATTCCCGCTCTGAAATTGGCCCGAATCTCGCAGTTGCCACACATCGGTCCAAACGAAAGCTCCGACAAGTCGGAGCACTCCAAAGAAGAATCTTCCCGATTAATTAAAGAGAATCGGACGGATGCTTGAATCTCCGTCGCGTCGTTCAAACTCTCGCCGTACTTCACGGAGCCCGTACGCGCACAATTCGAATTCGTTGCTTAGACGTTCCAACACATCGGCGGTCGGCGAGTTGTCGTCATTTGCATCGATGGTGCTGGCGATGCGATAGGATCGCTTGCCGTGGTGACAGTACAGATGGAATACATCGTCGCCGTCTTGCGACTTGCCGCGAAGCGACTCTGGATAGAGTCCCGCCCAGAAGAGGGCAAAATCACCGATGTGCCGATGAACGTCTCGTTTGGCCTGCCCGATTCGACGCCCAGCTTCGACCAACATCTCTGCCACGTTTTGGGCTCGTTTTCCCTTGGGATTCCGAACTCGGAATAGGGAATCCTGGAGAATGAAACGAACGAGTAGTTCGCTCAAATAATCGATTAGCGGTGGATCGGCCACTCCGAGCTGAACTTGAAAGGTGTTCTCTGCACTTCCACTAAACAGTTCTCGAAGCGATGCACTCGGCAGTTTGGCTTGCATGGCAATACCTCCCTATCAACGACTACATCAACTGTAGTTTCGAATATGTGCCCGGGTCAAGTTGATTTTCTTTGTGATAAACAGTGCAAATCTCCACGATCTACGGGTTAGAGAACGTGCGGTGACGTCTTTTTCGGTAATTGAGGGACCGATTAGATCGATGAGACAGTTAGCGTCAATCGGGCCGATGTGACGACTGTGGTAATAATGACGGACGGCCAAATTAGCTGAGCGCGGACACGCGTAAATGAGCTGATCCGACGCTAGTAGCGCGTTCGGCTCAAAACACTGGCAGAGCCAGTGCCACACATTCGGGTTGACGAGCGAGGGAAGTCGCCACTTTTCATTCGCTTCCTGTTGCGATGTCCGGCTCTAACCAGAAGTAGACGACAACTCTGCTAACAGTCCTTTGGCGAATTTTTCCAATTCAGCGAGCACTGTTTCTTCCTTGGCAATATCCGCTGCCTCCGCGACGCGTCGCACGAACGCCGAACCGACGATCAACCCGTCGGCGACCGGTGCAAGTAACCGAACATGTTCCGGTTGACTGATGCCGAAGCCGATACAAATCGGTAACGGCGTCTGTTCCTTGAGCCAGCTGACATTTTCTGTCAACTCGGGCGGTAGCTGCGTGCGTTCGCCGGTGATCCCCGTAATCGAGACATAATAGATGAAGCCGGTCGCGGCATCGGCGATGCGTCGCGCGCGGTCTGGTGGCGTTGTCGGAGTAATCAAGGGGATTAAACTGATGTCTCGCGCTTGACATTCTGCACGCAGCGGTCCAGATTCTTCCACGAGTAGATCGGGAACAATCAGTCCGGCAACCCCATGGCCGTTTGCCATGTCGGTGAATTCTCGCAGACCTCTGCGGTGGATGATCGCATAACTACACATGCCGACGCGGGGCGAGTTCATCGACTGGGTGTTCTTGAGCAACTGCCAAATATCTGCTTGCTTGAGCCCTCGGTCGAGAAGGCGTGTGTAGGATGCCTGGATAATGGGCCCGTCCGCAATCGGATCGCTGTAGGGAAAGCCGACTTCAAACAAGTGGCAACCAACTTCTTCTAATCTACTCATAGCGCGAGCCGTGAATGAGATGTTGGGATCTCCAGCTGTTAGAAACGGCATCAGCGCCTTCTGTTGTTTGGCTTTCAAGTCGGCAAACAGCCGATCGACGTCCGACATCGTTGTGCTTTCTGGTTGATAGTCCGAATTAGGCGATGTCAGGATTCGTCGCCGCGCAGTCGCCGTATCTCAGCCGCATCCTTGTCGCCTCGTCCAGACAAGCAGACAAGGATGATTTCGTCTGACGATCGTTGGGCCGCAATCTCTATCGTTTTCGCGATGGCGTGAGAAGTCTCTAATGCCGGTAAAATACCCTCGTTTTTCACGAGAGCTTCGAACCCAGCCATCGCATCGTCGTCCAGGCAGTCGGTGTAAGTTGCCCGGCCGGAATCCTTCCAATAACTGTGCTCTGGACCGACGCCAGGATAGTCGAGGCCGGCGGACACCGAATGAACGTCGGACGTTTGCCCGTCCTCATCCTGCATTACGTAGCTGTAGCTTCCGTGCAGGATCCCGTGAGCACCGTGACTGAGTGGAGCGGCGTGGTCACCTATGGACACTCCCCGTCCGCCAGCCTCCACACCGATCAACTCGACCTCTTCGTCCTCCACGAACGGAAAGAAAATACCCGCGGCATTCGAACCCCCACCAACACACGCAATCACCGTGTTGGGCAACTGTCCCCAACGTTCCAGGCATTGGGCTCGCGCTTCGATTCCGATCACCGATTGGAAGTCGCGAACGATCATTGGGAACGGGTGCGGTCCAACGACCGATCCGATGATATAGTGCGTCGTCTCGACGCTTGCCATCCAATCTCGCATTGCCTCGTTAATCGCGTCCCGCAAGGTCCGCGATCCCGTTTCGACCGAGATGACCTCGGCGCCGAGCAACTTCATGCTATAGACATTGGGAGATTGCCGGCGGACATCTTCAGCGCCCATGTAGACGCTACAGGGAATGCCAAAGTGCGCGCAGGCGGTGGCGGTTGCCACGCCATGTTGGCCGGCGCCAGTTTCCGCAATCACTCGGTTTTTTCCCATCCGTCTTGTCAGCAGCGCCTGGCCCAGTGTGTTGTTAATCTTGTGCGCGCCGGTGTGGTTCAGGTCTTCGCGTTTGAGCCAGATCTGGGCCCCTCCACACATCTCGGTCAGCCTTTTGGCAAAATAAAGTGGCGAGGGTCGGCCAACGAAATCGGAGAAAAGACCGTTCAGCTCCCGCTGGAAACTAGGATCCTGTTTCGCTTTGGTGTACTCGGCCGACAACTGGTCTAAGGCTCGAGTGAGCGTTTCGGGCACGTATCGGCCACCAAATTCGCCGAATCGGCCCGCTGAGTCAGGGACATGGCTCAACTCAGTTCCATTAGGGTCGGACATGAAGTGGCGCTTTCGGTTGATGGGGACTGCCTGCCGCAAGGAAAGAAAGACGATTTTCCGAAGTCATGCCCTCAGGGTCAAGGCGGTCAAATGAAGGTTAAATGACTGTGGGCGGTTGCGGCGTGCACGAGTGCTTCCTAATCTTACGTTTTCTCCACGATTGCCAGCGGCCGCCCGTCGGCCACGGCGGCATCCGCCGAGATCCACCCCATCCTTTATTTCTTCTTGCCTCCCGTGCCTGAACTTCCCGAAGTCGAAACGATGCGCCGCGGTCTCCTCCCAATCGTTGGCGGAGTTGTCACCTCCTTTCATCGACTGCCGTGCCAAAGACGACCGATTGAAATCGTCCCTAAACCGGCGAAGATTTCCCGGGCTCTTCGCGGCAAACGGGTGACTGCGATCGAACGGAAAGGCAAGCGTGTCATTGTCCGGGTCGAGAACGACCACCGGTTGGTGTTTGAGCCGCGGATGACGGGTTTGGTTTTGCTCGATGATCCTCCCTCGACCGCTCACCGTCGTGCCCGTTTGGTGTTGTCCGGCGTTGCCGACTCTCAATTGGTCTATTGGGACCGGCGTGGACTCGGATCGATTCGGTTGTTGGATCCCGATCAATTTGAGACCGTCTTGGGCCCCCCTCGATTGGGACCCGACGCGTTAGAAGTCACTGCGGCGGAGCTTGCCGAATCACTGGCCGAGAGTCGCCGGGCCGTTAAGGTTGCTCTGCTTGATCAACGCGTCCTCGCCGGCGTCGGAAATCTCTACGCGTCGGAACTCTTGCACCGCGCGAGAATACACCCAGCGCGTGTCTGCCGCGATATTACCAGAGGGCAATGGAAGAAAATTCATGCGGCCATGGTGGAGGTGCTCGTCGAGGCAATTCGCCATGAGGGGTCAACACTCTCCGACGGCACCTACCGAACGGCGATGAACAATCCTGGCAACTATCAAAACGAGCACCGTGTCTACGACCGCGAAGACATGCCTTGCCGAACGTGCAAACAGCCCGTTCGTCGCATTGTTCAAGCTCAACGTAGTTCGTTTTTTTGTCCACGGTGTCAAGTGATTTAGAGTGGTGTCGTGGAGGGTCGTGCTACTGGAAACTGGTA
>LWDU01042048.1_pt1 | contig 20859 bp, 23 predicted proteins | sample 727161 | NCBI WGS metagenome assembly LWDU01 (sample SAMN04566230, study PRJNA314399) | hydrothermal vent metagenome | isolation source: deep sea hydrothermal plume seawater | place: Mexico: Gulf of California, Guaymas Basin | collected 2004-07-11
TACAACCATTCTCAAGCAGGTAATCCAGTTGTTCTTGTGTCTCCCCGCCCTCGGCAATTAATTTAGCACCTAAGTGATGCGTCATACTGATGCTTTGTCCTTCATCTCCACGAATATCGGTATACCCATCCAGTTGAAAGTCCAGTTCGGCAATTGAAAAAGGGATATTCCAAACAAGCGTTGTTTACCACGTGTCGCCAGCAACACCTTCAGTATCGCGATAATAAAAATTAGTAGCAAAATATGCAATGCCGGGTACGTTCCAATCAAATCCAACGCCCATCAACCAAGCATTAAAGCCATCAGAGCCACGTTCAAATACCGTCGCTATCAAAACATCGTTCACCGGCCCTGCTGAAAATGAGCGCCCGGTTACTTTAGACAAGCTTAACCTAGGTGCTAGCTCGTAGTAATAGCCAGAGTGGCCAGTATGTTGTTCCTTAAAATTATCATAGAAAAAGAAAACATCACCCCAGTTCCATACCGACAGATGTTCAAACGTCCAAATCTCTTGCTCGTTATCCCCTACCTTGTAATTATCGCCACGTTGAAAGGTTATGCTGTTTTCATTAAAAAGCAGCGCGCTATCCGCAACACTTATCGTAGAAAACACCATCAACAAACAAGCGAATGTGAATTTAAATTCACTTTGTATATTAAAAAATATTGTTTTCAAAACAACCGCCCTTAATAAACCCTTTCTATTTTAAGTATAGATCAATTATTTTGATAATCTGGGCATATCAGCAATTAAATATTTTGTAAAATATCAACCCAGAGCATGACCAAAAAATAAATTGAAACTGTAAAAACAGCACCACGCATTAAATACTTATTAATCGTTACATGCACAAGCGAATGGACGTACCGCGCAATAACAAAAGCCCATGCATTAAATAATATGGCCTCGCTCTCAATGTTAAGCACTATGACTAAAACCGCCGCCAAGTAAAAAATTGGCGGTACTTCAAAAAGATTATTTAGGTTATTGGTTACTTTCGTTAAATACTCTGGCGCATTACTCCCTTTAAAAACCTCAAAATACGTTACATCAACACGCTTAGAATATAAAGCACGCATCCTGGCCACAAAAAGCAGAGCGAACAAAATCAAAACTAAAAACAACATTGCTGACAACGGATAAATCATGCTCGCATTTCTCAAATTTAATAGAGCATTAGAGTGTACTCTATCGGCACTTAGAAACGACAGCAGCGTTGAATGGCAATCGACAATGACGAGCAAATACCTCGCTTAAAACAACAACGGCAAGCCTTAGCGGAATGTGGGGCTAGATGTGGGGATAGTCAACAACTTCGCTATAAGCCATTGATTTATATTAAAAAATGGCGGAGAGAGAGGGATTCGAACCCTCGATGGGCTATAAAACCCATACTCCCTTAGCAGGGGAGCGCCTTCAGCCGCTCGGCCATCTCTCCGGAATTTTTTGCTTGAGAAGAAGCTAAACACTTCCTCTTAAAGTAGCTTTAGCTATCTATTGCCACTGTTGTTTTTTTCATCTTGAATTTTAGTATAAATTTCTTCTCGATGAACAGAAACGCTTTTAGGTGCGTCAATTCCAATCCTTACTTGATTTCCTTTAACCCCTAACACGATGATAGATACATCATCACCAATTACGAGGGATTCACCAACCTTACGCGTTAAAATAAGCATACTGTCTCCTTTTGTTTCAATTCCTTGAAACGTTGCCAACCAATATTTTGTTTTTTATTCTTATTATGGGAGTTATTCTATCATAGCTGCTAAACGCAAACAGCTATCGAGCCTCTATTATTCTTGTGACAACCCGAAAGACTCGTGCAGTGTACGCACCGCTAATTCAAGATATTTTTCATCAACTACAACTGAAATTTTAATTTCTGACGTCGATATCATCTGTATATTAATGCCCTCGTCGGCCAATGCGCTAAACATTTGGCTTGCGATACCAGCGTGCGAGCGCATGCCTACTCCAACGATAGATACTTTGACAATTTTATCGTCACCAATAACTTTTTCTGCGCCCAATTCTGTACAAATACTTTGTAAAATCTGCACCGTGTTTTTGTAATCATTACGATGAACCGTGAATGTAAAGTCTGTCGTTTTATCTTCTGCAATATTTTGCACGATCATGTCAATTTCAATGTTTGCATTTGAAATTGGTTTTAAAATGGCTGATGCAACACCTGGCATATCCGGTACGCCTGCCAAGGTAACTTTTGCTTCATCGCGATTAAACGCAATACCTGAAATTAATGCTTTTTCCATGTCCTCATCCTCATAAGTAATTAACGTGCCGTCACCCTCAACAAAAGTTGATAGAACACGTAATGGAACATTGTATTTACCTGCAAATTCAACGGCGCGAATTTGCAAAATTTTTGAACCCAAACTCGCCATTTCAAGCATTTCCTCAAAGGTGATTTTATCCAACCTTCTAGCTTTAGGCTCTACTCTTGGGTCGGTGGTGTAAACGCCATCAACGTCGGTGTAAATTCGGCATTCATCCGCTTTTAAAGCCGCGGCCAATGCAACGGCCGTTGTGTCGGAACCACCCCGGCCAAGCGTTGTGATAGCTCCCTCTGCGGTTATGCCTTGAAACCCCGCGACCACAACAATTTTACCTTGCGCTAAGTCAGCCTGAATTCTATCTGTATGGATATCTTCAATTCTCGCTTTGGTATGTGCGTCATCGGTAATGATTTTAACTTGACTACCCGTGTATGAAACCGCGCGTTGGTCCAGTTCTTCTAGCGCCATGCAAAGCAAGCTAATGGTCACTTGCTCACCAGTCGATAGCAGCACATCCATTTGTTTTGCCGAGGGCGTCACTTGCATTTTTTTGGCAAGCTCGGTCATTCGATTAGTCTCACCACTCATGGCTGAAACAACGACAACCAGATCGTTGCCTGTAGCGCTCTTTTCGTCAATGAGCTTCTGGGCAACATTTTGTATTTTGTCTGCAGTACCTACTGATGTACCGCCATATTTATGAACGTGTAATGTCATGCTGTTAATTTAATTAATTGTTATCTCTGTCCGCTTCTTTGGAAATTACGTTTCCGTTGGATGTGAATCAACTGCTTAACTCTGCTCTCACCCAATCTGGGACCGATTTTAACGCATCATTTAATGCCGCAGGGTTATTACCCCCCGCTTGCGCCATATCCGGACGGCCACCACCTTTTCCGCCAACCTGTTGAGCCACCGCGTTAACCAAATCGCCCGCTTTTATTCGACCAACTTGTTCTTTTGATACGCCGGCTATCAAGGTTACTTTTTCACCTTGAACGGTGGCCAGTACAACAGCCGCATTACCCAGCTTGTCTTTAAGTTGATCGACTAAATCTCGTAATGTTTTACCGTCACTGCCATCAACGTTCGCAGCAAGCACGTTGATGCCATCAATTTCTACCGCCTGATTAATCAAGTCACCACCGGCAGCCTCTGCCAATTGCCCTTTTAACTGCTCGAGCTCTTTTTCTAAGGCTTTGTTTTTGTCTTGGATTTGGGTGATTTTTTCTATCGCCGACTCACGGTTTCCTTTAACTATTTTGCTGATATTTTGCAGAAGAACGTCGCTTTCTGTCACCCAATCTAGCGCGCCTTCACCCGCTATTGCTTCAATACGACGCACACCGGATGCAATACCCGTTTCGGATAAGATTTTCATAAACCCGATATCACCCACGCGATTAACGTGTGTACCACCACACAATTCGGTTGAAAAATCACCCATTTTCAATACGCGTACTTTATCGCCATACTTCTCGCCAAACAGTGCCATTGCGCCATTTTCTACCGCCGTCTCTTGATCGGTCACTTGCGTTTCTACATCCATGTTTAATCGTATTTGTTGATTAACCAAACGTTCTATTTCTTGCAATTGATTGTTCGCAATCGGCTCAAAATGACTAAAATCAAAACGTAATCGCTTCGCCTCAACCAACGAGCCCTTCTGAGTCACGTGGTCACCCAGTACTTGCCTTAATGCCGCGTGCAATAAATGCGTGGCTGAATGGTTTGATGCAGTAGCCGAGCGTTTATCACTATCCACTTCGGCATTAACTGTATTACCGATGCTAAACTCGCCGTTAACCACTCGACCGACGTGGAAATATGTATTGGCTTGCTTTTGAACGTCTAGTACCTCAAATGAACTATTCTCAAATGAAATAATGCCCTTATCGCCCGCTTGACCACCCGATTCGGCATAAAACGGCGTTGTATCCAATACTAAGTAAGCGTTATCACCTTCACTAACAGCGTTCACTTCCTCACCGTCTTTAATAATAGTCAACAACCGTGAATTTGATTGTAATGAATCGTATCCTGCAAATTCCGTTGTTAAATTCAGCGTTGGCAATTCAGACTGCCCCCCTGCGAATGAGCTGGATGACCTAGCGCGTTCGCGCTGTGCTTCCATCGCTTGTTCAAAACCGGCCATATCAACCGTTAGGTCATTTTCTCTTGCATAATCGGCGGTTAAATCAACGGGGAAACCATACGTATCGTACAATTTAAACGCAACGTCACCTGTAATAACATTGTCTTTTAACGACTTGGCCCCATCTTGTAATAACTTCATGCCCTGCTCTAACGTTTCAGCAAAACGCTGCTCTTCTTTCAACAAGATATTACTTATTGTCCCAGACTTTTCAATCAGCTCAGGGTAGGCATCGCCCATTTGTTCAATAAGCGGCTGAACCAATTTATGGAAGAATACATCTTTCGTATCCAGCTTATAACCGTGACGAATGGCCCGACGAATAATACGACGCAGCACATACCCTCTACCTTCATTGGACGGTAATACACCGTCTACGATAAGGAATGCACAAGAGCGAATATGATCTACTAATACGCGTAACGAGGTGTGCGTTTTATCACTGGTGTTGGTTAGTTCGGCGGCGTTATCAATCAGCGATTTGAATAACTCGATGTCGTAATTATTGTGCACACCTTGCAATACGGCAGCAACACGTTCTAGCCCCATACCTGTATCCACAGACGGCTTTGGCAACGGTGTTAATTCACCCTTTGAATCACGGTTATATTGCATGAAAACCAAGTTCCAAATTTCCACATAACGATCACCATCTTCTTCTGGCGTACCCGGTGGGCCACCGGCCACTTCTTCACCGTGATCATAGAAAATTTCAGAACAAGGACCGCAGGGACCTGTATCACCCATTGACCAAAAGTTATCTTTTGCGCCAATGCGAGACAATCTGTCAGGGCTAACGCCCACTTCATTTAACCAAATGTCGGCGGCCTCTGGGTCTTCATCAAATACGGTTACCCACAATTTTTCAGCCGGTATACCTAACTCATCAACCAAGAATTCCCACGCATATTTAATCGCATCACGCTTGAAATATTCACCAAAGCTAAAGTTACCCAGCATTTCAAAGAAGGTGTGGTGGCGCGCGGTATAGCCAACATTTTCTAAGTCGTTGTGCTTACCACCTGCCCGCACACAACGCTGAGACGACGTTGCTTTAGTATATGCACGTTTTTCTTGACCCAAAAACACATCTTTAAATTGCACCATGCCGGCATTGGTGAATAACAGCGTGGGATCATTACCGGGTACTAACGAACTCGAGGGCACAATTTGATGCCCTTGTTTTTCGAAATAGCCTAAAAAGGCTAATCGTATGTCAGTCGTACTTAATTTTTTCATCTCGCTAAAACCTGTATTAACTCAGCTGATTAAATAATTGCTTAATCATCTCGTGCGTAAACCCTTTATGTTGAAAAAAACGTGTTCGTTTTGCACGTTCTTTCATATCGTCTGGAGGTTGATGCCCGTATTTTTTTGTATGTAATTCATTCAATACTTCTTGCCAGTCAGGCGCGTCCTCAAACACGTCATTCACGGCTACATCAACGCCTCGCTCTTTCAATTCATATTGAATTCGAACCGGCCCAAAACCTTTAAGTAACCGCGACCGGCTATAGCTTTCTGCGAAACGTAGATCACTTTGCCAATTTTTATCAATAAACTCTTCTAAAAGTAGTCGGATATCATCTTCATCAAACCCTTTCGCTGCTAACTTTTGAAGCAACTCACGTTGGCTATGCTCTCTTCTAGATAAGAGTGCAAAGCATCTCGCTCTTAAGCGTGATTGTTGCTTCTTTTTTTCTTCACTCAGGCTTTTTCACCTTCAACTTTAGATTCGAGTTTTTGCTTCTTAGGCATCAATTCTGCTCTAATATTTGCTTCAAGCTCCGCTGCTTTTTCTGGATTTTCTTTAAAGAAACTCTTTGCATTATCTTTGCCTTGACCAATTTTAGCGCCGCCATAACTGTACCAAGAGCCCGCTTTTTCGACCAAGTCTAGGCTGACACCCAAATCGACCAGTTCGCCTTCGCGTGAAATACCTTCACCGTACAAAATTTCAAACAATGCTTGCTTAAACGGCGGCGCAACTTTGTTCTTTACTACTTTAACTCGAGTCTCGTTACCTAAAATTTCATCGCCCTTCTTAATCGCACCAATGCGGCGAATATCTAATCGAACTGAAGAATAAAATTTAAGTGCATTACCACCCGTTGTCGTTTCTGGGCTACCAAACATCACACCAATTTTCATACGAATTTGGTTAATGAATACCACCAAGGTATTGGAGCGTTTGATATTACCGGTTAGTTTTCTTAGTGCTTGAGACATTAGGCGCGCTTGTAAACCCACATGATGATCGCCCATGTCGCCTTCAATTTCCGCCCGTGGTGTTAATGCGGCAACAGAGTCAATAACCACCATGTCTACAGCACCTGAACGTACTAACATATCGACAATCTCAAGCGCCTGTTCGCCAGTATCCGGCTGCGACACCAATAAGTTATCCATATCAACGCCCAATTTATCTGCATAAATAGGGTCTAACGCATGTTCAGCATCAACAAAGGCTGCTGTGCCGCCTTCTTTTTGACATTGTGCAATACATTCCAACGTTAACGTTGTTTTACCGGATGATTCTGGCCCATAAATTTCAACCACTCGACCTCGTGGCAAACCGCCAACACCCAACGCTATATCAAGCGCAATAGAGCCGGTTGAATACACTTCTATATCAGGAATAGCACTGCCATCGCCCATGCGCATCACTGAGCCTTTACCGAATTGTTTTTCTATTTGAAGTAACGCTGCGCTCAGTGCTTTTTTCTTATTGTCATCCATTGTTTTAATCCTCTTCAACGTCTCTGCTCCATGCAAAGGCAAGTTATCGTAAATAATCTTAAATTATCACATAAACTGACTTTTACGCATAATGAAATCGCCAGTTTATACCCAGTTAGTTCGTTGTCGCGTCGATCAACAACTGCAACGCCATTTTTACCGCCTTAGATCTCACCTCATCACGGTTTCCATCAAACACTTTGTATAGCGCCTGAGGCGGATTATTTAAGTTTTTAACTGCAAACCAAACCAATCCAACTGGCTTACTCTTTGAGCCACCCGATGGCCCAGCAATGCCGGTAATTGATAATGCAAATGACGACCCAAAAACGCGCTGAGCACCTGTTGCCATTTCTTGCACCACTTGTTCGCTGACCGCACCAAATTCAGAAAGGCTGGAGTCATTAACATGCAAACAGCTAAGCTTTGCCGAGTTGTTATAACTAACAACGCCACCTAAAAACCAGGCGCTGCTTCCCGCGGAGTCAGTCAACACTTTAGATAACCAACCACCCGTACAAGATTCAGCAACAGCAAGCGTTTTACCTTGCGCTAACAAATTATTTGCCAACCGTTTTACCAATGACTGTATGTCTTGATGCACCAGATCCGTCATTAAAATAGTCTCATGTAGATGTCATGAGCAGTATAGAGGATATTAAGTGGCCGCAACGTTGAAAAACTTGGAGCCAATATGGATGACTGCTTCGATGCGGCAACAAAAAAGCATTTAATGCGAAGTAAGAAATACCAAATTATTTAAAGCAAAGATAGAATAGCTATTGGCTATTTAGAACTCGTCCAACAACCTTTCAAGCTCTCTGATTGTATTAACCGTATCCTTATATTTGCTTTCCATGCCCTTAATCGCATTAACATTACGGTGGCTAAACTCCATTGAAGAACCCAGTTGTACATTAATGTCAGATATTTTCTCGCCAATTAAATCAAGGCTTTCCATATCTTGTGCGAAATTGCCCGTCGTCGTGTTCAAAATTTCCGTATTGTCACTGATTTGTGTCGATACCTGATTTGATGTTTCAATCAACGCGGATAGGTCCGCAACACCTTTTTGCATTTCATTATTTATCTCGGTGATATTAGTAATGACAAAACTCACCGTTTTATTCGCTTCATCCAGCGATTCTGTCGTACGAATTGCAAGTTGCCTAACTTCGTCTGCCACCACTGCAAAACCACGACCTTGATCACCCGCTCTTGTCGCTTCAATGGCCGCATTCAGAGCTAATAGATTGGTTTGAGCCGCAATATTAGTAATAACATCTAGAACACTGTCTACCTGTATGACATCATCCGATAACTTAAGTAATTTTTGCGAAACCTCAGTTTCCATTTCAACATTTCGCTCAATGTTATTTTTTAGAGCGCCCATGGATTTATTGGCCTCATTCATCAAATCATTCGATTGTCTAATATTGTCTAATACCACCCTAGTTGATCGTATTGCATCGTTGGTAGACTCTGTTATTGTGCTACTCTCAGCGCTAGAAGTGTTTGTTGAATACTCTCATTGTTACTTTTGGCTTTTAAAACAACCTGCCTAATTTGATCTATAAATTGATTGAAGTTTTGCCCAATAACAGCCAATTCATCATTTGTGTCTAAATCGAATCGTTTATTTAAAATGCGGTCATCACGCTGTAATTCATCTGAAATATATTCAATGGGTTGCACCACATATTTGCGCACAACATACGACAAAATCAGCAAGACACCAAGGTCCACAATCGCCATTAAGATTAGCTGAAACGTCATCGCAGACTCCGCCTTATCAACTAGCGCTTCAACCTTCGATAATTTTTCAGCCATAATGGCATAGCCAACGACTTTTCCGCTAAAGCCTTTAATGGGAGTACTGGTAAAGAAGAAATTTTCGCTGGTGCCTGTTTTTCTAATATCTAAACTCTTTAACTCATCAAACAGTTTTTGGTTAAGGGACTTTCTATCTGAAGCCAACACGAATTGATTGTTTATTTTTGGCGCAGATGCAAGCGCTTTGGCAATACTCAAGTGTTTCGCATCCATTAAAATAAAGCCTTCTACCCCACGAGACTTAGCTTCTTTAATAATGGAATTTAAGTCTTGCATGAATTCAACACTGCCAAGGTATTCGCCTTTATCAATGTTGGTGATATACCTCTTAAAACCAGTCCAACCCTACCAATTTCAACCGCAACAACTGGCTTTTTAGTTTGCTTAACTGACACAATGGTATGGCGAAAAGCCTTAAGGTCATCACCGTACTTGTCTAAATTCCAAATGCGTACAAAACTACGAATATCTCTGTCGTGGACGTGAATCTTTATATTTTGAAACTTGGTATGCACTTTATACGATTGAATAACCGCACTTAATCGATTGATTGTCGCACGACGATCATTCTCTATTAGCGATGAAATAATCGCCTCATTTTGTGATAAATCAATCACATTAGAAATAGCTAAGTCTAATTTTGTTTGATATTTTTCCGCATAGTAATCAAGTAATTTATCTTCTTCGGCTTGATAGACATCTGTTTCAATATCACTGATAGCCATCAATGATGTCACCACTAAGACGCCTAGCCCTAGAACCAGCGCCACAACCATTGGGGTATGTATTTTTTGACTGATATTCATTTAATATTATGCACTTTTATGGGTTACCTTACTTATATCGGCAAGACTCATATAATCTTAATCACTTTATCGTCATCTCTCTGGGCAAGACGGGTAAAGCTTGTTTTTATTATTCAACACCAAGCTTTAGGTTATGATGCGGACGCGATTTGTGTTTTCTAAACATCTACTCTAGAAACGCCACCTAAAATAACTGAAAAGACTTTTGATGCCCACAAATACCGACTTAAATATATATAATAAAGTTCTCCGAACCCATCTATAAACCACGTATAAATGAAAGCAGGGAAAGCAACTCACACCCCCATGATGGTGCAGTTTTTACGCATCAAGGCTGATTACCCAAACACGCTACTGTTTTACCGTATGGGTGATTTTTACGAACTTTTCCTTGATGACGCAGTGAAAGCATCGGATTTACTCGGCATCACTCTCACCAGTCGCGGTCAAATTGAAGGCACGCCCATTCAGATGTGCGGCATTCCTCACCACGCGGCTGATGGCTATTTAGCAAAGTTATTAAAGGCCGGTGAATCCGTTGCCATTTGCGAACAAGTCGGCGACCCCGCAACATCTAAAGGCCCGGTCGATCGAAAAGTTGTGCGCGTAGTAACGCCCGGCACACTCACTGAAGAGTCGTTACTGGATTCTCATAAAGACAGCTTGCTGTGCGCCATATTCGAACAACGAGGACACATTGGGCTAGCCACGGTTGACCTTGCCAGTGGTCGCTTTTTACTGCAAGAAGTTAATAGCGACACATCCCTGCAAACAGAGTTAGCACGTATTCAACCCGCCGAAACGCTTATCAGCGAAAACAGCAACTTATCTCGTTCCGCCACCCTGCCGGTCAATACCAGCCCATTAGCCAGTTGGCACTTCGACATTCAAACCGCCCAACGGTTATTAAACAAACAATTTGGCACCAAGGATCTTAAAGGGTTTGGTTGCCAAGACATGCATTTAGCAATAACAGCGGCCGGTGCTTTACTGCAGTATTTAAAGGATACTCACCAATCGTCACTGCCGCACCTGCAAACCATTCAAGTGGTTCAGCAAAGCGACTTTATTACCTTAGACGCATCAACAAGACAGCACCTTGAATTGGATTACCACCCATCGGGGAATATGAAATTCACCCTACTCGGTTTGCTAAACCGCTGTAAAACGACCATGGGCACACGTTTATTGCGGCGTTGGATACATTTGCCACTACGCGATCAAGACACCATCAAACACCGCTATTTAGCCATTGAGCAATTTCAACAAGCTAACCACCTTAATGACATACAAACGTCGCTTAATTCAACCGGTGATATTGAACGGGTTACCAGCCGCATCGCACTGCTTACTGCTCGCCCACGTGACTTGCTTGTGTTGCGGCAAACCTTATCGGCACTGCCTGATATTCAACGCGTTTTACACGCATTAGATGCACCCAGACTTAATCAGCTGACTGTGCAAACAGGCGACCACCAAGATTTACTGGCGCTGCTTAATAAAGCCATTGTTGAAAATCCACCCGTACTCATTCGTGATGGCGGCGTTATTGCTGAGGGTTACAACGAGAAACTTGATGAGCTTAAAAACTTGAGTGCGAACGCCGATCAATTTTTATTAGACGTCGAGCAAAAAGAACGCGAGAACTCCGGCATAGCAACGCTTAGGTTAAATTACAACCGTGTACACGGGTATTACATTGAAGCGCCACGTTCTCAATCTGACAACGTGCCAGATTACTTCATACGTAAGCAAACGCTTAAAAATGTAGAGCGTTATATCACCCCTGAATTGAAAGAGTTTGAAGATAAAATCTTACACGCAAAAGAGCAAGCGCTGACGTACGAAAAGCAACTCTATACGGAGTTATTACAAAGCTTCGCACCACAACTTCAAGCGCTACAACGTTGCGCCGAAGCACTGGCTGAAATTGACCTACTAGCAAATTTTGCCGAACGCGCACTCACACTCAACTTACATGCGCCAACATTAATTGACACGCCTAAACTATCTATACGACAAGGCCGCCACCCGATTGTTGAAAATGTGATCGATGAACCGTTTATTGCCAACGATATCGACTTACACGCAGAACGCCGTATGTTGATTATCACCGGGCCGAATATGGGTGGTAAGTCTACTTACATGCGTCAAATCGCCTTGATTACGTTGATGGCTTACATTGGTTGTTACGTTCCAGCGAGCGAAGCAACACTTGGGCCCATTGATCAAATATTTACTCGCATTGGTGCGTCTGACGACCTTGCAAGCGGTCGTTCGACCTTCATGGTTGAAATGTCTGAAACAGCAAACATTTTGCACAATGCCAGCGACAAAAGTTTGGTCTTAATGGATGAAATTGGCCGTGGTACTAGCACCTTTGATGGCCTTTCCTTGGCATGGGCATCTGCTGAGTATTTAGCCACTAAAACGCAGCCATTCACGCTGTTTGCCACGCATTACTTTGAAATGACCGCGCTACCAGAGCACGCGCCTGTTGCCGCCAATGTCCATTTAGATGCGATTGAGCACGGCGAACATATTGTGTTTTTACACGCCGTTAAAGAAGGCGCGGCAAACCAAAGTTACGGCTTACAGGTCGCCGCTTTAGCCGGCGTGCCGAAAACAGTGATTAGAAATGCCCGCAAGAAATTAGCAACCTTGGAAAAGAGCCAAAACTCATTGACCATCGCAAACAATCATCACAATCAATTTGATATTTTTAACCCGCCGCTAAGTGATGAAGCGCTGAGTTTTATAGAACAACTATCGCCCGATGAATTAAGCCCAAAAGAAGCCTTAAACGCTCTATATCAACTAAAGAATATCCTTAACTAACTTACCAACCTAAGTGTTTAGCTAACTCTTTTGCTGGAACAAACCCCGGCACCATCGTGCCATCATCAGCAATAATCGCAGGCGTTCCTGTCACGCCAAATGCCTGAGCTAATCTCATATGTTCATCAATTGGGTTGTCGCACGTTTTATTAACCACCGTATTATTCAGCTTCGCATCTGTTAGCGCTTGATTCCTATCTTTAGCACACCACACTGAAACGGCTTTAAAGTAAGACTCTGTATTAGGGCCTGAGCGAGGAAAGAACAGATAACGAACCGTCATACCCGCGTCGGTATACGAATCAATTTTAGCGTGCAGCTTTCTACAGTAGCCACAATCAATGTCCGAAAAAATCGTGATGGTATGTTTTTGTTCTTTTGCGGGGAAGATGATCATGCTCTTTTCATCAATTTTCGCAAGTTCTGAGCGTCTAGCAAGTTTTAAAGCCGTTTCAGTCATGTTTGTACGATTAACCAAATCAACCATTTCACCTTGAATGATGTAACGGCCATCCGCTGACACATAAATGACCCTTGCTCCAACAATGACTTGNAACACAACACTTAACAACCACTTTTTCATTTCTAACCCTTAATTAATCATTTCAAATCTATTAGACACGCTCAAGCGCTAAAAACATACACGCTCTTTTATGTTTTTGTTCCCGAGATATAATGCCGCTTTAGCCCCTTGGGTGAAACTTCTCATGAATATCTTTTAAACGCTCTTTCGCAATGTGCGTGTAAATTTGCGTTGTTGATAAATCACTGTGCCCAAGCAATAACTGCACGACACGTAAATCCGCACCGTGATTCAATAAATGCGTAGCAAACGCGTGCCTTAAGGTGTGGGGGGAAACCACTTTGTTAATCTCCGCTTTCGTCGCATAGCGTTTAATCAAGTGCCAAAAAGCTTGTCGCGTCATACCCGATCCGCGATTGGTTGGGAATACGAAATCTGTCTTCCTCTCAGCTAAAATATCAAGCCGCCACTGCTGTATGAAGTTTTGCAACCAGTCCAACGCCTCTTCTCCCACAGGCACTAGCCGGTCTTTATTGCCCTTACCGGTTACCCTCACCAAACCCCGACGGAAATTGATTTCTGTCAATCTCAAACCAACCAATTCACTCACTCTTAGACCACTGGCATACAACAACTCCAACATCGCCCTGTCTCTAAAACCAAGTGATGTTGACGTATCAGGCGCATTTAACAAGCCTTCAACGTCCGCTTCAGATAATGTTAATGGCAGAGCGCGACCTAACTTTGGCGCCTCAATGATAGCGGATGGGTTTTCAACTACTTTCCCTTCGCGTACAGCATAGATAAAGAAACGTTTTAGACTGGATAAGAAACGCGCCGATGAACGGGCAGATATTCCCTGTCCTAACCGTTCAGCCAAATACGCTGAAATATCTGACGACTGACATCCTACCAGTGTCTTTCGTCGCTTATTTAGCCAAGTACTGAACAGTTTTAAGTCTGATCTATAGGCCGATATGGTGTTATCACTGAGGCCATATTCAACCCATAAAGAGTCCAGAAATAATTGTATATCGTCATCCATACTCAATTAAAAACCTTTAAGCCGTTCCTTATAATGCCTTTATTAATTAAAGTATAACCCAGCTTTATTTATGCGCTACGTACAACCTTGCATAAAAAAGGCCGGATTAACCGGCCTCTTAAATTCAACACAATCGAGTAACTTACAGTTTCTCTTTAATACGCGCTGCTTTGCCACGTAATTCACGTAAGTAGTACAACTTGGCACGTCTAACAGAACCGCGACGTTTTACTTCAACACCCGCAATTAATTTACTGTGTGATTGGAAAACACGCTCAACACCTTCGCCATGTGAAATTTTACGTACAGTAAACGCTGAATTAACACCGCGATTACGTTTCGCAATCACAACGCCTTCAAATGCCTGAATACGTTCAGTTGTGCCTTCTTTTACTTTAACTTTTACGATAACCGTGTCACCCGCACTAAAGCTAGGTAAGTCGTTATTCATTTGTTCTGCTTCAATCTGTGCAATTATGTTACTCATTTTTAATTCCTTAGTTTTTAACTCTTTAAATTATTCAATTCTTTCTTGTATTCATCAAGCAATAACGCTTGTTGCTTACTTAATTCTTTTTTTTCCAGTAAATCAGGGCGCTTCTGCCATGTTTTACCGAGCGCTTGTTTTTCACGCCACGTTGCAATCTTTTTATGATTGCCACTTAACAACACCTCGGGCACTGCTTCACCGTCAAACACATCGGGTCGTGTGTAATGCGGATGATCCAACAAGCCATCTACAAACGAGTCTTCGGTTGCTGAGCCTTCATGCCCTAATACACCTGGCAATGTTCTAGACACTGCATCCAGCAATACTAATGCTGGCAACTCTCCACCGCTTAAAACAAAATCACCTATCGACCATTCTTCGTCAACATGTGAACGTATTAATCGTTCATCAACCCCTTCATAGCGACCGGCTATTAAAACCAGCCGTGAACACTGCGACAACGTTTTCACACCATCCTGATCTAATCGACGGCCTTGTGGGCTGAGATAAATCACTTTAGCCGGTTCATCACTTGCTTTTACTGCTGACTGAATCGCTTTTTTAAGCGGTTCAACCTTCATCACCATGCCAGGCCCACCACCAAACGGGCGGTCATCTACAGTACGGTGTGCATCTTCGGTGAAATCACGAGGATTCCACGTTTTAAGCTGCAGCAATTTATTACTGATTGCCCTGCCAACAACACCCATCGATGCTGCTTGTTCAAACTCTTGCGGAAACAGCGTAATAACATCAAAACGCATAACGTTTAAAAATCCACGTCCCAATCTACTATCATTTTCTGCTCAAGCAAATCAACTGATTTAACCACTTGATCTAACACAAAGGGGATAAGCCTTTCTCTATCGCCTTTAACAACAATGACGTCATTCGCACCCGTTTCAAGCATGTGATCAATAACACCAAACTGCTCGCCGGTTAGTGACACAACATTCAAGCCAATTAAATCAGACCAGTAAAACTCGCCTTTCCTTAAATCAGGCAATTGCTCAGCGGTAATATAAATATCACTACCAACCCAGTGTTCTGCTTCATTTCTATCATCCACACCGTCAAACAGTGCAATGATTGTTTTGCCATGTGACTTGCCGGCTTTCAACTTTACTGGCTTGCGCACTTTGCCACGTTCAACGTACCAAGGTTTGTAAGACAGTATGTTTTCTTTTTTATCGGTATTGGCGTAAATTTTCAACCAACCTTTTACACCAAACACACCCGATATATTCCCAACTTTCAGCCAGGTAATTTCTTTCTCTAGCTGTTCTGAATAGCTTACTTCAGACACCTTAAGCTGCGGCTTCAGCGGCCTCTTTAATCAGCTTTTTTACTCGTTCTGTTGCTTGAGCGCCTTCGCCTACCCAATGATCAATACGCGCAGTATCGATCGTTAAACGAACTTCTCCACCAATTGCTCTTGGGTTGAAATACCCAACTCTTTCGATGTAGCGACCATCGCGACTTCTGCGACTATCTGCAACAACAACGTGATAGAAAGGGCGTTTTTTTGCGCCGGTTCTTGAAAGACGTATCTTTACCATTTATTTTCCTTTAAATTCTAATTTTATAAATTTTAACTAAGTTAACTCGTGAATTTTACGCGAAATTTTTGATTTGGTGAAGTTTTTTTCACCATTCCCTGCAATTTCTTAATAGCCTCGTACTCAAGCGCTTATTGAAAAGGGAAACCTTGCCCTTGCCCCAACTGTCCTTTTAAGCCGCGCATCATTTTTGCCATACCGCCTTTTGACATTTTCTTCATCATTTTTTGTGCTTGTTTATATTGCTTCATCAGCTTATTGACATCTTGTACTTGAAGCCCTGCACCTGCCGCAATTCGCTTTCTTCTTGACCCATTAATTAGCGTAGGAAATATTTTTTCTTTTCGAGTCATCGAATTAATCAGCGCAATCTGGCGCGTAAAGTCTTTGTCATTCACTTGGTTTTTAACGTTTTTCGGTACATTTGCCATGCCCGGAATTTTGTCCATCATCGCGTTCATGCCGCCCATGTCCATCATTTGTGATAACTGGTCGCGGTAATCGTCTAAATCAAACCCTTTACCTTTTTGAAGTTTTTTCGCAAGTTTTTCAGCTTTATCCTTATCAACTTTACGCTCAATCTCTTCAACTAAACTAAGCGCATCGCCCATGCCCAACAAACGTGAGGCAACACGGTCGGGGTGAAACGGTTCTAAGGCATCTGTCTTTTCACCAACACCCAAAAACTTAATCGGCTTACCCGTAATTTGACGAATAGACAGTGCCGCACCACCACGTGCATCGCCGTCTGTTTTAGTGAGCACGACACCGGTTAGCGGCAACACATCATTGAATGCTTTCGCCGTATTAGCTGCATCTTGCCCCGTCATACTATCAACAACAAACAATGTTTCTGCTGGTTTTGCAGCCGCATGAACCTGACGGATTTCATCCATCATGTCGGCATCAATGTGCAGGCGACCGGCGGTATCAACAATCAACACATCCGCAAACTGTTTGCTCGCTTCAGCAATCGCCTTTTTAACAATCGCGACTGGCTTTTGGTCGGTAGAACTTGGGAAGAAACTCGCGCCCACTTCTGTAGCCAGTGTTTGTAGCTGCTCAATCGCGGCTGGACGATAAACATCCGCACTCACCACCATCACGGATTTGTTGTGTCGCTCAATCAACAAGCGAGATAATTTAGCAACGGTTGTTGTTTTACCCGAACCTTGAAGACCGGCCATAAGAATAACCACGGGTGGCGCTGCAGATAAGTCCAATGACTCGTTTGCCTCGCCCATTGTTTTGACAAGTTCTTCGTTAACAATCTTGAGCATCGCCTGACCAGGCGACAAGCTTTTCATCACCTCTTGACCTAAGGCACGTTCTTTAACCACGTCCGTAAAATCTTTAACAACAGACAACGCAACATCGGCCTCAAGCAAGGCCATTCTGACCTCACGCATGGTGTCTTTGATATTGTCTTCTGTTAATCGCCCTTGCCCTCTAATCCGTTTAAAGGTGGCATTTAGGCGATCGGTTAAATTATCAAACATAGTTATTCCTTAAAATTATCGCGCGTATTTTCGCACGTCTTTCTCTTTAAGTGCAGTTGAATTTTAATGTTTAAAGCCAATCTATTTGACAAAAGGGCAATCAACGTTAGCGCCGCGTTCAAAGAGCATAACAAAATCGCTTCTGCTAAATTCAGCTTTGTGACACACTATGCCGATGCTATTATCACTCAACGTCTTTAACAACTTAACCATCATTGCCGTATTGCTGTACGCATTAAGCGCAGGGTTAGCCGCCATTAGCATCGTTAAAGAATCACCCATAAAAAAACAACGGTTATTTGTTCTTTCAAGCGCGTTGATTGCAGTTTTTGTTCATTCACTATTGGCCGCCAACAGCTATAGCGTTAACCACGTCATTGCTAATGATTTCTTTAGTATGTTATCGCTGGTGTTTCTCGTCATCAGCGTATTATTTATCTTCTCAGCTTTAAGCCAACCCATTGAATCACTGGCCATTATCGTTTTCCCATTTTCAGCCGCTGCTGTGTTGCTGAATTTTGGCAACGCAGCTGTCAACGTTCAACCTATAAACATAGAGGCAGCACTACAAACGCACATTATTTTATCTATTTTGTCGTATAGTTTATTAACCGTTGCTGCCTTTCAAGCAGTATTTTTATCCATCCAAGAAAAGCAATTACATAATCATCAAACAAGCCGTTTTATACACGGTTTACCGCCGCTTCAATTGATGGAGAGCTTGTTGTTTCGCGTTGTCTTTATAGGGCTTTTCCTATTAACGTTTGCTCTTGCCACCGGTTTTATTTTCTTAGATGATGTTTTTGCCCAGCATATTGCGCACAAAACGGTGTTATCTATGCTGGCTTGGTTTCTGTTTACAACCTTGTTGTGTGGCAGACACTTTTTAGGCTGGCGCGGACAAAAAGCGGTTAAATGGACATATAGCGGCTATTTCGCCTTAATGCTCGCCTACTTTGGTAGCAAGTTCGTTTTACAACTGGTCCTTAACTAACGTTTAAGGCCTCAGTCGTTTTTCAACGTCCGTCAGCAACCCTTCGCAGCCGTCTTCAATCAAATCCAACACGCGTTCAAAACCGTTTCCTTGCCCATAATATGGGTCAGGCACTTCTTTCACTGTACTGCGTGTAGCAAAATCCAATATGTATTTGATTTTATGCCGGTGTTCCATCGGGCAACCTTCACGTGTTAAATGGTAATTATCATTATCCGCCACTAACAAATAATCAAATTCTTCGTAGTCGTAATCGTCCAATTGGCGTGCTGTTAAATCACTTAAATCAACGCCTCTAAAACTCGCCGCTTGAATAGAGCGTTGATCGGGCTTATTACCAACGTGGTACGCATGTGTACCCGCAGAATCAACTTGGATTTGCTCAGACAAATTTTTATCCGCAACCATTTGGCGAAATACACCGTGCGCAGTTGGTGAACGGCATATATTGCCCATGCAAATAAATAGTATTTTTATCATTAGGCGAAAAGGTCGTTAATTCGATCTAAGTCTTCTTGCGTGTCCACGCCCGCTTCAGGCACTTGATCAACCGCCGGCACTAAAATACGTTCGCCTTGATAAAGAATTCTTAATTGCTCCAGTGATTCTATTTGTTCTAACGCACAAACTGGCCACGTAATGTAACGACGTAAAAAACCGGCCGTATAACTGTATATTCCAATGTGCCTGAAGTGTTCTTGCTGAAAGCTCGACGCATTATCTGGAAAACAGTCCCTGTCCCAAGGTATTGGCGCGCGACTAAAATACAACGCATAATCTTTAGCATCCCTAACAACCTTTACGGCATTTGGATTGAGCACTTCGTTTACATCTTTTATCGGCGCACACAAACTGGCTACTTGCGCTGTCGTTTGCTCCATTAACGCCGTTGCTGCTTTTTTAATCAGTTCTGGCGGAATTAACGGTTCATCACCTTGGCAATTAACAATCACCGTGTCGTCCACCCACTCGAGTGTATTAGCCACTTCTGTTAAGCGCTCCGTGCCACTGGTATGCGACTCTAACGTCATCACCGCATTAAACCCAGCTAGCTTTACGCACTCTAATATACGTTTGTCATCGGTCGCTACAACCACTTCTTCCGCACCTGCTAGTGCAGCCTTCTCGCAGACATGCAATATCATTTCTTTACCGGCTATTTTTAATAGCGGCTTACCCGGCAACCTTGATGATGCATAACGGGCGGGAATAACAACTTTAAACGTACCGTCCATACACTTAGCGAAGCGCCTTTGCCTCGTCAGACGTTAGCTTTCTCGCTTCGTCGATTAACATAATGGGGATATCATCGCGTACTTCATACGCTAGCCGGCAAGGCACACAGACTAATTCTTGCTCTTCTTTTAAATATTTCAAACTTGACTTACAAGAAGGGCAAGCCAATATATCCAGTAATTTCTTATCCATGTGTTTTCTCTTTTATTAATGATAATAACGTTAGCCCAAATTTTTGCGTCATTTGAGCTTTGATTGGCACATACCAGTGTTTTTCGTTCGCGATGACCGTGCATTTAACCGCATCTTTTTCGGTCATCAAAACAGGTTTGTCATCACTAAAGTTTATATCGTTCTCGGCATACTTAAAATGGTCTGGAAAGATATGTGGTTCAAATGACAGTTTGAATTTCTTTAAATGTGAAAAAAATCGAGAAGGATTACCTAAGCCTGCAATCGCGTGACAAGGTGTTGAGTTAAAGCTTTCCAATGGCACCTTATCTGATTCATCCATGACTCTAACTGCTTCACTGCCTTCAATTTTTAACGGATACTCATCGGTATTAGCCAAGCCGTTACAAACAACAAAATCAACGGTTTTTAGCCTCTCTACAGGCTCACGTAGCGGCCCCGCCGGCAGTAAATAACGATTCCCATAGCGACGTTCACCATCGACCAACGCAATTTCTATGTCGCGCTGTAATGCATAATGCTGAAGCCCGTCATCCGAAATAATCACATCGCATTGATGGTGATCAATCAGTGCTTGAGCGCTGTCTACTCGACTCGGCCCAACCGCCACTGGGCAACCGGTTCGTCTTGCCAATATTTTAGCCTCGTCACC
>LWDU01000483.1_pt1 | contig 20854 bp, 36 predicted proteins | sample 727161 | NCBI WGS metagenome assembly LWDU01 (sample SAMN04566230, study PRJNA314399) | hydrothermal vent metagenome | isolation source: deep sea hydrothermal plume seawater | place: Mexico: Gulf of California, Guaymas Basin | collected 2004-07-11
TGAAAATTTTGTAGAAGAGTGTGAAGAAACAACTAATAATTGGTCTTTTGATTTACAAGCGATTAAAGATATTAAAGAATGGTATAATATTTTTAGTGCGAACGACCAGTGTATTTTACTTTCCACAAATGAGGAAGAGTTAATTGCAATGTGGAGTTTTATGTTAGATAAAGAAGCTAATGCGGTTGAGTTTTCAATAGTTATCAAAGAAGAGTATAGAGGAAAAGGATTGGGTGAGAAATTAATGATTTTAGGGGAGAGGTATTTTAAGGCTAACTATAGTCATTTAATAGATATAATATTCAGAAGTATTTATGGAAGAATAAAAATACCAGGTAATATAAAGTGGGTTAGAAAGTTAATGGATTTAGGTTATAAAAAAGTAAGTGTTGACGACAGCACTCGCGAACCGGGTATGATTTTTTTATTTAAGGAAATAGACATACATTTTCACGCAGATTTATTTAACAAAGATTTGAACAAAATTACAGGAGTATTGAAATAAAACAGGAGAAAAAAATGAAAAGAGCGTTAATAACAGGAATAAATGGTATGGATGGAAGCCATTTAGCCGATTTCTTATTAGAGAAAGGTTCAATTAAAAATAGAACTAACACAAAACATTTGGAAAGTCAAGAGAACTTTGAATTTATAACGGGTGATTTAACAGACAGCACTTCGTTACTTTCAGCATTAGTAATAAGTAAACCAGATGAAGTGTATAATTTAGGTTCACAATCATTTGTAGCGGAGAGTTGGAATACTCCAGAACAAACTTCCAATGTAACAGGTTTAGGTTCATTAAGAGTATTAGATTCAATAAGAACATTAGACCTTGATACGAAATTTTATCAAGCTTCTACATCAGAATTATTTGGTCGTATGGTTGAGAATCCAGCAACAGAGAAGACACCTTTCTATCCAAGAAGTCCTTATGGTGTTTCAAAGTTATACGCTCATTGGATTGTAAAAAACTATCGTGAATCATATGATATGTTTAACACTTGTGGTATTTTATTTAACCACGAATCAGAAAGACGAGGACACCAATTCGTTACAAGAAAAATTTCTGATGGAGTTGCAAGAATAGCCCACGGAATATCAGATACTATTACATTAGGTAATTTAGATGCAAAAAGAGATTGGGGATACGCACCAGATTATGTCGAGTCAATGTGGTTAATGTTACAACAAGATAAACCAGACGACTTTGTAATCGCAACAGGTAAAACACACTCTATTAGAGAATTTTTAGATGCAGCATTTGATGTGGTTGGTATCACAGATTGGGAAAAGTATATAAAACAAGACCCAAGATTTATGAGACCAGCTGAAGTGGATGTTTTACGAGGTGATGCAACTAAAGCGAAATATGAATTAGGTTGGACACCTAAAACAGATTTCAAAAAATTAGTTAAAAATATGGTTGAATATGATTTAGCATTAATAGACCCTAAAGGTTGGAGCACAATATAATGAAAATACAATTTATTGTGTGTGGCTGGTGGTTTGAGAATTTTGACGGGAAAGAAAACCAAACAGAGTTCATTAATGAACTAATGGAATTACAGAAAGACAATAAGGATTTAGATGTGATGTGGACTTGTCACAAGACACCACCAAAAATAATCACAGATAATTTTGATTACAAAGAGTATGAAAACATTGGGTTAGAGTGGGGAGCATATGATAAAGTTCTCAATGATATGGATTTAGATGATGATACATTTTTATTCTTTATTCAAGATGATATGATTATACACGATTGGTCTTTTATCAATGTTTGTGTAGACCATTTCAGTTCAAATCCAACAACAAAAGTTATTGGAAATGGTTGGAATTACCCGTGGGACATTAATCCATTAGAAGAAGCAAGATTATCTTATTGGTTAAAAACAAACGACACTTGGAAAGATTACGCTAAACCAGAGAATCAACATCTATATGAAGAACCACTTCAATGTTGGTCAATGAGAGGAAGCTTCTTCGCTTCTAAAATGGGATACATAAGAGAAGTTGGTGGATTTGATTATGTAAATTATCCACTTATTACAATGCCTGATGGAAGTGATAGTCGCGACCCCAATGGAAACACTTCAGAGTATCTTAATGGATATAAATTCACAAAAGTATTTGGTTATCAAGGTATGAAATACCTATCAGACCAATATCGTTTTTCAAAATATATGACTGAGTGTGGAGCTGGACAAGTAAGATTAAAATATGAAGAACCACCATTTAGAGAATTACCAGACGAGTGTATTGTTGGGGAGAGAATGTAATGAAAGGTATAATTTTAGCAGGTGGACACGGTTCAAGATTGTATCCACTAACAAAAATATTTAATAAATCATTATTACCAATATATGATAAACCTATGATATATTATCCACTACAAACTTTAAAACAAATTGGTTGTAAGGAAGTTTGCATTGTTTCAGGTAAAGAACATTGTGGTCAAATAATGAATCAATTAGGAAGTGGTGAAGAACACGACATAGATATTACATACAGAGTTCAAGAGAAACCTGGTGGTATCGCACAAGCGTTAGGTTTGTGTAGAGAGTTCGCAGGAAAAGATAATGTTTGTGTTTGTCTTGGTGATAATATTTTTGAAGATGATTTTAGTAATTTGAGATTAAATTATTTTGATAGTTGGTGTCATTTATTTTTCAAGAAAGTTCCAGACCCTGAAAGATTTGGAGTTCCGGTATTTCACGGAGCAGGAAAACATTTGTTGAAGGTAGAGGAAAAACCAGAAAATCCAAAATCAGACTACGCAGTTACTGGACTTTATATGTTTAATCAAGAAGTTTGGAATATTATCAACACACTAAAACCTTCAGAAAGAGGTGAGTTAGAAATTGTTGATGTAATTAACTGGTATGTTGATAGAGGAAAAGCAACTTATGGTGAAGTTGAAGGTTTTTGGTCAGACGCAGGAACACCAGATAGTTTAGTTCAAGCAAATAAATTAGTAAGTGAAAAAATAGGAGTAAATAATGATTAAACCATTAGGAGATAGAGTTGTTGTAGAACCATCTACACAATTAGAAAAAACAGAGAGTGGAATTATATTACCAGATACAGCTCAAGAAAAACCGCAAGAAGGTAAAGTATTAGCAGTTGGTGAGTGTGAAACAATTAAAAAAGGTGATTTAGTTTTGTATCCAAAATACACAGGAACAGAAGTTACTCACGAAGGACAAGATATATTAATAATGTCTGAAAAAGAAGTATTAGCAGTAGTAGGATAATGGATAAGATTCAAGTATTAAAACCAAAATACAGAACAGACGAAGTTCTAAACGAAATTAAAGAGTGTTTAGATACGAGTTGGACTGGTATGGGTGGAAAATCCATAGAGTTTGAGGAAGCTTGGAAAGAATATTCAGACTTACCACACGCACATTTTCTACAATCAGCAACTGCAGGACTACATTTAGCAGTTAAAATATTTAAAGAAAAATATGGTTGGGAAGATGGAGATGAAATTATAACAACACCATTAACATTTGTTTCTACAAATCACGCCATTTTGTATGAGAACTTAAAACCAGTGTTCGCAGATGTGGATGATAGTTTATGTTTAAATCCAGATTCAGTTTTAGATAATATTACAGATAAAACAAGAGCTGTTATGTTTGTCGGTATTGGTGGTAATGTTGGACAATACAATAGAGTAAGAGAGATTTGTGAACTTCAAGGTATTCCATTAATCGTGGACGCGGCTCATTTAGCAGGAACTAAAATAAATAGAGTTTGGACTGACTTTGGAGCTATGAGAAACGCTCAAGTCGGTTGGGATGCCGATGCAGTTGTATTTAGTTTTCAATCAGTAAAGAACTTACCAACAGCAGATAGTGGTATGGTATGTTTTAAAGATGAAAAAGATGATAAAACAGCTCGCCGCCTCTCTTGGTTAGGTATTGATAAATCTACATATGATAGATTTAATAAAGGAACTTATAATTGGAAGTATGATGTTCCAGATGTTGGATACAAATATCACGGAAATGCAATTATGGGAGCTATTGGATTGGTTCAGTTAAAATATTTAGATGAAGATAACAAATATAGAAATGAGTTAGTAGAATCATATACTAATTATTTTAATATTTTACAATTACCATACATTAAACCAATAAAAGAAACCGTTGGTATAATCGATAACACAATTCACTCAAGACATTTATATCCAATCAGAGTTGAAAAAGGATTAAGAGATTATGTAATGGAAGAATTATCAGAGAGAGGAATTTATTGTGGTGTTCATTATTTAGATAATACACAATATCCAATGTATAATTATGCATACGGAACTTGTAAAAACGCTCATCAAATTAGTTCAGAACTAATATCATTACCATTACATTTACATATGTCAAATGATGATGTAAAAAGAATAGTGGTTGAGATAGCAGATATACTTCCAGAATATATAAAAGACAAATCAGTAACAAAAGGTAAATTGGGAAGAACAGACGATGGCAAGAAGTAAACAACACAAAAGAAGAGGTTGGAAAGTAAGAACAGATAAAATGTTCAAACATAAAGTTCACGAAAGAGAATATGTTCCAAGAATGACTTTTTGTATTCCAAGTAACTATAGATTCTATCAGAAAGAACGCAAGAAGAGATGACCATTATATTCATATTTTAGTTGATAAAAATGATGATAAATGTTATGAATGGTTAATGGAAAACAAAGATGAAAATACTATTGTTAAACTAAATGAAAGAGATGGGTTATATGGTATCGGTGAAGCATATGATTATCTTATTTACAACGCGCCAACAGACATTGGCATTTGTTTCCACGCTGATATGATGTTAGGAAAAGACGCAGACTATCATTTATTTAAACATTGGAAACGAGGAACCGTAGTTTGTTCAACAAGAATTGAGCCTCCGCTCCACCCCGCCGACCCTGCTAAGATTATTCAAAACTTTGGTATGTGGCCTGAACAAGATGTTGAAGAAGGATTTGATGAAAAAGGATTTGATGAATTCGTTGAAAAATGTAAAGAAGAATATAAAACTAAAACCACAAAAGGTTGTTTCGCTCCTTGGCTAATTCATAAGAAAGATTTAGAATTAATTGGTGGACACGACTATCGTTTCAAATCAGCAAGAGAAGACTCTGATTTATTTAATCGTATGGTATTAGCAAATATGGAGTTAGTTCAATCTTGGAATTCGTTTGTATATCATTTAACAGCAAGAGGTGGACAATTTCAACACGGAAAATTAACAAAAGACCACTCACAGAAATCAGTTGAGTGGCAAAACCTAATGAATAACTCTACAAGAGAATTTATTAGAAAATGGGGTAGTATTGTAAAGCACGATGAATTAATGTGTCCGATAATTCAACCAAAGTTTGATGTTGCATTTAAAATAAGGAATTGTAATTTAGAAATGTTATATCAATTAGAGCCTTGGTGCACTAATATTTATACAGATTGTAATCAAAGAGAATTAGATGTGTATATTCATAGGGAACAAAAGAATACAATACGACCACTAAAAGAAAGAATTGGAAAATATGATGATAAAATTGACAATGGAGTTATAGTAGGGTTTGATGGTTCTGAATTAACCAATGATTTGTATCATTTCCTTGTTAATCTTGGAGCAATATTAGACGATAGTGGAAAACTTGGCGATATGACATACAGAATATTTCGTTTCCAGATTACTTCACTACAAAAAGTTTATTTTACAAAGAAAAAGTTTAATTAGGGGCAATTAAATGATACTTATTACTAAAGGTTATTATGAAGATTCTGATTCTATCTACAAACACTAAACACCATACTTATTTTATAAATAAGATAGCACAAAACAATGACATTTGTGGTATTGTTTATGAACGCAAAGTATTAAAAAAAGATTATGTAACAGGACCGTTTTACGATAATTTAGCAGATAAATTTGAAGATAAGTTTTTTGAAGATGATGATACAACAACAGAAAACACATATGAATTATCCAAAGATTTACAGAAAAAGGTTGTAGAAGTTCATTCAGTTAATAATAGACATTTACAAAAATACATTGAGTCAATGAATCCAGATTTAATAATTACTTTTGGAACAGGAATAGTCAAACCTTATATCTTTAATATTCCTAAATGGGGCACTATAAATATTCACAGAGGAGATATCCACAATTATCGTGGATTAGATTCTGATTTATGGGCTATAAAGAATGAAGATTTTGATAAAATAAATGTTACACTTCATTATGTTGATGAAGACTTAGATACGGGTGATATTCTTTTAGAAGGAAATCAACCACTAAAAGATGTTGAAGAAATATATCAATTAAGATATTATACAACAAGGTTAGCAACTACAATGATGTTAATGGTATTGTCCTTATTTAAAACAAGAAACAAAAAATTAACAGGAACAAAACAGAAAAATCTTGGTAAGTATTATAGTGCAATGAGTTTAGATGACAAACATTTAACAGAAGATATTTTTAACGATTATAAAAAGTATGACAATGAGTAAAATTTTATTATATCACGGAGTGACAGATTGGAAAAAAGACCCACGAGATATTGGTGGTTGTTTAAACTATAATGGAAAACATATTGGTGTTGATGAATTTGAAAAACAAATGAAATGGTTGAGTGAAAACAAAAAAGTTGTTTCATTAACAAATTGGATACAATATAGACCAAAAGATAATGTAGCGATTACTTTTGATGATTCATATGAAAACCTATATCACAACGCAGTTCCAATATTAAAAAAATATAATTTACCAGCAACATTTTTTATTTCAACTGGTTTTATAAACAACAATGACTATAGATATTATCCAACAAATAGAATGTATTGGACTGATATGGTAGATTATTATATTACATATTCAAATACAGACCAATACTATTTACAAGCATATGATAGAGTTTTCAATGTCGAATCTGAAGAAGGTAAGAAAGAATTCGCAGAAGTTTTTAAAAGTTATTTAAAAAATTGTAGTCCGATTAAACGAATAACTGAGTTAAAACATTTTAAATCGTCATTTACAGCCGTTGGTCTTGATGCAAAATATTCGTATCCAGACATACAAAATCTTTCTTGGGAACAAGTAAAAGAGATTGATGAAAATCCATTATTTGATATTGGTGGACACACTCACAATCACGAAATAATGTCTTACCTAACAGAGAAGGAATTATCAAGTGAAATTGTTGATTGTTTGGATATACTATCAGAAAAGTTAGATAGGGAAATATATTTATTTAGTTATCCAGAAGGACAAAAACATCATTATAATAAAGATGTAATTGATAAATTACAAGAAAATGGAATATCAATATGCCCATCAGCAATTCCTGGTGACAATGACGGACAATTAAATAATTTTAATTTAAAAAGAATAATGGTAGGGTTTAACGACACACCTTTTCCATACAAGGAGTATTATGACGAAAGTAATAGCTGAAATAGGATTTAATTACATAGATGATATGGGTTTATGTAGAGAAATGATTCAAGCCGCTAAAGATAGTGGTGCTGAATACGCGAAGTTCCAATACTTTGATACAAAACATTTAAAACCTGGGCCTTGGGATACTGATGGTCGTAGAGAACTTTATGAGAAAGCTCAATTAGCCAATCAATGGCCAAGTGGTTTAGATGATGTAAAAAATCTATGTCAAGATGTTGGAATTAAGTTTTTATGCACAGGGTTTAGTATAAGACATCTTTCAGTATTAAAATTATCAAACAGACAAACTCAATTTGGTAGTGTTGTAAAAATTCCAAGTATGGAATCACGAGATAAGGAATTATTGAAATACGCTTTTAAAGTATTTGATAATGTATTTATGTCAACAGGAACTTCAAAGTTTTCAGAATTAAAAGCAAATTTAGAACATACTTGTCAATATTTTCCAACATCACAAAGTGGACATAGGAAAAAATTAATATTGATGCATTGTGTTTCATCTTATCCTTGTGAACCAAGTAGAGCAAATTTACCAAAGATTAATTTGTTAAGAGAATTATGTGAAGAAACATCTGGATTAGAGAAATTTGAGATAGGTTATTCAGACCATTGTGAAGGAGTTGAAGTTGCAAAACAATCATTAGAATATGGTGTTGATTGGATTGAAAAACACTTCACGATTGATAAAAATTTACCTGGTAGAGATAACCAATTCTCAATACTTCCAGATGAAATGTTAGAATTGACTAACTATATTAAAACAAGAGAAGAAACGAGTAAGTTCTTGGGTAAAGATTACCAAGACATAGAATTTGAAACAAGAAAGAACTACACAGGTCGTTGGGATTTAAAAGATGAGTAAGATATTATGTGTATTACAAGTTAGGGGTGGTTCAAAGGGTGTTCATAAAAAGAATATTAGAGAAGTCAATGGAAAACCATTGATGAATTGGACTATTGAATCTGCAAAAAAGAGTGGTATATTTGATAGTATCTGGGTTAGTTCAGATTCAGATGAAATATTAGAAGTAGCAAGACAAGCAGAAGTCAATACAACGAAAAGACCAGAAGAATTGTCTGGTGATGATGTTCTTTCAGTTGACTCGTTATATTGGGCAGTAGAGCATATTGAAGAATTAAAACAAAATAAATATGATTATGTTGTTGAACTTCCAGTAGTTTGTCCATTAAGAAATGAAACTCACATAAAAGAAGCTGTTGAAAAATTAATAGAAACACAAGCAGATAGTGTAATTTCAGTAACTCAAATGACTGATAAACACCCCGTTAGAATGAAAAGAATTACTGATGATGATTTGATTGAGGATTTTTGTTCAGAATATCCAGAGGGAGATGCTGGTAGAAGACAAGATTTAGAGCCGTGTTATATTAGAAATGGTGGTATCTATTCAATGAAAAGAGATACATTAATAAATGAAAGAACAAGACACGGAAAAATTTCAAGACCTTATGTAATGGAAGATAAATATTCAGTAAACATAGATAATGAAATGGATTTAAAGTTAGCAGAAATAATGTTAAAGGAATTAAATGATTAGAATAGAAATAGATTGTCCAACAGATTTTATTAATATCAAAGATGATTTGTTATATGATTGGGGATTACAAGAAAGTATTTATCCAGAAATACTAATAACTAATCCTGGTAGTGAATACAAATATGATAAAGACCATTTTAGTGACGAACATTACAAAGATTTAAAAATAGTAGCAACACCTTCAACAGGAAATACACATATTGATTTAGATTATTTAGAAGAAAAAGGGATAGAATTTTATTCGTTGTTAGATGATAGAGAATCATTAGAAAAAATAACAGCTTCATCAGAGTTTACTTGGTTACATATTATGAACGCGACAAGAAAGTTTAGAGAAGCAACTAATAATACACGCTATTGGAGAGAAAAAGAAAACGAAGAGAAATTAAGAGCTCAACAATTATATGGAAAAACAATTGGTATAATTGGATATGGTAGAATTGGTAGAAATATTTCAAGATATGCTAAAACTTTTGGTATGGATTATTTATTTTATGACCCAAATGTTTTCGCCAATGGAAATAAAACTTCAAGTATTCAAGGACTGAAAAATGTAGATATCGTTTCAATTAATTGTGAGTTAAATGATACGAGTAGAAATTTAATTACATATGATACTTTTAAGGATTTTAAGAAAGGGTTAGTTGTTGTCAACACTTCAAGAGGTGAAGTTGTTGATGAAAGATACATAAGTTTATTAATAAAGTCAAGAGAAATTTTTTATTCCGCTGATGTGATTGTAGATGAACAAAATGTATCAACACCACACCATTCAGAATTATATAATTTATATACGAGTGGGGAATATGATAATTTAACACTAACACCGCATGTAGCAGGAGTAACAACAGATAGTCAACAAATAGCGTTTAGGAGTATAATAAAATTATGTATGAAATCACTGTAGCAGTTTGTGTTTATAAACAAAAACATTGGTTACACCGTTGTTTAAGAAGTTTAACTTCACAAACATTAGAAAAATCAAGATATGAAGTAGTTGTCATTAATGATGACCCAGCAGAAAATTTAGATGATATTATTGATATTTTTAAAGAATATATCAATATTAGAGTAATCAATAATAAAAAGAATTTAGGATTACCAACATCACTAAACAAGATTTTAAAATCATCAATTTCAAAATATTTTGTTAGGGTAGATTGTGATGATTATGTTTCAAGTCATTTCTTGTATATCTTATCAGCATTTCTGAAATCAAATTCTGGACCCAGAGTAATGAACACAGATTGTAACTATCAAGCAGTAGCGTGTGACTATTTTAAAGTTAATGATACAGCAGAATTATTAACAAGACACAATTCAGAAAACGAATTCGTAGCGTGTGGTATAATGTATACTTACGAATCACTTGCAAATCTTGGTTTTTATGATGAGAGTTTTAAGATGAGAGAAGGACACGATTTAAACAAAAGATTTTTAGAAGAATATAAAATGTATCATTTGAGAATGCCGTTATATCGATATCGTATGCATACAGACAACAGAACAAATGATACAAATGAAACTGATAAGTTTGATGAAAAATTAAATATATCAGAAGATATAGCGAGAGGTTAAGGAGAAAAAATGAAATATGTAGTAGTAGGTGGAGCAGGTTTTATAGGTAGTAATATCGTAGATAAACTTATAGAACAAGACCACGAAGTAGTAGTTGTAGATAATTTATCAACTGGTAAGAAAGAAAATATCAGTTATGTAGGTCATTTAAAAAGAAATGTAGAGTTATGTGAAATAGATATTAGTGACACTTCAGAAAGTGAATCTTTAGTAGAGGCTATGAGAGGAGCTGACACGGTATTTTTGTTAGCGGCTATGGCTAGAGTCCAACCTTCAATTGAAGAACCAGTTGAATATGAACAAAATAATACAATAGGAACTTTAAATGTTTTAAAATGTGCTTCAGATGCAGGCGTGAGGAGAGTCGTATATAGTGCGTCATCATCAGCCTATGGAGATACTGATAAATTACCATCAGTAGAATCAGACCCAGTAAATCCATTGTCCCCATATGGAGCACAAAAATATTATGGTGAAGTAATGTGTAGAATGTTTTCACAAGTATATGATATTGAAACCGTATCTTTAAGATATTTTAATATCTATGGAGAACGACAAAATGTCGGTGGAGCTTATGCAATGGTAATTGGTATATTCGCAGACCAAAGACTAAGAGGTGAACCAATGACAATCAGAGGTGATGGAGAACAACGAAGAGATTTCACTTATGTTGGTGATGTTGTAAATGCAAATATACTCGCATCTCAATCTGAAAAGGTTGGTAAAGGTGAAGTAATTAATATTGGTAATGGTGATAATCGTTCTATCAATGAAATAGCAGATATGGTTGGTGGAGATAGGGTTAATGTAGACCCAGTTATTGAACCACCAGAAACATTAGCAGACAACTCAAAAGCAAGAGAATTACTTGGTTGGAAACCAAAAGGAAATATTGATACTTGGATTCCAAAATACAAAAAGGAGTTGGGGTTATCAAATGTATAATATCGGTATAGTCGGTAGAGGATTTGTAGGTTCAGCAGTTGAGTTTGGATTCTCACCACAAACAGGTTGTGATGTTAAAAATATGTATATTTATGACAAAGACAAATCAAAATCATTAAATTCATTGGGAGATGTTGTATGTTATTCAGATATTATATTCTTATCAGTTCCAACACCATCAAATCAAGATGGAAGTATTAATTTAAGTTATGTTGAAGATGCATTACAAGAAATATCTAAAAGAACATCTGAATTAGAAGAAGCGTTGACTCCAGTAAACAATATTATTTTGTTAAGGTCTACCGTAACACCAGGAACAACAAAAAAACTTCAAGAGAAGTTTCAGAATATAAATATAGTATTTAATCCAGAGTTTCTAACAGAACGAAGTGCTAAATTTGATTTTATTAATCAAAGTCGTTTCATATTAGGTGGAGAATCTAAACATACTTCAAGAGTAGCAGAATTATATCGTTGGAGATTTGGAGAAAGTCAACCAATAATTGAAACAAATTATCAAACAGCAGAATTGATTAAGTATATGAATAATTGTTTCTTCGCAACAAAAATATCATTCTTAAATGAAATGAGACAAGTTTCTGATTTATGTGGAGCAGATTGGGATAAGGCAGTTGAAGGTTTCATAAGAGACGGAAGAATAGGACACTCACATATATCAGTTCCAGGACCAGATGGTAAGTTTGGGCATGGGGGCCACTGTCTCCCAAAAGATTCTAACGCAATGATAAGTTTTGGTGAATCACTTGGTTTGAATATGCATACTTTGAAAGGTGTGAGAAATACTAATCTTGAAGTAAGACCAGAAAGAGATTGGGAAGATGACCCGAGAGCCTTTACAAAAGAAGATGATATACCAATGTTAGATAGACCACTTAACAAAAAAGAATTAGAAGATGTAGAAACAATTCAAGAATGGTCTAACATCAAGAGAGATGATGTATGACTTTCTATATGTTAATGGGTGGAGATACTGAAAAGGACGCAATCAACTCAACAAATACTTTGGGTGAGATTAGTTTCAACACATTTCATACAGAAGACGGATTTAAAATATTAATAAACATAGTAGAGAACCATTCAGACAAATTAGATGATATTAGTATCTTTGACCATAAAATGAAGGACTATACCATAGAAGAATTTTTAGATAAAATAAAGGGATTAAAAGTTAAATAATTGATATTTATTTATATACAAGGAGAAGTATTATGGGACACGGTTTAGAAAATATGTCAGGATTAATTGTCTTCCTATCATTATGGGAAGTGTTTTGGACTTTAACAGGTTTGTGGTATTCCGCAAGAAAAGATAAGTGGTGGTTTATTGGAATGGGAGTATTTCAGTTATTAGGAATAATTGAAATGTATTACCTTGTAAAACATACAACCTTTGTATCAGATGTTAAAAATATTAATTGGAGAAAACTATGGCAAAGAAATTAGACCCCTGGATTTATAATGCAAGATTAATCAGAGGCGTTGATGGAGACACAGCAGACGCTTGGATTGATTGTGGATTTAATATCCAAATAAAGAAAAGAATAAGATTTGTCGGAGTTGACACCTGGGAAAGCAGAACACGAGATTTAGACGAAAAGAAATTAGGTTTAAAAGCAAAAAAGTATACCAAAGAAATGTTAGAAAGAAATGATGGTAAATTTACAGTGAAATCACACGGAGTTGGTAAATATGGTAGACTTCTTGGTGAAATATTCATTGAAGGTGAAGAAAAATCATTGAACGATTTACTATTAGAAAATGGGCATGCATACGAATACAGCGGTGGAAAGAAAAAAGTATTTGGTAGTTAAATGAATCATTACACTTATAACATAATAAATAAGACTAATGGTAAATACTATATCGGTATGAGGTCATCAAAAGTTAATCCAGTAGAAGATATTGGTATTAACTATTTTGGTTCGTCTAAAAGTAAAGAATTAAACGAGGAACTGAATAACGATAAGTCTAATTTTATCTATCACATCATAAAAACTTATGATTCAAGAAAAGATGCTTATAAGGATGAAGAAAGAATACATCAAAAGTTTAATGTTAGTAAAGACCCTATGTCATATAATATTCAAAATAGTGGATATAATGGATTCGATAGACTCGGGAAACCAATGTCAGAAGAAACCAAACAAAAAATGATTAATACACTCAAAGAACGATATAAAAATACTACACACCACTCTAAAGGTTGTAAACTTACTGAAGAAACTAAAAGAAAGATTGGATTAGCTCTTCGTGGTAGAAAACATAGTGAAGAAACCAAACAAAAGATAAGTAAGTTAAAGAAAGAATATTATAAAAATAATGAACACCACCAAAAAGGTATACCAATATCTGATGAACATATGAAAACTTGTCCTAAATGCGGTATTAGTAGCACAAGTAATAGTTTCAAAAGCTTTCATTTTGATAATTGTAAGAAAGGTGAGTAATGAAAAAACTTAAAAGAAATTATTGCAACGGAAAGATAGCAGGAATATGTGAGGGGTTAGGAGATTACTTTGATGTTGACCCAGTCATATTTAGATTGTTCTTTCTACTTGGATTATTTAGTGGTGGTGGATTATTGGTATATTTAATCGCTTGGGTAATAATTCCAAAAATAAGTATGTTCAAGTTGTCAAACTGCAAAAAGATTTCTTGAATCAAAGAATATACCTTATGAGGAAATCAATATAGATGCTCAAGGTATTTCACGAACAAGATTAATAGAGTTAACAGGTCGATTAGCAATTCCTACGATTTCGGTCAATGGAGAAGTTATCGGCGGATATGTGGAGTTACAAAAGTTATATGGCTAAATATTTATTAGTTAGTAGAAACGCAAAAGAAGTAGTAGATGTTCAAAGGTTAAACGGAAATTTAAATGAAGCAAAAGAATATTTTCAAATGAGAAAACAATTTGGAGATAAACAAACTTTTGATAAGTTATATGAAGTCAAAGAAGAAAAAACAGAACAATACAACTATAAATTCCGATAGGGAATTAAACGAGTTAAAGAAAAATATATTTGATGAAGCGGTTAATGTTCGTTTAGATTACGAACAAAACCCTAATGAAGACACAGGCTCGTTGATTAGAATACATCAAAATAGTGAATTTTTAAAGGAGAAATAATATGGAATGGATTTTATTTACAATAGGTTTATTTTTAGGTTCAATTGGTTCGGTAGTAGCGATATCAATTGTAACAGCAGGAAAAATGAGTGATTTAGATAGTGAAATACTCAGTTTAAGAATACAAAGAAACTTATTAAAAGAACAATTACTTATGGTTAAGAAAAAAAAACCATACAAAAAAAGAAAATATTACAACAAAAATAAAAAATGACAAAGATAGATAAAGATATAGAGAATAGAATAGATAATATTGATTCTCTGGAAGAGTTAGAAAGAGCGTTTGGTAGGACTTTAAAACCACAAAAACACAAAAAAAATCCTTTCAGAAGTAAACCAATTCCGAAAGGTAGAATTGAGTGGGCAATCAAGAATACGAAGTCTATCCGAGCCGCGTCAAAGTTCTTGGGAGTTGCTTATAATACATTTAAGAAATACGCAAAGATGTATGATTTGTTTTATCAAAACAAAAATGAAAAAGGAATTGGTGTTAATAAGGGTGGTGACAACTTCAATACAACCGCGTGGTTATCAAGTATATTGAGTGGTAAACACCCGAATTATCCAGACAATAAATTATTAAAACGATTAATTAATGTTGGTTGGTTGGTTAAAGAATGTTCTAATTGTGGATATTCAGAATTTAGAAAGAATGACGGACAATCCCCGTTAGTATTAGATTATTTAGATGGATGCACCGATAGGAGTAATAGAGATTTAAGTAATCTACGAACATTATGTTATAATTGTTTTTTTATACTAAAACTTGATGAGAAATCATTTAAAAACGCTCCTAAGAGTCCAGAAACTATGAGATATAGTCTTCAACGAATGAAAACTTGGGAAACAAAAAATAAGGATAAGGAAAACGAGTGAAAATATCAAAAGAAATAGATGCAGTAATAATAGGACAATGGATAGTTATTGGAATAGTGTTACTTGGAATATTGTTGGTTAGATAATGAAAACTTCACCAATAGATTCAGTCATTATAGATTTAATTTTAGACCATTATAATATACAGACAATGCGAGGAAAGAAACAATCTTTATCAGGGGCCGACTTTGATGATATGGTTGCCGACGCGCAAAGAGTATATTATGAACGAGTATTACGAGATGAACAAGGGGGAGAAGCGTAATGTCAGACTTAGAACCAAGAACCGAAAGAATTATAAGGTCTTTACGAGCTCGTAGTCGTAGAAAGACTATTAAAGAATTAAAAAAAGGACTACTTAAAAGATATCGTATAAGAAGAAACTCACTTAAAAAAAAGTATCGAAAAATGAGAGAGAAATTTAATGCCAATTCATAATAAATTAAAAAAACTATCTTCAAAATTTATCTTAGAGATTAAAGACATAGAAACGGGTGACATTTATGAAGAATGGATAACAACAGACGATATATTTTGGTCTATGAAACAATATGAGCGTAATAGAAAACCATTAGAGTGGAAAATAAAATATGAATATAAGAAAGGAATATAAGTATATGAGCACATCATTAGGAATTCTCTGGTTTTTATCATTAACAGTTTGGTTAATAATAGAGAAAAATAACCCAAACAACTATTTATAGGTATGGAAACAACTTTATTATATTTAGTCTTAGCAATACTACTATTTCAACTTTTTATTCTCGTAGTGTTATCATTTAAACCAACAAATATTTGTTGTGAGGGTGGTTGTTGTTGCGGTGGAAAAAAACTTTGTGATTGTGAAGGAAAAAAACTTTGTGATTGTGAAGGAAAAAAACTTTGTGAGTGTGAACCCAATATAATGACTGCAAGAGATATGATGACTATGAAAACCGAAATCACTCAAACCGCAAGTCCCGAAAATATGACAAATACTTTTCGTGGTCACAAATATGATACAGAAAAGAAAGGTAACCGTGACTATGTTAATTTCTTAGATGAGTTTGAAAGAAAGAAACAACTTGATGCTACTTATGAAGAGTTAAGAAATAGTGTGCCATTAGAAGAAAATCACCCAAATATAAACAAAAAATAAAGTCTTTTTATATTTATAGGTAGTAATGACAAAAGGAAAACTCAAACCTATGAATAATCAAGACAAACAAGATTTAGAATTAATACTTTACAGACTGCAAGAACAAGATAAGTCGGTGGTAAAGTTAGAAAAACATTTCCACACACAATTAGAAGAAATTCATACGAACATTTCGTTCATCAAAGAAAATCTATTCAACCCAAATGAAGGCTTATGGGCCGAAACAAAACTCAATAGTCAACATAGAAAAAGCACGACCAAATGGAGAACCGTTATCGGTGGTGGTTTTATTGCATTATTGATTAAAAACATTTGGGAAATGTTCTCACGATAACACAAATACACTCATACCCCAATCCACAAAACTCTCGCGAGTTTTATGGTAATACACAATTAGGATATATGAGCCATCTCTCAAGCCATCTCGGGTGACATTAAAGACGACACACCAAATAAGACAACATTGAAATATAGAAAGTGATAACGCTTACACTTATATCCATCAACATAAGGGGTCAACTCCGGTTAAAGTGCTCCAATAGATGAGTATAAGTAGAAGCCATTTCTTAAAGAGAACAGTCACCACTCCCCCCGCGGGTAATAGAATATTGGAATATATCAGAACATTAAACAAAACCGAATCACATATCTCAGACTACCATTGGCAAGTAGATGCAGTATCTTACAGAAGCTCTGATATCATATTCTATGCCCACCATATATATTTAGTCAAAAACTTTTGAAAACATCAAAGTTTTTTACGATATATGTAGGATTTATTTGAAATAGCTCTTGACATTGGTCGGGGAAGCTACTATATTGGTATGTAATGATAACGAATAAGGAAAAAATTGGATAATTTAATCATACTTAAACAAGATAAAATTAACAATCCAGACCATTTTGAATATCAACATAAGGTATATGTTAATGATGTAGAAGTCCCTTTGACCAGAAATGAGATGAAAGAGAATATGCAGGAAGACAACATTATGACTGATGATGAAATTGAAGAGTGGTTGGATATGTTGGAAGAATAGGAAAAATTATGAACTTAGAAGAATTAAGAGTTGCACTCTCTGAAATGATAAAGAGAGTTCTTTCTGATAATGCTTTGACAGAACAAGAAATTAACGACTTTATAGTAAAAACTTTAAACGATTAATGAAACTTAGACATCAAAGAAAACAATGGAAAGGTTATAATGGCAAGTATAGGGGAAAATTACTTACTCCTATGGAATATCAACAATATGGTAACAAGAGAGATTTTATTATGTCTAACCGAACTTATTACAAAGAATTTTGTCAGTTTGACCATATGGAACAAGATAAAGATTTTACTTGGTATTTAGGTAGATTTGTATGCACTAATCCCCTAACAGATAAGGGAATTAGTCAAAATCACCTATTCAAACACATATACGACAAACTAAAATATATCACATTGAACGACATATACTTGCCAAGTGATGAAGATAGGAAATATGGTTGTTGTGTTATGGGAGATTTTCTAAATGATTGGGAACAAAGACAAATCAAAATTATTCTAAAAGATTATGTTAACTTCAATAGACACAGAGATGAAATACTTGAAGATATAATGGTAGAAGATATGGAATACGAACAAGAAATGGAATTAGAAGATTTAAATTATATCGAAGAAAGAGAAAGAGATGATGAACTACCTTTTTAGTTTATACGGATATCAGATAACAATCTTTACAAACAACTTTGTCATTTGTATTTGGTGAACGATACCAATCATATGTATAATCATACGCAGTATGAATAGTTTGGAACACTTCTCTATTACATTCTGAACAATACAATTTAGGTTCTTCTGGGACACATATCTTATTTTTTTCCATAACATTAAATAGTAGTAATCGTCATTAATTTGACGATTTTTTTATATATATTATTATTTATTAATCAGTATGAATTATATAATCATTATATTATTTTCAACTCTCGTCTGCACCTATTGTCTTTACGATTTATTGGGGTGGAAATCACGAGGAAAATCAACCAAAAAATGTAAGAAAAAGATAGTCTGGTTCAAGAACGGGAGAGAAGTTTAAACTCCAGCACTTCACTTAAAAATTTCACCCCACACAATACCCATAGAACACACGAGAATACCCCTAAAATCAATCTTATTTTTTAAATGTTACGAATATATGAAATAAAATTTATGTATCAATATACTTAGTATTAGGAACTCATATGTTTTCGTAGAAGTTTTACACCTTTTTTGATAAAAAGGGAAACCAACCCACCATTACCCACTTTTAACAACCACACTCATATAATAATGCATTAGATTCTTGATGTCATAATTTCAGAAACCTTTAGTCCGTGTGTAGCCATGCGATTTTTTCCCCGAGACTGACATTTTGACATAGAGTTATCCACAGCTTATCCACAACCACCAATTGAGAGAGCTAGTTCCTATCGGAGCAACAATCCAAGCTGGGGTTTTTAAATAATAGCTCTAACCTATAATATACACATAATGGCCGTTAATGTCAAGAGCTATTTGCATTTAGTTGTGCGGGGGAAAAGCTCTGACAAATTGACATACGCGGCCTATGGTATATGAAATAATTGTATATGTGGAACCGTAACATATACCCACCCAACATATACGGGTATATTTCTCAAGAGTATATAATGAAGCTCAACATATACCCACCCAACATATACTCCTTGAAAATAAACCTGAAATAGCTCTTGACTTTGTCGTGATAATGTCGTATTATAGTATATGATAATAAATGGAATAGAACAAAGGAACTACGAGGACACTTTAGTCCCAAGAAGTTTCGAATTACAAGGCGGATTACAATGGAAGTTGAATCAGTCTAATAGTGTTACTATACAATGTTATCAGTATAACCACGATTACAGAAAGCTATATCACGAGTTTGAATTAGACCCGAGATTACCAATAGAAAGATATGAAACTATGGTAGCTGGTGAAACTTCACTATTCAAGGGAATCCCTATGAGATATAGGTGGAACGCCGTTATTAAGGAAATGATGATGACCGGGAAATATAGAATAAAGTATCGTGGTGTTAGTAAGAAAGCTGTTGGATATAAGAGAAAACAGAACTATTGTCTTGCTGAGTATGCTGATACCTTTGCAATATATAACAAATAATATTTTAAATAGCTCTTGACTTAAAGACTATTTATTAGTATATTAGTATTGTGGGTTGTGAGTGACTACATATTTGGAACTCTCAAAAATTATGGTAATAGATAAATATATAGAACAAATCATACAGAGTATGACGGGCTGTGATGCACAAGAAGCTTGTGATATGTGGTATGAAAGTGAAATAGGTCAATTAGTAGATGACTATATTAATAAGAAGATAGAAACTGAGTATGGAGAAAATTTCATAATGGGTTCAGCTGAAGGTGGAACACAGTTAAAGTATGAAATCAGTAGTCTTGTGGATATAGAAACAGATAAAGCTTATGACCTAAATGGTAAGGAAGTAGAACGGTAATGTTCTACATCCAATAATTTAAAACACGGGTAACAATAAAGAAGAAAGAGCTCATCACGAGTGTAACACGAGTGATAGGGTGTATAGAGAGACAACAGAAATGGAACTACTATATGGAATAACAATACTACTACTAGGGATAGGAACAATCCTAACCTTACTGATACACCTATGGAAAGATTAAAATGAAATACGAACACGAAGATATGGTCACCCAACGCATAATGAAAGAAATTATGTTGGAAATGCAGAAAGATTTCTACTCAGAAAAGTATTGGTTAGACGATAACAAGGACAAGCTCCCTCTATTAATGGGGATATGGGAGTTTAAAGAGGATGCTATTGAGTTAGGGTTCACTGTCGGTATGTCGTAGAAGCTCCCTATTTCAGGAGCATATAGTGGGGAGATGAGCACAGCAAGAATTGAAAACCAGGCTCTAGGTGATGAGTGAATATCTGATGCAAAAGCCAAGGAAAACTTTTACTACCTTAGTTTCTTTTGACAGGTCAAAATGAAGGTAGATAAAGAATTATGAATAATGGGTTTAAAGGGGTCTGAGTTAGTGCTCACGACCATCGGCACAAGACATTAGAACAAGACAGAACAGATGA
>LWDU01041135.1_pt1 | contig 20838 bp, 18 predicted proteins | sample 727161 | NCBI WGS metagenome assembly LWDU01 (sample SAMN04566230, study PRJNA314399) | hydrothermal vent metagenome | isolation source: deep sea hydrothermal plume seawater | place: Mexico: Gulf of California, Guaymas Basin | collected 2004-07-11
AGTTTGTAAGGAATTAGGTATTTTAGATATAGATTTTTATAAGAAGATTGCTTCTTTTAAGGGGGCTTCTAACAGACTGGAATTGGTAAAAATGACTGAAACTTCTGCAATTTATAAGGATTTTGCACATTCTCCATCAAAACTGAAAGCAACTTCTTCAGCTATGAAAAAACAGTTTAAAGAAAGAGAATTAGTAGCTTGCATGGAGCTCCATACATTTAGTAGTTTGAGTGATGAATTCCTGAAGCAATACAAGGGTTGCATGGATGAGCCTGATACGGCTATCGTTTATTTTAGCCCAGAAGCTATTGCTCATAAAAAATTAGATCCAATTACTAAAACACAGGTACATAGTGCTTTCGGAAGAGAAGATTTATTGGTTTTCACAAACTCAAAAGAATTAGAAAAATATTTAAAATCACTAGATTGGAAAAATCAGAATCTTTTAATGATGAGTTCTGCTACTTTTGAGGGGATGGAATTTGAAGGATTAATTTCTTAATCTGACAATGCTCCCATTGCAATTATCGAAATTACAAGAATAAATAATAAGACAATCCACTTATATTTCCACAACCATACTTCCTGCTTTTTATTTGGGTTATAATAGGTTCCATATTTTCTTTTATTATAAATAAAACCTAAAACAGAGAAAATTATTGCCAAGCCAAAAATCAAAAAATTAGACGAATCTGGTTCATTGGTTTTATCTAATACTGGAAAAGAAGCATAACTTACTTTTGTAAGTATAATAAGTAAAAGTATAAGTTGCTTTTTCATCTGTTAAATATTAATCAAAAATAAAACAATAAAAATAAAGTATTATGCAATGCATAGCAAATACACTTTTCTTTAATAGCTTTGTGTATATGAAGTATCTAATCACTTTCTTACTTTTACTTATAGGTAATATTACTTTCAGCCAAAATACATTTAGTTATTTAGGTACACTCTTATTAAGTAATAAAACATCAATTAGTTTTAGCCTTGAGCTAATTGAACAGAAGGGTGTAGTAAATGGCTACTCTATTACTAATATAGGGTTAGAAGACGAAACTAAAAGCGAAATAAGTGGCTTGTATTTTAAAAGTGATAAGTCATTTCAATTACAAGAAACCCAAATTCTATCTACAAAATCAGAAGCAGCACTAAATACTTTTTGCTATATAAATATGACCCTTTTCTTTAAAGGAAAGTTCGGAAGTAAACGCTTGGAAGGTGATTTTACCGGTAATTTTTTGGATAGCACCCAATGTGCTAGCGGTAAAATAATTTTGATGGAAAAGAAAAAACTGGAAAAGAAAATTTCCAAAATAAAAAAGAAAATTGAAAAACAAATAGAGGAAGAGAAGCTAGATTCAACTCAAATTTTACAAACTCAAATTTTAAAAGATGGTGATGATTTTACTATTAATTGGGAAAGCAATAAACTGAAACTGTTTATTTGGGATGCCAATAAAGAAGATGGTGATAAAATTCAGCTTACTATAAATGGAAACATTATTCTTTATGATTTTGAAACCAAAACCAAACGCAAAAAAATAAAATATAAACTTCAAGATGGGGAAAATATCATTGAGATAAAAGCTACTAATTTGGGAAACTCTCCTCCTAATACTAGTCGTATAGAATTAGTAGACAGTAAAACAAAATACCCAATCATTACCCAACTTACTTTGGAAAAGTCAGCTATTATAAAGGTAATAAAATAAAAAAAGCTCGCCAAATAGGCAAGCTAATTATTTTGTGACTCTGAAGGGATTCGAACCCCCAACCTCCTGATCCGTAGTCAGGTGCTCTATCCAGTTAAGCTACAGAGCCAGTTTTGAGGGTGCAAATATAATTTATTCGCTCCTTTACAATTTCTTTTTGGAAAGAAATATTAAAGAATTTCAACATTAAGTCCATAAAGGCTTAGATCTTCTTGCACAGGCAATAAACTATCATTATCACCTAACATAATTTCACAAGAACCTTTGTAATGTGTAAGTAGTGCACATTGTTCGGCTTGTATAGGATTATGATCGCAAATTGCAGTTAAACAATCCACAACATAATCAAAAGAATTATAATTATCATTTATTAAAAATAACGATTTTACTTTTATTTTGTTTTCACTCGCTTTTGGCATAGATTTTGAAGATTCTTTCATAATAGTTATTTTTTACCAAATTTAATCTTTGTTTCCTCTCCCCTGACAAGACGTTCAATATTTTTTTGATGAGTTATTAACGATAAGATTGGGACAAAAATAGCAAATAAATTTAAAGAGTCATTTGTTGAACCTAAAACTAAGATTACAAATATTGGAAAAGCAAAAGAAGCTATTACTGAACCTAGTGAAACATATTTTGAAATCAAAAATACAACAACAAAAACAATAAATGAGGACAAAGCTGCCAAAGGCTGTAACCCAATTAATAAGCCTAACATTGTTGCAATACCTTTTCCGCCTCTAAAGCCAGTGTAGATAGGGAACAAATGTCCGATAACAGCAGCAATACCAAAAGCTAATTGGTTTTCGAAAAACAGCTCTGGAGATAAAGCGTCAGTATTACTAATAAAATAAACATAATTAACCGATAACCATCCTTTTAAAACATCCATCAAAAACACAGGAATACCAGCGCCTTTACCTAACACTCTAAAAGTATTAGTAGCGCCCGCATTACCACTTCCGTACTCACGCACATCAGTATTATAAAAAGTTTTACCCACCCAAACTGCTGAAGGAAAAGCTCCTGTTAAGTAGGCAAGTAGTACAAATAATATGATTTCAGGAGCTGGCATAAAAGATCGGTAAGATAATGATTAATATTTTTTCTTAGCTTCTTTTAAAAATTTCTCAGTAACATCTTCAGGAGCAGACATGTATCGGAAAGGAGTGGCTCCTTTTTTAGGTTCTGCCTTCCGCTTACCATCCGCTATTTCCCGTATTGCAATATTAAAGTCTTCATTTGTTGACCATGCACGCATTACGCCATTTTTATATTGAAAATAATATTCGTCATAAAATTCTGTTTCCAAGTAAATTGTTAAAACATCAGAATTCTGACCTTTCTCAATAATCACATAACCATCAAGAGTTGAGTTGACTTGCTTATCTAAAATACTACTCACTGAGATAGCACCTCTTGCAACATAAGCTTTATTATCATTATCCCATTTTAACTTTGTTTTTGCAAACACAATTGAATGTTTCATTTCATCTGGAAATTTTGTAAACTCATCTTTCATCTCCAAATCAACAAGTAAAATTTCACTCCTATCTTTACCTACTACCCTAGCTAAATTTTTTGAGAACTTTTTATCATACTCAAAGAGTTCCTCACCAGGAGCACTATACAAATCTTCTGCCATGACGAGCAGAGCATCTTCAGAGAAAAAGAAATCCAACATAAAGAAACCTTCAAACTCTTTCTTCTGATTTTTCATATCATGCACAAAACCACCTATAGTTATTACGTCAACTCGACCTAAATCTAGGTTTAAATCAACAATACCTTCTCCTTTAGTTGTGCAGGTTTTATCATAAAGAGTAAAATAGTTAGACAGAGTATCAGGGCCGCCAATAATGTAAGCAAATTGCTTTTTATCATAAGATAAAGTATAAGATGCTTTAAGTAAATCAGCGTCAATCGCCCTATCTTTTCTACTTAAAAATGTTGAATATAAATCTGTTGAATCTAAGCTCATTACCAAACCTGTAGAAAGTAAGTCTTGTTCATCATTATAGAGCTTCTCATCCAAAGTAAATAGGATGTTTTTAGGATCAATTTCTGAAAGGAATTTCACCCATTCTTTTTCAATTAAATTACAAGAATGATTTACCATAAAATAACCATCAAAAGTGAGGTTTTTTCTATCAGCAAATAAATCCATACTTCCTTTAAAATCAAATTTACTATCTATATGGAAAGGTTTTTCTGTTTCAACATCACCCCTTGCTACCGTAATAGTATCCTCATTAACTCGAATCTCTTTAAAGAAAATTTGTTGTTTCTGATTCATAGCATCTGTATAGGTATAATCACCACTTGCCGTATAGTTGTGAGCAGAAACAATATCTACAGCAGCATTTGTAAAGGTGTGATATTCAGTTAAATCATCTGCCAGAATTTTAGCTGCATAAAGCGTCTGGATAACAGCCTTTTTTTCAACGGTTACTATTCCTGAATCAGGGTAAATAATTGCATCAGCAACTGCAATATTATCCACTCCATTAGTATGAATAATATAATCCTTCAAACTATAGTTAGCAGTAGTTGCTATAAAATTCAAAGAATCTTGATGTGGGTGAGCCGAAATAAATTCTAAACCCTTACTAGAACTAGCCACCTCATCTCCTAAAGTAAATGTTTCTTCATCCATAACCCATTTTAGCTTATCAATATAAGCTACATATTGATTTGCCGGGAACTCAACATATGAGTTATCTCCATTTTTATTAAAGATGCCTTCTCTTGTTTCAAGATCGATATGAGATCTTAAATTATTTGCTTTAATAGCTACACTACCTACATCAGAAAATACATCCAAATCAGCAGTTTCCGAACCAAACCATTTAGCATTATAAGTAAATAAGTCAGCTGTTACTTTTGCTTTATCTAATGTCATTACACCTCCTCCAGTAAGCCCAGTAGGCTGCATTAATAAATCTCCATTAAAGCTTGCTTGTCCTTTATAAAAATCAAATTCCTCTTTTCTTTTATCCACCTCTAACCTATCTTGATAGGGCATAAAGTGCGCGTAGGTTTCAGTATTAATTACTGATGGAAACTCAATACCAGAAACCACCTCAGTTATTGAAAAATTCTGAGCATATAAGTTTGTAGAATCAGGGAAAAAGAAAATTTTATCAGCTGCTGCTTTAGCTGTTAAATATTCAAACTCACCACTCCCCCTTAATCCCTTATGACTCAAATGAATATTATTATGATATTTACCTTTACCACCATAAATTGCAAAACCATCAGTTGGAGTTTTTCTTGTAAATCCTAAAGAATAATCTGTTTGCAAGCGCAAAGTATCATCAAAAGTTGGAAAAATTCCCGCCGACTCAAATGTACCTGCAAACCACAACCCTTTTCCTGTGTAGCTATCTAAACTATCAATCTCAAAAGGTTGCAAATGGAATGAAAATCTATCTCTATCATATACTCCATTATAAATTGAACTCTTATCATAATACGCATAAGAATCCTCAAATGATTGAAAGATAGGAAAGCCAGGGAAACTATCTGTTCTTACTCCAGATTTATTAGATGGATCATCAATTCTTAGATCTCCTGTAACCGCCTCAATAACTGTTTTTACTTCCGTAAGTATTTCATTGCCATACATATCTTTTTTGATAGGCATAATGGGTACCGAAAGTTGCACAGAATCAATCTCATTCAAATCTAGCTTAAACTCATCATAATGGAAAAAGAAATTTTTACCAAACAGATTCACTCGTCCTTTCCCAGCATAAATTTGTCCATTGAAAATGAAATCTCTATTCTTTTTTATCACCAATCTTCCTGCATTTGGCACCAAGTACACCTCCCTTTTATTACTCAATTCAATGAGTGGAACTCCTGTTATCATTAGATCTTTTGAGGTAATATTCAAAGCTGCATTTACTACTGCAGCAGAACTTCCGCTTTTTACTTTAGAATTAAAAGCAATCACATCATAATCACCAATCTCGGAAGCTGCATTAATATAATTATATAATTTCGGCAGCACAGTGATTCTTTCTTCACCAAAATCATAAAAAATAAAACCATAACTAGCTAACCTAATTAACAAAGGCTGAATTTGATGTAATGGAAAATGTGCAAAACGAGCAAAATCTTCTGCATAAATTTCTTCCTCCTGTTTTTCTTTTACATAATTATTAACCAGAAATAAAGGGTGTACAGCATCAATCCCTCCTAACATCATATATTGAGTGCTATCATATCTTGCAACCGACTCAAAATTAACAACTGACTCAGCTGAACCTGGTAATGAACCAAAAGTAATAATATCATCATCAATCTTCCATTCTAGAAGCTCAAAATCCATAGTTAAATTATGATAAGTATTCAACATAGGTGCGCCTGAAAGTCCATTTTTATCTCTATACAATTGCAATTTTCTTTCTGAGTTAATGTACGTAAATTGCAAATTCGAATGATAAATTGAATCGGTATCAAAAAATATTTTTGTTCCTGCTGATTTGGAAGTAATTCTATCCAAACTAATACTAAAACGATTTGCGTTTGCAATAAATACATCCTTACCATTTCTTTTAAAAACAATCTTAGCTTCAGCATACTTTCCTCCATCAGCTACAAATTCCTTGCCTTGCATCATGTATCCTCCTCTATAATCAACATTTGGGAATATTTCCTTCAACTCCACATTCTTACTGTAGGAAGTAAAATTTGGAAAATTTTCAGCCTGCCTTACTGACGCTACCTTATTTATTAATTGCCCTTTAATCGGAAAAGAAAAAATAAACTTATTATAAAAAACTACAGAATCAGCAAGCAGAGTGCTCTTTCGGGTATCAATTTTGTAATCAGAAATAGTTGCGTAAACAGAATCCTTAGCTAAACTTTGACTCTCCCAATTAATCAAACCACCAATTCCTTCCCATTTATTAGAAACAAAATAATATTTTCCTCTTGTTCCTTCAATCGCATACGAACCATCAGCAGCAGTACAACTTAAGTTGAAATCAGTATCGAAAAGAATAATAGGTTCTATCATCTCAAAATCAAAACGATAATCATTTGTATTTACTAGCCATGAGACTGCTTTGCTGGAACGCAAAGTATTTTCTTTAACCAAACTATTCGTAAAAGCACAGAATAACATTAATTTTTTAGTGGTTGTATTATCTACTGTTTTCTCAATAACAGCTAGCCACTGAGGCAACATACTTTCTCCTTTGACATGCTTGTCTACTATCATTAATGCAATTAAAAACTCAGAAAAATGAGGGTTGGGGCGCATACGCTTGTCCAACATTTTATTAGAAATTACAATAATTTTTTCTTTTTCAGGGGCAGTAAGCCCTGATGAACTTTTTGAAAAAGATTTAAATACTGTCTTTAAATCTGCATTATCTGAAGCTGTCATAAAAACACCTAACTCCTGTATATATGTGGGAAATTCTTTAGCGAATTCTTTTAATTTTCCTTTTTTCTGTCCAAAGGATTGGAGTGAAAAAACAAGCGTTAATACAATTAATATTAAGCTTTTTTTAAATGCAGTATTTGCCATTGATTTTTATGTTTTGAAACAACTAATTCCAAGCCAAGTTGTTCTGATTTTTCTAAAATTAGAGGAATATCGTCTTTCAATCTAATGTCTACTTCAGTATATTCCATTAAAATGATTGTGTTATAGCAACAAAATCAGTCGCATTTAAAGAAGCTCCTCCTATCAAACCTCCATCAATATCTTTCTGAGAAAATAACTCTTTTGCATTAGTTGATTTACAGGATCCGCCATACAAAATAGAAGTGTTTTCAGCCACATCATTATCATATTGCTGAATAATTAAATCTCGGATAAAAGCATGAATTTCTTGAGCTTGTTCGGAACTAGCAGTTACGCCTGTGCCAATAGCCCAGATAGGTTCGTAAGCAACTACAATATTTGCAAAATCAGAAGCAGATAAATGAAATATGCTTTCAGTTAATTGCAACTTAATCCAATCAAAATGCACCCCGCCTTCTCTTTGCTCAAGGGTTTCTCCACAACAGAAAATTACTGCAAGATTATTCGCAAATGCTTGCTCGACTTTTGTTTTTAAAACCTGATTACTTTCCTTAAAATTAACTCTTCTTTCCGAATGCCCTAGCACTATATATTTAGCATTACAAGATGCAATCATATTGGCAGAAACTTCACCTGTAAAAGCGCCACTTTCATGCTCACTACAATCCTGTGAAGCGGCAAATACATGCGTATTATCCGTACACATTTTTGCTATTTTATGCAAATACACAAAAGAAGGTCCAAATAGAATCTCAGTACTATTTTCTGCAGGCAACTGAGCCAATACTTGTTCTGCCAAGGCGACTGCTTCTTGCCTATTCAGATTCATTTTCCAATTTCCTGCTACAATATTTTTTCTCATTTTTTAATTTATTTTTATTCGGGGGTCAAGCCACCCATATATTAAATCAACTAGTATGTTTATAATTACAAAAATAGAGGCAATAAATAATACAGCACCCATTACCACAGGCAAATCCATTTTATTTAAAGCATCTACAATTTCTTTTCCTATTCCGTTCCAAGCAAAGATGTATTCCACAAAAACTGCCCCTGCTAAAAGAGAGGCGAGCCAACCTGAAACAGCAGTAACTACAGGATTCAATGCATTTCTAAGTGCGTGTTTGAATATTACCGTAAATTTACTCAAACCCTTTGCTGTAGCAGTTCTCACATAATCCATAGAAAGAACCTCCAATAAGGAATTTCTGGATAACTGAATGATAACTGAAAGTGGACGAATACCTAAAGTAAGTGCAGGGAGAATAAGGTTTTTAAGCTGCAAAAAAGACCCCCTACCATAATCATCTACTTCATACAAACTTCCTGTCATATTTAAGCCTGTATAATTATGCAATACAAAACCAAACAACCAAGCCATGATAATAGCAGAAAAAAAGGAAGGTAAAGACATGCCAAGCGCAGAAACAAACAAAATAATTTTATCCAATAAAGTATCTTTATACAAAGCTGAAAACACCCCTAAAAAAAGCCCCAACACCAAAGCAAAAACAATAGAAGAAAGCGCTAAAACAAAAGTATTTTTGAAGGTAGAAGATATTATAGTTGTAACAGGAATTCCTCTTCGCACAAAGGATTCACGCAAATAAGGCACTTTCAGCACTACATCATAATTTGCTAGTGTAAATAGTTGCGCAAAACTATATTTCCCACTACTCAATGCTGTAAAAGAATTTTCGTCAATAGCATGAAGAGATAGTGGAGAAACATCATTTAGATACAAAAAATATTGCTCGCCTGCTGAACGGTCAAAACCATATTTCTGTTTGATAATCGCTAGTTGATTAGAATCTTCTCTTTGATCAAGCATCATTCGGGCAGGATCGCCAGGCAATACATTAAACAAAAAGAAAACGAGCGTTAGCACCCCCCATAAAACGAGTAATCCGTAGAATATTTTTTTTACAATATAGGCTGTCAAAATCTATTGAAATAATTTTTTAAATTCTTCTGCATTAAAAGCATTTGCCCCTACACCTTCATAAAAACGAATCTGATTGCCATTATCTAAATAAATAACAGCAGGATTGTCGTATTCCATTGTCAAAATTTCTAGGTAGGAATCCATTTCATCCGTTTCATACTTAGCAAAAGGAAGGACTTGATGCGAATATTCCCTCCCGGCATAGGTAAAAAACTCAGGAATTCTATCTTCCTCCGAATCAGAAAATATAATGTGTATTTTAGGAAAATCATCAATTGAATCAGACAAAGTAGTTAATGATTTTGCAGCATCCATACAATGCTCACACCCTGCATCAAAAAAGCACAATATCTTTTTCCCCTCATTCATATCCATATCAGCAACTACATACTCAGAAAAACTAGAAACTTGTTTATTTTTACCTACCGTTTGAACGGGCAATAAGGCAAACATTAATAATAAAATAGATAAAAATTGGATGCTTAATTTTGAGCAACTATTCTTTTCGTTTACTTCCGTATTTTTATACAAATACGCTAGAAAACCAATAGTAATTATATTTTTAATTAACGCTTGTAAAGGGGACATAGGAATCAATTCACCAAAGCAACCACAGTTTTCGCTATCACCTAAAAATATGGAATAGGATAAATGCAAACTAAATACCGTTATCATAGTTATTGAAAGTGGTAATATTACTTTTTTCAGGTAATTGCTTTGTAAAATTGCAAAGGCAATAAAAAACTCAACAGCAATAATAAAACGAGAAACATAAGGGGCTAAATCTTCACTAAAACCCAAAGGAATCAATTGTCCTTCTTCAAAAATTTTTGTAATTCCGTATATAGGGATTGGATACAATTTTGAAAAAGCAGAAAGAAAGAACAGTGCTGAAATAAGCACTCGAATAATCATTGGTAAATTCTTTTTCATTTTATTTATCTAGTTTAATTAAGGCAAAAACTGCATAATTTAGCATATCTAGGTAGTTAGCATCTACTCCTTCTGATATTAAAGTAGCGCCATGATTGTCTTCAATTTGTTTTACACGCAAAATCTTTTGCAAAATCAAATCCGTTAAGGAACTCACTCGCATATCACGCCAAGCCTCCCCATAATCATGGTTTTTGTTCATCATTAATTTCTTAGCAATATTAGCATGTTTCTTAAAGATGTTCATAACCTCATTACGGTCCATTTCTACTGCTAATTCAGAAACCCCTAAATCCAACTGAATAAGTCCGATTATTGCATAATTTACAATCCCAACAAATTCATTTGAAATATCTTCTTCAATCTTCTGAACTCCTTTCTGTTCTATAGAGCGTATCCTTTGTGCTTTAATAAAAATCTGATCCGTTAAAGAACTGATTCTTAGTATAGTCCAAGCACTTCCATAATCTTTCATTTTCTTAGTGAAAATGTCCTCACATTTTTTTATTATTGAATCGTATTCAGCAATTGTCTGTTCCATCAAATTTTAATCGTTAATAATGCCGAAATATACATCATTTAAGCCCTCAGAAGCTCACAACTCAAAAAGCAAATCCGCCTATTTTTCAACAGAAAACGCAATAGTAATGGGGATATTGAATATTACAGAAGATTCTTTTTTTGATGGAGGAAAATATACAAATGAAGAAGAAATAATAAACAGATGCCATAAAATGCTAGAGGAAGGCGCTGCAATCATTGACATAGGCGCACAATCGTCTCGCCCAGGAGCACAGGTAGTAAGTGCTGAACTGGAACTGAGAAAATTATTACCCGTTATTAAATTGTTAAAAAGTAGATTCTCTAATCTTATCCTATCAATAGACACTTATTGGGCAAAAGTTGCAGAAGAATGTGTGAAAGCAGGAGCTGACATCATTAATGACATATCAGCAGGAGAATTAGATGGAAAGATGGTGGATGCCATAGCTGAACTACAAGTACCTTACATTATTATGCACATGCAAGGAAATCCTAGTAATATGCAAGAAAATCCTACTTACAAAAATGTAACTACTGAAATCATTAGTTACTTTCAGAAAAAAATAAAAAAGCTTCACATTAAAGGAATTAAAGATATTATTATTGACCCAGGCTTTGGTTTTGGAAAAACTTTAGCGCATAATTATCAACTGCTAAACGAATTAGGAGAATTTAAACAATTTGGCATTCCAATATTAGTAGGCACTTCACAAAAATCAATGATATACAAATTACTAGATAATAGCCCAGAACAAGCATTAAACGGAACAAGCATTACTAACACTATTGCACTACAAAAAGGAGCAACTATTTTAAGGGTGCATGATGTAAAAGAAGCTCTTGAATGCATTAAAATTACTACATTCGCAAAAAATAATTGTTAATGAACTTTTTAGAAATTGGTTTTGTTGAGCTTATTGACATAGCACTAGTTGCTATCTTAATTTATCAACTTTACAAACTAGTAAAAGGAACGGTAGCTATCAATATATTTATTGGTTTGGCGGTCATCTATCTTTTATGGAAAACTGTTTCTGCTTTTCATTTGCAGCTATTGAGCGAAATTTTAGGACAATTTATAGGAGTTGGGGTAATCATTCTGGTTATAGTTTTTCAGCAAGAATTACGAAAATTTCTTATGCTTATAGGAAAAGGGAAAGTAATAAAAAACAAAGGAATTTTTAAATTCAACTTTTCAGTGAAACACGAAAATCATTTAAATACACACGCAATTGCACGTGCTTGTGAAGATATGGCAAAAACAAAAACAGGTGCCATTATGGTGGCAACCCAAATGGATGACTTGGCTGTATTTGCAGAATCAGGTGTAGCAATGAATGCTGAAATTTCTGTACCTATGATAGAAAGTATTTTTTACAAAAATAGTCCATTACATGATGGGGCGGTTATTATAAGAGATAATAAAATTATTAGTGCTAGGTGTGTACTTCCTGTTAGTAATAGTGAGGATTTTCCTAAGAACCTGGGTATACGCCACAGAGCTGCAGTAGGTATTACTGAGGAATCTGATGCTATCGCTATTATTGTTTCGGAAGAAACTGGTGGCATTTCATATGTGAAAGATGGCGAACTATTTACCAAACGAACACCATTACAATTAGAACAATTCTTGAATCGAATATTTACTAAGATTAGTTCAAAACAATAAATTTCTTGGATATCTATCTATAGTTTGAAGAATAGTTAATAATATAAAAACTATTTTTTCATTACATCTTATCAGGAACACCAGCGCCTAATAAGCGCATCGCGGTTTTAATCACTTCACCAACTTTAGCGGAAAGGCCTAAACGAAAATTAATCAAGTCAGCGCTTTCGGCATTCAGTATTGGTGTATTTTGATAATAAGTGTTAAATTCTTTCACTAAATCATAAACATAATTAGCCACTAATGCTGGACTATAATTAGTTGCTGCCTCCTGTATTACAGCCGGAAAAGCAGTTAAGTGCTTAATGATTTCTTGTTCCTTAGCTGTAATTTCCACTTCATTTGGCATAACCACCTCGGTATTGTATTTTCTTACTAAGGATTGAATACGCGCATAAGCATATTGTATAAAAGGCCCAGTATTTCCATTAAAATCTATGGACTCTGCAGGATCAAATAGCATTCTTTTTCTAGGGTCAACCTTAAGTATAAAATACTTAAGCGCTCCCATACCTACGGTTTCATAAAGTGCATTGGCAACTTCATCTGTCATGCCTTCTAATTTACCTAAATCCTTAGCAATATTTTTGGCTGTATCAACCATTTCCTGCATAAAATCATCCGCATCCACCACAGTACCTTCACGTGATTTCATTCTACCAGAAGGCAAATCTACCATTCCATAGGATAAATGATAACAGTTTTTTGCCCACTCATAGCCTAATTTATCAAGGATTAAAAACAGTACCTTAAAATGATAATCTTGCTCATTGGCAACTGTATAAGCCATGTTTGAGAAAGAAAAATCCTCATGCCTTTTTATAGCTGTTCCGATATCCTGAGTCATATAAATAGCCGTTCCATCCGAACGTAAAATTATTTTTTCATCCAAGCCCTCATCTGATAAATCAATCCATACTGAACCATCCTCTTTTTTATAAAATACTCCTTTTTCTAGACCTATTTCTACTACTTTTTTCCCTAACAGATAAGTATCACTTTCGTAATAGTTTTTATCAAAGTTTACACCTAATCTTTTATAAGTAGTAGCAAACCCATCAAATACCCATTTGTTCATTTTCTCCCAAAGCGCTCTTACAGTCGGCTCTTTTGCTTCCCACCTTAAAAGCATTTCTTGTGCTTTTTTAAAGATAGGAGCCTCTTTTTCTGCTTGCTCTTTTTCCATTCCTGACGCTACTAAATCAGCAATTTCTTTTTTGTAATACTTGTCAAACTCCACATAGTATTTCCCTACCAAATGATCCCCTTTTATTCCAGAAGATTCAGGAGTTTCATTATTTCCATAATCTTGCCAAGCTATCATTGATTTGCAAATGTGTATTCCTCTGTCATTAATAATCTGCACTTTCTTTACGTTCTTACCACTTGCCTTTATTATCTCGGCAACAGAATAACCTAAGAAATTATTTCGCAAATGTCCCAAATGAATTGGTTTATTGGTATTAGGGGACGAATATTCCACCAAGTAAGTAGGTGCATTTTTAGCTGTTTTTACAGTTCCATAATCAGCAATATTATAAGCCAAAACAAATTGATTGTACCAGTATTCTTGTGTAATTTCTAAATTCAAGAATCCTTTTACTACATTAAACCCAGCAACCTCAGCAACTTTTTCTTTTAAATAATTTCCTATTTCTTCAGCAGTTTGTTCTGGTCCTTTTTTTGAAGCCCTCAATAATGGAAATACTACCAAAGTAACATCTCCCTTAAAATCCTTTCTAGTTTTTTGAAATTGAATATCCTGACCTTCTGCTGAATATAATACCGAAAGGCATTTTTCTATTTCCTTATATAATATCTTTGCTATCATTATTTTTGTTTTGGTAAAAATATCTCTGCCATCATGCATCTTGCACTTCCTCCTCCACAAGCTTCAATTGTATCTAAACTGCTGTATAAAATAGGAGAATATTTTTCTATAGCATTTCTTTGTTCTGCTGTCAAGCTACTGTAAGCCGAGCTGGACATTACAACGTAAGACCTATCTCCCATCACTTGTAACATATTCCCTGCAAATCTATGTTTTTGCGCTTCCGTAATTTCAACAATCTCCTTTCCAGTTTCTTTTAGGATTTCAATTACATTTTCTCTTTCTGTTGTATTATCAATTGAATCTAAGCAAATAGCTACAAAAGCATCCCCCACACACATCATCACATTAGTATGGTAAATTGCCATACGTTCTCCATCCACATCTTGATTTGCAGTAAAACATACCGGACGGTAGCCAAACTCTTCACAAAATTGCATTACTGCAATCTCATCAGTACGGATAGATATAGCCGCATAGCAAATCTTATTTTCTCTATCAAGCACCATGCTTCCTGTCCCTTCTAGGAATTTATCATGGTCTTCAAACTCTGTAAAATCTTTTATCCCTTCAATAGTAAAACCGTATTCATCTACTAAGGTGTCAAAAATATCCTCCCTTCTTTCATCTCTTCTGTTTTCTGCACACATAGGGTATAAACTAACCATTCCATCATTATGGAAAGAAACCCAGTTATTCGGAAAAATAGAATCAGGAGTATCAGTAGCCTTATCATCTTCTATGACAACAACATTCACGCCAATGCTTTGCAATTTTTCTACCAAAACATTAAACTCCCTTAATGCATTTTCTTGAATTTTATCAGGTGTTAAATCATCTAACACTTTTTGATAATAATTGTTTACTGCAGTTTGCTCATTATATCTAAAGCCTACTGGCTTAATCATCATTATGCTATTTGTAATTTGTTTCATTATTCTCTTATTAATGGAATTGTTGAGCATCTAAGCAATCCTTCCATTTTTGCGATTTCAGCATAAGGCACTTCCTCTACTATAAATCCTCTTTTCCTAAGTTCAGTATTTAGTCTTGTAAATCCTTTTTCTGAAACAATAACCTTTTCAGAAATTGAAAATACATTCGCATTCATATCGTACATCTCTTCCTTGCTTATTTCAATAATATTTTCTGCACCAAAGTAATTCACCAAAAAATTAACATCTACATTGTTTTTAAAACCACCCTTATACATAATAGCACTATTCTTTCCTATTGGCTGGAAACAACAATCCAAGTGTAAAGCGTTTTCTCTTGGGTTAACATCTGATTTATTCAATTCAAAGCCTTTTACTTTTTTATTAAGAAAAGTTTCCTTTAAAAAATTAAGTCCAGCTCTATTGGTACGGGCAACTGTATACTTTTCAAAATCTTCTTTCTCAGAATATCCTACAAAAATACATTTATTCCAAGGCATCACATCACCTCCTTCTGCACTTGCTTCTGCTGGCATTTTAAAAATCAATTCAGACGGAATTTTACTTATCAAATTATCAATAGCGGAGACTTCTTCTTTCCTATTCTCAATAATATTAGGCAACACCAATTTATCAGTAATGACAAAAGCAATATCACGAGAAAAAATCTGATTCAACCCATTAATATTTTTCGGCCTAAACACCTTAACACCATACTTTTCAAACACAGCTACTAAAGCATTATTCTCATCAACACAATCCTTTTCAACAGGGTAAGTGCCAGCAATAATATGTGCTTTTGATTTAGGATCGTAACATTCCTTAAGCTTAGGCGTACCTCCAAAATCATCAGCAATACCTACAATAACTGCGCTAAGTTTTCCTGTTTCATTTGCTATATTTATCTTCATCATAATTGACTGCAAATTTAACGAACAACATCATATTTTCTAATGCAATTCTGAAATTGTTTTTATAATTCGCATTTATTAACAATTTAATGGGAAAATAATAATTTCTACTACTAATGCTATTCAAATGTATTTGTATTTTTGAAAATGAGTATGACAAAACAGAAATTAAAATTAAAACCAAAGAGGTCCTTTAACTTTGAAGCTATCAAAGCTCCTTTTAAAAACAAGAATAATCAGAAAATTTTTGCTACTGGTTTAATTCTAATTTCTTTGTATTTACTTATCGCTTTTACTGATTTCTTTTTTCAATGGAAAACTGATGACAGCTTAGTTTCTGGGAAAAACCTTTCTGATGTCATTACTGAAAAGAAAATAACCAATTCTATGGGGGGATTAGGCGCTTACATTTCTAATTTACTTATTAAATTATGGTTCGGACTTACAGCTTTTTTTATTCCGCTTTTCAGTTTATTGGCAGGATTAAAAATACTTGGATTCAAAAAATATTCACTTAGTAATTTTATTTTTAACGGGATATTAGGAATGCTAATTATCCCTATTTTTATTCGTCATTTTTTTAATAGCACAATTACAGCAGGCGGTATTGGTATTTACACGGATGAATTGATAAATTCGGCTATTGGTCATTTAGGAACTTCTCTTTTACTGATTGCAATTTCCTTACTTTATCTTGTTGTTTCATTTGATATTAATGCTGAAAAAATTCAATATTTTATTAAAAAAATAAAACCTAGCGCAAGGCCAGCGCAAGACACGAAAATTGAGGCAATACCAGCTCCTTTGAAAAATAGTCCAACAATACCAATAATTGAGGAAAAACCAATTGATGTCCTTAGTGATACAGATACTCCTTTACAAGTTGAGCCTGCTTTAATTACACCTCAAATTGAAAAAACTGAATCTAGTAATAAAAACAATGGTTTAGGTCTAGAGGTAGCTGAAACAGCAGAGGAAGAAGTTCTTAGCAAAACCGAAATTGAACAAAAACTAAAAGAACTTGGAGATTTTGATCCTACCCTTGAACTTTCACAATATACAATGCCTCCAATCTCATTACTTAATGATTATGGAAGTAGTAAAATTGAAATAGACAAAAGCGAACTTGAAAATAATAAAAACCGAATTGTTGAAACTTTAGGACATTACAAAATTGGAATTGCATCCATTTCAGCTACTGTTGGTCCAACCATTACGCTTTATGAGATAGTGCCTGAGGCAGGAGTCAGAATTTCAAAAATTAAAAACTTAGAAGATGATATCTCTCTTAGTCTTGCTGCTGAAGGAATAAGAATTATCGCCCCTATACCAGGCAGAGGAACAATAGGCATTGAAGTACCTAATAAAACTAAAAATACAGTTTCTATGCTGGAGGTATTGCAATCGGAAAAATTCCAAAATAGTGAAATGGAATTACCTATTGCACTCGGGAAAACAATTTCAAATGAAACCTTTGTAGTAGATTTAGCAAAAATGCCTCACCTATTAATGGCAGGTGCAACAGGGCAAGGAAAATCAGTTGGATTAAACGCAATACTTATTTCATTATTATATAAAAAACATCCTTCACAAATTAAGTTTGTACTGGTGGATCCTAAAAAAGTAGAACTGACATTGTTTAAAAAAATTGAACGCCACTATCTAGCAAAACTACCTGGTGAGGAAGATGCTATTATTACCGACACTAAGAAAGTAGTGAATACTGTAAATTCATTATGCATTGAAATGGATGAACGCTATGAGCTTTGTAAAACTGCACAATGCCGAAACATTAAGGAATATAATACAAAATTTATCAGTAGGAGATTAAATCCAAATGATGGGCATAGATTCTTACCATACATAGTATTGGTTATTGATGAATTTGCTGATTTGATAATGACTGCAGGAAAAGAGATAGAAACCCCTATTGCTCGTTTAGCTCAATTAGCTCGTGCAATTGGTATACATTTGATTGTTGCTACTCAAAGACCCTCCGTAAATGTTATTACAGGACTTATAAAATCAAACTTCCCAGCTAGAGTTGCTTTTCGGGTAACCTCAAGTATTGATTCAAGAACCATTATGGATAGCAAAGGTGCTGAACAATTAATTGGGATGGGAGATATGTTAATTTCAACAGGAAGCGATATGACCCGTTTGCAATGTGCTTTTATTGACACGCCTGAAGTGGAAAAAATCTGTGAGTTTATTGGTTCGCAAAAAGCCTACCCTCAAGCCCATATGCTGCCAGAATATGAAGGAGAAACAGAAGCTGTTGGCAGCAAAGCAGATTTGAACGATAAAGATGATATGTTTGATCAAGCCGCTTTAATTGTAGTACAGCATCAATCCGGCTCTACTTCATTAATACAAAGAAAATTACGTTTAGGATACAACCGTTCAGGCCGTATTATCGACCAATTAGAAGCAGCTGGAATAGTAGGGCCATTTGAAGGCAGTAAAGCCCGAAAAGTATTGGTGCGTGATGAAATTGAACTGGATGAATTAATGAAAAATATGAATAACAATGAATAAAATATTTACAATATTATTAATTGTACTAAGCTCTACCCTTTTTGCGCAGGACCAAGTAGCTAAAGATGTATTGGATAAATTACGTACAACAACAAAGTCCTATAAAAATATGACAATAGGGTTTGATTTTATTCTTGAAAACACAAGCCAAAATATTGAAGAAACTCAAAAAGGAATATTAATATTAGAAAATGATAACTTCAGATTAGAAATGTATGAACAAACTATTATTAATGATGGAGAAAGCCAATGGGTTTACCTTGCTGATATGAATGAAGTGCAGATAATGGAACATGACCCAGAAGATGTTATGATGAGCCCAAGCAAATTGTTTACGATTTATGAAAAAGGATATAAATACACTTATATAGGAGTTGAAGCTGAAAAGGGAAATCGTTTACAGATTATTGATTTATTCCCTGAAGGAAGTGGCGCCTTTATCAAAGTAACTTTAGCTGTTGATGCCGCCAAAAACCAATTACATAAAATTACTATACACGATAAAAATGGCGGAACTTATACTTATTTAATTACGTCATTTTCAAGCAATACTACTATAAAACCTTTTACTTTTAATGCTACTGATTTTCCTGGAGTAGAAGTGATTGATTTGAGATAGTTATTACTTAATCAACATTACCTTCCCTGATTTTTTACGAACAGCATCTAATTCATCTATTATTATAATCGACCAAGTGTAAGTGCCTTGTAGTCCATTTGCGCCATCCCATTGTTCGCTAACTTTATCAGTAGTAAATACTTTTTCTCCCCACCTATTAAAAACAGTAAATTCATAGGACTCATACTTTTCCATACGTATTCCTTTTGGGCCAAATTTATCATTCATTCCATCTTTATCTGGAGTAAAAGTATTTGGGATAAATAGTACAAAATCATAATACATAGTAATCCTGTGTATTACCGAATCAATACACTGATTACTGTCCGTAACCATTAGCATTATATCATATATCCCAGGATCCTCAAACTCATGAAGAGGGTTAGATAAAGCACTATAAGTTGAATCATTAAAATCCCAAAAGGCTGAAATAAAATTAGAGGTTGTAGTGACAAAGTTCATCTCTGGTTGCAAGGTAGAAACCGTAAAAGGATTATACTCAAAAGAAGCAATAGGTGGATTATAAATATAATGCCATTTCCCTATTGAATCCAAACATCCATAATCGGAAACAACAAACAACTGAGTATAATAATCTCCAGAAAAAGTATAGGTATATAATAAGCTATCCCCATTCACTACATCTCCATTTCCTAAATACCAAATACTTGACACAATATTACCAGTGCTAACTGTTGAAGTATTTATAAACTGACTTGGAATATTTGCGCAAATTCCATTAATACTAAAATCAGCTATCGGATTAGGATGCACGACAACATTAATTGCGTTACTATTATTACTACAACCATTAGTGTCCGTTACATTCACATAATAATTACCAGAAGTATCGGTATAAGTATAAATTGTAGTTGTTCCATTATTCCAACTTTGAGTTACATAATTAGAATCTACTTGCAGTAGAACACTATCTCCCTCACAAAAAGAGGTAGGTCCTATTGCAAATATATTCGGATTTGGTAATGCATGTATTTCCACTAAGATACTATCATATCCAATACACCCATTAACATCAACTTCTTCAACTAGCAACTGAAATACACCCAAATTGTTAAGGTCAATTTTTATGTATTCAGTACCGTTTCCTGATGTTATTGTTGCAATAGTTGTATTTGTTTGCACTTGCCAATAATATGACGATCCATTAGTATATGGGACTCCAAAATTATGATTAGGTCCCACACAAAGATGGAGTACATCTTGTGCAAATGCCTGACTAGCAAATACAAATAATAATATGACGACTTTTAGTTTCCTCATGCTTTTCTAGTTATGATAAATTGGCCCTGGTGTTGGGTTATATAAGATGAAACCGTAGTACATGGAGCAATACCTGATATCTGTAACTCTAAAATTACAGAACCCGCTGCAATATCAATAGCAGTTGGTGTATATACTGGATTTAGAATTGCAGGGTTGCTAAATCCTGTATTAGATCCAGTAGCATCAATCCAAGAATAAGTCCCAGAATTACCTGAATTAGTAGCACTAGACAATGTATAATCTAAACCTTCACATATTGTATCATTGGCTCCTGCAAAAGGGTTTGGCGGAAGAGTTACTGATACAGATACTGTATTAAATTGTGAACAAGTTCCATTTGTAGTATAGAGCACATCATAAGCTGTACCTCCTA
>LWDU01039143.1_pt1 | contig 20825 bp, 18 predicted proteins | sample 727161 | NCBI WGS metagenome assembly LWDU01 (sample SAMN04566230, study PRJNA314399) | hydrothermal vent metagenome | isolation source: deep sea hydrothermal plume seawater | place: Mexico: Gulf of California, Guaymas Basin | collected 2004-07-11
ATTTGCTCCACCAGCGCCTCGCCCGGTTGGATCCCCAGGCTGCGGCCTCGATTCACCCCCACGACACCCGCCGCACGATTCGAGCGTTGGAAATCATCGAGCAATCCGGTCAATTGGCTTCGACGGTTCGCGACGAGCACCGCTTTTCCGAGACGTCCTTCCGATCCCTGCATCTGGTGATCGACCCGGGCCGGGAAGTCGTTTCTCAGCGGATCGAAACCCGTTGCCAAGCCATGATCGATGGGGGCCTGCTACGGGAAGTGCGCGCGTTGCGCGAGCGCGGCTACGGCTCGGAATTGCGACCCATGCAGGGCATCGGATATCGGCACATGAACCCGGTTGTGGATGGAGTCGATACCCTGGCCAACGCGGTGGTCTCCATGGCTGCGGACACCCGACGCTTTGCCCGTCGTCAACGAACTTGGCTCAGGAAAGTCGAATCGGCCCTCTGGCTCGATCCGGCGGAGGGCGACGCGATTTTCAAGCATGTCGAAGACTTCTGCCGAGGCTCGCAGTAGCTCGAGGCAATGGGTCGCCGGGCTGCTCGCCCGAGCCTAGTACTCGGGGCGAGTGTAGTTGATGCCCATCTTGACTCGGATCGCGAAGGGCGCCACCAAGGGGTTGTAATAGACCCACGGGTTTTCGACGTCGATCAACGGGTTGTCCCACTCGAAAAGGGCGCCCGCATCCTCGACGGGATCGAAGAGGGGGTCCATGTCGGCCTCGGAGGCGAACAGGATCACGCCGGGGATGATCTCGAGGGTGCCCGTCAATGTCCGAATCATTCCCCCGCCAAAATTGACCATTGTCAGCCAACCCCATCCGGGGATCGCGAATGCCAAGCGAACACCGGGGGAATCGTCGATCTCCTTGAGGTTCCGGGCCACGGTATTGATGCCCTGAATCGGCGAGAGCGCCATGTCGAAAGGCCCCATCATGATATTGCCCAGGCCCCGGCGAAGGGTGTCCGGTGTGGCCGCGGCGGGCCCCGGTGCCAGGCCCAGAAGGAGCACGCCTACGACCAACACAGCGCTCCGTCGAACGGTCCACGGACCGGGAGAACGCGGGGCAGAACAGGATGGCATCGAGATCCGGATCACGCGAGTTCCTCCGAGAGAATCGCGGCCAGCCTAGGGATGGGTCAGTCCCCTTGTCAAGCGCCGGCGGGGGCGAGGGGCGGGGTGGCGGGGGTGCGTGACAGAGACGCCCGTTTGTTCGCCGGCGAGCTATCGTGCCCGCCAACATGGACTCCTCAGCACCAATCCCGATCGTGGCAATCGTCGGCCGCCCCAATGTCGGCAAGTCTACGCTCTTCAACCGATACGCGGGCTGGAGACGAGCCCTGGTCGCCGATAGCCCGGGTTTGACCCGGGACCGGATCGCCGAGGAACTGGAGATCCAGGGCAGGGCGATCCGCCTAGTGGACACAGCGGGGCTCGACGCCGCCGCCGAGCGCGGGCTGCCCGCGGCGGTTCAAGCCCAGGCCGAGTCGGCGGTGCGGGATGCCGACGCCATCCTCTTCGTCGTCGATGGCAAGGCGGGCCTCCTCCCCGAGGACGAGGCCATTGCCCAGACCCTGCGGCGGACGCGCAAGCCACTTTCGCTCTTGGTCAACAAAATCGACAACCCCAGGCATCACGAGGATCGGCTTCTGGATTTCTATAGCCTGGGCTTCGAGCGCCTGAAGGGGATTTCCGCCGAGCATGGTGGCGGGGCGTTCGACGCGCTCGAGGATCTGGTGGACGCGCTGCCTCAGAACAATGACGACGCAATTCCGACGGACCCGGCAATTCCCCGAATCGCCTTGGTGGGCCGGCCGAACGTGGGCAAGAGTTCGCTCATGAACCGACTCCTGGGCGAGGAGCGGGTGGTGGTTTCCGACGAGGCGGGAACGACCCGGGACGCCATCGATATCCAATTCGAATACGAGGGCGAGTCCTACGTTTTGGTGGACACCGCGGGTATGCGGCGACCCGGCCGGCGCGAAGGGACAGGCGAGCGGGTGGGGGCCCTGATGGCGGTTCGGGCCCTGGAGCGCGCCCAGGTCGCGCTCGTGGTGGTGGATGCGGAGGAGGGATTGACCGACCAGGACGCCCATGTGGCTCGCTTGGCCCGGGATATGGGCGTCTCGGTGGTCATCGTGGCCAACAAGCGGGACCGCTTGGACGGCGAGCAAAGAAAATTGGCGCTGGAGGACGTACAGCACGGGCTGCGCTTCCTTGAAGACGCACCCATCGTATCCCTCTCGGCCCTGACCGGGGCCGGCCTGAGTCGCCTGCTGCCCGCCATTCGGCGGGTCACCGAAGCTTCCCTGCGCCGGGTCCCCACCGCAGAACTGAACCGCTGGCTCGCCGACGCCATCCGGCGCCACGACCCGGGGATGGCCCGAAAGGGCAACCGGACGACCCCGCTGAAATTTCTCTATGCCTCGCAAGTCGGGGTACAACCACCTCGCTTCGTCATTTTCTGTACCGATCCCGACTCGGTGATGGTTTCCTACCGGCGGTATCTGGAAAATCGCCTGCGCGACAGTTTCGGGTTCGAGGGCTGTCCGCTCCGGGTCCACTTGCGCGGGCGAAGGACGCCGGTGGAATAAACTCACCGCAGGAACTCCGGAACACGAAATTCGCTGTCGAAGTCCTGCGCGTCTCCGATACACTCGGCGCCCAAGATGAAAGCGGACCCCAACCGAGCCCCCGAACACGAGGAAGAAAAAATTGGCCCGTCGTAATAGAAAACCGATTGCAGAAGGATCAGCGACGAAAACTCTGGACGAAATCGAATCCGCCGGCGATCGCCTGGTGTTTTGGTTGGCCGAGAACCAGCGCCCAATCCTGGCCGCAGCGGCGGGAATCCTGATCGTGGCCGGAGGCTGGGGATACGTTTCCTCCAGCACCGAGGAGGCCAATAGCCAAGCCGACACGGCATTGAGCGAGGTTCAGACCGAATATCGACTCGCCATGGGAGCGGCTCCCGGCAGCATTTCGATTCCGGAGCTCGCGAATCCCGAGGCAGCTCGTGAGATTCGCGAGGAATACATCGAGCGGTATACGGCAGTCGGCGCCGCCCATGCGGGGAGCGGGCCCGGTGGAGTTGCCTTCCTTGAAGCGGGCCGATTGCATCAGGCCCTGGGTGATTCCGAAGCCGCGGTCATGTCGTATCAAGCTGGCCTCGATTCACTCTCCGACGGCGATGCCCTGCGGGGATTCCTGTGGAGCCGGCTCGGCTCGGTGTACGAGCAGGCCGAACAGTGGGCGGAGGCCGCCAACGCATATACCCAGGCCAGTACCACGGCCAACTATGCGCTCCAGGCCGGAGACCGGGCCGCGGCTATACGCGCGTATATCCACGCGGGCGAGCCGAGCGCGGCGCTGGGGATGGCCGATGAGTTGGTCCGAAGCGAACCGAATTTTACGCTGCCCAAATTTCTCCAGGCCCAGCTCGATGAACTCCGCGTCGGGACAACTTCCGACTGAGCGCTCCGGCGCCCGCGCCACTGCGGCCCGATGGAACCGATCTGAATCCGCGTCCCGGGCCAATCGCGTCGGGAAACGGAGCCAGCCAGGGGGTCCCCAGAACCGGCATTCGAGAGATTGTGGCGTGCTTCTGGGCAAGGAGGCCCCGACCGGCCCCATAATCGCCCCTTCGAAGCGCCTTCTCTCTAGCCGGGCCCTGTAGAATTCCCATTTTCATTACGTCCGATAAGATAGATTATGTTAAATAGAAAATAGAGATTTTATCCAGGCGGCGTTCCCGGGATGCCCTCGGGGGCCCGGGCTCCACTGAGCCCCCTCCTGGCGTACTTTCGAGGCCTATCGACCCCGGCCCAGCCCCCCCCGGTTTTCCCCGAGCGGGCCGTGTGCTATTAGCGCCACGGTTCATGGGGGCCGCTTCAATCGTGTTAGCCGATCCAAAGGCAGAGACACTCGACATCGAGGTTCTTCGTCAGCGCTTCGAGGCGCATGGCCAGGGCCATGTTTTTGAATTCTGGGACCAGCTCGGTCCCGAGGCGCGGGACGCCCTTGCCCGCCAAGCCACCCGACTCGTCGCTTCGCTCCCGCTATTGATCGAGCAGCGCCAGGCGGCGGTGGAGGGCCTGGGAGCGGGTTCCGAACTCGGCCCGATTACTCCCGGCGAGGCGATCCCCCTGCCCGAGCACGGAGGCGATCTTGCCCGGGTGGACGCCGCGCGTCGCCGTGGGTTGGATCTCCTGGGCGCGGGCCGAGTGGGCCTGTGCGTGGTGGCCGGCGGCCAGGGCACGCGCTTAGGCTTCGACGGGCCCAAGGGCGCGTTTCCCGTGGGCCCGGTTTCGGAAAGAAGCCTTTTTGCCCTTCAGGCCCAGAAAATCCGCGGGCTTTGCCGGCGATCGGGGCACTCGATCCCCTGGTACATCATGACCAGCGAGGCGACCGATGAAGCAACCCGGGCGATTTTCGACGCCGAGGCCTGTTTCGGCTTGGCCCCCGAATCCGTGCGTATTTTTACCCAGGGAATGCTTCCGGCCTGGGATTTTCAGGGCCGACTGATTCTGGAGAATCCGCACCGCATTGCCGAGAGCCCCGACGGCCATGGCGGAACTCTCATGGCGCTAGACAATTCAGGGATCCTGGCGGACATGGAGGCTCGGGGTGTCGACCGCCTCTTTTACTATCAAGTCGATAATCCGATGATTTGCTTGGGTGACCCGGTCTTCTTGGGCTTTCACGAGGAAGCCCAAGCGGAGATGTCCTGCAAAGTGATTCGAAAAATCGATCCCGACGAGAAAGTCGGGGTTTTGGCCCAAGTCGCCGGATCCCCGTCGGTTATCGAGTACACCGAGTTCTCTGCAGAGCTGCGAGAGGCCCGCGACCCCGATGGCGGCCTGGTCCACTGGGCGGGAAATATCGGCATTCATGTCTTCAATCTGGATTTTCTGCGGCGAATGGCCAGGGAGAGCGCTCGGCTGCTGCCGGTCCACGCCTCGCCCAAGCGGATCCAATCGATGAATTCCCAGTCCAATTTGCGTGCATCCGACGGCGCAAATGGCTACAAGCTGGAGCGCTTCGTCTTTGATGCTCTGCCTTGGGCGAAGCGGACGTGCGTTGTGGAGGTTCGTGCCACAGAGGAGTTTTCGCCGATTAAGAACGCGACGGGAAAGGACTCCCCGGAGTCTTGCCGGACCGAGCTAGTGGGGTGCTATCGCACTTGGCTGGAGGCGGCCGGGATGGCACCCCCGCCGGGGACAAACGGCATTGAGATCGACCACTCGGTGATTGATTCGGCCGAGGAAGCGGCTGAAAAAGGTTTCGCCAACCTGGCGGATGCCGGGGAAGCAATTCTCATTTCTACACGACCCACAGGAAGAGAAATATGAGCCCGACAAAAAAGAAAAGTGCCAAAAAGAAGGTCGCAAGCGTAACGAGCGCAGCCAAGAAGAGCGCGGCTAAGACCGTCGCGGCCAAGAAAAAAGCGGCCGCGAAGAAGAAAGCCGCCGCAGTAAAGAAGAAGGCGGCCGCGGTGAAGAAGAAGGCCGCCGCAGTAAAGAAGAAGGCGGCCGCGGCCAAGAAGAAGGCCGCTGGGGCCGCCAAAAAGGTAGCCGCCAAGAAGAAGGCGGCTGCGGTGGCGGCCAAGAAGAAGGTCGCTGCAGAGGCCGCCAAGAAGAAGGCGGCCGCTGAGGCGGCTAAGAAGAAAGCCGCCGCCCTCGCGGCCAAGGAAAAGGCCGAAGCCGAGCGGCTGGCCCGAGCCGCAGTGGCGGAGAAAAAAAAGCGGGATCAGGCCCGCGCCGCCGCAGACAAGAAATTGCGGCGGGCCCGGGCGAAGGTGCCTCCACCGGCGGGCCCAATGCACCCCACCCGGGGCTACAAGTACACCTGCTTCGCCTGTGGGTTGAAGTTCTACGACATGAATCGGCCCGAGCCGACCTGCCCGACCTGCGAGGAGGATCAACGCGATCGGCCGCTGAACGTAACGCCCCCGGCTCCTACGCCCCGCAAGGCCGCGGCGGTTCGTCCCATGGCGCCCCTGCTGGACGAGGATGAAATCGCCCCCGCCGACGACAACGCGGCGGCGGGGGATGAAGCCCAAGGCGTCGCCCAGGACCCAGCAACCGCGATTTTCGACGATCCGGGACAGGCCTCCGAGACCGACGAAAGCTAGCCCCCAAAAGCCCGGGAACGCCCGAATCAGAATTCGGCGGCTCGAGGCTTTAGGGGCTCTCGGCGTTCCCGGCGCCCCTACGAAAGAGCCGCTCAAAGTGGACTCGGAGCCCTGCCAGGAACTCGCTCCGACGTTCGATCTCGGCTTCGATTTCCCCGAGGCGGGCTTCGGCCTGGGCGAGGTCCGCTTGGGCACTTCGCAGGCCACCAGCCTTGGCCTGGCTTCGTTCCAATGCCCTGACTCGGTCGGCGAGGTTAGAGCGGTCAGAATTGCGCCGAGGGGGCCGATCCTGGGCGCTGCGCTTTTCGCTATAGGCTGACCGGCTGCTCTCCAATGCCTGGTTGTAGGCGGCCTGAAGAGCACTCAGATCGGGGGTCGAATAGCTGGAAAACGGCATGTTGCGATGGTTCTTGAGGTCGGCCTGGTAGCTGCGAAAGTAGTTCCAGCCGCCGGCGCTGAACAGGACAATCAACAGGAAAACCATCCAGTTCACCTGGCCTCGCTGTCGCCGCTGGCGTTTCGAGATTCTATCCATGCTTCTCCTCGTCCACGGGCATGGCGTCTCTCGGCCCGGGTTTGGGGCGCGCCAGGAACTCCCGCAATTGTGTTTGGCTGGGCAATCCGGCCTGGGCCCCCAAGGCGGCGCAGGAAAAACTTGCCACCGCATTCGCCGCGTCCAGAGCCTCCCGGGCCCCGTAGCCCTTCAGGATCGCCCAGATCAGTCCCGCGTGAAACGCATCCCCCGCCCCCGTCGTGTCGCGAACCTCCCTCGAAACAGCCGGAGCGTGGATTCGGTGGGGACCGAATGCGGCGCGAGCGCCGTCGGCTCCGCAGGTCACCACCGCCAAGCGCCCCCCCCAATGGGTCAGTTTCTCGAGCCCAGCAGCGGGCGAGTCTCCGTCCGCCCAGGCTCGAGTAAACGACTCAGAAACCACCGGGAAATCCACCCGGCCGAGCAGTTTTTCGATGCCGTCCACAGGGCGGTCAGCGTCGAGGACCACGGGAACCCCCGCATCCCGAGCGACACCCGCGGCCCAGAGACTCGCCTCGAGATCGCTGGTATCAACAAGGAGTAGGCGTGCTTTTTCGACGCTCCGACGATCCAGCCGATCCAGGGCCACCCTGAGGCCCGGGTCGGTTTGGGCGAGAACGCTTCTCTCGCCGTCCCCATCCCGGATCAGGATCTGAGCCTGGCGCGTGGCAGCCCCGGAGATGCGCTGCACTCCGGATAGATCGATCCCCGCTTCTCGCAGAGGGACGAGTACGCAATCCGCCGCCGCATCGGCGCCCACCGCCCCGAGATACGCCGACCGCAAGCCGAGTCGTGCACACCCCAGCATGGCGCTGGCCACCTGGCCGCCGGGGCAAACGGTCGACTCTAGGATCTCTTGTTTCTGTCCCGCCGCTGGCCATGCGAGGATCCGGTTCAACCGATCCAGGGAGTTTTCGCCCAGTCCCACCACGTCGAGTTCGTACCCCGTCCCCCCAATGGGCCACAGGCCTTCGCTGAGGCCTGGCCTGGGCAGGTCGGCCCCTTCCGGCGCCCTCGGTCTGCGCGACCCCCGACTCAATACAGAACCTGATAGGCGTAAAGGCTCCGCAGAACCCGCTTGACATAACTACGGGTCTGGCTGTACGGAATCGATTCCACCCACTCATCGTCCTGGACGGGCTCGCCAGGCGCCCACCGGGCCACAGCGTCGGGCCCCGCGTTGTAGCTCGCAATGGAGGCCGAGATGCGGCCGTGGAAGATCTTTTCGAGATCGGTGAGGTAGCGGGCACCCAGGTCGATATTCGTGCTCGGATCAAAGAGATCCTCGCCCTCGAAGTCCTCTACTCCATGGTCCGCGGCGAGTTGCTCGCCCGTCGTGACCATGATCTGGAGCAAACCGCGTGCACCCACAGGGGAGACAACCCTCGCGCGGAAGCCGCTCTCCTCGCGCATGATCGAGTAGACGAGTGCGGGCGGGACGCTTCCAGGCGACTGGGTCGCTCGATCCACCAGGGGCAAGTAGGCCGACGGCCAAGCGTACCACCAGAGATCCTCGAAGTGGCGGACCGGTCCCCGGGCAAGGGACTCCGAGTAGCCCTCCACAATGATTCGATGGGCCAGGTGATAGTCCCCCGTATCGCTGGCCAGATGGGCCAGGTCCAGGCGGTCGGCGAGTCCCCGAACTCGGCGGGCCAGCCTCTGGACCTCGGTTCGGGCCTCGTCGTTGAGCCCCGCCTCGAGCAGAATTCGGGGCCGTTCAAGCTCCCCGGCTTTCAGTCGCCGGCGACCCTGGATGATCTCGGATTTGACCTTCTTTGGCGCGAGGGTTCCGCCCGTTCGGCTGCGTGAACGCCAGCCGTAATACGAGAGCGGGAATTCCGTCGCCAGTGCCGCGAATTCCGCCTCCGCATCACCCCCGCCCCCCTCCTCCCAGGCCCGGGCGCGCCAATAGCGCCCGCGCAGTTGGCCGATCGGATCCCTTTTTTTGCTCTGAACGAGGCGGTCGAAGTAATCCACCGCTTCGTCGTATCGGCCCTGGCGGTATGCCGACCAACCCAGCCGCCAACCCGCTGCTTCGTTCAAGCCGGCGCTCTTGCGTGCGCTTTCGACCTTGCGAAAGTGCGCGTCCGCCCGCTCATCGAAAGATCTCCCCTCCAGCAGCACCCCCGCCAGATAACGCGCACGCACGGCGTGTCGGGAGGGTCGCCCGCTGGCGAGTTTTTCGAACTTCTCGATGGCCTCGGGCACACGGTCCGCCCGGGCCAGGGCCCGAGCGTGCCAGATCGCCATTTCAGTGTTGGGGAGAAAGAACTCAAATGCCTTCACGGCCTCGGGGTATCGGCGAAGCCTGAAAAGGGTCTGGGCGCGCTGGCGGCGGGCCCGGTCATCCTCTCGTCCCACGAGTCCCAATTCGAGGGCCCGATCGTAGGCCTCGAGGGCCTCATCGTTCTGAAGTTGACGGAAGAGGCGGTCGCCCCGTCGCCGCCAGTCGGTGGCCTTCCGGAGTGGGCGCTCGAGCAATTCTTCGAGAAGGTCCAACCGATGCGCCGCAACCCGGGCCTCAAAGGTGGCCGGGTGCGCGTACCAGATCAGCGTGTAGGTGGTGGCCGCGTCAAGATCCAGACCCGCCCGCTCCTCCTGGCTCGCGATGGAGAGCAGCACGTTGGCCCGCAGCTCTTCGTCGCGACTCTCGGAGAGGGCCGAGCGCCAGGCCGCGAGCGCGGCCTCCGAATCGCGCTGATTCGCCCGGGCATTGCCGAGGAGAACGTACATTTCGGCGCGAACCGGCGAGTTCGAATGCCGGCGAAGGGCCTCCTCGGCGACGCGCGCAGTCCAATCGCTCCGGCCATCTTCCAGCAGCAAACGCACCTGAAGCAGCGCGGCGTAGTCCGATACGATCGGGTGGCGCTCGATGACCTGCTCGAACAGCCAAATCGCGTGGCTTCGGTCGCCGTGGGCGATGGCTTCCTGGGCTGCCTTCAGCGCCGCCGCCGGATTTCCGAGCAGTGACTGGTTCCGGGCACGGAGCACCTTGTCGGCGGCGGGTCCATCGGATTGAGCGTGTTGGGCGGCATCCCCCCGCGCTTGCCCCGGCGGATACGCCCGAGCGGAACCGGCCAAGAGCAAAACCAGGCCCAGGAGAAAAAGGCCTCCCGCCATGGCTTTCGATCTTTCCGCCGGATTCAAGTTCACGCTGGATCTCCGTGCCGGACCAAGGCGTTCGCGGCCGGCGAACGCCCATGTTCTCATCCGCACGTTATCGGTGGCGGCATCGCGCCGCTCCCCGGGTGCTGTATTTGGCCGCTCCATTGTCGGCCTTCTTTCCCTTGGGTAGGGTTCAGCCCGCTTTGGGTTTCCCTCCGATCAACCGCCTCTCTTTGGTCATCGCCTTTTCCCGCCAATTCTTGAGCACTCTGCTGGCGCTTTGCGGCGTTGCTGCCGCCGGTGGCCTGGGATGTGATCATTCGCGCCCCCTTCCCACTCCCCCTCCCCCCTCCCCCGCTTTCGGCGCCGCTCACCCGGGTGCCCCTGAGGCGGGCCCAGGAGTCGGAGAGCAAGCCCAGTGGCGCCCTCGCGGGCTTTGGGTCCTGGCCGAGGGGTCCCAGCGGGTGCTCGAGGATCCCGCGCGCCTCTCCCCCCTGCTCGAGACGGCAACCCGGCTGGGTGTCTCGGATCTCTTTGTCCAGGTCTATCGGGGCGGGCGCAGTTGGTACGCCTCGGATCTCGCCGACGCCTCGCCCTATCGCGCCCTGATCGAGGCCACCGGGGTCGACACCCTGAAAGCGCTCATCGCCGGGGCCCACGCCCGAGGAATTCGGGTTCACGCCTGGGTCAATGTTTTTTCGCTGAGTCTCAACCCCGAGGCACCGATTCTCCAGAAACTTGGCCGGGACGCGGTTCTGGTAGACCGCTCGGGGCGTAATTTGTTGGATTATCCCAATTTCGAAATCCCGGCGCCCGACGGCGATTGGTACCGCATGGGCACCCGGGGCATTTATCTTGATCCCGGAGCCCCCGGCGTAGAGGAGATCCTGACCGCCACCTTCGTCGAACTGGTCCTCCGCTACCCGGCCCTCGACGGTCTGCATCTCGACTATGTGCGGCATCCCGGCGCCCTGCCCTTCGTTCCTGGATCGCGCTTTGGAGTGGGGCTGGACTTCGGCTACGGGATGCCCTCCCGGGTGCGCTTTGGGCAGGAAACCGGACTGTCGGGCCCCTATCGGAATCGGGAGAATCCCTCCCCCTCCGCCCTGGTGAATGCCAATGCCTGGGATCACTGGCGCCGAGAGAAGGTCACCCAGGTCGTCGCCTCCATCGCCACCGAGGCTCGGGCGGCCCGCCCGGGTTTGGCCATCTCGGCGGCCGTGATCAGCTATGCGGATCGCGCCTACTTGAGCCTCTCCCAGGACTGGCCCCTCTGGCTGGAAGAGGGGTGGATCGATCTGGCCATTCCCATGGTCTACACCTTGGACGATCGTCTGCTGCGCTACCAACTCGAACGTTTTGGCCGCGCCGTAGAGCGCCAGCGAATCTGGTCCGGTCTGGGGGTCTGGCTCTTCGCACGGTCCCCCGAGCGGGCGGTGCGACAAATCGAAATTGCCCGGGCCGCGGGGCTGGAGGGCGATGTCCTCTTTTCATACGACGCCATCGCGGACGCTCCGGAGCTCGAGGCGGCGCTGGCCGATGCGTTCGCCGGCGCTGGGTTAGACGACGATGGGTTTGCCGAGGGTGCAGAGGGTGCAGAGGTTGCCGAGGACGCAGAGGGTGCTTCGCCCTCTCCCCCGGCGATGGAAGAACCCTGAGCCCCGGTGGACGAGCCCTTCGACTTGGACCGCTTCGCGTTTGAGCTTCCCGCCGAATGCATCGCCCAGCGCCCGCTGCCGGTGCGTGATGCCGCGCGCCTGATGGTGGTGGAGCGCGCGGGAGGACACGTGGTCGACGACCGCACGGTCCGCGACCTGCCGAACCTGCTCGCCCCGAACGATCTGCTGATCGTCAACGCAACCCGGGTCCTGGCGGCGCGCTTGCGGGGTCGGAAGGCCAGCGGCGGCCGAGCGGAGGCCCTGCTTCTCGCATCCGAAGGGTCGCTGAGCACCCGGCGTTATCGGGCCCTGATTCAGACCGGTGGCCGATTGCGCGAGGGCCTGAGTTTCGTCTTCGACGCGCCGGGGGGCGCGCAGAGTCTGGCGGCGGAACTCGTCGCCCTGCACCGGGCCGGCGAGGTGAGCCTGGTCTTTGAGCCCGGCGTCGAGCCCTACGCCCTGGGCGAGGCCCCCCTGCCCCCTTATATCCGTCGCCGAGGTGCCTCCGAAACCGGGCCCGCCACCGAGGCACGCGACGCCCAGAGGCGCGAGGACGACGAACGCTATCAGACGGTTTTTGCCCGAGTGCCGGGCGCCGTGGCGGCGCCCACAGCGGGGCTGCACCTCACCCGAGATTTGCTGGCCGCCCTCGCTGAGCGAGGCATCGGGACCGCCGAGGTCGTACTTCATGTGGGACCGGGCACCTTCCGGCCTCTCCGGGAGGAAGACATCGCCCGGGGCAAACTTCACGCGGAGCGCTACACGCTCCCCCAGAAAACCGTCGACGCCATCGAGGCCAGCCGAGCTCGGGGTGGCCGAATCATCGCGGTGGGAACGACCTCCACCCGAGTACTCGAGAGTTGCGTGGGCCGCGACGGCCGGTTGATTGCGGGCGAGGGACAGACCGAACTCTTCATGCTTCCGGGCCGGCCCTTTCGTGCGGTGGACGGTCTGCTGACCAACTTTCACCTACCCCGGTCATCCCTGCTGTTGTTGGTCGCGGCCTTCATGGGCACCGAAGCAGTGCTCGCCGCCTATCGGCTGGCCGTAGCCAAGGGCTACCGTTTCTATTCCTACGGGGACGCCATGCTCATTCTGTGAGCCGTTCCCCAATCCACGGAGAGATTTTTTTTGAACGCCGAAGGCTATGCGATGGAGATCGAGGCCGAGGATGGCACCGCCCGAGCGGGACGCCTCACAACCCCCCATGGCGTGATCCAGACCCCCACATTCATGCCCGTGGCCACTTACGGGGCGGTGCGCGGGATCGCCGCCCAGGACCTCGAATCGGCGGGCGCCCAGATCCTGCTGGCGAACACGTATCACCTCCATGAGCGGCCCGGGGACGCCACCGTCGAAGCCTTGGGCGGTCTTCATGGTTTTACAGGCTGGAAGCGACCGTGGCTCACCGACAGCGGCGGCTACCAGGTGACCTCCCTGGCCCATCGCATGAAACTCGATGAAGAGGGCGTGACCTTCGCTTCGCCCCTGGACGGCAAGCGGCGCCAACTGACGCCGGAAAACGTGATCGCGATTCAGGAGCGCCTGGGCAGCGATATCGCCATGGTGCTCGACCAGTGCGTGCCCCCGGACCCAGCGGCGGGCGTTGCCCTGAACCAGGCCATGGAGCGCACCCTGCGCTGGGCCGAGCGAGCCGCCAAGGCGCGCGAGCGCAGGGATCAGGCGGTCTTTGCCATCGTCCAGGGGGGCACCTCCCCGACCCTTCGAAACCAAAGCGCCCTGGCCAGCGCTTCCCTCGGGTTCGACGGTTATGCCCATGGCGGCCTCGGCTTGGGCGAGAGCCGGGCCGAGCGCGTGGAGGCGATTTGCGCGGGCCATGGCGCCCTGCCCCTGGACGCACCCCGCTACCTCATGGGATTGGGCCGCCCGGTGGACCTGCTCGACGGCGTAGCGTGTGGGGTCGATCTCTTTGATTGCGTGGTGCCCACCCGCAACGGCCGGCACGGGTTGCTCTTCACCCACGACGGAGTGCTTCACATCAAGAACGCGCGCTTCAAAACCGACGACGGACCGGTCGACCCGGAATGCGATTGCCTCACCTGTCGGTCGTATAGCCGCGCCTACTTGAATCACCTGGTCCGCTGCGGCGAAGCCCTGGGCGCGCGCCTGGCGGCGCTCCACAACCTGCGCTTCTACTTGGCCCTGCTCGAACGGGCCCGGCGCGCCGTTCTCGAGGGCGGCTTTGCAGCTCTGCGCGCCGAGGCAGAGGCACGCTGGGAAGCTGGCTCGGTCGCCCCTTGAGAGGTTCCCCCGGACACGGCTCGGGGGACTTTGCCCGAATCGATAGCCCGAATCGATAGCCCGATTCGAGTGACCGATTCGCTAGCGCGGCTCCAGTCTCTCGTCCTTAATTTTTCGTAAGGGTTTCAGTCTTTCCCAATGGCTTCGAGGGCTACACAGAGTCCGGCCCGGTAGGCGAGGTCGTCACCTAACTCGGCTGGGACGATTTTCATGTAGGGGGCCTGATGGGGCCAGATTCGCTCGGCCACGTGCTTTCGGACCGGATCGAAACACAGGGCGTCCCCCGCGGCGATCGGAATTGTGCCCAACACCACGACCTCCGGGGCCAGACTGAAGGCCAGGTGCACGATGGCCTGGGCCAAGTGGTGATTGAATCGGTCCATCTCCGCCAGCGCCCAGGGATCGCCCGCTCGAGCAGCCTCGACCCAGTGCACAGTCGAGACCGCTTCGGGGCTTCCGGCCAGGGCCACGCAGGCCGAGGTCTCGGGCACTTGCGCCCGCAGGCGCCGGGTCAGCGCCACACCGCCCAGGTAGGCTTCAAGGCACCCCCGGAGTCCGCACGCGCAGGGTTCACCCGGCCACTCCACGGGGGTATGGCCCAGTTCACCGGCGGTCCCCATGCGCCCCCGGTGCAGGTGACCCCCGAGAATGATTCCCCCCCCCACCCCCGTCGACATGGTGAGATAGACCAGATCCTGGCAGCCCCGCCCCGCGCCGAAGCGGTACTCGGCCAGAGCCGCTGCATTGGCGTCATTTTCCAGAGCCACGGGGCAGCCAAATTCGGTCTGGAGAATTTTCCCGACGGGCACGGCCTCCCAACCCGCCAGGTTCGGGGGTCGGACGACCCTCCCCCGGTCGATGTCCAGGGGACCGGGAACCGAGACCCCAATCCCGAGGAGGTCTCCCTCTCCCACCCCGGCCTGGGCAAGCAGACCGCGCGCGTCATCGGCGATGCCCGCGAGGTCCTGCTCCGGGTTCCCTGTGGGCTCGGTGGGACGGCGCCGGCGTGCCAGGATTTCCCCCGCCGGATCGGCCAACGCGTAGGCAATCTTGCTGCCTCCGATATCGATGCCAAGAAGCAACCTGTTCCTTCCCTTTCTCCCGCCATTGATCTACACGTCAGGGCGCCATCTGGCGTGGAACGAAGCATATCACGGCTCCGGTCAGCCAAGATTTCACCTCGAACACCCGGGAAGTGCCGGATCCACCGACGCAACCGCATCGAATACCGAAGGAGCCTCAGCATGCCCATGGAGTCCCGCTCGATTCGCCTGCTTGTTCTTGGCAGCCTGCTCTGCGGAGGCCTGGCCTGCGCGTATGGCGAGTACGCTCCCAACGATCCCATGGGGAACAATTTCACCTTAACCGAGGCCCACAAGGTGTATACGGACGCCGTGCGCTGGTCGAAATTCGACGAGGCCTCCGCCTTTATAACACCCGCCGAGAGGGCCACCTATCTGGCCCAGATGCCCGATTTCGACGAGGGCCGGTTCACGGATTGGACCGCTGGGGAGTGGATCTTCGAGAACCAGGAGACACGCGAGAGCGCGACCATCGAGGTCACATACCGGGCCTACAGCATGACGAACCCGGTGGAGTTCAAGGTCAAGGAGCGCCAGTCCTGGTCCCAAAACCAGGAGAACAAAGTCTGGCACCTGAAGTCGGAGTTCTCCGGCCTCGGCGGATTTACCTATTGATGGCCCCATGGCTCTGGGTTTCCACACGCTGTCAGGATCTCGCCGGTCGCAGTGGCTCTCGATCTCGAAAATTTCCTGCAACGCGCCAACGCGATTCCTCATCGGCGCGCTCCACGGCCCGATAGCCCAATTCCCCCGAACTCACCGATTCGGTAGACCCGTCGCCTTCGCGATCCGCCCTCCCTTCAGCCACAAGAGGAAAAAGCAATGTACCCCGCCATCCACGCCGAGAAGACCCCGGACAAGCCTGCCTGCATCATGGCCCAAAGTGGCCGGCAGCTGACCTACAGGGAACTCGACGAGCGCTCCAACCAAGCCGCTCAACATTTTCAATCCCTGGGTCTACGGCGCGGGGACCACATTGCTCTCTGCCTTGAGAACCACGAGGAGTTCTTTGTCATCTGCTGGGGTGCCCAACGCAGTGGCCTTTACTTCACCACGATCAGTTCGCGACTCACCGCCCCGGAGGTGGAGTACATCGTGGACGACTGCGATGCCAAAGTCTTTATCACGTCGGACGCAAAACGAGAGATCGCCGCAGGACTGGTTGGTCATTGTCCCAATCTCATCGCTCGCTACATGATCGGAGATCCCATCCCGGGCTACGAATCCTGGCAGACGGCCCTAGCCAGCCAACCGAAGACACCCCTCGACGAGGAGTCAGAAGGGGCCCCTATGGTCTACTCGTCGGGCACCACCGGGCGGCCGAAGGGCATCAAACATCCCCTGCCCGAAGGGCCCATGGGCGCTCCGAATCCGATCTCGATGGTCCTCGCGGGCCTTTACGGTGTGGTCGAAAGCTCGGTGTACCTCTCGCCCGCACCGCTCTACCACGCCGCGCCCCTCGCCTTCACGCTGGCCTGTCAACGTATGGGAATCACGGTCGTGGTGATGGAGCAGTTCGACGCCATCGACTCCCTGGCCCTGATCGAGAAATATCGCGTGACCCATAGCCAATGGGTACCCACCATGTTTGTACGCATGTTGAAGCTTCCGGAAGAAGAGCGGGCGCGCTTCGACGTATCGAGCCTCAAGGTGGCGATCCATGCCGCGGCCCCCTGTCCGATTCCAATCAAGGAGTCGATGATCGATTGGTGGGGTCCGGTCATCTACGAGTATTACGCGGGGAGCGAGGGAAACGGCTTCTGCGCGCTCAACTCCGAAGAGTGGCTCGCCCACAAGGGATCCGTGGGCCGACCCCTAACCGCAACGGTACATATCCTCAATGATGCATTCGAGGAACTTCCCACCGGTGAAGCCGGTGGGATCTTTTTCGAGAGTGACGCGGTCTTCGAATATCACAATGCTCCGGAGAAGACCGCCGACAGTCTCAGCCCCCAGGGATACTCGACCCTGGGTGACATCGGCTACCTCGACCAAGACGGGTTCCTCTACCTCACCGACCGCAAGGCTCACATGATCATATCGGGGGGTGTCAACATCTATCCCCAGGAGACGGAGAACATCCTGATCACCCATCCGAAAGTCGCCGACGTCGCCGTCATCGGAGTACCCAACGAGGACTTCGGGGAGGAGGTCAAGGCGGTCGTCCAACTCCTCGACACGGCTGATGCAAGCCCCGAACTCGCACAGGAACTCATCGACTTCTGCAACGAGAAGATTTCTCATTTCAAGTGCCCCCGATCGGTGGATTTCGAGGCACAACTCCCCAGGCACCCGACAGGGAAGCTTTACAAGCGCCTCTTGAAGGATCGCTACTGGGGCAAGAAGGACAGCCGAATCGTCTGACTCACCCGGCATCAGCGCCCCGGGGCGCCCTCCGAGCACGCTTTCTCCCGGCGCCGATCCACGGTAACCTCAACCCAGAAAAAAACGGGCGCCAATAAGTGTGCTGCCCCAAGAAGGAGTCACTTTGTCCAACGCCATTCCGTTCGTTAACTACCTGACCTTGGGTGACGAACCCCATCTGGTCGCTCATGAATGCAAATCCTGCAGCGCGCGCTTTTTCGACCGTCGAAACGCCTGCGCGGGCTGCTCGGGAACCGAGTTTCAATCAGTGGATATCCCGACCCAAGGCGAGGTCCGGTCCTTCACCATCGTGGCCTTCGCTGCTCCGGGAATCGAGGTGCCGTTCGTCTCGGCGATCATCGACTGTGGCGGCACGACTGTCCGGGGAAACATTGTGAATGTCGAAGCTTCCCCAGACCACGTGAAGCTCGGCATGCCGGTCAAACTGACCACCTTCCCCATCGGGAAGGATGAGCAGGGAGTCGAAGCGATCAATTTCGGATTCGAGCCGGCGGCCTAAGCGCGTTTCATTCTTTTCAAAAAACTTTTTTTACAAGCGACTTTTTACAAGCGATTATCTACAAGCGCTTTTCTACAAGCGACTATCTACAAGCGACTATCTACAAGCGCTTATTTACAAGCGATTAGCTACAAGCGATTTTACTGCGTGATTTTTAGCGGGTCGCACCGGGCCCGATCAATCAATCGAATCAATCCAGGAGAACCCACATGGCCTCGGAAGACGTTTTCATTCTCGGCATCAAGATGACGAAGTTCGGCAAGCACAAGGAACTCGACACCGTCGACCTTGCCACGGAAGCCACTCTGGCGGCTCTCGCCGACGGCGGAGTCACGATGAAGGACATGAACATCATCGCCGCCGGAAACCTGATGGGAGGGGCTATGCCCATCGCCCAGGTGATCCAGAAAGCCTGCGGACAGACGGGAATCCCCGCGTACAACGTTTCCAACGCGTGCGCGACCGGGGCAACAGCCCTCCGGGTTGTCGGCATGTCCATCAAGGCCGGTGAATCCGATTTCGGGCTTGCCGTGGGCGTCGAGAAACTCGCCGGGGCCGGACTCCTGGCCGGCGGCTCGCGCAAGAGCGACGGCAAGGAGTGGGAACGCTCGGGACGTTACGGAGCCGTCGCGGGGGTCGATGGCCGAATCGGCACAGACACCATGCCCGGCGTTTTCGCCCAAATCGGCATGGAGTACAACCACAAGTACGGCGGCGCCAACTTTGAACTCTTTGCTGAGATCTCGAGAAAAAACCACTCTCACTCGACCCTCAACCCCCTCGCGGCCTACTCCAAGGAGATGACCCTCGAACAAATTATGGGCGATCTCATGATCGCCTATCCAAACACCCGGCCCATGTGTTCGGCGAACTGCGACGGCGCCGCGGCTGCGGTCCTGGTCAGCGGATCCAAGCTCAAAACCCTTTCCCAAGAGCAGCAGCGACGCGCAGTCAAGATCTCTGCGTCGATCCTCACGAGCGATCCCTACGAAGAGGCCTGCCAGGTGCTACCGAACGTCAACACCCTGACCCGCGCCGCTGCCAAGCAGGCTTATGAGCAAGCTGGCGTAGGCCCCGAAGACCTCGACCTGGTCGAGTTGCACGACTGTTTCGCAACCGCCGAACTGGTGCACTATGACAACCTGATGCTGTGCGAAGAGGGCAATGCGGTCGACTTCTTCAAGTCCGGGGCAACGTGGCGTACGGGCACCACTCCCGTGAACGTTTCGGGAGGCCTGCAGTCCAAGGGGCATCCCATCGCGGCGACCGGCATCGCCAATGTCTGGGAGGTCTGTCACCACCTTCGCGGCGAGGCCGGACCCCGGCAGATCGAGGGCGCCAAGGTCGGACTCGCTCACGTGATCGGACTTGCTTCAGCTTGCGGCATCCACATCCTTGAGAGCAACTCGGCCTAAAAACAGCCATTCGACCTCGAAGGTCCGGGGGACGTCACCAGGGTGGCCCGCCCGCCGCGCCTGCCTCTCGGGTCAACGAGACGCACTTATCAGGAAGCTTCTCCCCCCGCCCCAGCCGCGAAAACACCGCCCGGAAAGCACTTCGAGGTCCCGGTCGGTTCGGGTCCCGGGCCGTGGACTGAACCGTTTTCCAAGATTGATTGAGGAGACCTCGGCCACATGGATGAAGATGCATTCACGCCGAGCGTTGACATCTGCCCCTGCGCCGCCTATCAATAGCCTCCGATTTTGTTGCGGGGTAGAGCAGTCCGGTAGCTCGTCGGGCTCATAACCCGGAGGTCGTGGGTTCGAATCCCACTCGGAGCCATCCGAATTAGTCAGAGAGCTTGGGCTTTGGCTGCCAGCCCCCGACGGACCGACCCGGGCGCTTCGGGCCCGACCCTGCCGCGCAGGATTCTCTGCCGGGCTAGGCTTACTCAAGCCGCAATCCGAATCCACGGATCAAGCGGTTTTGGGGGTGGAGCATGGGCACGGAAGTCGAAGTGGTGGTCGAGACTTTTTCTGACAAGGCCTTCGCCGAGGCCGCGGTTTCACTCTTGGCATCGGAGCAAATCGACGCGTGGATTCGTTCCGACGATGCCGGCGGTGGTTTGCCAAATCTGGATTTTGCCCGGGGTGTCCGCCTAATGGTCGCCCCTGCCGATGAAGCGCGGGCGAGAGCAATCTTGAATAGCGGTTCCGAAGAGCCCGACGCTTAGGCCACAACACCCTGGCCGTTGCCTCGGCGCTAATCCATCGCTCTCCTCGGGCCCATCCTGGACAATCAGCTTCGGGTCCACGCGATTTTGAGACTCGCCGACATGGTTTCGCCGGGATTCAGCACCCGGAGACCCGTGGTTTCCGGGGGCAGCGGGCTGTTGATCGCATTGGGCGCGTGGCTCACCGGCTCCACGCAGAAGTAGTCCTGGGCGACAGGAGTGAACACCACCAGGTGGCCGAGTGTGTCACTGGCGTCGAGGGTTGCTTTGAGGCGTCGTTCGGGCCAGGCCAGCTGACTGGGACCGCCTCCCACTTTGAAGGCGTTGTCAAGATCCAGCGCTGCCACCGAGCGGGTTTCCCGAAGGTCGCAGGCCGGGTCGAGGGGACTGGGCTCGACCGGGATGCCGTTTTCTTCCGACCGCCAAAGGGTCTGGACATTCGCCGAAAGAACCGCCCCTGCCTTGGGGAAGTACGGATGCCAACCGAGGCCTCCGGGCATTTCCGTCTGCCCTCGATTGGAGAGGGAGAGCGTGAGCGACAGATCATCGGCCCCAAGCACGAACACCTGGCGCGCGCGGTAGGCCCACGGCCAGTCCCCGCCTCCGTAGTCAAAGTCGAGGGTCGCGGAGTCGGAACCCTGCGCACTCACCCGCCAAGGACTCTGCCAGGCGTGGCCATGAATGGCGTGGGGCTCGGGCAAAAAATTCAGCTCGAGGGAAATTTCTCGATCGCCCATCTGAAAACATCCGTTCTCGATGCGCCCCGAAAACGGAAAGAGCGGAAAAGCCGCGAGGCCCCGGGGGTCCCTCTCTTCGAGGGCTTCGATTGATGCGGGACGCAGGACATCTTCCCCGCCTATGCGATAGGTAGCCACGCTCCCGCCGATCGCCGGAGCCAGTATTAGCTCCGCATTCCCCACTCTGCTTCGCAGTGCGATGAGTTCGCCCGGACCAGTCGTCATGGGCGAAGGCTACCCAATTTCGCCCATTCCCT